>Ga0224559_1000516_pt1 | contig 25271 bp, 26 predicted proteins | sample 714S33034metaG_FD_180676 | JGI IMG/M metagenome (GOLD analysis project Ga0224559, IMG submission 180676) | Peat soil microbial communities from Stordalen Mire, Sweden - 717 S3 30-34 | ecosystem: Environmental > Terrestrial > Soil > Wetlands > Peat | place: Sweden: Norrbotten County, Stordalen... | reverse complement strand
TGGCCCGGCGCAAACTCCATCATGCGATTGTGGATGTCTCGGAACGGCGTCGTGATCTCGTAACGCGCGCCGTAGTTCAGCGTAAGCGTCGAGCTGATGCGGTACTCATCCTGTGCGTAGGAGCCCAGCTCCCAGCCACGCAGGTCACGCGTGAAGTCGCCCCCGGCCTGAGTAAATATATCCGGCTTGCCCAGCAGGAAGTTAGCCAAAGAGTTGTTGGTGTAGCCCTGAACGGTAAAGGAAAAGGTGCCCGAAGCAAAGTTTGCCTGGTAGCCGTTGAGCTGCGTCCGGCGGAACTGAGAGCCGAAACTGGTGACATGTTTGCCTTGAGTGTGTGCCAGGTTGGCGCTGAAGGCGTAGTCATTCTGTGTGCTGTCGCGCGGGTTGATGATCGGGTCGCCCACATTAGAGTAGCCTTGAGTCATGATCAGAGGCGCACCCGTGGCCGAGGCCCATGTGGAGGAGTATCCAAATCCGAATGCCTCAGGACTGAAGCCGGAAAATCGCTTATCCAGAATGACGTGGTTCCGGAAGAAGCTGACATTTGCTGTCAGCACCGTATGCGTAGAAAAGGTGTGCGTCTCGGTCAGTCCGCCCAAGTGAGTGTTGGCGGAGTAGCCAACGGGAAACCCTGGGACATCGGCGCCGAGTTCCGAATACGGGCTGCGGAGGTCCGTTACCGAATAGCTGTAGCGCGCGCTCAAAGAATCCGCGTTCCGCAATAACCAGTCGGCCTTTGCGCCGCCCTGGTCGCTGTCGTACTGACTCAGGTTTGTGGTTTGGGCCAGGTGCGGATTTTCGAGCGTGTTGGGAATAGGAAAGTACGAGAGGTAATTTGCGGTGATCGCATTGATCTGACCGGAAAGGTTGTTGCCGAAGGGCGCGTGTGTGGAATTCAATAGAATGGGCGCATCGGCCGAGAAGTCGCCACTGCGTTCAGCCACCGTCGGCACCACCACGCCATGCGTGATGTCCTGATTATCGCGGAGACCTTCGTAGTACGTGAAGAAGTAAGCGTGGTTGTGAACGATGGGGCCGCCGATCGTGCCGCCGAACTGGTTCTGCTTGAGTTCTTCCTTGCGCGGCGCAAAATAGTTGTTGGCATTGAGCACATCGTTGCGCAGAAACTCATACAGCGTTCCGTGCAACTGATTCGAGCCTGAACGAGTAACGATGGTGGTAATGCCGCCGTCGGTTCCACCGAACTCGGCCGGCGCGGTCGTGGTCAGAATGCGGAATTCAGCCATCGAGTCGGCTGGCGGACGATAGGCATACCCTCCATCCATGCGGTTGACGTCACGCATGCCATCCACGAGAAAGGTGTTGGACTCCGGACGCATACCGTTGACTTCATAATTTTGGCCTACCCGACGGAAGTTGTTCTGCACCGTCAAACCCGCGGAGGTTGGACGTACACCAGGCTGAAGAATGCCGAGCTGAGCGAAGCTGCGCCCATTGAGTGGCAGATTCGCAATCTCGGTTTCGCTCACCACCGCGCCTTGCGCGATCTCATTGGTTTGCAGTCCAGCGGCCTCGGCGCTTACCATCACGGTCTGCTGGGCCGTTGCGGGAACAAGCTGCACGGCGATCTGCGACTGGTTTCCCACATCAAGATGAATCCGTGTATTGACCCATGTTGCAAAGCCGTGCGATCGAACTTCAACCCGGTAGTCGCCGATAAACAGTTCCTGAAAGGAGAACTCGCCGCGGTTGTCGGTTCGCTCAACGTGCTGCTGGGCTGTGCCGATAGACGTGATCACGACTTCAGCGCCCGGCACAACAGCCCCGGTTGCATCCGTGACGACGCCTCTCAAAGAGGCGGTTGCGCTTTGACCCGCGGCATATGGCAGAACCGCTATAGTCAACGCAAGACAAAGAACAACTGTTACGATTTTTCGGGTCATGGCTCTCTCCAAAAGAATGACTGCTGGTTGATAGAATTGCGATGTGATCGCAGCCTCAGGCCAGCGCATACGTTGTGCGTTTGACCTAGTTTGGAATACACATTTCCGCGCGTTGATTGAGTGCCTGGACTGCACGGAACGTATTGCGACTTATTACCTGAAAGTCTAAGAGCTGGCTGAATCGATGTCATCGCCCCATCGATGGACTGCGCTCTCATCCTTTAGGTGGAAGCAGAACGGCAAAGGCCACTCCGCTGAGCGAAGTGGCCTTCGAGTGATGCAATGAATGAAATCGCGGAAAGTGAGCTATACGCCAATCACGTCGCACAATTCCTTGACCGCGGTAGCGCTCTTCATCAGCGCGGCGTGCTCCTCTTCGGAGAGCCTGACCTCGACGATTTGTTCGAGCCCTGCCGCGCCCAGTTTGCACAGCACGCCCATGTAATAGCCGTTGACTCCGTACTCGCCTTGCAAAAAGGCCGCGCAGGGCAGAATCTTCTTCTTGTCCTTGAGGATCGCTTCGGCCATCTCCACCGCCGCCGCTGAGGGCGCATAATAAGCGCTGCCGGTTTTGAGGTGCTTCACAATCTCCGCCCCGCCGTCGCGCGTGCGCTGGATGATCGCGTCGATGCGCTCCTTGGAGAGCAGTTCGGTGATGGGAATCGAGGCCACAGTGGTGTAGCGCACCAGCGGAACCATCAAGTCGCCATGCCCGCCCAGCACCAGGCAGCTCATATTCTCCACGCTCACATTCAGTTCCTCGGCAATGAAGCTCTTGAAGCGCCCGGAGTCCAGAATTCCGGCCATGCCGATAACTCGCTCGCGATTGAAACCCGACAGCTTATAAGCCGCCTGCACCATTGCATCCAGCGGGTTTGAAACTACAATCAGGATCGACTCCGGCGAGTAAGTTACCACCTTGCCCACCACGTCACTCATGATTTTGAAGTTAGTGTGCAGCAGGTCGTCGCGGCTCATCCCTGGCTTGCGCGGCAGTCCCGCCGTGATGATTACAATGTCGCTGTTGGCCGTGGCGGCGTAGTCGTTCGTGCCGGTAATATGCACGTCGGAGCGCTCGATGGGTAGCGCCTGCAACAGGTCCAGCGCCTTGCCCTGCGCCACGCCCTCCACCACATCCACCAGCACCACATCGGCCAATTCCTTGGCCATGATCCAGTGCGCCGCCGTCGAGCCAACATTACCCGCGCCGATAATACTGATCTTCTTGCGCATGACATTCCTCCTTGGGGATTGTTGAAAAGGGACTAAGGGACTAATGGCCTTCAGTGAAATTCATGTTTTGAAAGGGCACGACTTTAGTCGTGCCGCAAAAGGTTGATAGGAAAAGACGGGCTTTAGCCCCTGAGGGAAGGTTTCATCATTTTCGACTTTCATTACAGGTTTCTAAAGCTGATTGACAAAACCGCAGGTTCTCCTACCTCAAGCCTGCGCCAATTTACAAAAGCGGCGGATTCTATGATTGCCGCGTACAGATCAGGATGATTTTCACGAAAAGGAACTACATTTTCCAACTGAAGAGTAAGTGTTTGATCCTGCGTAGCGTGAATGCTGGTCATTCCATCCTCAGGCTTATCGAGAGACGTCAAGCAATCAATCCAGGCGTCCAAGTTTCTGCCATAGAAATTAGGAAATCCGAATGTCGCGGCGAATTCGTCATGGAATGTCTCCCAATCCGTAATCTTCAAACAATCGACAGAAACCATATTTGCAAGCATTGCCTAACATCTCCTGAAGACATCCATCAGGGGCTAAAGCCCGGATCTACCTGGCCATTTAGCGGCACGGCTAAAGCCGTGCCCTTTCAAAACCGAGCCTTAATCCCTAGTCCCTTGGTCCCTACCTTTAGAGGTTGCCGATGATCCGCGTGGCAAACTCGCTGGTGCCGACCTTGGTCGCCCCTGCCGTCTGCCGCTCGAAGTCATAGGTGACGAATTTTTGCAGGATCGTCTTCTCCAACGACACCTCGATCAGCTTGGCCGCTTCCTTCCAGCCGATGTACTCCAACAGCATCACGCCGGAAAGAATCACCGAGCCGGGATTGATCACGTCCTTGTCGGCGTACTTGGGCGCGGTGCCGTGCGTGGCCTCGAAGACCGCAAACCCGTCGCCGATATTCGCGCCCGGCGCAATGCCCAGCCCACCCACCTGCGCCGCCGCCGCGTCGGAGATGTAATCGCCGTTCAGATTGGTCGTCGCCAGCACACTGTAATCCTCCGGGCGGATGATGATCTGCTGGAAGATCGAGTCGGCGATGCGGTCGTTGATCAGCACCTTCTGCTTCCACGCGCCGTTGCCGTGCGTCTGGTAGATCGAGACAATCACCTGCCGCACCTCGGCGTAGACCGCCTCCTGATAGGCCTGGTTGGCCATCTCAAGCCCCGGCTCAATCATCGCGGCGTTCTGCTCGACGGTGAGCGCGGGGTTGGCGTCCTGATTGCCCAGAATCCAGCTTTCGCGCTCGGTCACCGTCTCGGCGCGGAACTCCTGCGTGGCCACCTCGTAACCCCACTCGCGGAAGGCCCCCTCGGTGAACTTCTGGATGTTGCCCTTATGCACCAGCGTGACCGTCTTGCGGCCCGTCTCCAGCGCGTGGCGGATGGCGTAGCGCACCAGCCGCTTGCTGCCAAAGATCGAGATCGGCTTGATCCCCACGCCGGAATCCGTGCGCACTTTTTTCTTGGTCTTGGCCAGCAGTTCGTCATTCAAAAAGGAGATCAGCCGCGCCGCGTCCGCCGAGCCTTCTTTGAACTCGATGCCCGCGTACACGTCCTCGGTATTCTCGCGGAAGATGATGATATTGACCCGCTCCGGGTGCTTCACCGGGCTGGGGACGCCTTGATAATATTTCACCGGCCGCACGCAGGCGTAGAGGTCCAGCAACTGCCTGAGCGCCACATTCAGCGAGCGGATGCCCCCGCCCACCGGCGTGGTCAGCGGCCCTTTGATGGAGACACGCAGATCGCGCGCCGCGGCCACCGAGTCGTCGGGCAGCCATTCGCCAAACTGCCGAAAAGCCTTCTCGCCGGCGAAGATCTCGAACCAGCGGATCGCCCGCCGCCCGCCGTAGGCCTTTTCGACCGCGGCGTCAAAGACCCGTTGCGCGGCCTTCCAAATGTCACGCCCCGTGCCGTCGCCTTCTATGAATGGGATGATCGGATGATCGGGCGTCGTGATCTGCCCGTTGCTGTACTCAATTGGCTGGCCGTCCTGCGGCAACTTCTGTCCGTTGTAGGTCTCTTGCATCGCGTCTGAAAAGCTCCTCTTCCTTCAGTTTAGAGGTTGAGCCTACCACTCAGGATTCAGAGAATGCAATGGTGAAAATGCAGAATGCGGCTGGCAGCGCAGAGGCGTCCCCAAGATGCGCGCCCCCTGGGCGAAGGTCAGCTTCAGAGTAGCCAACCCGATGGCCGGTACTTGCATGAGAAGGGTGATTGATCCCGTGATCAGTGACCAGGGCTGTAGTCAGCAGTCCAGAAACACCTCGGTACAGATCAGAAAGCCCCTGCCAACTTTACAGGACTAATTACCAGGCAAGCCGTGTCTTTCTCTGCGGGCCAGAAAGTAGACTGCTGCCAGGGCGGCGGTGAATCCCGCCATAGCGCCAATACCGAGCGCCAAGCGGGGGCCGAAGTGATTAGCAACCCATCCGACAATTGGCGCGCCAATCGTCGTTCCCCCAAGTCCAATACCTACCCGGAGCGCCATGACCCTTCCTCGCATGGATGGTTCTGTCGAGAGCTGCATAATGCTGTTCGTGCCATTGGCAAAGATCAGCAATGACGCACCACTGACCGCTAAAGCGGCCGCGAACCACCAGTATCCGGGTGCGAGTGCAGCGAAGGTACATCCCATCCCGAAGACGCCAGCTCCGGCTAGAAGAGTTGACAAGCCGGGCCTCTTTCGGCTGGCGGCAAACAAGGCTCCTGAAAAAGTGCCCAAGGCCATAATGGAGGAGAGCAGGCCGAAACCGCGTGCATCGGTGTGAAAGACATCCACGGCCATGGTCGAGATGAAGATCGGAAAGTTGAATCCAAAGGTGCCGATGAGAAACAACATGATAAGGATGGCCCTGAGGTCCGATTTCCCCCACACATAGCGCAGCCCCTCCAGAAATCCAGATGCGCTGCGCTGCGCTCTGGCGCTTGACCGCAGTTCCGCAAGATGAAAGAACGACATCGACAGCAGCACTGCCGCGAACGAGAGTCCATTGAGAAGAAAGGCCCATCCGATGCCAACCTTTGCAATCAGCAAACCGGCAACAGCAGGACCAATCATCTGCGCCGCGTTGATCGAGGTTGAGTTCAACGCCACGGCATTGGGAAGATCCTCATCGCCCACCATCTCAGCTACGAAGGTCTGCCTAACCGGAGCATCCAGCGCAGCGGCGGAACCAGACAGGAAGGCGAACACGTACACGTGCCAGAGCTGGATGACTCCTGCTATCGTGAGAACTCCCAGGATGAGCGCAAGCACGCCCATCGTTGCCTGGGTGAACATCAGGAGCTTGCGCTGATTCAGGCGGTCCGCAGCCGATCCCGTCCAGGGCAGGAGCAGAAGTTGCGGGGCGAACTGCAGCCCCGTCACAATACCCAGCGCTGACGCATTGTGATGGGTAAGTTGCGTCAGCACGAGCCAGTCCTGAGCGACGCGCTGCATCCATGTACCGGCGTTGGAAACCAGAGCGCCCGCTGACCACAAGCGGAAGTTGAAGCTTCTCAATGAGCGAAAAGTGGAGCGAAAGGTGCTGGTCGCTGGGTTCTTCATGGGCGCGTGGGCGTGTTGCCCCCATGGAACTGGCCGAAGTGACGCGCCGAAAAGATGCTGATGAGCAGAGCCCCCACGCCGAACGCAAGAATGTGGGTTATCGCCCGCGGATCGAAAGCTCCGACGTGCTCCACGAGCAGATAACCGGCCACCGCGTTGAAGAATCCCCAAACAACGTTGACCGTTGAGGAGGAGAGCCCTTTTCCAGGCGGTTTTGCAAAGGGACTTTGAAATGAACGCCCCGTGACACCGGAGACTAAGTGCGGGATGGCGTTTGCCGAAAAAGCGCCTCCGAAGAGATACGATACAAGCCAAAGCCAATTCATGATGCAGAGCTCCTTCTTATGACTACAAAATGGAAATGGGTAAAAAGAGGACCGAGTGAGTTCAATCCTCAATTAGCCGCGTAAGCAGTTCGAGTGCTGCCTGAAGCTTCTCCTGCTCCTGAACAGAGAGCTTCTGCGAGATCCTCGTGGTGAGCCAGTCCTGTCTCGCGGCCCTGCCATCCTGAAGCAACTTCAGGCATTTAGGCGTCAGAGACATCAGAGTTTGCCGTCCGTCGCTCGGGTCAGGGACACCTCTTACAAGGCCCGACTCATGTAGCGGAGTCACTACAGCGCTCATGGACTGAGGACGCATTCCTTCCGTTCGCGCCAGACTTGAAACCGTGGCCGATCCGTCCTTCTCCAATCGAAGAACGACAGAGACCTGGGACGGCGTCAGATTGTCGCGCCTCCCATGCTCACGTAAACGCAACTTGAGCTTGCGAAATACTGTACGCATCTCGGCAGCAAGCGTTGCAGCGGACCCGGTCTGAGTAGAAGACTTTCTATTGCTCACCAGATCAGCATCTCACATATACAGTCAATCTGTAAAGTTTATCTGTATATATGTTCCGCCTCTAGCTTGTGGAGCCCTCAGGAGCATGGCCGGTCTGTGCGGTGCTTTTATAAAGAACAATGCAGCCAGGGGGGGATTCTCGCTTCAAGCTAAATCGTCATCACACTCCGGGAGCAGTCCAGCAGGACGCTGCGGATGAGGCCCTCATATCTCGAAAGATGGGCCTCAATCACGAAAAGCCCCGAATATGGCCGGGAGCCTCATCCTTGTGATCTCTTTGTCGTTTGCCGCAGGGGCAGCAAAACACGAACCCCAAGCGAGCGGATAGCGAGCAGTTGGCCGCACCACAGGTGCTTGACATCATGATGCCTTCCGGCATAGCATCATGATGTGCGGACCACTCTCACCATCGACGACGACCTCGCTGTGCTCATCGAGCGGGAGCAGCGGCGCTCTGGCGCTTCCTTCAAGAGGACGGTCAACCATCTGCTGCGCCGGGGCCTAATGAACTCCAAGGATCATGCGGCTGCGAAGCCCTTTGAAGTGACGCCAATCTTCATGGGACTGTCGCAGGGTCTGAACTACGACTGTATTCCCAAACTTCTTGATGAATTGGACGGGCCATACCACAGGTGACCTTCCTCATGGTGGAGGGAGTCGATGCTGAGTGGAAAGAGTCGAAAGCCAATTTGGGAGGCACTCGCGGCTCCGCATTACCAATTCACTTACAATTTGACATCGTGATGCCTTCAGTCATAACATCATGATGTGCGAACCACATTATCCATCGACGACGACCTCGCCGTGCTCATCGAGCAGGAGCAGCGGCATTCTGGTGCTTCCTTCAAGAGCACGGTGAACAGCCTGCTCCTTCGCGGCCTGAATTCCCGCGGCAATTCTGTGCCGAAAAAGCCATTTGTCGTCACCCCAATCGCCATGAACACCGGCCTGGGAACGCGCTATCAGAAGGTGGAAGACCTGATTGAAGCGCTGGAAGGCCCGATGCATCGATGATTGTTCTCGATGTGAACCTCCTCATTTACGCCTACGACACCACCTGCAAAGACCACGGGAAGGCTCTCCAGTGGATCGAGAAAATCTTCTCCGGCGATGAGATCATCGGCTTGCCATGGCAGACCATCTCCGCGTTTCTGCGCGTCCTCACCTATCCCGGAACCTACGGCGAGCGCTTCACCATGGACCAAGTCATCGCAATCGTCGAAGAATGGCGAGCACTGCCTCAGGTGCGAACTCTACACCAAGGCAACAACTACTGGAGTATATTCCGAGAGATGCTCCTTCAAGGCGACGTGCGGGGAAAGCTCACCTCTGATGCGGCCCTGGCGGCCTTGACGATTGAGTATGGCGGTGTTTTGTACTCCAATGACCGCGATTTTGCCCGCTTTCCTGGCCTGCGCTGGGTCAATCCCTTGCTGGAATCCTGAGCTTTTTCTGAATCTGCTGGTTCTTCTGCCGGTTGGCCTTGCATCAAATCGACTAATTGGGCAAATTACATCCGGTTGACCCTCAAATGGGAAACAACCCATTGACGTGCTGCTGAAACGTCTGGACCACAAGCGGTGATCGTTCTACCATAGACGCTTGTACCGGAACTCAGGCGTTTGCGCCAAGGAAAAACCAGCATGCTATCGGCAGAGCAAATTGTGGAGCAGCAGGATCGGGAGACGCGGGTCTGGCACCAGTTGGCGGCGGAAGCGGCTGGGCCGGCTACCGCGCCGCAGACCATGGCGGAGACGGATTGGCTGCGGCAGGTCCGCCGCCAGCATCAGGCAAACTTCGAGTTGTGGCACATTGAGGATGAGGCGCGGGTTCCGGGGGCGAGCGACGCGGAGATTGCCAGCGTGAAGCGGCGCATTGATCCGATCAACCAGCGGCGCAACGACCTGGCCGAGGGGCTGGACCGCGCGCTATTGGCCTGGCTGGAGCCGCGTGGGCTGCCCAACGCGGCAGCGGAATTGCACTCCGAGACGCCGGGGCTGATGATCGACCGGCTCTCGATTCTGGCACTGAAAATCTTTCACACGCGGGAAGAGGCTGAGCGGGCCGATGCGCCGCCGGGACACGCCGAGCGCAATCGGGCGCGGCTGGCCATCCTGGAAGAGCAGCGCGGGGACTTGGCCGGCTGCCTGGACGCGTTGTGGAGCGAAATCCTGGGCGGGACGCGGCGCTTCAAACTCTATCGGCAACTGAAAATGTACAATGATCCTTCGCTGAATCCTGCGGTTTATGCGCATACCGGCGGCTAGAGCATTTCACCTGTTTTCGTAGAGGGGGAGTCGCACCCCACCCTAGCCGCAAAAACAAGAACGCGGCGAGGGTGGGGCACCCAGGGTTCAATATTCTTAGGGAAAATGCTCAAAAACAAGGGATTTTGCGGGCGGATCAGCTTGGTGTGCCGGGCAGCCTTGACGAGAGGCGGTATTGTGCGTATAAAGTGTGCCTAAGCAGAGCAACACCGAGAAGCGGGTTCTTTGCCGGTCTTGAACCGGATGAGACGCTCCCGGAGCGAAGAGATTTCGAGCGAACGGATTTCAGGTATATTGATGATGCAAGAGGCCCGAACCGTGGTGTACGACCGCAAGAAAGAACCAATACCCACCGGCAAAGCCGGCGGCCACTCCGGCATGGGCGCGGGAGCGGCTTCGCAGCACTATCAGTCTGCCGTCCAGCTCTTGCAGCAGGGCAAATTCGACAAGGCGCTGGCGGCCTTCGAGAAGCTGCTGGCCGCAGCGCCGCCCGAGTTCAGGGAGCGCTGCAAGATGTATATCGCCACCTGCCAGCGGCAGATGGACAAGCACAGCCTGAGCTTTCTGACGCCCGAGGAGCACTACGATTACGCTGTCTCGCAGTTGAACACCGGCTACTACGAGGAGGCGCGCGAGCAGTTTCACCTGATTCTGGCATCTTATCCCAAGGCCGACTTCGCCTATTACGGATTGGCGCTGCTGGACGCGATGACTGGGCGCACCCAGGATTGCCTCAGAAATCTGGGGCAGGCGATCGCGCTGAATCCAAAGAACCGCCTGCAGGCGCGCGTGGACAATGACTTCCAGAACATGGCCGACGACCCTCGGTTTACTGAGCTGCTCTATCCCGAGGTTCCCTAAGGTCGCCTTGAAACCCGACGACATCCCGCTGACCGGCCCGCAAGCAAGCGCTGGGGCTGCGCGCCGCCGTGCGCTGCGCGTGGTGGCCATTGGCGGCGGCACGGGCCTCTCCACGCTGCTGCGCGGCCTGCGGCGTCATGTGATCACGGGCAACCCCGCGGCGGCTGAAGCAGGGCTGATCAGCGATCTGGCCGCGGTGGTCACGGTGACCGACGACGGCGGCTCCAGCGGGCGGCTGCGCAAGGGCTTCAATATGCTTCCTCCGGGCGACCTGCGCAACTGCATGGTAGCGCTGAGCGAGGAGGAGGACGTGCTGGCGCGGCTCTTTGCCCATCGCTTCCGCAAGGGCGATGCGCTGCAGGGGCACAACTTCGGCAATCTCTTTGTGGCCGCGCTGACCGAGATCACCGGCGACTTTGGGCTGGCCATCCAACTGGCGTCGAAGATTCTGGCCACGCGGGGGCGCATCTATCCCGTGACCACAGCCAACGCCACGCTGGTGGCGCGCATGGATGACGGCTCGCTGGTGCGCGGCGAGACCAGCATCACCGCCAGCCGCAAGCACATCGTCGAACTGAAGCTCGATCCGCCGGATGCGCGGCCCTTGCCGGAGACGCTGGAGGCCATCGAGCGCGCCGACCTGATTACGGTGGGTCCGGGTTCGCTGTACACCTCGCTGATCTGCAATCTGCTGGTGCAGGGGATGCCGGCGGCGCTGGCCCAGGCGCGCGGCCTGCGGGTGTTCATCTGCAACCTGATGACCCAGGCCAACGAGAGCCTGGATTTGACCGCCTCGCAGCACATTGAACGGATCTACGAGCATACCGGCACGCCCATCTTCGACTATGCGCTGGTGAACACCGGGGTCTTTTCCACGGAGACGCGGGCGCGCTATGCGGCGCAGGGAGCCGCGCCCATCGAGGCGGACATCGAGCGCATCGAGGCGCTGGGGGTGCGCGTAATTCCCGGCCACTTCGCCAGCGAAGAGAGCGTGGTCCGCCATAACTCCGAGCGGGTGACCAACGCTCTGCTCGCGCTGGGCGGCACGGCTTTGGGCGAACGCGGAATTTGAAGACGGGAGTATACTTGATGCAGAGCCGCTGGAGGAACTCCATTCGGCGCAGGGAGGCGAATCATGACTGATAAGGATCTGAAGGAGACGCTGGCCGCTTTAAAAAAGCTGCGCGATGAAGTCGGCGACTCGCCGGAAAAGGCTCGTGCTCTTCTGGTCCGGTTTGGTTTTATCACTCCCGACGGCAAACTGACCGAGCCTTATCGCCAGGATGCATAATCTTTCTGCCTCCTTTGTTCTGGGCTATCATGGCTGCGACCGTGAGACCGGTGAGCGGCTTTTGTTGAATGAGCCTTTTCGCCCCAGTGAGAACGCGTACGATTGGCTTGGATCGGGAATTTACTTCTGGGAAGCCAACCCTGATAGAGCGATGGATTGGGCTATGCAGCGGGCCTTGCGGAAGAAATCCGGGGAAGGCGTTGAAGTTGAGCCTTTCGTGGTGGGCGCTGTGATTGATCTCGGGTTTTGTCTCGACCTCCTCAGTTCAAATGGTAACCGTGCTGTTGAAAAAACGTACGCGGATTTGAAGGCGTATTTCGCTTCTTCCGGCGAGCAAACTCCAGAAAATACGGGTGGAGAGGATCTCCTTCATCGAAAATTGGACTGCATGGTCATCAACTATCTGCATGAGTCACGCCAGAGTTCCGGTGAAGCGCCTTTCGACACTGTGCGCGGCCTTTTTCCCGAAGGCGGCCTTCTCTATCCAAACTCCGGCTTCCGGCGTCAAACACATATCCAAATCTGCGTGAGGAACCTGGAAAACATCAAGGGAGTCTTCCGGGTTCCTGACCGTCACTTTACGCCACCGGCCTCTTGACCGGCGAGTTCAAAGAAAGCGCTTGAGACGCCGCTTCGGGATTGATTTGATCGGTAAAACATCGACAGAAATCTTTTGCTGATATTTTTCTTTCCAGCCTGCCGCGCGCTGCGATAAAGTGTAGGCTTGCGCGGCTTCAAGGCCCGCGCCATTCATCAGGAGGTTCCATGCACAAGACACGAATTTGGATCACGATGGGCTGTTGCCTGTTTGCTCTGGCGATCTTTGCTTGGGCACAGGCCAATCGCAAGCCCGGCCTTTATGAGATGACCACTAACATGACTTGGCAGCAGTCGCCGATGCCTGCCGGCATGACCATACCCGGCGGCGGCCCGCACACCACGCAGGTTTGCCTCACCCAGGCGATGATCGACAAGTACGGCGCCCCGATGCCGCAGAGCCGCAATAACGAATGCAAGATCAGCAATATCGTGATGCATTCCACCAGCATGACCGCCGACTGGGTATGCACGGGCGCGATGGCGGGCAAAGGCACCGTGGAATCCTCGTGGACCGATCCCGATCACGCCAAGGGTAAAGTTCACTTTGCCGGCGCGATGCAGATGGGGCAGAACTCGATGCCGATCGAATACACCATCGAGACTTCTTCTACCTACAAAGGCGCGGATTGCGGCAGCGTCAAGCCACTGCCCATGCCGAAAAACTAGCACGGGAGCAATTGGGGGCGCGCTCCAAGTCTTGGAAGAGAGACTTGGAGCGCCCGCTCATCCAACCTGATTGCGGCGGTCGGTGTTGATGCGTCTTTCCTCGGTAGGGGTAGGAGCCTGCTCGGCGCGCCGCCGGTCGGAGATGCTCGGTCCAGCGCCGCTGGTGAGCAGCTTGCTCAGATTGGGCAGGTTGACGCGCTGCGTTTCCACAAAGTCCACGCCCTCGGCGGTGAGGGTGAGCGCGGAGTTGTCGGCCCGCGTGATATACCCCTTTTTCATCAGATACCAGACGGTGAAATCCAGATAATCGCGGGGAAAGTTCATCAGGCCTTCGATCTCGCCGAGAGAAACCTCCGGTTTGTGAGCGTTGGTGCGGCGGCGCTTGTAAAGCACAGCCAGCACCGCCAGACGGCGGTTCAATTCGCCATCGATGCTGTCCAGAAAATCCATGGTATCCGGGATCGGAATCGCCTCGACTACCTCTTTCTCTCGCGCCTCATCGTATTGGGCGCGGAGCGCGGAATCGGAGAGGACGTCATAAGCCTGCTTCAGCAGGGCGAACTTCTCCGGGTCGCCGGATTCAGGGTTGTCGGGATGGAAGCGGGCCGCGAGAAATTTGTAGACGCGATGGATGGTACCCGGCTCAGCGTTGGGGCTGATCTGCAGGAACTCGTAGTGATCCGGCTGCTTCAAGCGGAACTCCCTGAAAAAAATGCTTCCCTTTCATAAAGATAGCGCCAAAATTCACGGCAGGTCCATCGAAATCGGAGAATTTGAATTTTGATGTTCGCTTATGGGAACGGGGCGGGGGGCCGAATGAGGTTCGTGGTCTCCCACCCTTCGCAAAAAGCGCGAAGGATGGGACACCCACCTTTGTGGGTTGATTAAGTTTTGAAAAACTTTGGGTGCGCCACCCGCCGTCGTAGGTGAAGTCGATGATCTGATTGTTGGCCGGGTTGCATCCAATCCCCGGTCCCAACAAGCGAGGGACCGGGGACACCCTCATCTTGGTTTGAAAAGCTTATCGGCACCGGGGCTGCCCGCCATCAACGACCAGAGGTTCCTTTACGCTTCAAATCGGCAACCGGTGATGCAGATCACTGTCTGGCGGCTGGTAGAGCGGCAATCATTCCCTTGTACGATGAGCGTCCGCGAGTGTGGAGGCGTGTTTTGAGCCGATCCAGATTGCCGATGTTGCGCAGGATTTCTCAGATTGTCTTCCTGCTGCTCTTTCTCGGGTTGCTATTCATTACCTCGTGGACCCTGTTTCCCACCGCCGGAACAGAGATTCATCTGCGCCCGCCGGTGCGGCTGTTCTTCGAGTGGGATCCGCTGGTGGCGCTGCTGAATGCTTTGGCCGGGCACGCGCTCTATCGCGGGCTGATTTGGTGCCTGGTGATTCTGCTGCCGACGCTTTTTCTGGGACGCTTTTTCTGCGGCTGGATCTGCCCGATGGGCACGCTGCAACACTTCGTCGGCAATCTGCCGAGCGAGGCCAAGCGGGGCAAGCAGCGCATCGAGGCGAATCGCTACAAGCGCTGGCAGACGGGCAAGTATGTTGTCCTGATTGCTGGGCTAGCGGCGGCGTTCTTCGGCTCGGCGGCGCTGGGCTGGCTTGATCCATTCAGTTTATTGGTGCGGTCGTTCGGGCTGTCGATTTTGCCGGCCATCAATGTTGTGGCGCGCGCCATCTTCACGCCGTTGGAACACAGCCACATTGCCGTCATCAAGTCGGCGGGCGGAACGATTCATTCGATTCTGCAAGTGTTGGTGCTGGATCTGCGCCAGCCGCATTATCAGCAAGGGCTGATCCTGGGCGTGCTGTTCATCACTATTCTGGCGGCGAGTTTGCGTGTGACGCGCTTGTGGTGCAGGGCGATCTGCCCGCTGGGCGCGCTGCTGGGAGCGGTCTCGCGCTGGTCGATTCTGGGGCTGCACAAGGACGCAGCGGCCTGCAACAATTGCAACCGCTGCCTGCTCGACTGCCAGGGCGGGGACGATCCGGTGGGTGGCGTGCCGTGGCGCAAGGCGGAGTGCTTGATGTGCATGAACTGCGTGGGCGCGTGCCCGCACGAGAGCCTGCAATTCAAGTTCTTCCGCAAAGAGTACGAGGTTGCATCGCCGCACATCGGGCGGCGCAGGGCGCTGACCGGTCTTGCCGCCGGCATGGCGCTGGTTCCGCTGATGCGCGCCAATACCGGGCTGGGCAAGGGGCGCAACGAGCGGCTGCTGCGACCGCCGGGGTCGCTGGATGAGCCGGAGTTTCTGTCGCGCTGCATTCGCTGCGGCGAGTGCATGAAGGCCTGCCCGAATATCGCGCTGCATCCTACGCTGGAGCAGGCGGGCATCGAGGGCTTGTGGTCGCCGACGCTGGTGCCGCGCATCGGCTACTGCGAGCCAAGCTGCGTGCAATGCTCGGAGGTCTGCCCAACCGGCGCGATCTGGCAGATTACGCCCAGAGAAAAGGGCTGGGTCGTAGGCGTCATTTCAGGCGTGGGCGTCGAGCAGCTTAGCCAGCCAATTCGTTTGGGCACGGCTTTCTATGATCGCGGGCGCTGCCTGCCGTGGGCGATGGCCACCGAGTGCATTGTCTGCGAGGAGTGGTGTCCGGTCTCGCCGAAAGCGATTTATGTCGAGGAGGTGCAGGTGATTGACTCGGCGGGCAACACCAAGACGCTGAAGCAGCCGCGCATTGATCCGAGCCGCTGCGTGGGCTGCGGCGCGTGCGAGTACGCCTGCCCGCTGCAGGATCGTCCGGCGGTTTATGTCACCAGCATTGGTGAGAGCCGTTCACCGAGCAGTCAGATTTTGCTGAACAGAAAATGAAGGAGAATCATTCAGTGAAGTTCAAATCAAAATGGATCTTTATCGCAATGGCGATTGCAGTGCTTGTTTCGGTTGCATGCACTGGTTGCAAAAAGAATAATGCCAAAGTCTTTCCGGCGTCGGGCGCGGTTGCCGGCTGGGAGAAGACGAGCGAGACGCGCACCTTTGCCGCGAAGGATTTGTGGCAGTACATTGACGGCGACGCCGAGCAGTACATCAGCGCGGGCGTAGTCAGCACATCGACCTCCGACTACAAATATCAGGGGCAGTTGGAAGCCACGGTGGACGTGTACACGATGAAGGACGCGACGGGCGCGCGCGCGATTCTGGAAAAAGGCCAGAGCAAGGACGCGCAGACAGTTCAACTAGGCGATGCGGGCGTGGCTTACGCGCAGAGCGTGATCTTTCGCAAGGGGCCGGTGCTGGTGCGCATCACGGCGTATGAAGCCGCGCCCAACGCGCAAGCCGCGCTGCTGGCGCTGGCGCGCGCTGTGGAAGCAAAGTTGTAGCAGAAACAGAGTTGTAGCAAAAACAAAGTTGTAATGGAGGCAATTTTTTGTAGTTGTCTCCTGATTTGGTTTCGAAAGGGCACGACTTTAGTCGTGCCGCTAAAGGTGTTCAATGATTTGGGCTTTAGCCCCTGAGGGAAGTTCTTCGGGAAAGCTTGTGTTTCCTCGGTGGCTAACGCCGAAAATTGAAATCGAATTGCTTGACAATTCCAAGTGAAGGAGAGGGACGCGATGAAAAACCGCAGAGAATTTTTGAAGGATGCAGCCGTGGGCGCAATGCTGATTGGCGCGCAGAGCAAGCTGGGATTGGCCGCGACAGCAGCGGGCAAATCAAAGGTTGTGGTGGCGCGCGATGCGGCGCTGCATGATGCGAACGGAGTGCTTGACGAGAAGCGCGTGCAAGCTCTGCTGGACCGCGCCATCGCCGCGTATACCGGTCACGACAAGCCGGTTGCGGCATGGAAGAGCATTGTGCCGGTGGGCAAGGTGATTGGCCTCAAGGTGAACGGCCTGGGCGGGAAGGGAATCTCGACGCACGCGGCGCTGGTAATGGCCGTCTGCGAACGGTTGCAAGAGGCGGGTGTCAAGCCCGGAGAGATTATCGTTTGGGATCGCGGCGCGCGCGACTTGCAGGCTTGCGGACTGACCGTCTCGACTGACCCCAACCGCATTCGCGTGATCGGCAACGATGTGGCCGGTTATGAAGAGCAAGGGCTGGCTTTCGGCTCGGCGGTTAACGTGAAGCTAGCCAAGATTCTCACGCGCGAGTGCGCGATGGTGATCAATCTGCCGATTCTCAAGGACCACCAGATGGCCGGCGTCACCTTCTCGATGAAGAATATGTACGGCGTGGTGGAGAAGCCCTTCGAACTTCACGCAAATGGATGCAGCCCTGCCGTCGCGGACTTGAATTGCATACCCGCCGTGCGCGAGAAGGTTCGCTTTACGATTGGCGATGCGATGAGTTCAGTCTATGATGGCGGCCCCAGCTTCCATCCAGAGCGGCTCTGGCAGCCCAACGCGCTGATTGTCGGCGAGGATCGCGTGGCCATCGATCACACCGCGTGGCAGATGATCGAGCGCAAGCGCGCCGAGGTGGGCGTGCCGACGCTGGAGGCTGCTGGTCGGCCGCCGCGTTACATTGTCACTGCTGCTGACAATGTTCACAACTTGGGCACCAACGATCCACAGCGCATTCATTTGCTGGAAGTGTAGGAAGCTGTTCCGGTGGTGTACGCAGTTTTGTTGGAAGTCATAAAATCTGGGTGCCCCACCCTCGGCGCGTCTTTGTTTTTGCGCCTAGGGTGGGATGACTGAGGACAATCATGGCCGAGGAAACGGATCGCAAGCCGGAGGAAAAAGCAGCGACCGCGCAGGGTCTCACGCGCCGTGAGGCTTTGCTGCAACTGCTGCGCGTGGGCGGTACGGCCGCGGTTGCGACGGGCGCGGCGGTCTGGCTGAGTGAGCGCAGCTCCCGTCCGCTTCCCGCCAAAGGCGAGCAAGCGCGGCGCGATCATCGCATCTCCACCGATGCGCAATGGCCGCAGATGACGGTGGTTCAGAACGGCGAGCCGCGCGCGCTGGTGCAAAAAGCGCTCGAAAATCTGGGCGGCATCAGCCGCTTTATCAGCCGCCAGGATGTGGTGGTCATTAAGCCGAACATCGCCTGGGACCGCACGCCGGAGCAGGCGGCCAACACCAATCCCGATGTGGTCGCCGAACTGGTGCGGCAGTGCTGGCAGGCCGGGGCCAAGCGCGTCATTGTCACTGATGTAAGCTGCAACGAGGCGCGCCGCTGCTTTCACCGCTCCGGCATTCAGGCCGCCGCGCTGGCCGAGCACGCCGAAGTGATTCTGCCCGATCCAGAGCTCTTCCGCGAGGTGGAGATGGGCGGCGTGGTGCTGAAGAGTTGGCCGGTCTTCGCGCCGTTTTTGGATGCCGATAAAATCATCAACGCACCTATCGCCAAGCATCACGTGCTGACCGGCGCAACGCTGGGCATGAAGAACTGGTACGGCATTCTGGGCGGCGAGCGCAACCGGCTGCATCAGCAGATTCATCAGAGCCTGGTTGATCTAGCCAGCTTCATGCTGCCCACGCTCACGGTGATGGACTGCTATCGCATCCTGCTGCGCAACGGGCCGACGGGCGGCAATCTGGAAGACGTGGCGACCAAGAAAACTCTCGTCGCGGGAACCGATCCGGTGGCCATCGACGCGTATGTAGCGAAGGCTTATTGGAATCTTGATCCCGCGCAGATGCCGTATCTGGCAATGGCCGCCGCGCGCGGACTGGGCGTTGTGGAGTTTGAAAAGTTGCAGGTGAAGGTCAGCCAGTTGGGGTAGCCACCTGCGGTTCGGAAGCGGCAATCAGCAATCGTATCGCCTCTCAGTGACGATACGCAGTGATGAATTCAAAAAAGTTCCTAAAAGTTAATTACAATGCAACAAAACGGTAAATCCGCGCTACAATGTTTACAAGAGTGACAAAGCGAGGATGAAATGGCAAAAGCAGCTTCTTCGATGGTTGTCAGTATGCGCCTGCCTACGGAGACCGCCAAGCGGCTGAGGCGGCTGGCGAACCGCTATGGATGGACGCCCAGCGACGCCAGCGCGCGGCTGGTGGAGGAGGGTTTGCGCCGCTCCGAGTTCGCCTTCATCGACTTTCGCGATACGCCCGCCGGGCGGCAGGCTTGCATACAGGCCAGTTCGCTGGCGGTGTGGGAGGTGATGCAGATTGTGCGCAGTTACAAGGGCGATGTGGCGGCGGCGGCCAAGCACCTGGGCTGGTCGCAGGTGAAGGTGCAGGCCGCGGTCCATTACGCGGAGGCCTTCTCCAGTGAGATCAACGAAGCTATTGCCGACAACCAGGCGACGGATTTTGTGGCGCTCAAACAACTGCTGCCGCAGACCGTCGAGTTTCTTCCCAAGAAATCCGCGAGCCGCTAATCATGCTTAAACTTCTTCTCAACGAAGAGATTGCACCCAGCGTAGCCGCCGACCTGCGCCGCCGCGAAGGCGGGATGGTTGTGGCCGCGCTGACGGAGTGGGAGGGCGGCAACTTTGTGGGCAAGGATACCGCCGAAATTCTGCGCGAAGCGGCCGATCAGGAGTGGACGCTGGTCACCTATGACCGGTTGAAGGTTCCTCCCACGCTAAAGAATTGGACCGAGGAAGAATGCCTGCACGGCGGCGTGATCTTTGTGGATGAGAAGAGCATTCCGCCCGCGGAAACTGCTATGTTGATCTCCGCCTTGAACTGGTTGCATCAGTTGACGGAGAGCTGGGAGTGGACCAACCGCGCGCTCTGGCTTGGCTGACGGCGATTGCGGCATTTCCAGTTGTGAAAAGAGGAATGCAACGGCCGGTTGATGCTTCAGTGATTAGAAAAATGCTGTTCGGAGTTCGTAGACTCCCAGGTTCGAGAATCTGGACCTGGGTACTCGGCGAAAGTGATTTGATTGCGCTCGCAACTCAGGCCTGAAGTCTACACCCAGCTTTCAGCTTCTTCCCGCATCTTCGTCATTGCTTTCCTTGAATCCGTTGCGGGAGGGCCTTCGGGGCTGAGCCGCATTGCCTCATCAAACTCCGTCCGCGCCTTTCTCCATTCACTCAGCGACCGCCAGGTTTCGCCGGCAAAGTAATGCAATTGTGCCAGATCGCGCGGCTTCAGTCTGGAAGAATCCGCGAAGGCCTCCTGGAGCTTCGCTTCGGCCTCTTGCCTCCGCCCGCAAGCCGCCAGCGCCCATGCATACCTGCCAACCCTCATCAAATAGTCGGAATTTCCTCCGTAGCCTGACCTTTGCGTGTCTGTGGTGGCCATTGCCGTCTCCAGCAATTCACGGGCACGCTCAGCATCTTTCTTCTGACAAAGCAGGCAGGTTGCAAGTGAAACATGCATACTCGCCGTATGCTGTGGCACTTGCACCGCTGCTTCAAACAGCGCCTGTGCCTCGGCTTCTTTTCCGTCATTCTCCAATGCCAGCGCGTAGATATAGAGTTCGGTGCTTGTCAGCCTTGGTTTGTTCTGCTCGTCGAAGGCGAGTGGTTGCAGAACAATCCGTGCTTCCGAGTACCGTCCGGCATTAAAGAGAATCAGGCCCTCCAGCGAAAATCCGTAACCGGGAATCCATGAGAAGCGCCGGTTCGCCTGAAGCGCCCGGTCGTATTCGCCTTGCTTCGACAGTCCGTGAATCCACATCTTCAGCTTCGTCAACGCGATGGCGCCAATGATAAGAATCCCGAAGGGCGCAAAGAAGACGATAGTCTTCACCTGCGATGGGACATGAGAGATCATCACGAGCACCAAGACCCCGCTCCAAATCCACATTGCCGCCTTCGCGCTTATCTTTTTCCGGCTCTGCGTATTTCTGACTGGCGTCACATTCATTGCCGCAATATCGGAATGCGGAGCACTCTGCTCAGGCTTTTTAATAGCTTGCAGAAGCGCGAATAGAATCACTGCAACAATCGTTGCGCTGATCGGGGTGATCCGAACTACGGTAGTAGGCGGGAGATTCCTTACGGCATAATGAATGCCAAAGACGAGCGCTACGCCGATGAGCGCAACGGCGATGAAGTTCCGTTGCCGGTCGTCGAGCCACGGGCCTTTCTCCGCGCCAAAGCCAGTGCCCTCCTGCGGCTTCTGGCTTCTGTTGCGCCGGATTGATCCAAAGATAGCGCCCAGCGTGCCAAGCACGTCGAAGACGGGACGTGCTGCATGCGAGATCCATTCCGGATACCCCGGCCAGAGATACTTGAAGTACATCCCGCCCACAGTCGGGACCGATGCCAAGATGAAGACCACAAAGAGCGCTGATTTAAGAGCTGTCCAGCGCTTTTTCTTGGCCGCCTCGGCGGCTGTCGCGCTGTTGATGATCTTGGGAGTGGCGCGTTCTCCCGCCTCGCGGAAGAGCAGCCCGATCCAAATCAAAAACAAGATTCCCGCCGCGCCTTCGATCAGCATGGGCGCGGCCTGCATCAATCGATCATGAAATGCGGGCAGCGCGGGCAGCTTGTGAACATCGTGCCGGCTCGCCAGCCAAAAGGAAGCGATGCAGCCCGCCATCGCGATTACGAACCGCGCGGGCTGGCAATCTGTCGGGATTTGTACCTTTTATGCCAACAATTTATGAGTTTTCAGATGCGGTACAGAAGAGCGTAAGCCAGCTTCAGCAGCGGATTCATTATCACCCCCAGAATGGCGGGACCGATAAAGATAATCAACAAATAGCTGGCCACGCCGGTGATCCTGTCATAGACTTGCACAGAGTTATAGGGCAGGAACTGGCGCAGCACATGGCTGCCGTCCAGCGGTGGAATGGGAATCAGATTGAAGATGCAGAGAATCAGATTCAGTTGGAAGCCGATGGTGCAAAGCTGCTCCAGCGCCTGCATGGTGGTGGAGGGGGCCACGCCGTCGGGCAGATGGCTCTCAGCCAGATAAATAGCGGCCAGACCGAGAAAAGCCAGCAGCGAAAGCAGCAGATTCGAAGCCGGCCCGGCCATGCTGACCAGAATGTCGTCACGGCGGTAGTTGCGAAAATTGCGGCTGATCACCGGCACGGGCTTGGCCCATCCGAAGATAAAGCGGCCCATAAAGCCCAATCCGATCAGCGGCCCGAAGATCATCAGTCCGGGGATGAGCAGCGTGCCGACCGGGTCGATGTGGTCCATGGGGTTCAGCGAGACGCGCCCCATGCTGCGGGCCGTATGATCGCCCAGCCGCGAGGCCACCCAGGCGTGCGCGCATTCATGCACGCTGAGCGAAAAGAGCAGAACGACAAACTCGAAGATGGCAACAAGAACATCGGTGGATTGCAAAGAAAATCTCCCCAAAGGTTAAAATCTCAGGTTAGCATGGAGGGTCGAGAGAATTCGACCCGCGACTGGGAACAAACCGGGGCGCGGCGCGGTCTGAGTAGTCAGGGGATTTGAAAACCGCACAGAAATGGAATTTATGAACTGATTTAGAGGCAAAAATGTGTGCTGTTACAATCCATTTTGGCCTCTTAGCAACTTGCAAATTTACATGGGGAGTGTAAAAAGCGTCAGGGTACGTCAAAAGTCGTGCCGATAGAAGCCAAAACAGAATCTCGGCTTTAGCCGCTGCTAATCTCAACTAACAGAAAACAAACATAGCAGGGGCTAAAGCCCATACTCATGCGCGGCATTTGCGGCACGACTGAAGTCGTGCCCTGTTACGGGTGAGCTTCCCCGGCGGAATGGTTGAAAATGGGCCATTATTGAAATTTAGCAAGGGATTTGCGTTTGGCGGGCGGGTGCTGTATTGTCATTGCGATTGTGAATTAGCTCGGAATCCCCATTGAAACTCCAGCGGCGAACAATTTATTGGGTTGCGGCGGCGGCGCTCTTGGTGCTGGCGATTGTCGGCGTCGTGGTTTGGCGCGTGGAGCGGGCGCTGGGGGCTGGGTGGCGCGAGGCAGCGGCCAGGGAGCTGCTGGCCGTCGAAGAGCGGACGGTGGGCTTGCAACCGAATCCTGGCTTTGAGGGGATTAGCTCACCGGCGGTCTATAAGAGCGCGGCGGTTTTTCAGGGGCGTATCTGCTTGGCGGGTCCGGCGGGGCTTTCACTTTATACGGCGGATGGGACGCTGGAGCGGATCTACCGCGTGGGGATTGACCTGCCGGCCGCGCCGCTGGGGCGGATGGCGGTGGGGATGCTGACCGATTCCCGGCGGCCTGAGCTGCTGATCGCGACCACAGGCGAGGGAGTTCTGGCCTTTGACGGCGAGCGCTTCCGGCAGATTCGCGCGGGGCTGGAAGAGGCGCGGACGGTGACGGCGATTCTGCCGCTGGGCTCCGGGCGGCTGCTGATGGGCACGGCCAAGCTGGGGCTGCTGATCTATGACGGCAAGACGCTGAAGCGATTTCATCAGACAACGGACAATGTTTATGTGACGGCGCTGGCTGGGACGGAGGCCGAGTTGTGGGTGGGCACGCTGAACGATGGGCTACTGTTCTTTCATGGCGGGCAGACGGAGCGGATCGGCGAAGAGCAGGGGCTGCCGGACCGGCGCGTGGAGGTGATTGCGCTGGGCGGGGAGCGGGCCTATGCGGCGACGCCGATGGGCGTGGCGGAGTTGCGCGCGGGCAAGGTGGCGCGGGTGCTGGCCAAGGGACGCTATGCGCGGGCGGTGATGGCGGATGGAGATGCGCTGCTGGTGGGTCAGGCGGAGGAGGGGGTTCTACGGGTGACGCTGGGCGGGCCGGCGGGGGACGCGCAGGCTCGGCGGGCGATTGCGGCGGTTGGCGGGGTCGGTGGCGAGGATTCCCACCCATTCCGCAAAGGACGCGGAATGGATGGGGCACGGGCCGACAATTTACATGGCCGGAATTCACATGGCCGGAATTCTGGGGCTGAAGCCCCGGCTTTCCTGCCCACGATCGAGCAGTTTCTGGCGGTGGGCGAGAGCCGCTATGCGCTGGCTGCGGATGGGCTGCTGAGGCTGGAGGCGGGCGGCGAATGGCGGCGTATCCTGAGCGGCGGCCAAGCGCAACTGACGGACCGTGATGTTTCCGCGCTGATGGCGGCTTCGGATGGACGGCTTTGGGTGGGATACTTCGACCGTGGGTTGGATATTCTGGCGGCGAACGGAAGCGTGCAGCACGTGGAGAACGAGCAGGTCTTCTGCGTGAACCGGATTGTGGAGGATGCTCGGCGCAGCGCGGTGGTTGTGGCCACGGCGAATGGCTTGGTGACTTTTGACCGCAACGGGCGGCAGAAACAGGTGCTGACGCGCGAGGATGGGCTTATCGCCAATCACGTGACCGACGTGGCGCTGGTTGGCCAAGGGATGGCACTGGCGACACCGGCGGGGATTACGTTTCTGGATGAGAGCGGCGCGCACAGCATCTATGCCTTTCAGGGGCTTATCAATAATCATGTTTATGCGCTGGGCGCGAGCGGAGACCGGCTGGTGGCGGGGACGCTTGGCGGGCTTTCGCTGCTGACGGGCGGCGAAGTTCGCAAAAATCTGAATACCGGAAACTCTGGGTTGAAGCACAATTGGATCACCGCGCTGGCGGCGGTGGGCGATGAGTGGCTGGTGGGCACTTATGGCGCGGGCGTAATGCGGCTGGGGACGGACGGCAGCGTGACGGCGACCGAGGCGACGCTGGCTGGAGTGGTGGTGAATCCCACGGCGATGGCGGCCGACGGGCGGCTGGTGCTGGCAGGAACCCTAGGCCGGGGGCTGATGGTGGGCGATGCGACGGGCACGCGATGGAAGACGATCACTGCAGGGCTGCCTTCGCTGAATGTGACGGCGCTGGCGATTCATGAGGGCGTGGTCTATGTAGGCACGGAAAATGGGCTGGTGAAGATTTCCGAAGACAAGCTATAGTGTAAGCGTCGTAAGTTTTGTAATCGGCTGAGAGGGATGCGATGAGGGGCTGGGTATTGGGGCTGTTGTTGCTGCCGATGGCGGCGGTGGCGGAGACGGGCGTGCTGGTTCCGATGGACAAGCAGGCGCCTGATCCGTCGGTGCTGTCGCTCGGCGAGATGCAGGTGGAGATCACCATTGATAATGGCGACGCGCGGGTGTGGATGCGGCAGGTCTTTATCAATCACACCAACCGGCAGCAGGAGGGGAACTATCAATTTGCGCTGCCCAGCGGAACGACGGTCTCGGATTTTGCGGTGTGGGATGGGCCGGTGCGCATTCCGGCGGTGATCTTGGAGCGCAAGCGGGCCAAGGCGAT
>Ga0224559_1000515_pt1 | contig 25274 bp, 24 predicted proteins | sample 714S33034metaG_FD_180676 | JGI IMG/M metagenome (GOLD analysis project Ga0224559, IMG submission 180676) | Peat soil microbial communities from Stordalen Mire, Sweden - 717 S3 30-34 | ecosystem: Environmental > Terrestrial > Soil > Wetlands > Peat | place: Sweden: Norrbotten County, Stordalen... | reverse complement strand
GAGCGCAGGGCCGCGGCTGTAGAGCCCGCTGAGGGCGTGAGGGTGCGCATCTTCACCACCCAGGAGGAGCTGCAGTTTGCCGGGCATCCTACGCTGGGGACGGCGAGTGTGCTGAAGCTGTTTGCGCCCGAGACTCTGGTGGGGGACACCGTGACGCTGGCGGAGAACGTGGGGCCAATACCGGTGCGGTTTTCCGGCGAAGGCCTCTTCGGCGAGATGACGCAGCGGGACCCTGAATTTGGCGCGGAGTTGGACCCGGCGGAGGTATCCCGTCTCATTGGATTGAGCGAGGACGATCTTGACCCAGGGCTGCCGCCGCAGGTTGTCTCCACCGGCACGGCGTTCGCCATTGTCGCATTGCGCGGAGCGGGGGCTTTGTCGCGGCTCAAGGTGAACCAGGACGAGGCCAAAGGGTGGCTGCGCGAGCGCGGAGCGCGCTGGTTTTACGTGTTGGGGCCGACCGGCGAGCAAGAGCCGGCGTGGCGGGCGCGGATGCAGTTTTATGGCGGTGAGGATCCGGCCACTGGATCGGCCGCGGGATGCGCAATAGGCTACTTGGTGGGACGTGGCGCGGTACCGCCGGGCGAACGGATTGCTCTACGCCAAGGTGTGGAGATTGGCCGGCCGAGCGATTTGTACCTTTCCGCAAAGATCAAAAGCGGAAGTAATGAGATGCAATTGCCAAGGGCGACCGATGTGCGGGTTGCGGGCAGCACTGTTCTTGTTGCAAAGGGACAGATTTTCCTGCCGTGATACACATGCTTTCAACAGGCATTGACGGTTGCAAGTTACGGAAGCGTTAAACGTTAGCGAATTCTAATTTGTTACATAGGATTTTTCAGCGTGGATTTCGCTTCCCTTTCTCTCTTCCCATGGAGTTCCAAGCCCCGTACTCTTGCCATTCATTGAAGCATTTCAACCGGCTCCCAAGCGGTATTTTGCCCAGGCATTTTACAAACAGAATGCGAGCAAGAGTTGGCCTCCTGGGCCATCGAATGTCGGAAGCTGGCCTGCGCGAGCGCTGCGCCCTGTTGGGCTGCAGGCACATTGCGCAAGGTCACTCGGACAATGAGATCGACCAGGCCCAGCACCCTCGTCTGCGGTCATCGACCCGGCAACTCATCGCGCCAGCCTGCCACAAGAGCGGGTAGAGGCGGAGTGTTGCCTGGCGATCAGAAAAAAATTGAAACAAGGAGTGGATTCCCCGATCATGCGGCCAAAGAAAGTGATTCTCTGCGTAGACGACAATGAACAAGAGCTTTCCGTACTCAAGTTCATGCTGGCAACTAACGGATATAGAGTGTTTACGGCTTGCACCGGGCAAGAGGCAATCGGCATCTTTGCCGGATTGCAAATCGACCTGGTGCTGGCCGATTATGCGATGCCGCAGATGACCGGCAATCAACTGGTGGGCCGATTGAAGCAAATTGCACCGCATATTCCCATGATCCTGCTGGGCGATCCGCAGAGAATGGGGGGCGAGATCCACTCCGCCGACGCGCTGCTGGCCAAGAAGAACTGCTCGGCGCAGGAACTGCTGGAGCGCATCAAGGTGATGAGCGCTCGCAAACGGGGACCGCGCAAGGGCTCACTGCGGATCGCGGCTGAGGCGGAGTTCGCGGCGGCGTCGTAAGATCCAGTTTTCAGTGGTCAGTGATCAGTGGTCAGGGGCCGGGAAACGGTGGCGGAGGCTCAGGTTCAAATCTTGAGGCTCTTCGGTCTGACAACTGATCACTGACCACTGATCACTACGCCCTCCCCTTGACGAGTGCACACAAAGGTGGGCATACTCGGCACTTGTACCGAGGTTTGGAGGATTCTCCTCCAGCCAGCGGGAGTTCGACCGGTATGGATCTTATTCTGCTTCGTCTTCTTTTTGTGGCCCTTCTTGGCGGGGTCTGTTATTTCCTTCATCCATTTGGCCTGACAGGGTGGGTGAGTGCGGGCGTGGGCGCGGGGGCGGCCGCCGCGGTCATTGTCTTTGAACTTAGGGTGCGGGCGCTCAGCCTGCGGCGTCTGATCGGCGCGGTCTTTGGCAGTGTGCTGGGAATCTTTGGCGCCGCTCTATTTTGCCTGGTATTGCGCAGTGCGCCGTTAAGCGTAGCAACGTCGGCCGTGCTGCAGATTTTTGTGCTGCTGCTGATGACTTACGTGGGGCTGCTGGTGGGGGCCAACAAGGGCGATCTGCTGAACCCCGCGGCGTTGGGGATGGTCTTCACCGGCGAACGGACTTCGCGGCGGAGCGCCAAAGTGCTGGACACCAGCGTGATCATCGACGGACGCATTGCCGATATTGCCGAAGCGGGCTTCATCGACGGGATGATGGTGGTTCCGGAGTTCGTGTTGCGCGAGCTGCAGATTGTGGCCGACTCGACGGACGGGTCAAAGCGGCAACGAGGCCGGCGCGGCCTGGATATGCTGCAGCGCATGCAGTCGAACAACAACATTCAGGTGCAGATTGTTCCCGACGATTTTCCCTCCATCCGCGAGGTGGACCTGAAGCTGCTGGAGCTGGCCAAGAAGTGGGAGGCCAAGGTGGTGACCAACGACTTCAACCTGAACAAGGTAGCCCACCTGCACCACGTCGAAGTGCTGAACATCAACGATCTTGCCAACGCGCTGAAACCGGTGGTGCTGCCCGGCGAGAAGATGAATGTGCTCATCCTGAAAGAGGGCAAGGAGTTCAACCAGGGAGTGGGCTACCTGGACGACGGCACCATGGTGGTGGTGGATCATGCGCGCCGGCTGATCGGCAAGGCTGTCGAGATTTCGGTGACCAGCGTGCTGCAAACCGCGAGCGGGAAGATGATCTTCGGAAAGGTCGAGGAGACCGGGAAGACCGGTGAGACGCCGCGGGTGGCTTCGGCGGAGATGACGCACTGACTGCCTGCGATGGGGCAGACCCGCTCCCGGTTTCGCTGAGGGCAAAAGGCTAGACGGTCGCCTTGGTGGCTCCGGTGGAGATGCCTCCATCGACCAGCAGGGTCTGCCCGGTGATGTAACGGCTTGACTCCGAGGCCAGGAAGACAATGGCTCCGTCAAGATCGTCGGGCACGCCGGGGCGTTTGACGGGGATGCGATCGGAGATGTATTCGACCCATGCGGCATTCTCGTAGAGAACGCGATTCTGCTGCGTCTTGAACCAGCCGGGCGCAAGACAGTTCACTGTGACTCCGTGGCGGCCCCAATCGTCGGCGAGACTCATGGTGAGCTGCTTGATGCCGCCGCGGCTTGCGCCGTAGGGAGCGAGTCCCGCATATCCCGCAACGCTGGTAACTGACCCAATGTTGACGATGCGGCCGTAGCCTCGCGCAATCATCCCACGCGCAACAGCTTGGGCAACAAAGAATGAGCCGCGCAGGTTGGTGTCGAGAATGGTGTTCCAGTCGTCCCAGGTGACGTCGAGCGCGGCCTTGCGAATGTTGCAGCCGGCATTGTTGACGAGAATGTCGATCTTCCCGAAGTGATCTTCGATGGCGGCAACGGCGCGCTGAATGCTGGCATGGTCGCGCACATCGAGTGCGGCGGAAAAGGTCTGGCGACCGAGAGCGTGAATTTCACCGGCAAAGTTGGAAAGGGAGTCTTCGTCGCGGCTGGTGATGGCCAAGTCGGCGCCGGCCTTGGCAAGTGCGCGGGCAAAGTACTGGCCAAGACCGCGGCTGGTTCCAGTTACCAGTGCTACTTTGCCGGATAAGTCAAACAATGGATCGGAGATAGACATAGGTTGCTTCCTTGGTGTCGTGTATTCAGGGCTCGAGCACAACTTTGAGCAGACCGGGCTCGCGTTTGTATAAGCGATCGAACCATGAAGGTCCATCCTCAAGCGGGGCGACGGCTGAAATCACCGGTTCAATTTGAATGGCTCCGCGCCCAATCATCGAGATACATGCGGGATACTCGCCCGACGATGCGCACGAGCCTTGCAGTCGAATCTGGCGAGTCACAGCCGATTGCAGACCGAGTTCGATGGTGGGCGCGATGTTCCCGACCAAAGTTACAGCGCCGCCTTTTCTTACACTATCGAGTGCCAGCTTGACGGGAATCGAGGAGCCGACACACTCGAGTGCGGCATCGGCGCCGCGTCCCATGGTGAGTTCCCGGATTTGATCGAGTATCCGCGGGACGGCCTCAGTGTCGCGGGAGTTGAACGTGTGGGTTGCGCCGAGGCTGCGCGCAAGTGCCAGGCGGGTATCATCGATGTCCAGGACGATGATTCTGCCGGCGCCGGCTTGCCGTGCTGCTTGCAACGTAAGCAAGCCGATCATGCCCGCGCCTACAACAACGACCGTATCGTCCAGTTCAATAGGAGTCAGCGAAACGGCGTGAACAGCGACGGAGACAGCTTCGATCATTGCTGCGTGCGGGAAGGGCATGTTATCGGGCAACGGATAAGCGATTCGCGCGGGGACAGTAACAAACTCCGCGAATGCACCCATGCGCCGAAAGGCCGGGGTTGAAACTCCAATGACCTCGCGGTTGTCACAAAGATTCACCTGACCGCGCAGACAGAAGAAGCACTTTCCGCAGTAGACGGTGGAATCGAATGTGACGCGGTCGCCTGCGCGGAAGTTTGTTACTGCACTGCCCACAACTTCAATGAAGCCGGCGGCTTCGTGTCCCATGACGATAGGCGGTAGCCGGCGGCCCGTACTGCCATCGTATCCATGCACGTCGCTGCCGCAAATTCCGCAGGCCCTGATGCGGATGAGCAACTCCTCTTCGGCGGCCATTGGCGCGGGCATATCCACTATGTCGAGTTGCTTGTATGCGGAAAGTAATAGCGCCTTCATCCGATCCTCATGTTATTCACGGCGGAAACCAATTTCGCCAGGACCTGCTAAGAGCCCACGGATTATGGTAGTACATCAAGGGCGGCCGGAGCCTGTTTGTACGGCTCGATCTTGCCCAGAAGCATCAGATATGCTGCGATGCCGACTACGAGATAGATCGCGGGCACCGAAAACGCCCATACAAACGATTCGTGCGCCGAGACCAGATATCCGGTGACGATGGGCGCCGCGATTCCGGAGATCTGGTTCGAGAAATTCATGATGCCGCCGACCTTTCCGACGTCGTTTCTGCCGGCAATGAGGGATGGAATCGACCATCCTACGGGCGCCGCGGCGGAAAGGCCGCCGATCGAGATGCTGATCCAGATCAAAGCCTGCTCAGCACTGTGTGTGTTGGCCGCGCCAAAGATGCCAAGTCCGCAAATCGTGCCGCCAACCAGGACGAATTGGCGGACCCGGCTGGCATTCCACCCGCGCGCAATCAACAAATCCACCATCAGTCCGCCGATCAGAAAGTCAGCGGCGGTGGCAATGAGCCATGGAACGCTTGTATAGAGAAATGAATGAAGCAGATCGATGTGCAGCGACATGGAGAGATAGCTTGGCAACCATGTTAGCAACAAGTAAAAGACGTAGTTATAAGAGCCAAAGCCTATAGCCAGTCCAATAACTTTGCGTTGGCTCAGGAGATAACTCAGCGACGAGGGTTTCGCGGGTCTGGACTGCTGTATGCCGGAGCCGGCAACTCCCTCGTCGATGTATTCGCGTTCAACTGGGCCAAGCTTCGGGTCGTCGTCCGGGTCGCGATAGACTCGCCAGAACAGCAGGAAGAAAGCGAAGCTGACCAGGCCGGTGAGGGCGAAGCTCCAGCGCCATCCAAGACCAATCAATACGATCCCGATGAAGGGGACGCCGATGGCCGAAGCAAACTTAGCTGCCGAGTCGAAGATAGAAGTCGCAAAGCTTCGTTCCTTCCCAGGAAACCAAAGGCCAATCGCCTTTGCATTTGCTGGGAAGGTAGGAGCTTCTCCAACGCCGAGGGCTAACCTGGCGGCGAAGAGCCCGCCAACGCTGGGCGAAACTGCCGCGCCGAACGAGGCGATGCTCCATATGAATGTACTGATGCGACCAATGCGCCGGACGCCCAGCTTATCGAGTAGGACGCCGACCGGCAATTGGCAGAGTGCGTAAGTCCAGTTATAGGCTCCTGAAAGATAGCCGAAGGTGATATTGGAAACGCCAAAAGCGGCATAGAGCGATGCATGCGAGACAGAAAGGTTGACGCGATCGAAATAATTGACCAGGACGCCGAGGCCGAGCAGCCAGGCGATTCGCCAGCGGCGGTGTGGCAGTGTTGCCGAGGTGTGGAGTTCCGAATTTAACAACTCTAGCCTCACTTATTGACCGAGCCCAAACCACGAGCGTGCTTCTTCGTCAGTATTTTTGCACCTTCGGGTCGATCTCGTCGGACCAGGCCAGGATGCCGCCGGCTAGGTTGACGACTCTCGGGTAGCCGGCCTGCCTGAGGAACTCGGCAATGCGCTGGCTGCGTGCGCCGGAACGGCAGTGGACAATGATTTCGCGGTCGCGGTCGATTTCGCTTAGGCGGTTGGGCACTTCGTTTTGCGGGATGAGTGTTCCGCCGATCTGAGCGATCTTGTACTCGTAGGGCTCGCGGACGTCGAGGATGAAGACGTCCTCGCCCGCGTCGATGCGCCGCTTGAGCTCTTTGACGGTGAGCTGGGGAATTCCGTTTTTCACGACTGGCTCCTGACTTGGTCCCGGAGTTGGCTCCGGGAAGATGCCGCAGAACTGCTGGTAATCGATGAGGTGGGTCACGGTGGGGTGATCGCCGCAGACCGGGCACTCGGGATTCTTGCGCAGCTTAAGTTCGCGGAAGCGCATGTTGAGGGCGTCGACCAGCAGCAGGCGGCCAATGAGCGAATCGCCCTTGCCGAGGATGAGCTTGATGACCTCGGTGGCCTGAATAACGCCGACCAGGCCAGGAAGAATGCCGAGGACTCCACCCTCTGCGCAACTGGGCACGAGGCCGGGCGGCGGCGGCTCAGGATAGAGGCAGCGGTAGCAGGGGCCGGCCTCAGTGGCAAAGACGCTGGCCTGGCCTTCGAATCTGAAAATTGAACCGTAGGCGTTGGGCTTGCCGAGCAGAACGCATGCATCGTTGACCAGGTAGCGCGTGGGAAAATTGTCTGTGCCGTCAGCGACGATGTCGTAGTCCTTGATGATTTCAAGAGCATTGGCGCTGGAGAGCATGGTCTCGTGCTTGACGATGTTGACGGCTGGGTTGAGGGCTGTGAGCTTCTCGGCGGCGGAGTCGAGTTTTTTGCGGCCGATATCTTTGGTGGAGTGGATGATCTGGCGCTGCAGATTGCTGGCGTCGACGACGTCGAAATCCACCAGGCCGAGGGTACCGATGCCAGCGGCGGTGAGATAGAGGGCCAGGGGTGAACCGAGTCCTCCGGTGCCGACACAGAGCACGCGCGCGGCTTTCAGCTTCTGCTGGCCCTCCATGCCCACCTCGGGCAGGATGAGGTGGCGCGAGTAACGGGAGAGGTCGTCGGTCGTGAGTTCAGGCAGCGATGCCGGTTCGGCGATGGGTGTCATGGGCTTCTCTCAGTGAAAGAGTGAATAAGTGAATAAGCGAACAGCTAGGTCCTTGGCCGTGTGAATTCGTTCGTTGTGATTGAGTGCAACGTATCCCACCCTAGGCGCAAAAACAAGGACGCGCCGAGGATGGGGCGCCCGCTTGCGATCCAATGGCAGCCTGGACTCCACGTGATTGCAACGACCACCAGGATCATTCTAATGGAATCGCATGCTAACCTCGCGGATGCGAATCATCGAACGAGTCGCCTGAAAGAGACGGCTCCGGGATGCCGGAGCCGTTCATGCAAGTCGCTGAGTTGATCAGTGGGATCTGGGGAGGGTGTCTTACGGGGTCTTCTTTTCCGCTGCGGCGGGCTTGACGGCCGGCTTTGCGGCTGGCTTCGGGGCCCAGAATTCAGGGTCGGCCTTGATTGTCTCTGGGCTCACGTAGCTCTGTTTCGGGTTGATGGCGAATAACTGAGTGTTCGCGCTTTCCACCGTGGCCCCGTAAAGCTTATCGAGTTCCTTCATGCCGTCTTCGCCCAGGGCAGCCATGAACTTCTTGCCGTCTTCACCGTAACCTTTGTCGATATCGGCCATAGACGTGTCGCCGCTGATTGAAAGGTAGGTACCGCCGCTGGTCCCATAGGCCGCCTCGTATGTAGCCCAGTGCGCGCTGGTTCCGGCCTTCTCCTGCGCATCTTTGTACATCGTCGTCAGTTTGTGCCAATCGCCAGTGTGGCCCAGGCGGATGTGGAATTCCGTGATCTCCATGTATCGCGCGTGCGATATGTCCGCATGCGGCCGGTAACTTAGTTCTTCGCTGAAGGTGAAGACCCCGGAGTCCACTTCATCCAGCAGCTCGCCATCCGCAATGCTTGCGCGCTCCAACTCGGCCGCGAGCGCCGGGTTCTTATCGACAATCTTGTTGTCCTTTTCCCAATCCGCAAACGATTCATACCCGGTGAGGAACAAGGCGCGCGACTTGCCGGAGAGCGAATCCAAGCCGACATAATACGCGGGGAACTTGGCCTTGGACATGGCGGCGACAAAGGCGCTTTCGGTTTTGTCATGCGCCGCGCCGGACTTGTAGGGCTTGATGAATTCCCGAGTGATTTGCAAAACCTTGGGCATCGAAGCGGTTTCCTGCGCCGCGGCCATCGAGCTGCATGCTACCGCGAGTGACAATCCCAACAGAATGGGGTTGATCCTTTTCATGGACACGTTCCTCCTTGATTTGGTCCGAGAGCGCGCGCAGTAGAGGGAGGTAGGGGAAACCGCGGAAGACGGGCGATCTGGGACTTGGCGATTATCTTGCCTTAGAAGCTTGCATGTAAAGAAGTTTCTGAGCTGTTTATAGAAGTTGAATTAGGATTTGTAATTCGATGGGCACGCTACGAGTCAATTAGACTTCGGTTGTAAGGGGTAGAATCGACTTCCCGGCGACCCAGCCGGCAGTATAGAGACGCACGAACAGGGGGGATAAGGACGGTCTTACCTTCCTTTGTCGACTTTTTGCCTCTTGGAGCAGCATTCGCTAAAAACCGTCATCCCATTTCTTTGTCGGGATGCTCTTTACTTGAGGAGCGTCGCTGTTGGGGTGTTCCTGGATTTGGACTGCCAAGACTTCGGCCAGATCGATCAGGAGCCTGTCGCATTCCAGCTTAACAAAACTCGATTGCCTGTTCGGACTGAATTGGACGTCGGTCAGCAGCACCAGCTTATGGGGCTCCTCATCTTGCAGCACCGTATATTCGGATACTTGTCCCGCATAGAACCCATTCCCATCTTTCAACTCCGCTATGACAAACAGGAGCTTCTCTCTGCTTTGCTTATCCAGCCCCGTAGCAAAGGCGTGGTAGACAATGGGAATTTCTCCAAGCAATCCGCGAATGCCCAAAACGGCGCAACAGGCCACGAAACCGCGGGGCGGCGGTAACGACCGCCCACACGGTACGCGGCAGACTTAACCGGCTGAGAGCGAGAGCAGCGCCAATCATCATTCCCACCGCGCACAAGGCTAGAAAATATGCGGACAGCAGCAATGCCCCGGAACTCTTATGCAGTTGCAGCCATGCGATTAGATCGGTCCTGTCGGCCCAACCGAACCAATAGAAGGCATTGTGCGCTGTTAAGATGCCCGCCAGCGCCATGCCTGCCGCCATGATCCACGCCAAGGCGATGTGGGTCAACACACTGAGCGCAACAAAACTGGCCAGTTCCTCCGTGGGCCCCTTTGCGGCAAAAGAACGGGGTGAAAGCTGATTCCGAACCTTGAATGCACAGTACCCTGGCAGAACAACCAGCAGGAGCAGCGCAACGGTGGAGAAGTCTACCCTCATAAATTGTGAAACTTAGGTGCTGGGCACCGTGCTGGGAGCCGAAGGACTGCTGGCGGGAGCAGGCGCAGGGATTCTCGCATTCCAGCTCGCTACAAGTGGGTTGGGCACGTTCGGATTCGTAGGTAGCGAGTTTACGGTCTTGATCAGATCGTTCGCTTGAGCGATCTTGTCTATGACGGAACCATTGATCGCCATCTTTGCCCTCCAGCCTCAAGTATATGCCCACATTTGCTGCCATGGGCAATCCAATGCCATCGATCCGGTTATGCCTCGTCCGCCTGAATTGTTTCCTGATCGAAATGCTTGTCTTCTTCGGTGGCCCCAGCTAAAAGGAATGAGTTAGTAACGGTGGCGTTGCCTTGGGATACGGCAGTGATGACATAACTGCAGCCTAGCCAGTGGGCTTCAGCAAAGTCAGTGGGCGACCACTGTGCGGGGTGGTCGGGGTGAGAATGGTAAAAGCCGGCTATGTCGAGGCCCTGCCGGCGCGCCTCGCGCTCGATTTTCACCAACTCCGCAGGGGCGATGTTATAGCGATTGTGGGCGGAGTCGGTGCGGATATTACTGGCGCGCACGGCTTTCTGCACCTGCCAGCCATCGGGCGTTGATATGCCCAGCAAGGCGCCGCAGCACTCGTGTGGATAGGTCTGCTCGCCATGCGCGCGGATTGCGTCGTAGACCGGTTTTGCAAGGCGCAAGGTGCTCATGCTTCCTCCCGGAAACGTTCGGAGAGATGTCTTTCTGCGGAGCCGAGTCTGGGTTGCTTTGAGTCTGGTTCCAAAAGGAATTGCAGTGTGCGCTCCGATTGTGCGAGATTGAAGAGGCGAGAGGACCTCCGCAAGCTCTATTCATATCCTCTCAGACAGGAAGCGGCCGTGCCCCGAAAATCGAGCAATCCGAACTTCGAGCAGATGCTGGATATCCTCCGCGCCCATTGCTTCGATGTAGCACCCTATGCCGGAGTTGCAGGCGGTGTGCTGGTGACCAAGCATGGAGCGGCGGCGGTGCTTGCGGCTTCGCAGGACAAGAATGCAGCGGCAGCGTTTGTGGAGAGCCCCGGCGCGCTTGTCGGGGGCCAGGTGGCTCGCTTGCTGGACCGCGGGTACCAGAAGTTCATTAAGACTCCCCAATTTGAATTGCCGGCGTCGGCTAGTCAATTGCAGGGGATACACCTGTTCAGCGAGGAGCTGAAGCAGTTGACCGGAGTCATCAGCTTATACAACGAGTCGCTGGGCACGACCAGCGATGTGTATGAATACGATCGATTGCAGGGACGAGAAGCGGTGCTTCCAGCGCCGGCGCGCCCTTGGGAGCTAACCTCGGGACATTGAAGGCCTTGAAGCGACGGGACATTGAAGGCCCTGAAGCGACATGGCGGAGCAGCCATGGAAGAGGACGAGAAGGCTCAGATTCTTGCGGCGGTTGGAGCGGAAGGCCGGACCTCCCACAGGCATCCTGTCCATAGCGGTGCTTTGCTCAGCGTGATTGGCCAAGACCTCAGCGTCCATTGCAATGTGCTCGATCTAAGCCTGGGGGGATGCCGGCTTCGCGCCAAGGATCAATTCAGAGTTGAGGCCCAGGTCCGCGTCGAGGTGACGTTCACGATTCGCGGGCTTCCGATGCTGCTTCCCGGAGTCGTTCAATGGACCGATTGTGCGGGTCACTTCGGAATTCGTTTTTTGGGCATGAGCGCCCGCCGCAAAGACGCGTTGGTCGAAGTACTCTCGGAGATCGTGGCCTTCCATGCGGGAGAGTTGGCCAGGGCGGCCAGCGGAGGGGCTGCTCGGCGCAAAACCGGAATCCACGTTGTGGCGCAACCGTCGTCACAACCAGCAGCCGTGCAGTCCGGGTCCACCCAACGGCCATCTGAATTGGGAGATTCGGACAGGCCGGCTCGAATGGGCGACGTTCGCGAGCGCCGAGCATATCCCCGGCAAAAGGTCGATTCCACGGCCGTCATTCTCCTGATCAACGCTGGTTGCCAATTGCGCGGGCGGCTTCTCGATCTGAGCCTGAGCGGTTGCCGCGTCCGAACAGACGAGCGCTCTGCAGTGAGCGTTCAGACGCGAGTGAATGTTGAGTTGCTTCTTGACGGTATGCTCTTCCGCCTCGACGGCGTCATCGAGGGCAACGAGGACCAGCGCAATCTCAGGATTCGATTCCAGGACTTGAGCGGCCGCCAGCGGGAGAAGCTCGGGCAGTTGATCGAAGATATGCAAACACTGCATCTCGAAGAGCCGGGAGACTCTTGGTAATCAGCCAGCCATTGAAGGTTGAGGCCTGAAAGTGCTTCTCAGCCCCTGGCGGATTCACCGACAACAGCTCACTGCAAGCCGCGCCGGCCGTCATCGACGCAGGATGCACATCGTCGGCCATTTCGGCTCCGGGCGGCAGAATCCCTGCGATTGCATGCAGTTCTCCCGTCCTATCCCTTGTTTTTAGAGCGCGATACGGCGATAGAGCGGGGCTTGGGCGACACCAGGTTCGAAGTAGATTCGTCGAGACGGAAGCGTAGGTGACGTAAATTCGATTGTGTAAACGCGCAGAGGGTGTAAGGTGGCTTTGGCCTGACCAGCTAAAGCCGATCTCGAAAAGGAGACTTACACCCTATGGCGAAGATAACAACCATCACCGAGCATTTCCAACATTTCCTTACCGATCTGAAGGAGAGTTTCTGGGGCGACCTGGAAATGAAGACGCGTTTGGCCTGGAAGCATTTCCCGGAAGCCGAGTCGGAGCGGATGCGCAACCTGTATGCCGGCTGCGAGACTTACGAGCGCGCCGATCGGCCTATAGGCGGCTATCGCAACGGCTACTACGAGAGAGACTTCGTGACCCGCTTCGGCACCATCCGGCTGCGCATTGCCCGGGCCCGCGGCAAGAGCTTCTTGCCTGCCGCGATGGAGAAGTTCCAGCGCCGCGCGCCGGAGCTGGCGATGCTGATTCGCGAGGCTTTTCTGCGCGGCATCTCCACCCGCCAGGTGGGCCGTTTGTGGCCACGCTGACGGGCGAAACGGTCAGTGCGCAGACGGTCTCGCAGCTGACCCGCGACCTGGACGGAGCGGTGAGGCAGTTTCATCGCGCGCCACTGAAGGATGAATGGGCATACCTGTTTTTGGATGGAGTGAGTCTGCGCGTGCGCCGGCCCGCCGGACGGCAGCGGGTGCAGATGCTGGTGGCCTACGGCGTGCGTCAGGACGGAACACACCAACTGCTGGGCTTTCTGCGCACCCGCGGCGAGAGCCAAGCCGACTGGAAGGCGCTGCTTCAGGATCTGCACCGTCGCGGACTGAGCGGCGACAAGCTGCTGCTGATCGTCACCGACGGCTGCCCCGGGCTGGCTGCGGCCATCCAGACCGTTTACCCGCGCGCCGCGCATCAGAGATGCTGGGTGCACAAGATGCGCAACGTCCTGGAGAAGGTCCGCAAGCGCGATTACGATGCGGTGAAGACCGATGCCCAAGCCATCTATTTGGCTGACGGCCGCCGCCAGGCAGAGGCTGCATTTCGCGCCTTCCGGCGACGCTGGCAGAACGAATATCCAGCCATGGTGCGGCAACTGGAACGCGATCTGCCCGAACTGCTGGCTTTCTTCCGATTCCCAAAGCACTTATGGAGAAAGCTGCGCACCACCAATATCATCGAGCGCTGCTTTGTTGAAGTGCGCCGCAGAACCCGGCCTATGGTCTGCTTCGTCAACGTGCAATCCGACGACCCGCTCTGGATGGATTTCTATGTGTTCGGTATTCCTGCTGTCCAACCGGTTGGTGTGTAAGTGCTGAGCTTTTGGTTCATCTGACTTTTATTCTTTCGCTGCTGTCCAACTCTTAACTACCACATCAGCGGCATCGGTAACTGTTCGCAGAGTTGCCTTGCGGCTGGCGGTCCCTCCAGAGGAGTGTTGAGCCATGCCCACAAGTCTCTGAAGATGAATAGCTGTTGGCGCAGGAGAGCGGCCAGATTGGAAAGCGACCAACCGAAGCTGGACTGGACTGACCCCCAAAATTGAGACACTTTTCGACGGGACACTTTGCAGTGAATGGAGGGACTGCAGGTGGAAAAGACGAGGAAGCAGTTTACATCGGAGTTTCGTCTGATGGTGGTTTCGCGGATGAAGACCTGCGTGACCGTGGTGGGTCTGGCGCGGGAGCTCGGGGTGCGGGCGAAGTTGTTGCACCGTTGGCGAGCGCGTCTGGAAGGTCCGACGATGCTGGCGTCCAGACTCATCAGCTTGTTCTTGAAACGGAACTTGCGACGGCTGTGCGCCGTCGTCTCCGTCTGACACTTTTCCAACAGCTGCATAAAAATCGACTCGTAGAGTTCCCACGGACGGTTGACGTTGGCATACGCCAAGGTCGATTTCTTCGGCGTGGTGCTGATCCCAAGATGCTTCAGCGGGGATTCACAACTGGCAGTCCCATGCATACTTTGCGAAGTGAGTTCAAATGCGCCAACTGGCAAAACAGCATGGCCACAAATTGCTCCCAACTGCTGAACCCCTTGGCGTTGTGCTCGGCCTGGTGGTGCGTGACTGCCCGAGCGAACTGCCCGAGCGAAAACAGTTGCAAAAGCTGCGAGTACACACTGCGTACTTGAGTCATGGCTGATCCTCTCTTTTCTCAATGTGGTCCTGTCTGGGAACCCACTTCAGAGTAACCGGGGATCAGCCCCCTCAAACTTCTCTCGGATCAAACAGATATCCGCTATTTTGGACAGCAATGGTCTAAACGGAAGTTACCTTTGAGTAAACATTCCGTCACAACATTCCGTCGCGGCTTCGGCGTGAATGATGCTGTTGTCCCTCATTACGCAATTGCCTGGCGGCACAACGTGGTATCCGATGGCGGCATTTCATTGAATTGGGCGGCTGCATAACGTTGTACTGGGTGGCTGAATTGACTGTATTCAGCAAAAGGCTCGTGAGAGCGTTGGCGCGATTACTCGAAGCCAATTGCGCCATCTACGACCAGAGTAGGAGGGAGGAGTTTGGTGTCGTACCCATGAGGCAGGATTAGCTTGCCGCCTATGCGGCCTCGGACAGCGAGCACGAGCGACGGCTGGAAGCCGGCTAAAGTCAGGTCCCCTTTCACATGTAGGCGGCTGCCGATGATGACCAACACCTTTATGGCAGCGACGATGCTCAAGACAGATTCATCCATGATGTGCAAAGAATGAGCATCATGAACTTCAGCAACTTCAAGGAAGCCCGGGGCGCAGCGCCAACCACACGTCGGCGCTGCCCATGGCGGGACTGGATTGTCAGGTATTGCTCCACTTCCAACCCGCAATCCAACCCGCAATCACGCGACGCTAGACGCATTGCAAAGCACTTAGCGGATCTTGCAAGAGCTTAGAGATTCCGTAAGTGCTTGGAAACGTTGAGATCGATCCCTTGACACGGAAGAGGTCGCTGGTTCGAATCCAGTCGTGCTACCATATAAAAATCAAGAATTGCAGCGCTTCCAGCGTGTTGCCAGGCCTTTCTCCGGCAATGGGTCAAACTGACTCCGCCGCCTGGATCCGGACGGCGATGGTGGATGCCAGGGCTTCAGCGTCCTTATGGAAGAGCCGGCGTTCCCGCGGCGGGAGCTCGCCTAACAGATCCGAGAACGGAACCACCTCGCAGCCGGCAAACGCAAGAAAGCCCACCGCGTCGGCCATCTTGCAACTAACCTTCATCAATTCAGACATACCCCAGCACCCATCCGCGCGCCTGGGCGAATGATGCTCCGTCACAATCGCCTCAAAGCCCGAAGGCAGCTTCCAATCGACAACGAGATGCCGGCCTGCATCGCAATGATCCCATCCCAGCAACTCCCGCTCACGCTCCAGGAGGCTGGCGGCAGACCCGCAATGGCTACCGAGAAGAGCCGCATATTCTTCAGGCCGGATCACCGCCAGCGCGAACCGGCCGATATCGTGCAAGATGCCTGAGGTGTATGCAATGTCTTTGTCCATGAAACCCGCTGAAGCCAATTGTTCGGCGATCAGGGCACACGCCAGGTTGTGACGCCAAAGGTCCCGCATCGCCGGAAGGTTCAGCGACTTGCCAAGATAGGCTCTTACTCCGACAGTTAGACACATCCCCTGAAGTTGGTTGGCGCCCATAACGGCGATCGCATGCAGAATGCTGCACACGGGAGAACGCGGGGCATACAGGAGCGAATTTGCGATGATGAGGACTTCGCCGGAAAAGGCCGGATCGGAAGAGATCAGGTCGCTGAGTTCGTGCAACTGCACATTTTCATCGTTGGCCAACTGCAACAGGCGAATCGCTACCTGGTGAAACGGCGGCAGGCGCAAATGGGCCCAGGGCATGCTGACCTCGCCTTTTCGTTGCTCAACCCGCACTGTTGAAGCCTCCGTTTGTTGAAGCGATCTTGAGATGCGAATGCTTGTCCCGGCTGACGCCTGCCTCGACCGGCCAGTACGACTGTTATCTCTCGCACACCGACAATAACTCTTTCGGCACGCAATCGATTCTTCGATAACTTCATTTGAGTTATAGGGACTTGCATTGCTGTGTCGAAGAAAGCCCAGTCAAGGCTCGCCGAGCCATGAGTCTGACAGAAGAAGTATTCTCTCCATAACTAAGGCCGCACCCATTCAAGGCGGGTGAATCCATGGACTTACTTAGATTTTCCTCATGCGTCAGATGGACTCGACCCCCTGGATCCTGTCGGCAACCACCGAAGTCAGAGCTTCAAGATCGGAATGGAATAGTCCTCGTTCCCGCAGCGGCAGCTGATCTAACAAATCGCCGTACGGCGTAATCTCGCAGCCTGGAAACGCGGGAAAGCCTGCCGAGTCGGCCATTCTGCAACTGACGTTAATCAGTTCAGACATTGCCCAGGAGCCGTCCACTTGCCGCGGAGCATGGTGCTGGGAAACGATGGCCCCAAGATCTTGAGGAAGCTTCCAGTTCGCAATAAGCTCGCGTCCTATCTCACAGTGGTCCATTCCAAACATGTCTCGCTCCGCCTGCAGGATGCTGTTCGCCGATCCGGTGTGCGTCTCCAACAAAACGGAGTACTCTTTTGCGCGGACGGCAGACAGCGCCAATCGGCCGATATCGTGGAGCACCCCCGAAGTGTAGGCGTGGTCTTTGTCCATGAATCCCGCCAAAGCCAACTGTTCGGCGATCAGGGCAGACGCCACGCTGTGGCGCCAGATACCCTGCATGAAAGGAAGAGTTCGCGATTTGCCCATGTAGACGCGCGCGCCGACAGTGAGACACATACCTTGGAGGTTGCTGATGCCCATTACCGCGATCGCCTGGAGGATGCTGTTGGAAGGGTAACGCGGTGCGTAGAGCAGAGAGTTCGCGATGGTGAGGACCTCACTGGCAAATGCCGGATCGGCGGAGATCAGATCGCTAAGCTGGTGCAACTGCACATTTTCGTTGTTTGCCAACTGCATAATGCGGATGGCGACTTGAGGGAAAGGCGGAAGGCGCAGTTGGGTCCAGACCACACCGCTCACATCGGGTCTGCGCCGCTCGATCATTGCCATGGATGGTTCCGCTTATCAAACAGCCGATCGCGCGAACGGGCCCTCGGTCCCTGGTTAGAACCGGCAGACACGCCGCTCGTCGCGGTCGCAATCCGATAAGAGCTTCTTCGGCAGAGAAGAGAAATTTCAATAGTTTTCGCGGGAGGATTGAAGGAGCAAGCGCTGGTTTACTTCGCTTTCCAGGTCTTCCCGTCGGCGCTTACCCAGACCAGGTCGCCATCGTTCACAATTTCAAAGACTGCGGGAGGCACGACTGCGGAATAGGGGTTCAATCTGTTTGACTCATCTTCCGAACTGGCGACATTTACCTCCGCTGTAACTGCCCGGTCAGTCTTCAAGCCGTCCTGAATGCGAACCACAACTGCACGCCCACTCCATTGCCTGGCCACAGGCTCCCATTTGATCCCTGAATCTTCGCTCAGAAACACCGTGCCAGAGCTGTCGATCGCCAGCGTGCGATGCTGTGCCGTCGCAATCGAGACCGCACGCAGGCCGCTGGGCAGCAGCGTAATCTTAGCCTTGTGTGCGGCCACCACCGCGGCCTTTGACTCCGACAACTGTTGACTGGAAACAAAACTGCCCATAGACGCTGACTCCAATGCGGATTGCGGCGCCATCACGCCGGCCGATACGCTTCGGCTGGCTTGCACCTTGCCGGCCGCGCCATGCACTGTTACTGAAGGCGTTCCGGCCCTCGTGTCATTGAACGAATTCCCGCCGACAAAAACCGCCGGTCTGGGCGTCGCGGTTGCCGGCGTTGCGTGAGGGACCAAGGCCGCATTCGACTGCATTCCAGCTCCTTGCCCTTGCGGCTGCGGAATCGACCTGGCCATATTGAGTTCAGTAGTCGACATATCCACTGCGCCTGCAGCAGGCGGCGCTTGTGGCGGCGGTGCAGCCTGTGCCGAAAACGCTTCGGACGGCGCACTCGCCGATGCGGTCAGCACCTTTCCCGCTGGGGCCTTTGCGGCGATGGGAGGAGCGGCCGGCTTGGCCTTTTCAATTGCTGCCTTGTCCGCTGACGGAGGCTGAGCGGGATTTGGCTGTGGTTGAGGCGCGGCTTGCGGCACATTCAGAGCAAGCTTGACCCCTGATTCAAAGCCCGGCCGCACGCTTTGCACGTGAACGAAGACCACGACCCCGATGATCGCAACGAGCGCTGCCGCCGGAACCCACGCAAGCCGCCAGCCGCCTGGCCACCAGCCCTGTCGCTTCCCCGCCATTCGACCGCTTGCCGCTCCAGCAGCGGCCATAGGCTCCGGAGTCAAAGCCATTACCGCCGCAAAATCGTAAGCTGCTGCCCGGTCCAGCTCCAACCGCGAGGCGGCTGCCTCTTGCATTTCGAACTCTGAAGCTGCCTCCCGCGCAAGAAAAACCACTTGCCGGCACCGGCTGCACTCGGCAAGATGGGCGAGAACCTGGCTGTGCTCGCGTTCTGGAAGCGCTTGCTCGGCGAAGGCGCTCAGGCTCTCCGCGTCGGGGTGAGAATCGGGTTGGAACGTTGAATTCATAGCGCAGCCTTCTCTTGGAACGTGTCCGATTGAGAACTTTGCAGCAGTTTCTTCAGATTGATGTCAAGATCGCGCGGGTCGGCTTGAAGCGCCTCCTCGGCGGCGCGCCTGCTCAGGCCAAAGCTCTGCAGAGTTTTGAGAACCTGCTTCCTGAGGTCGTCGACGATGCGGCGCAGCTTGCGGCTGACCGTGGCTTCATGCACATGGAGCACCTGGGCGATCTGCAACAGAGTTCGCTCATCCAGGTAGTAGGCCGCGAGCAGAAATCGTTCCTCGGCCTGCCGGCGTCCAACAGCAGCTTCAATGGCCTTGGCTAAGACGGTGAGTTCGCCGCCAGGTTTTTCGGATGGTGGATCGAAAGCTGGCGTGTCAAATTCTTCGAGCGGCTGCTCGCGATGAGTGCGCCGGTGATGATCCACATGGCGTTGAGCCAGGGTGGTCCGGAGCCAGCCCATCAGCGAGCCTCTTCCTCGGTAAGACTCCAGCGGGCAGCGCCGTTCTCCATCCCGCACCGTCAATCCGTAGAGTTCCGCGTAGAGTTGGTCGGCCAGGTCGCTGCCCAGCGACGCATTGCCCGTGATGGCAATAGCCGCACGCAGCAACGGCTGCCGGTAGAGCGCGAGAAAGAGCGCCCATGCGCGCTCGTTCCCCATTGCGCAGGCTTGCGCCAGGATAAGATCGTCAAGTTTCAGGCTGCGGAAAAACGTGCCTTGCTGCTGGCGCGACGGAATCTCGCCGGCTGCCCATTCCTGGCCACACCCGTAGCCTTGGGCGTTCCCGATACGAAGCAGAGTCCCGGTGAACTCGTCCCGCGTCAGGCCGTAAGCACCCGCGTTCGATTGCCGCCAAAGTTCTTCAAGCAAAGCGGGGTGGATGACGCCGGGCAGGACGGAAACCCTGGCCGGCCGCGAGCTCTCCACGGGTTGGGATGGCGTAATCCCCACGCCCTCAAGATACGCCAATGAGAGGCTCATAAAAAGTACGCAAGAAATCCGAGGCCCTGCGTTCCTGAGTCAAAGGCCGGTGTGCGGTAGGGCTGGCGAAGGAGAGACCTCATGAATCTCAGCAGGATTGGACTTGCGGGCGCCGCGCTGTTTGCGCTCGCTGCGTGTGAGCAGCATGGTGGAGTGATGGCGGCGGGCGGACCGCTGGAAACGGCAAACGTTTTCAAGGTGCTCGCCCCCATCGAAAGCGGCAATCTTCTGCTCTTCCCCGTTGTCCGGGCGAATGGTAAGTCCCCCGGTGCGACTCCGTTCCTTACTTTGGACGAAGGAATCAAGAGCGGTCAGGTTGAAGTGACCGAGGCGGGAAAGGTGCGTGGCTTGGTTCGGCCCAGAGGCGGCAGGCCGGGAGTCGAAAACTATGGCGGCGACCAGGTGAATACGCTGGTGCTGGTGAACAATTCGAATCAGCCTCTGCTGCTGCTTGCCGGCGAGATTGTGACTGGAGGCAAGCAGGACCGGGTCATCGCCAAGGACCGCATTGTGCGCGCCGGCGGAGACCCGATCGATCTTTCCGTTTTCTGCATTGAACACGGCCGCTGGACGGAAAGCTCGGCTACCTTCGGCGCGGCGGGAAAGGGGTCCGTCGGCAGCTTCATGGCGCAGCCCACCGTGCGCCAGGAGACCATGGTCGCAAAGAGCCAGCAATCGGTGTGGGATTCCGTGCGTGGAGCGATGTCGGAGATGGCCGCCGCGGCGCCTCCCGCTTCCTCAGGACAGATGAACGCGAGCCCGTACGGCGAGCCACGGTCGTTCGGCACAACCAGCTATGCGAAGGCCATGCAGGACAGCAACGTCAGCGCCAAGGTGGATGAAGCGGCAGCTCCTGTGATGAGGTCGAGAGAGCAGGTGCTGGCCAAACTTCGCGAGGAACACGCGGTCGGCGTGGTGGTGGCCGTGCGCGGCGAGATTGTGTGGGCGGACCTTTTTGCCGGCACGGAACTGCTCTCGCGCTACTGGACCAAGCTGGTTCGCTCCTATGCGGCGGAGAGCCTGACTGAAGGCGAGACGCATTCCGCGCCGACGATTGCCGATGCGCAGCATTTTCTGGACGCGCCCACAGGCGGCACGGAGAGCAGCGAAGGCGAAGTGGGAGTCTATCGCTATCGCGAACTCAGATCGGGCGGCACGGAGACATTCGTGCTCGAATCTCTGCTGCCCGCAACCGGATACGACGTTCACATCAGCAAGCTGAGGCTCAAGGGTGAAGAGCGCCGCGTCAAGCCGCAGTTCATGGACAGACCGCCAATCATCGTCCGCTGATTGCAGTCGAGTGTGAGGATGGGTGCCCCAGGTCTCGTTTTTGAGACCTGGGATTCCCACGATCTCTCCCGCACCCATGTCCCCAAACCCATTTGCGCCTTACGCTCTATGTCCCATGCGGGCAATGCGCGGAACCGCGATCAAGGTAACCGCGAAGAGGAAGATCGAAGCGGCAATAAACTCCAGATGCCCGTGGCGCAGGTCTTCAAACACCAGCTTCGCCGCAACCAGCACCAGCGTCGCGTAGCCGATGCGGGTCAGTTCCATGCGCCGCCAGTGCGCGCCACCCCAAGCCAGCGCGAGAGCAGCCACGCAGATCGTCAGCGTGCGGATGAATGCCAGGTGGTGGGCGCCGGGATTCACGCTCAATGCGGCGAGCGCCATCAGGCCTTGCACCAGCAGCGCCGCGCTGGCCGCGATCGCGACTACCGCAAAAAGGGTATGAAGAAGCTGCTGGCTCCACGCCTCTTTTTGGAAGGATCTTCCCGCCGCATAGCAAAGAATCGCGCCGACGGAGGCCACACAAATGCTGATCGAAGGCGCGGCGGGAAGCGTTCCAGCCAGGGCAAGAAACGCGTAGTTCAGCAGGCCGGAAACAGCCGCGGCTGAAAGCAGATACACCAGCCCGTGAAACTGAAGCGACAACCGATTCAGTCTGACGCCCATGAATACAGCCGCGACCGCAGCCACGGCCAAACTCGCCGATGCCCAAAACAGCGGCAGGCATAACAGGCAGCCTGACAGCAGGAGCGCGGCGCTCCAGGTGAGAAGCACGTGATAATTGCGGCGTTCGGGGAGATGATCGAGGATAGCAAAAACGGCGGCATAACTCGCGGCGGACAAGACCAGGCAGATGACCCCCAAAATCCGTTCGCTGCCTTGTGGGCCGAAGTAGAGCAGACTCACGGCTGCCAGCAGAAACGCGATCATGGTCTGAATCGTCTCAAAGACCGTGATCTGCCGCTCGAGAACCGCTGTCTTGATGGCCACGCTTACCCCATAAAACGCGAACAATGCGAAGCCGGGCGCAAGCAATGCGGCCATTCCGAGCAACGGATAATCGGTGCGCGCGTTCTGCGCGCTGGCGTAGATAAAGATCAACGCCCAAATGGAAACATCGGCGGCAAACGCTACCAGCGAACGCACACCGAGTCCCTGACGGCGGATCGACGCGTACTCGCATAAAACGACCATCAGCAGAAGGGTTGCGATGAAGGGAACCAATTTGTGCGTGGCAATCGACAAGGCCACGGCGACCACGGCCGCAGAAACATTGGCCACCCAGACGACCGATACGAGATTGCGCTTCCACGCCAGCGCCGTGGCTACGCATACGAATGCGGCGAGCACGCCCGCGGTCACTTCGGCCGGCAGAACATTGAAGCGCAGAGTAAGTTCCCACAGCATGGGCGCGAGAATCAGCGCGGAGGTGCAGGCGTAGGTGGTGCTGGCCAGCCATGCCCCGGCCGGCGCACGCGTCGCCCATACCAGCCAGAACATTGCATACAGAATGGCGATGGCCGCGAGGCCTAGTTTAGGAAGCGAGGTCGATTCCGCGACGGCGCGCAGCAGGTACGCGCCGGCAATGCCGAGCATGGCCGTGCCCAACACAGAAAAAACGCCGCCCGCCGCGGCGACAGGTCGCGTCTCGACAGCCTGCGCTTTAATGGGCTCCGGCACAGCGGCTGCGCAGGATATTTGAACGGGATGCTCAAGCGCGGCTATGCGCCGCTCGAGATCTTCCACGCGAGTGGCAAGCCGATTCAAGGATTCGGGAAGATCGTCCATTCACTCCACTCGAGGGAAAGCTCTCACTGAAGAAAGCTGGTGCGCTCAATCCGCCGCTGCGGCTTCATGCACAGTCTTTTCAGGCCATGGAGGCAGCAGCTTCACCAGCACCCACAGAAAAACCAGCGGAAGAAGGGTCAGAAAAATTGCTGGCAGCAGGCCCTCTCGTGTCACCATGGTCATTTTGTAGGTCGTGTACCCGAGAAAACTCTTTGAGAACAACTGTCCGCCAATGACAACATTCCAGCGCATGGCAAAGATCCCGATCAAGGTCAGCGCACCTGCCGTGGCATAGATGCGCTTGCGCGCAATCTCCGGTAGCTTCACCACCTGCGTCAATGCCAGCAGGACGATGGGCAAGAGCGTGCCCAGGAAAATCTGCACAACAATGTGCGAGAAGTAAAGCTGAGTGTGGACCATGAAGTTCAGGCTGCGGAACGACTCGTCGGCCTCGTAGATGCGGTGGATCAGGTCCAGCATCTCCAGGCTGAAGTCGATGATGAAGATGTAAAAGAGGTACATCGCAATGGTGTCGACGCAGCGCATGTCGATGGTTTGCTTGCGCAGCTTTGTAATGGCCATGTACAGCACCATCACTCCGGCAATCCCCGACACCATCGCCGAGAAGATGAACACCACCGGCATCAACGGCGACGACCACCAGGGATTGGCCTTGATGGAGCCGAAGATGAAGCCGACATACCCGTGCAACAGGAATGCGGAGGGAATGCCGATCAGCGTCACGATGTATCCCACGCGCTCGTCGATGGCCAGCGACCGCTCGTTGATGTTGTTCGAGCCCAGCGTCATGACCTTATAAATCACGCGCAGCAAGCCCTTGCTCGATTGCGACAACAAGACGATGTCGCGCCGGTAATCCAGCCAGATCTCCAGGACCAGCACGGCCATCAGGTACCACAGGTACACATAGCCGAACATGGCCATGGCCGAGGTGCTATGCGGGGTGAAGTACATCTCCGGCGAGCGCTCCGGGTGGCCCAGGTGCAACTGCAGCGGCAGCGGCGCAACCAGCAGGAACGCAAGCGCCGTCAGCAGGGCCAGCCGATACGTCGGCTTGACCGCCTCCACGCGGAAGACACGCTCGAGCGACGCCAGAATGAACGCGCCCGCTACCAGGCCTGTGATGTACGGATACAGAACGATCAGCACACTCCACTGGAGCGCAATTTCATTCGGATACATGAAGCCTTCAACACCGTTCATAAGTCCTCACCTAATTAGCTGGTAGCTGCCTTACTTATCGCACCGAGCCATCCAAGCCGTAGTAGTAAGCCTTGGCGCCGGTGGCCATCTGCGGCTTCAGCACCTGCACGCTGTGCGTCTTCAAGAACTCGTGAATCGGGTCGTTGGGATTCTTGAAATCCACAAGCTGGCGCGCCCCGGTCGGGCAAGCTTCGCAGCACGCAGTCGTAAGTCCCTTGGTAATCCGGTGGTAGCATAGGGTGCACTTATCCGCGACTTTCTTCTCCGGATGAATGTACCGGCAGCCGTACGGACAGGCCTGCACGCAATAAGCGCAACCCAGGCAGTATTTCCGATCCACCAGGACCGCTCCATCGGGAGCGACAAAGGTGGCGCCCACCGGGCAGACCTGCGTGCATGGCGAATCCGCGCATTGGTTGCACATCTTGGGAACGAAGAAATACTTGCCTGCGTCTTCCGCGACGACCGGGAAACCTTCCTTGCCGCCATCCGGCGAGATGACCTCGGGGCTGACCATATTCTCGTCGGTCACGTGGTAGCGCTCGACCCAGGTGCGGAAATACCCGTCCGGCACATCGTTCTCGGTCTGGCAGGCGCGCACGCAGTTGCCGCAGCCGATGCACTTGGGAATGTCGATCAACATGCCCCACCAGTGATCGGTCATCTTGTAGTTGGGCGAGGCTTCCGGAGTTCCGGCGAGCACGGACTTCCATGCGACTGCCGCTGCCGGCAAAAGAATCAGAATCTGACGCCGGGAAATATTCACTTCGCACCTCCTGCATCCATCTGTGGGCTATGCGGCTTGTGGCAGGTGTTGCATGCCAGTCCGCCCGAGTGATCCGCCGGCACAACCTGGGGAAAGCCCTTGGGTTTGGCCGCGCTGGCAGTATGACAACGGGCGCAAAGAACGGCCGTGTCGGGAAGAACCGGCGTTTCGGCGGATGGATCGTCTGCGTGCTTGGCCAGCGCACCGTGGCAAGCCTCGCAGTTCACGTGCGCATGTTTGCCCTTCGACTTCACATCCAGTACATCGGCGTGGCAGGTCTCGCAGGTCTGGTGGCCGGCAAACTTGATGGGATGCGAGGCAATTTCGCCGATGGCAGCCCCGCGATAGTGACCATACTCGCCAAAGCTCCTGGGGACAACATAATGGCGAACCACCAGAAACACCAGAAAGGCGAAGACAAATAGCCCGGCAAACACGAAAAGATGTTTTGCATCCTTGAAAACGCTCAT
>Ga0224559_1000514_pt1 | contig 25281 bp, 24 predicted proteins | sample 714S33034metaG_FD_180676 | JGI IMG/M metagenome (GOLD analysis project Ga0224559, IMG submission 180676) | Peat soil microbial communities from Stordalen Mire, Sweden - 717 S3 30-34 | ecosystem: Environmental > Terrestrial > Soil > Wetlands > Peat | place: Sweden: Norrbotten County, Stordalen... | reverse complement strand
AGGCTGCGTTCTGTAGCGCCGTGCGGGTTACCTTGGTGGGGTCGATGACGCCGGCCTTCACCAGGTCCTCGAACGTGCCGGTGAGGGCGTTGTAGCCGTAGTGCTGATCCTTCGACTCAAGCACCTTGGCAACAATCACAGCACCCTCTTCGCCGGCATTGGCGACGATCTGGCGCAGGGGCTCTTCGAGGGAGCGGCGCACAATCTGCGCACCGATCTTCTCGTCGCCTTCGAGCGTCTTGATCAACGCATCGACGGAGGGGATGGCGCGAACCAGGGCCACGCCGCCGCCGGGGACGATGCCTTCCTCGACCGCCGCGCGGGTTGCGTGCAGGGCATCCTCAACGCGAGCCTTCTTCTCCTTCAGCTCGGTCTCGGTTGCCGCGCCCACCTTGATGATGGCGACGCCGCCGACCAGCTTGGCCAGCCGCTCCTGGAGCTTTTCCTTGTCGTAGTCGGAGGTAGTCTTCTCGATCTGCGAACGGATCTCCTTGACGCGGCCTTCGATGTCGGCTGACTTGCCGGCGCCGTCGACGATGGTGGTGTTGTCCTTGTCGATGGTGACGCGCTTGGCGCTGCCCAGGTCCTCGAGCTTCACGCCTTCCAGCTTGATGCCCAGGTCCTCGGTGATGGCCTTACCACCGGTAAGGATGGCAATGTCGCCCAGGATCGCCTTGCGGCGATCGCCGAAGCCGGGAGCCTTTACGGCAGCCACGTTTAGGGTGCCGCGTAGCTTATTGACAACGAGTGTTGCGAGCGCTTCGCCTTCAACATCCTCGGCAATGATCAACAGCGGCTTGCCGCCGCGGGCAACCTGCTCCAGAAGGGGCAGAATGTCTTTCATGTTGCTGATCTTCTTTTCGTAGATCAGGATGTATGGGTCTTCGAGAACCGCTTCCATGCGTTCGGAGTCGGTGACGAAGTAGGGGCTGAGGTAGCCGCGATCGAACTGCATGCCGTCGACGGTCTCGAGGAAGGTGTGACCGGTCTTCGACTCCTCGATGGTGATGACGCCGTCCTTGCCCACAACCTTCATTGCGCCGGCGATGATGTCGCCGATTTCCTTGTCGCCGTTGGCCGAGATGGCGCCCACCTGGGCTACCGCGCTCTCGTCCACGGGCTTTGAGAGCTTGCCCAGCGAGCCGCCCTCGGTCCAAACGCCGTCCTTGTCGCGGGTGCCGATGATCACAGTCACGGCCTTTTCGATGCCGCGCTTCAAAGCTGTCGGATTGGCGCCGGCTGCTACGGTCTTCACGCCTTCGCGGAAGATGGCCTGAGCGAGAACGGTTGCGGTTGTCGTGCCGTCGCCGGCAACATCGGAGGTCTTGGAGGCAACTTCACGCACCAGTTGCGCGCCCACGTTCTCCATCGGATCTTTGAGGTCGATCTCTTTGGCCACCGTCACGCCGTCCTTGGTGATGGTGGGCGAGCCGAACTTCTTCTCGATTACAACGTTCCGGCCCTTGGGCCCGAGCGTCGCCTTCACAGCGTCCGCCAGCGTGTTCACGCCGCGCAGGATCGCCTGACGGGATTCTTCACCGTACAGAATTTGCTTTGCCATGCTTGTAACTCTCCTTAGAACAGTTGTCAGTGATCAGTTGTCAGTGATCAGTTACCGGCGTTCAGTGACCAGTGATCGCTAAAACGTGGCGGGCAGTCTTTACTGACCACTGACCACTGATCACTGACCACTCGGCAGCTACTTTTTCACGATGCCGAGGACTTCTTCTTCACGCATGATGAGGAATTCCTGGCCGTCGAGCTTGATCTCGGTGCCGGAGTACTTGCCGAAGAGAACCTTGTCGCCTGCCTTCACATCGAGGGGGAAGACCTTGCCTTCGTCGTTTGACTTGCCCTTGCCAACGGAGATCACTTCGCCCTCCTGGGGCTTTTCCTTGGCACTGTCGGGAATGATAATTCCACCACGCACGGTCTCGCCCTCTTCCAGACGACGGACGAGGATGCGATCATGGAGGGGAGTGAATGTGGTCGCTACGGATGTCGATGCCATTGCTTCGCTTCTCCTTCACACACGCGCAGGGTTGAGCCCGGCACGCGGTTTTTTCAACAAAAGCTTCGGAAAACGGCGGAATGCAGCACCTTCCTTGCACCAGGAAACCCAATTGAGCAGTTTCCACGGCCAGTTGCTAGCACTCTTGCCTTCTGATTGCTAAGATAGGGAAACGAGGCATGGTTTGTCAAGCCCACTCTGATACATATGAGTGCATAACGCTCACATAGTCTTATAATCGCGATGATTGATTATTCTGCTCCGGCTCAGGACGACAGATTGGCTCAGCCCCATAAGACTCATCCCCCCGCAGCTTCGCCGTGAGCCTCCGCGACAATGCGATCTTCTCCGCGTCAAATGGGGGGAAGGATTGGGCCTTCGCCGCAGGGCGAGACCTATTACAATAGGGGTCATGCGCCAGCATTTTCGTGTTCGTCTCATTGCATTCGTGGCCGTCCTTGGCTTGGCCGTCAGCTCTCTCGCCGCAGGCGGACAGGACGCGCCCAAGCGTGGCCGAAAATACAAGGCTCCGCCTGCGACTGCGCGTATCGAGGTCACCGTCCTGCGCGATGTGAACGGCAAGCCGATTGAGAACGCCGCCGTTGTTTTTCACCCGATGGAGGGCGAAAAAGACACGGGCAACATGGAGCTGAAGACCAATGAGGACGGCAAGACCGTCATCGATGTGCTGCCTATGGGCGATACGGTGCGGCTGCAGATTATCGCCAAGGGATTTCAGACTTACGGCGAGGACTACAAGATCGACAAGCCGGAGATGGCCATCGAGATCAAGATGAAGCGGCCGGGCGAACAGTACTCCGTATACAAGAACCACGACGGAACCGTGGATACCGGCAAGAGCTCCGACGGGGCTAACCCGGCCCAAGCTGCTCCGGACGCAGGGGCAGCGAAACCGGACAACTCCAAGCCTAAGTCTGGTCAATCGCCGGCGAAGTAGTTGCGCGGACCACGGGGCCGCGCTTTGGTTAGCCACGATCCGGGGCAAGGTCGCTTTGTACCCACTCATGCCAACTCCACTCCTCAGCGGTAAATCGGCATTGGTCACCGGAGGCGCGCGGCGCATCGGCCGGGCGATCGCAATGGCTCTGGCCCACGCAGGGGCGGATGTGGCGATCACCTACCTGACATCGAAGTCCGAGGCTTTGCAGACTGCCCGCAAGATCGAGTCCATGGGATGCCGCGCCTTGGCCGTCGAATGCGATGTGCGCTCTGAGGCTTCAGTTCGCCATGCGATAGACGCGACGACGAGCCAGTTCGGACGACTGGACATCGTGGTTAACAATGCCGCCGTGTTTGAGGCCGTTCCGCTGGAGAGCATCAGCTTGGAGCAATGGGACGCCGTCTTCGAAACCAATGCGCGCGGTCCGTTTCTAGTGGCGCGGGAGGCGTTGGCGCATCTTCGCGCCGTTCATGGCAGGATTGTGAACATCGGGTCGCTGGGTGGATTGCATGCCTGGGCAGGCCATGGACATTATTGTGCTTCGAAGGCCGCGCTTCACATGCTCACGCTGGCCATGGCCAAGGCTTTTGCGCCGCAGGTGAGCGTCAACTGTGTAGCCCCCGGATGGATTGAGACGGATGAGGGCCTGGCAGCGGAGGGTGATCGTTTTGCCGCCAAAACGCCCATGCGGCGGAATGGAACGGTGGAAGAAGTAGCGCAGGCCGTACTTTTTTTTGCCACGGGGCCAGCCTTCGTTACCGGGCAGATTCTGGCAGTCGACGGCGGACTAGGACTCACGTAAGAGCTTCCACGGATTCGATCTGGAAATCTACTTAGCGAACAGGCGATTCCAAAAGCCTTTCGTTTCCGATTTTTCTCCGTCCTTTTCAACTTTGATTGGCACGGGATCGAGGAAGGAAGCATAGTGCCGGACGTCGATCTTCAGGGGAACGCGATTCCAGAGGCCGATCGGTTCGGGCTGCGCCGGCCAGGCGGCTCCCTCAATCGCGGCCTGGGGATTGGTCACGCAGAGACGCTGTGCTGTTTCTTCGCCGGCTCGATTGGCCACGTACTGATATCCCTTTCTCAAGTGTGGCGGCCGCCATTCGGGATGGTGGGCGTCGGTGGCAAGAAAGTGAATCCAGTTGCGATCGAGCAACTCATTGGCAATGGCCTGCGCCATGGGGCCAAAGCGTCCATACAAGGAACTGGCGGTCACCTGCAGCAGACAACCCTGGCGCATCCAGTCGGCCACCTGTTCAGGGTTCCTATGCAACGCTGGATACCGCTCAGGATGGGTGACGATCACGGTATAGCCGGCCGCTTGTAACCTGAATAACGCATCGGACAACTGCGGAGGAATGGAAGTGTTTGGAAACTCGATCAGCAGGTAGCCTTTGCCGTTGATGGAGTACCTGAGCGGGTTGGCGAGCGCATCGAGAATGTTTTCGGCGGAAAGGTGTAAGTCGCACCCGAGGCTCAGTTCGACGACCCCGTCCAGCAGCCCGCGCAACTCATCGAATCGCTCCTGAATCAAAGGGCTTCGAAAGGGAAATTCGTCGTTGGCGTGCGGAGTGCAGACGATATGCGTAACACCTTCATCAGCCGATTCGCGAGCCATGGCCAGCGACGTTTCCAGGTCGGTGGCCCCGTCGTCAATTCCGTAGATCAGGTGGTTATGAATGTCGATCATTGTTTCCCGTTCGCCCACTACAACGCAAAAGCCCTCAATGCGCAGCCAAAGCCTGAACCATGGAGGCAAAGATCTTCCAGCCGTCCGCGGATCCCAGCAGCTTCTCACTCGACCTGTCCGGATGGGGCATCATCCCCAGGACGTTTCTCTTCGCGTTCAAGATGCCCGCAATATTGCTCAATGAGCCGTTCGGGTTCGCATCCGGTGTAGCTTCTCCGCCGGGCGAGGTGTAGCGAAACGCAATTCGATCCTCGGATTCAAGCGCGTGCAACTCGTCCTGGGTGCAGAAGTAGTTTCCTTCCATGTGGCCGATGGGAATCTGCAGGACTTGGCCCTTGGAGAGGCAATTTGTAAATGGGCTATCCGCAGTTTCAACGCGGAGATGAACCTGCTTGCAGATGTATCTAAGCCCGGCATTGCGCATCAGCGCTCCGGGGAGCAACCCAGCTTCGGTCAGGATCTGGAAGCCGTTGCAGATTCCCAACACCAACCCGCCGCCTGCCGCGAACCGCTGGACTGCCTGCATGACCGGCGAGAAGCGAGCGATGGCCCCAGTGCGGAGGTAGTCGCCATAGGCGAATCCTCCTGGAACCAGGACCGCATCGACCCCGCCCAAGTCCTCGGAGTCGTGCCAGAGAAAGGTGACCGGTTGATGGGCCACTTCGGCAATCACATTGAAGGTATCGTGATCGCAGTTGGAGCCGGGAAAGACCAAAACCCCGAATTTCATGCTTCTAGGGTATCAGTTTCGCGGCCAGCAAGTTAGGGTTCGCGAACCTCTCCGGTTACCAGAGGCGTTGCACGGCCAGTCCGTCAAAGATCGGGTCGACGCTGACCAGGATCAATCCTTCCAGCAGCGCCTGTGCCGCTAACATCCGGTCAAATGGATCCTTGTGCTTGCTCACAAATGATCCTGCCAGGCGGGCGTGTTCAAGCGAGATCGGCAGGCCCTCTATGTCCAAGGACCGCAGAACCTTGCTGGGATGGTCTACGAGGAGCGCGGCTTCGGGGAACTTGCCGAGTTGAAACTTGATGGATGCTTCCCAGACGGTTGCGGCCGATACGAAAGCCTGATTCGTCGGTGACGCAATCGCAGCCCGTGCCGCGCGTCCCAACCGAGGGTCGGAGTTCATCACCCAGACGAGGGTGTGCGTATCGAGCAGCAATCTCATCGCCCGCCCAGGAGGGTAGTGTCACTCTCGTTGCCTTCCCAAAGAGCGAGCTCTTCTTCCGGCAAAGGCTCAAAGAACTCCGGTCCGATGTCGATCTGGCCTTTATACAGCCCAATCGGACGCTCCCGCTTTGGAGATGGTGCTACGGCCACCAGCTTGACCGCCGGAGTCCGCTTCCGTCCGCGCGTCAAGATAACCTCTTCGCCGGCAATGGCACGCTCCACGAGCTTCGAAAGCTGTGTTTTTGCCTCGTGCATCGTTGCTTCCATAGCACGCCTCCGTAATTAGCTAACGATATATTAGCTAATTATTCGATTGTCAGCAAGAACCTATTTTCCCTCATTTCGATACCCAGTTCATGCCCAACTCGACAAGCCGTTTAAGAGCTTGGACAACGCCCATCGCTGTCTAGGGTAGATACCCGGACACGCCTATGAAGGCCACGAACCCAAGCACAAGGTCCACCCAAGGCTGGGTTTCCAGCGGAACAGCCAATACCGCAGGCAGTGAACCACATTATGGCCCATGCGTCACGGGCAAGGCACCAGAGAGCACACCAGCCAAAAAGCGACCCAGTAAAGTTGAACCACCTTTGTTGGTTTCGTTACGCGAGGCATGTGTTTTCCAGCGGAACGCCAAACACCTTCAAGGAGTAATACCCAAGGAGGCTGCTTGCCGCGAATGCAGTCGCCCAGAATAAGTAAGTGAACCAACACGGAATAGCCGTTTGAAAAACCTCAGCGTTGAGAATGGATTGCAGTATACGCCGGGCGTCCTCGTGAGCTGGCTGCGAGGACAAACCCAAGGCCCTAGAGCACCTTTCCTGGTGTTATACTCACAAGGTTGGGCGCGCACCGCGCCGGCATTTCGACTATCCTGAGGTTCCCATGTCCGGCCATTCAAAATGGGCCACAATCAAGCACAAGAAGGGCGCGCTGGATGCCAAGCGCGGCAAGACATTCACCCATATCATCAAGGAAATCACCATTGCCGCCAAGGGTGGCGGCGACCCCGATGGCAACCCCCGCCTGCGCACTGCGATTCTTGCCGCCAAGGCGGAGAACATGCCCCAGGAAAACATCAAGCGCGCCATCCAGCGAGGCACCGGCGAACTGGAGGGCGTCAATTACGAGGAGATCAAGTTCGAAGGCTACGGTCCCGGCGGTGTCGCCATTATCGTGGACGTGATGACCGACAATCGCAATCGCGCAGTAAGCGAAATCCGTCACGCATTTTCAAAGAATGGCGGCAACTTGGGCGAATCCGGCTCGGTGCGGTTCATGTTCGCGAAGAAGGGCATTATCGCTGTCGAGAAGCCCGCGGCGACTGAAGAGCAGCTGATGGATATCGTGCTGGAGCACGGTGGCGAAGACCTTAACGACGAGGGCGATACCTGGGAGATTCTCACCGATCCGGCTTCGTATGAAGAGGTCCTTAATGCCGTGAAGGCTGCCCGGATTCCCACGGTCATGAGCGAGGTGACCATGGTCGCATCCACCTATACCAAGGTCGAAGGCAACGCCGCGAACCAGATGATCCGACTACTCGAGGCTCTGGAAGACTGCGACGATACGCAAAACGTCTACTCGAACTTCGACATGGACGCGGAGCAGATGGAACAGGCGGCCGGCTGATCCAGTGTCAGGCAGGCATTCAAAAGGCCGCCCGGATGTGGCGGCCTTTCTTGGGTAGGAATCAGATTGTGAGATTGTAGGAAGGATAGAACGTTGACCCGAACTGCGAGGTTCTTCTTTTTTATTTTGGTGGCTGGGACCCCGATGGCATGTATACTGCCTGGCTCCGCACAAACCTCATCCGGCGCCGCTGCCGCCCCGCCACTCAATTGCTCGGCGCCTGGTGTGATCTGCGACCCAATTGTGAACCCGGTTGCCGAGGTGCGTGACGCCAAAAGCTGGGAGTTTGGGCCATTCGTCAACTATGGCAATGGCTTGGCCAGCCGCTCGTCCTTCAGGTTTCTTTCGGCAGGTGTCCAGGGCGGCAAGGCTTTGACTCCGGTTTTGCATGCCGGCGTCTTCAGCGGCCAATTCGAATTCGGCGCCAACATCATGCCGCTTTGGCAGGCCTATACGCCGGCTCCGCATGAGGAGACCACGACCTGTCTCACGCCCGCCGGCGCACCCGCCAGTTGCACCCTGGCGGTCGGCGGCGGCACTTACTATGGCGTCAGCCTTACTCCGGTGATCTTTCGTTGGAACTTCCTTACGAGATCGCACCGCTTTGAGCCATGGGTTCAGGCAGCAGGCGGGGTCATTTACACCACGCACAAGTTCCCGCCGAATCTGCTGAGCACCGGAACGATCGACGGCGGAACCTGTGTTTGGAATTTTTCTCCACAGGGGGGCGCGGGATTTCATTACTTCACGCGCTCCAGGCGGTCGATCGATGTCGGCGTCAACGGTGTACACATCTCCTCGGCCTCGCTGGGCGACCGCAATCCCGGCGTGAATGCCGGCATTCAGGTGCAGGTGGGTTACACATTTTGGAAATAGCGATTCGCTATCCTGGGCGGCGCGTGCCGGCGGCCGGGGTGGAGCAAGTATGAGCGGACCGGTTGTTGAATGCGTTCCGAACTTCTCCGAGGGCAAAGATGCCCGGCGGGTCGAGGCGATTGTGTCCGCGATGCGCCAGGAAGGGGTGCGCCTGCTCGACTGGTCAATGGATGCAGACCACAACCGCTCTGTGGTGACCATCGCCGGAGAGCCTTCGGCGGTGGTCGAGGCCGCGGTGCGCGGCGTGGGCAAGGCGGTCGAGCTGATTGACCTGACGCGCCAGCAGGGGGTTCATCCGCGCATTGGCGCCGCCGACGTGGTTCCCTTCGTGCCCGTCTCCGGCATCAAGCTGGAGCAATGCGCCCTGCTGGCCCGCCAGGCCGGTTTGGAGATTTGGCGGCGCTACGGCGTGCCGGTATTCTTTTATGAGGCGGCGGCGGCCCGGCCCGATCGGGCCAACCTTGAAGAGGTGCGGCGCGGGCAGTTCGAGGAGCTTAGAGAGGCGGTGCGCAAAGAAGCCACGCGGCGACCCGATCTGGGCGGCCCCGGCCTGCATCCCACAGCGGGAGCCTGTGCCGTGGGCGCACGCAAGTTTCTGGTCGCTTATAACATCTATTTCGATTCCGCCGACGTCTCTATCGTGAGGGCCATTGCACGCGAGATTCGCGCCGCAAACGGGGGCTTGAAGGGGGTAAAAGCCATGGGGGTTCTTGCCCATGGGCGCGCGCAACTGTCGATGAACATCACCGACTTTCAGGTCACGCCGATCTCGCAGGTTTACCGGGCGGTTTCAAGTTTGGCTCTCCGGCACAAGATCGCGCCGGCCGAGGGAGAGCTGATCGGCCTGATTCCGGAAGCCGCGTTTGAGCGAGAGAGCGATTGGATGCGTCAATTGAATGGGTTCGATCCCCAGACCAAGATTCTGGAGCGGCGACTCAACGCTCCACTCGCTTGGCCTGGAGAGGAATCGGAACAGGTGAGAGGAATCGTTGAGTAAGCCGGAGATTCGAAGGCGCGCATTCGGTGCTAGCATGTACAACGCAGCCGAATTGCGCCCGTTTTGATTTTTTCGACGGAAACAGGACACTGAATTGCAGGCAACCCCTATGTGCACGAAACGAGAAGCAATTGGTTCTCGGAGGATGGAATTGTTGAAGATTTTCATTAAGGTTTGGATCGCTCCCATGTTGCTGGCCGCTGCTACTCTGGCTCCGGCGGCGCAGTTGTCAACCGATGCCCGCACGTCGATTCCTCATGAAGTGCAGCAGTTGGTTGTGATCGACTATCGGGCCATGCAGAATTCAACCGCTGCCATGGACCTGAAGGAACGTGTGATGCCACCCGAGCTCAAGCAGTTCGACGAAGCTTTGAGCAAGTCCGGGCTCAACGACAACCACGACGTGGACGAGCTGGCCTTTGCGCTGTTCCGGCCCTCGGCGACGAGTGACGGAATGCTCACTGTTGGCATTGCCCAGGGCCAGTTTCCGGTGCTGGATATTCTGGCCAACTTCCGCAAGCATCAGGTCAAGTACATCCTCTTGCGCGCCAACAGGATTTATCCGCTGGGCAAGACCGGCATGGTTCTCTGTTTTGTCGATCCGTCCACCATGGTGTTTGGCAGCAGCGATGCCGTCAAGAAAGCCCTCGATGCGCGCGACGGCGTGGCGCCCAGCCTGCTGACCAACGGAACCATGATGGATGCGATGAAGACCGTGGATTCAGCCCCGCTGTGGAGCATTCTCGATGAGAAAGGCACACAGATCATGATGCGCCAGGTGCTGGGCGAGGCCGGTACGGTCACCGATTTCGAAACCGTTCGCAAGAGGCTTTTATCCTCTTGGTACGGAATGGACTTTCAGCACGGCGTCCGATTCGACCTCACCATCAATACCGGCGACTCATTCGCCGCAGCCACCATGTCTTCGCTCCTGACCGCGGCGGTTTTGCTGCGCAAGATGAGCGGTTCGGATGCTGAGAAGCAGGCCTTGAGCGCCACAAACATAGCGTCCGAATCGGGACGTCTCTCCATCCACTTTGCAACGTCGGACTCGGAATTCAACAACCTCCTGCACTCGCCGCTCTTCCAGAGCATGGTGCGCTAACAATGCGAATGGGCGCGTGATCGAGGGACCGATCCCTTCGCGGGATGGTTCCCCGCCAGTCAGCGAACCTGGATTTCGCCCGCAGGCTCAGGGTTGGGGAGTCAGCTTCGGATGAAACTCGGCCTGGCCGTCAGGCAGCAACACAATCTGCAAGCTGCCCTGCTGCCGCTCGGCCAGCGTCGGCCCGTCAATATGAAACTGACGCTCGTCGCTGGTCGTGTATTGCACCTTCAGCGGACCGCTGCCCCGAACCTGAATGCGATAGTGAAAGACTCCACCTTCATCCAGCCGGTTATCACCGAAACTGGCGCTCGGATAGTCGACCTCAAGCAGTTGTATTGCCCCGCCTGTACGGTTCTCCACCGAGGTCTCGACATGATAGGAATGGCAGCCGGCCAAAAGAGCGGGAAGCATCATTGCGGATAAGGCCCAGGCACAATTCCGGTTCGGGATGTTCATTCCGGATTTCCATTTCTGTCGTGCGCGCTTTCTTTTCCAGAGATAGCCGCAACTTGCTTTTCCACTCGGTCGAGCCGCTTGAGAAGCTCGGGGAGGCGCTGAAAGATGATTACCGCACGCAACCAAATGCGGTTATCGAAGCCCGGAGATCCGGAGATGACCTTGCCCGGCGGCACATCGTGCGAGACCGCCGATTGCGCGGTGAGAACCACACCATCACCGACGCTGCAATGCCCGGCAATTCCAGTTTGCCCGGCGAGAATCACATTGTTTCCGATCACTGAAGAGCCAGCCAGCCCGGTCTGGGCGCATAGCAGCGTATTCTCGCCCACCCGCGACCCGTGGCCGACCTGCACCAGGTTGTCCACCTTGCTCCCGTCGCCAATTTCCGTCGCACCGACGGTCGCCCGGTCGATGGTTGCATTGGCCTGGACATCGACCCTATTGCCCAACCGCACCGGACCTGACTGCGGAATCTTCTCCCAACGGCCAGCTTCGTTCTTGGCGAAACCGAAACCGTCCGCACCGACGATCGCGCCGTTTTCAAGCGTGACATGGTCGCCGAGAACGCAGTTTTCGCGCACCACCGCGTGCGCATGCGCAAAAAAGTGGTTGCCGGCCCGCACTCCGGGATAGAGCACGACGTGGGGCAGAAGCGTAGCCTGGGCGCCAAGCTTAACCCCAGGCCCCACCACAACATACGCGCCAATGTGCGCTTCGGGCCCAATCTCGGCCGATGGGTCGATGGCCGCAGTGGGGTGAATGCCGGGCGGGTAAGCCGGCGGCTGGTAGAAGAGGCCTAGCGCCCTTGAAAAGGCCAAATAGGGGTTCTTGAGCCGGAGCGTTGCCGTCTCAATTTCTTGAAAATCGGGATCTACCAGCACCGCTGCGGCCTTTGTCTTCCGCGCCAGAGCGGTGTACTTGGGATTGGCGACGAAGGTTATCTCAGTGGGCCCGGCTTCCTCAATCCCTTTCACACCTGTGATTTCCAGCTCCGCGTCTCCGCGCAGCTCCGCACCTAACCGCGTTGCCAACTCGCCTAGCTTCATCGAATGAGATTGTACCGGAAGAGCTGGCGTTGCCCAATGACGTCCGCGCTAGCTTGGCTTTGATGCAACCGCCGATTCTGCTCAAATTGCTGATTTTAGGACGCTTTGATGAGACGGACCCTTTGTATTGTTGCTTCAGGGAAAATCGGTTTGGGCGCAGATCTTATGATACGATGGTGTTGGCAATTAGTGCGCAGGGATCGGTGTGGCCGCTCAGAGTGCTTACGGGCGGGATCCAAATTGTCTGCTGGGAGGGTGCAATGAGTCCAAAAGAGTTGAAGAAACTCAAGGAAGCTGCAGAGAAGATCAGGCTCGAAAACAACACCCCCGAAAAGGCCAGGGCATTTCTCATTAAGATTGGGTACCTGAACCCGGATGGGCAAGTAGCTGAGAGATTTCGGTAAGTGGGTCCAATTGTCTTTAGTGCTTGCATATCACGGATGCAATTTCGAGACCGCCCAGAGACTTCTGGGCGGTTCGCAGTTTCAGCCCAGTAATCGGGACTACGACTGGCTTGGCGCCGGGAGTTACTTCTGGGAAAATGACGTGCTCCGCGCATATCGGTGGGCGACCGAACGCCGCCGTGGCTTCGACCACCCCTCGGTTGTCGGCGCTGTGATCGAACTGGGCAACTGTCTCGATCTGACGACGCAGTCTGGAATCGATGCGGTGAAGCTTGCATATACCGAATTGGTTTTGTCGGCTGAAAAGGCTGGTTCAACAATTCCAGAGAACGTGGATCCTGGCAACGAGTCCAGCGGAGATAAGATCCTCAGGCGATTGGACTGCGCCGTAATGAACTTCCTGTACGGGATTCTGCAAACCGCTCAGGCATCGGACCCCAAAAGCCAACCTTACACCACAGTCAGGGCGCTGTTTCCAGAGGGATCAGAACTCTACCCGGGTGCGGGCTTTCGGGACAAAACCCATATTCAATTGTGTGTTCGCGAGCCTGAGCAGATTCTTGGCGTCTTTCGAATCCCGGAATGGCAGAGAGAGGAACTCGAATTGCCAATCCTGTACAACCGTTCCTGAGCGCATCCTTTTGGTTTGGACCAGAAGGGGCGTGAAATCACCTGATTGACAGTATTACGCTGTGTCCGCCTCGCCGGGAAACAATTCCGGCTGATCTGAGGCGAGGCGCGCAGCCCCCGCTCTCTTGCGCGCCGCCGCCCCGATCAGGCTCACCACCTCAAGCGTCTGAATAGCATGCCGGGGAAGATAAATCCTCTGCGTATTCGAGCGCGTATCGGGCGGGGTCAGCAACAGCCCAGCCCCTTCGATCAGCGAACGGTCGTTGGCCGCCAAGCCCTCCAGTTCATCGCCGTCGGTCAGGGTCATCCGCAACCAAATTCCTGCCGCGCGGGGCCGAACCGTAAATCGCTTGTGCAAAAGCCGTTCCGGATTGGCCTGATCGCTCGCCCCGGCAGGGAAGTCGCGCACATAACAGACCCACTTCACCTGGTCCCAGCCAATGCGCAGCACCTTCCCGGTCAGATCGAGGATTTCCAGTTCAGCCGCATCGGGCGGGAAAAGGGCGCCTGCGTACCCAGCGCACCAGTCCCTGGAGAACTTGCGTACAATCACCGGCTTGCGAACAGAGGCCATCGATCTGGATTGTCGCATGAACGGGGGTCCACGGGGACAGATCTTCTTTTTTCTGAGTCAATTGCCGACCAAGTGTCGTCAATGGAACAGGCGGGAATACCGATGCAACAAAACCTAGCCAATCTGGCTTAGTTGTGTTAATGTACTGGTTTGCCGCCTCTGCCGTTGGTGCTGTAAGCGCAACAACATCAGGTACTTGGAGAGACGTAAACGGCAGAGTCATGAGACGGCGAAAGCAGGAAACGGAATGCCCGACTACACTTATCTTTTGGAAAACCGGCTGTCTGCCGACCAACAGAACGCGCTTCGGCGAATGCGCGAGGCAGCCCGCGAAGCCGGGAACATCCTTTTTCTTACCGGCGATGCTGTCCGCGACCTGACCAGCGGCCACGCGGTTCGAGACCTTGAAGTTTCGATTCATGGTAATGCACTTAAACTAAAGACAATCATAGAGAAACTCGGCGGCAAGGTCTGGGGCCAGAACGAAGCCTCGCGCAGCCTTTATCTCTGTTTTCCGGGAACTGTCCGGCTGGACCTCATCAGCACCCATCGCGTCGAATATCCCACTCCTGGCAAGCCTGTTTACCATCCTGCTTCCATCCACGAAGATCTCCGGCGTCGGGACTTTACCGTCAACGCCATGGCCATCTCGCTGAACGAGGGATCGTTTGGACTGTTGATGGACCCACTGAACGGCGCTGCAGATATTGAATCCCGCACCCTGCGCCTGGTTTCAAATTACGGATTTCTTGAGCAGCCGTGCCTGCTGATTCGCGCCACCCGGTATATGGCCCGGCTGGGATGGCAACTTGACCCCAAGACCCTCACTCGCTATGAGAATGCCAAGAGCGAGGGGGTGATCGAGTACCTGTCGCCGGAGGCGCGCAGCCAGGAGCTGGAGCAGATTGGCCATGAGGAAGAGGGGCTGAAGGTGCTGCGGGCGCTGGAAAACGAAGGCTGGATGAAGCACCTCTTTCCACCCTGGACCTCGGCAAAGGCCGATGAAGAGAAGCTCAAGGCGCTGCACGATCTGGCAGTCGAACTGCTGCTCCAGGGTGTTCACCCCGACATGTCCGCCGCGCAGATGCAGTTGCTCACCGTGAAACTGGCCGCCAAGGATCTTTCCGCGCTGAAGAAGCTGATGCTTCGGGGTGGGTTCGTTGAGGAGTGGAACAGCCTGGACTCCCTGGCCTCCGGCTTCGCCAAGGTGTTGCTTGCCAAGGGCAATTCGACGCCCTCTACCGCGTACAAGCTTTTCACCACCTATGATCCAGAAGCGATTCTCTGGCTTGGTTTTACCAGCAAGGACGCGACTGTCCGCGAGCGCTTCAACCAGTTCCTGAAGGTCTGGCCTGAGGCTCGCCAGCGCATCCCGCACGCCATCATGCAGGAGATGCGCATTACCCCGGAGCTTCCCGCCTACCGTGAGATTGTGCACGCCGTATTCCTTGAGTTGATCGATGGCCGCCTGACAACGCCAGAGGAGATTCGCGCCTTCCTTGAGCCGCATTCGCCGCCCGCACCACCTCCGCAGGTGACCATCAAGAGGCCTCGGACCAAGCGCGGAGAGGCCAAGGTGAAGGAGCAAGCGTTCGACGACGAGGAGGAATCCGAGGACGATCTGGAGGAGGATGAGGACCTGGACGACCTCGGCGTCGATGAGGACGAGATCGACCTGGGCATTAAGCTGCCCAAGGTGGATCTGGACTCGGAGATTGTGGAGGACGTCGATTCCGAGCCCGACCTGGATATCGAATCGGATGAGGATGAGTTGGAGGCGGATGAGGCCGAACCCGTTGTCGCGCCGGCGAAACGCGTCACGGCGACAGCGGCTCCAGCGAAAGCGGCGAAAGAGCCGCCTGTTAAACTGCCCGCACCCACAAAGGTTGAAACCCCGGCAAAGCCGGCCGCCAAACCGATCGCGACCAAAGCTGAGAAGGCAAAGGACCGGACTGCCGGCGCAAAGAAGGCTGCGCCCGCCCCAGTTGCAAGCAAGGGAAGCGGGAAGCCCAATCCCACTCCCAAGGCCGCGCCGAAAGCTCCAGCCAAGACCCCGGCCAAAGCGACAGCGAAGGTTACGACCGGAAAGACTGCCGCTGCAAAGGGAAAGCCGGCTCCGTCGGCGGCTTCGAAGACAGGAAAGTCATCGTCTGCAAAGCCGGCGAAAGCCGCGCCGAAGAAACCTTCCCCGAAGCCGGCAAAGAAGCGCTGAGACCTTCGATCGTTTACGATCGTCCGTGATATCTTCAGGGCATCCTGGAGGATTGTCGATGGTCCGTTTGATTTGCCGCGCGATCTCTGTTTGTGTGCTCCAATTCCTTTGCTTAATTGCGCTCTCCCCAGCGCAGGCGGCGGATTCGGCCAATCGTCAATCCGGTGCTATGCCCGGTTACCGCTTTCAGAGCGGCGGCTGGACCTATGTCCACCTCGAGGGCACTCCCGCGGAGATTGGCTTCCAGCATGGCCAACTGCTCTCGGCCGAAATCGAAGACATGGTTGGAGTCGTCAAGCTTGAAAGCACTCACGACACCAAGCGTGACTGGGAGTTCTTCCGTGAGGCCGGCCGTAAGATGTTTTGGCCGCAGATCGATTTGGAGTATCGGCAGGAACTGGAGGGCATTGCCAAGGGTGTCCGGTCGAAAGGTGTGAAGCTCGATGTCTGGGACATCGTCGCCCTAAACGGCGGCATCGAACTGCCGCAATACTATGTGCCCTGGCTCAACAAGCATGACAAAAGCCAGAGCGCCGCGAACCCCCCGCACATTCTGCCGTCGGGCCGCTGCTCGGCCTTCATTGCCACCGGCAGCTACACCAAGGGCGGCAAGATCGTGATTGCACACAACAACTGGGCCCCCTATGCGGAGGGTTCCCGCTGGACGGTGATCTTCGACATCCAGCCCGCGCATGGGCACCGCATCCTGATGGACGGAGAGCCCGGCGTGATTACAAGCCAGGACGATTTCGGTGTGAACGACGCCGGCATCATGATTACCGAGACCACGATTACTCAATTCATCGGCTGGAACCCGGATGGAAAGCCGGAGTTCGTTCGCTCGCGAAAGGCGCTGCAGTATGCAGGCTCTATCGACGAGTATGCTTCGATCATCAAGGATGGCAACAACGGCGGCTATGCCAACGATTGGCTCATAGGCGATCGCAAGACCGGCGAGATTGCCTATCTTGAGCTCGGGCTCAAGAACACGCCGCTCTGGCGCTCCAAGGACGGTTATTTCGTGAGCACCAACTTTGCCCGCGATCCGCAGCTCATCAAGGATGAAACCGACCACTTCGACCTGGGCAATCTATCCAGCTCGCCAAACGCCCGCCGCATCGCCGCGGAGCGGCAAATTCAGCAGGCCAAGGGGCAAATCGACGTGCAGATGGCCGAGCAGTTTCTTTCCGACCATGCAGATAGCTTCACCGGCAGAGTGGAGGCCGACGAGCGCTCGCTCTGCGGCCATGTGGACAGGGCAAAAGAGGGCATTCCGGTCTTTGATTGGGGTCCTTATTTTCCGGGCGGCTCGGTGACGGGAAAGGTGACGGACTCGGATCTGGCGGGGAAGTTGTCTTTGATCGGCCACGCGGGACACCCTTGCGGCGAGGACTTTCTAGCCGCGCCGTTTCTCGTGGCGCATCCCGAGTACGGCTACCTGAAACCGATTTTGAAGGACATGAAATCCGGCCCGTGGACGACGTTTGTGGCCGCAGAGAAGCAGCCGAGTCAAACCGCTGCCGCCACAGCCTCCGGCGTTGCAGCCGCCACCATCTCGCGGATCGAATCGATGACCAGATCCGGCTCGTCGAGATGAATCCAATGCGCGCTCTCCTCCGCAATCACCTGCTGCACGTTGTCGCCAATGCGGTCGAGGTGCTCGGCTGACAGCGGCGTAGATTTCCCCGGCGTCAGCACCAGCACCGGAATAGAGTGAATCGGCTCGGCGGCCAGCATCTCTCGTACCGAATCCGGCACAGCGGCTACGTGGTTGCGCATGCCCCGGTAATAACCTGGACGGGACCAGTGAGCCGCCACCACCGGCCAAACTTCGCTCGGCATTTTGCCAACTTCCTCGGTCACGCGACCCAGCACCTGGCGGCCGCCATCCCCGGCGGCTCCAGCCAACTGCCCTGCAATGACACCCCCGCGGCACAGCAGGGAAGTCACAGCCAGGCGTGCCAGCCCGAAGCGAGCAATCGGAATCGCAAAGCCCGATAGCTTCTTGCCCCGGTCCAATTCCGCTTGTCTGTCGGGATTCAGGGGCGGCCATTCTTCACAGCGCATGGGGTCGACCAGCAGGACGCTGACCACTTCATCGGGAAACAGCAGCGCGAAGCGCCGCATCACCAGTCCACCGAACGAGTGCCCGACCAAAATGTATGGCGCCTTGATGCGGGCGCTCTGCAACATGTCGTGCAGCTCAACGGCGATGTTACCGGGTGTGCGCGCGGTGCGGCAGGGACTGCTCCAGCCGAGTCCGCTGCGATCGTAGGAAGCCGTGCCGGTGAAGCGCGCGACCGTCTCCTGAATGTGAAACCAGTTCAGATTGGTGGCGGCGATTCCGGCTTCGAACACCACGGTCGGACCGCTCGAATGCTTCGATCCCTTTTCCAGCACGTAGAGCTTGTACCTGCGCCCAATGGTCACCCAGCGTCCTTCACCGGCAAACCGCATCCGGTCGCGATGGCCACCGATCCACTGATAGAGAAACCCCACGCCGATCAATGCCGCCGCAAAACCGACCAACCACAACAATACCTGCATAAGCGACCCTAGAAACGAATAAGTTGCTCGGGGCTGAAATCCCCGAGGGTGAGATTTGCCTTGGTACTCCCGCGATCGACGATGAGCAGGGTGGTTCCAGCCTGGCCGCGCGTTTTTGCTTGGACCTGGGTCGCAGACCACACCCCGCCGTCATGGCGCAGGCCAAAAGACGTGAACTCCTTCACCTCTCCGGTTCCCTTCAACGTTTTCTCAACATATACAGGAAAGTCGATACTGTGGTCCAGCCATGATTTTATCTCTGCGTAGTGCGTTCTGTCAGATGTGCCTGCCGTGCTCTTGAGCAGGTCGCAATCCCGCGCGCCAAATCTGGTCTCTTCCACCACCGTCTGGCCTGGCCAGAAGTACTGTTGCTCGAAGAAATCTTCATAGCTGAAACCGGGCCCAAGGGGACCGTCGGTCCACTTGTCGAACGGCAAGGCGGCGGCCGCCTTGTCGCCTGGGTGCGCGATCTGGATCGCATTCTGGCCGTTGGGCCGCATCTCCAAAAGGATGTGGGCAGGGATGTTGGCGCTCACCAATGAATTCGTGACCGTCTTTTGGTTCGAGCCAATCTCCACCAGAATCCGCAGCACGCCGGGAAACCAGTGCGCCCTGATGTTGATGGGAAAGCTAATGCGGTTGCCGCTTGCATCCACGCGGACAAGATGCCCGCTGGCCCGCAAATCCGCCGCCTGAATCCGCTGCCGGGCAATAGAAATCAGAGCATGGGCGTCCGGGATCTTCCCCGTGGCCGCAGGCGCTGGGGTTGCCTGCGCTGACGCCGCCTGAGGAATGCCTGCCAGCAGTGGACCAGCCAGCAGCAGCGTCGCAAGCAGTGGGGCGGCGGAGACGGTCACGGCTCGATCCTTCCATCGCGAATGCGAATGTGGCGCGGAGCAGACCGGGCAATATCCAGCTCGTGGGTAACCACAATCAGCGTCATCCCGCGCTTCTGCTGGATGCCGATTAGCATCTCCATGATCCGGGCGGAGTTTACGGAGTCCAGATTGCCTGTAGGCTCGTCCGCAAGCAGGATGGATGGGTCATTGGCCAGTGCTCGCGCGATCGCCACGCGCTGCCGTTCTCCGGCGGAAAGCTCGTTGGGATACTGTTTCAGGCGGTGTTCCAGGCCCATCTCCACCAAGAGCGCCTCGGCTCGTTCGGCGCGGTGATTGGAATTGGACCGGATGGCAAGCATCGGTACCTGCACGTTCTCAATTGCGCGGAGCGTGGGCAGAAGATAGAAAGCCTGGAAGATGAATCCAATCTGAGTGGCCCGGTAGTGGTCCAGGTCGATGGCAGATCCGAGAAACGCATTCTGGAAGAGCACCTCGCCGCTGGTTGGCACGTCGAGTCCGCCCAACAGTTGCAGTAAGGTAGACTTGCCGCTGCCGCTGGCCCCGCTGATAGCCAGGAATTCCCCGGCGGCAACGGACAGATCCACGCCGCGCAACGCTTCGATGCGGCCTTCGTCGTAGCTCTTGCGCAGTCTGCGCACTTCGAGCTGCGGGCTGATGACGGTCTGTGGGCTAGTCATGGCGCAAGGCCTCGATCGGCGACAAATGCGCGCCGCGCCACGCAGGGATGGCCCCCGCAAGCAAACCGGAGAGCACCGAGATGCCCAGACCCTCCAACAGATGCATCGGAGTAACGGAAGCAGAGGCGATGCTTGCTGTTTGCGGAAGAGTTGCCAACAAGCGCAAACCGCCCCATCCCACTCCGAGGCCGACCACGCCGCCTATGAGGCCGAGCACCACCGCTTCAAACTGAATCAGCACCAGGACGCCCCAGCTCTTCCAGCCCAGGGCACGAAGGATTCCGATCTCGCGGGTTCGCTCGAAGACCGACATGGCCATGGTGTTAGCGATGCCAAGGATGCCGACGATCAAGGCGATCGACGACGTGCCCCAGGCCACCGCATGGGCCAGCCCCACAAACTGGTTTTTGCTGGCCCACTCGTTCGCCGGCGTTGCCCGAAGACCGGGGACAACAGCGTCAATTGCAGCCTGGCACTCCTTTGTGTACCGGTCCTGGGATTCGCCGGGCGGCGCAGGGCGTAGGCGAAGATGAAACCCGGAGACCTTCCCCTGCAGGCTCGAGATCTCCTGCAATTGATCGATCGGCATGATCACCGCGCCCGCTTCCAGCGCCGAGCCCCCATGATAGATGCCCACCACGGTGAAAGTCGTGCCTTGAATCTCCAGGCTGTTACCGACTTTCTTACCCAGGTTTTCAGCCAGCACGTCGCCCAGGATCACTTCCGCTTTGCCATCGTGAAACCTGCCTCCGGATTTGAATGTCAATGATTCGAAGTCGTAGGAATCGCCCATCCAGCCGAAGACCAGGGCATTGATCTCGGGCGTGAGGTCCATCATGTTAAAGATCATTGGCGTAGCCTGCGCCACGAAGGGGAGTGCACGAATCTTCACCACCAGGGACTCATCTACGGCTGTTTCGAGGAAGGTTCTCTCCACGACGACCATATCGGTTCCCGCGCTCGAGTAAAGGCGCAGCCATTCATGTTCGAAGGAGCGGGAGAAACCGACTAGAGCAATAAACGCGCCGATCGCCATCGCGATCCCGCACAGCGTCAGGAGAGTCCGGAGACGTCTGCGCCAGAGGTTCTTCCAGGCAAATCCGGCGAAGGACAGTTTCAAAGCCATGGTAATAGGATAAGTCCTCGGGATTGCCGCATAGGTCTGATTCTGTGGGCAAGTGTACCGGGAGGCACACGCAATGTCCAACGGTCGGTGCGAATTCGCGGGGTCTCCGCAGCAATCCGCTATCTTCGTGGAAGCGAGGGCCCTCCCGGGAGGCACTCTTCAGTGAGGCGTATGCCTTGTTGGCGATCTGGATGGGGGAAAGGCAGCCGCTTTCGCTGTGGCTGCCCTCCTTGAATTTCCTCTTCCTGAATGGTCAGGAAATCGGAATGATGCGCAACTCAACTCGCCAGAGAACGCCAGTGGCCTGCAGAGCCCAGTCAGCCGTTGCTGAGGAGTTTCGCTTGAATTTGATTGCATGAAGCAGAGGCCCGATTTTCGTTGTTCACATCAATCGTCAAGAACCGAACATTGGACCACTGCAGAGCACTTAACGGCCGCGGCCACGCGAACTGCCGCCGCCACCACCACCGCTGCCTTTGCGCGCCTGGTAGCAGTCCCGGCAGAAGACCGGACGATCGCCACGAGGTTCAAAAGGCACTGTTGTAGGCTGGCCGCAACCCGAACATATCACAGGTGTTCCCTGTGCTGGGGCCGAACGGTAGCCGGAGCCTCCCTGGTCGTTCTTTTTTGCCTGACGGCAAGTCTTACAACGCTTCGGGGTCGAATAACCGCGTTCCTGGAAGAACGCCTGATCAGCGGCGGTAAAGCTAAAGTCTTGCCCGCAATCGCTGCACGTAAGTTGAATATCTCCGGCCATGGGTCTCCTCGTGGGAATTGTACAGCCGATTGTACGATATCGGTACAAGGATTCCACAAAATCGAAAATCTTGCATTGTGGGAAAGTCGATGAGGTTGGCCAGACTCGTCCGGATCGGCCCGTCCAGCCTCGGCAGATCCAAGCTTGTTTAGCCGGCCGAACCCGGTGCCGGAACTGTTCCGGCTAGTCCCTGCGGCCGGCCGCGCGCTATCATCATTTCACAGAACCTGTTTGCGGAAACTGGGCCGAATGCGGATTGTCTATTTGCTCACTTCCCTCGGCATGGGCGGGGCGGAACGGCTGGTGCTGTCACTGGCCAGCCGCATGGCCCAGCGTGGCCACACGGTTCAGCTTCTGGTTCTGCGCCCGCCTGTCGCCGAGCAATGGCCTACCGCGCTTCCCGTTGTTCACCTCGGAATGCGCCGGACGCCCCTCAGCGTGATAGGCGGTTTTGCACAAGCCCGCCGATTCCTTCGCGGTCTTCGCCCGGATTTGCTTCACAGCCACAGTTTCCATCCCAACATCGTAGCCCGTCTTCTTAAACTCTTCATTCCCTCGATGGCGGTTCTCTCCACGGTGCACAACGTTTATGAAGGCGGGTGGCAGCGGATGCTGGCCTATCGCCTGACCGATGGGTTGAGCCGCCAGACAACAGCCGTCAGCCAGGCCGCCGGCGACCGATTTGTGCGTCTGAAGGCCGTGCCACAGCGTAAATGCACGGTCCTGACCAACGGCATCGATACCGCGGAGTTTGCTCCCGAAGCAGACCGCCGTATCCGCGTTAGAGCTGAAATGGACGCGGGCAGGGATGGCGAATTCATCTGGCTCACGGCTGGCCGCATTGTCCCGGCGAAGGATATTCCCAATCTTCTGCGAGCTTTTGCGATGGTTCGTGCAGCTCACCCCGAATCGCAACTCTGGATTGCCGGAGAATGGACAGGCGCCAAGGTGAAGCGCGGGGATGGATTCGTGACCGGCTTTGTTGCAGGAAGCGGCTCATTGGACGGCGTGAGGATTCTGGGGCTTCGCCGCGATCTGCCCGCTCTGCTCGACGCCGCGGACGGATTTGTGCTGGCCTCGGCATGGGAGGGGATGCCGCTGGCGCTGGGCGAGGCAATGGCCATGGAGAAGCCCGTAGCCGCAACCGATGTTGGCGGCGTTCGTGAACTGGTTGGGGATGCAGGCAGGATCGTTCCAGCCAAGGATTCGACCGCGCTAGCCGGCGCCATGCTCGGCATCATGCAATTGTGCGCGGAAGAACGCCGCACTCTTGGCCGCGCGGCCCGGGTTCGCATTCAAAGCCAATTCAGCATGGATACGAGGGTTGATGAGTGGGAGGCGCTCTACAGGTCAATGCTGCAGCGGGAAGTGTGATTCCAGCGCCGTGCTCCGCCAACGCCACCGTGATAGCCTTATCAGCGGATTCTGGATTGAGCCTTTGCGAGTCAGAAGAACGATCGAACAGAAGGCAATGGGGAGAGTGCAATGCGGGGAATGGTTGCAGTAGCGTTTTGCGCCTTGGCGGCGGGGGCAATCGGTATGGGAAGTGGGATGGCGCAAACACAGTCGAAGCCGGCACAGAATGCGGTTCTGGCCCTGGACCACGGGTGGCAATTCCGCCAAGTCACTTCAGCACCGCAGCAACCGGAAGCAGGCTGGCTCCCGGCCACCGTTCCCGGCGATGTCCACCTGGATCTGCTGGCCAACAAGAAGATCGACGATCCGTTCTATCGCGACAACGAGCCCAAGCTGCAGTGGATTGAGAACGAGAGCTGGGAGTACCGCCTGAGCTTCGACGTTACCGCTGCCATGCTTGCCCGGTCGAATGTCGACCTGGTATTCAACGGACTCGATGCAGCTGCCCAGGTTTACGTGAACGGGGCCGAGGTGCTCGCGGCAGACAACATGTTTCGCATCTGGCGCGTGCCCGTCAAGGGCCGCCTCCATGTCGGCAAGAACATTCTGCGCGTCGCATTTCCATCACCCATCAAGGCCGCTGCGGAAGTGGCAGCACGCGACCCGTGGCAGCAGAAGACAAAGACGGAAGCCAAGACCTACATCCGGAAGGCCGCCTATGAGTACGGCTGGGACTGGGGACCGCGCTTTGTCACCAGCGGGATCTGGCGTCCGGCGCAAATTGAGGCCTGGGACAAGGTCCGCATCGCCGACTTCGCCATCCGCCAGCGCGATGTGAGCAATGCGGTTGCGCACGCCGACGCTGAGGTTGAGGTCGAGGCCGCCAGCGCCGGTTCAGCGAAGGTGAGCGTCCAATACACCGACAACGGCAAGCCCGTGACGCTCAGCACGGTGGCCACACTTCATGCCGGGCGCAACGTCATCGATCTTCCCGTTGAAATTCGCCAGCCAAGGCTCTGGTATCCGGCAGGCTATGGCGACCAGCCGCTCTATGAGTTCACGGCGCAAGTGGGTGCCGGCGGGCAAGCAGCTGAAACCCGCAAGGTCAAAGCCGGGCTGCGTTCTGTTGTTCTGGATCGGCACCTCGACCAGTGGGGCCGATCTTTTCAACTTATGGTCAACGGCATTCCGGTCTTCGCCAAGGGCGCGGACGTCATCCCGTTCGACAGCTTTCCCAATCGCGTGACGACTGCCGATTATCGCCGCATCCTTCAATCCGCCCGCGACGCAAATATGAACATGATTCGCCACTGGGGCGGCGGCTACTACGAGACCGACGAGTTCTACTCAATCTGCGACGAGCTGGGCATTATGGTCTGGCAGGACTTCATGTTTGGCAACGACTGGCAGCCGGGAACCTACGACTTCAAGCTCAATATCGAAGCTGAAGCCGATGACCAGGTGCGCCGCCTGCGCAACCATCCCAGCATCGTGGTCTGGAGCGGCAACAATGAGACTGAATCCGCCTTGAGTTGGAGGGGCAGGCCAGATCTGCCCGCCGACGTCCGGTTTCAAATGTGGCAGGACTACCTGACGGAATTCAGCGGCATCCTGCCCAGAGTCGTGGCGCGGCTTGACTCGGAGACTCCCTATTGGCCCAGTTCACCCAGCTCCGACTACGAAACACTTAGTCCGAGTTACCAAAGCGGCGATGCGCACATCTGGGATGTATGGCACGGACGCGTTCCGTTCTCGACTTACGAAACGCATCATGCGCGCTTTGTCACAGAGTATGGATTCCAGTCGTTTCCGGAGATGCAGACGATCGAAGCATTCACCCTTCCTGAAGACCGCACCGGCATCTTCACTCCGGTGATGCTCGGCCACCAGAAGAACAATGAAGGCAACTCGATCATTCACGACTATCTGCTCAGGGATTACTCCGAGCCGAAGGACTTCGCGAGCTTTCTCTATGTTAGCCAGGTGCTGCAGGCAGAGGGAATCAAGATAGGCGCGGAACACTTCCGCCGCAGCCGGCCAGACACCATGGGTTCTATCTTCTGGCAGTTGAACGACTGCTGGCCGGTTGCCTCGTGGTCCTCGATCGATTACTACGGCCAGTGGAAGGCGTTGCAATACTATGCCCGGCGCTTCTATGCACCCATTCTGGTTTCGCCGCAT
>Ga0224559_1000513_pt1 | contig 25362 bp, 15 predicted proteins | sample 714S33034metaG_FD_180676 | JGI IMG/M metagenome (GOLD analysis project Ga0224559, IMG submission 180676) | Peat soil microbial communities from Stordalen Mire, Sweden - 717 S3 30-34 | ecosystem: Environmental > Terrestrial > Soil > Wetlands > Peat | place: Sweden: Norrbotten County, Stordalen... | reverse complement strand
GCGGCGCACACGCTGGAAGGCCAGACGCAGACCATTGGCCAGGGACCAGTTGCTTCGCAGGAAGTCATCAAGATGCTGGGCACCAACGGCGGCGGCTTCTTCAACGCCAACAGCGCTCACCCGTTTGAGAATCCCACGCCGCTCACGAACTTCTTTCAGATATTCCTGATCTTTGTGATTCCGGCGGGGCTGACTTACACGCTGGGCCGCATGACCGGCTCACCGGGCCACGGATGGGCGGTGCTGGCGGCCATGTTCGTCCTCTTTGCCGTCGGATTCTCCACCGTCTATTGGGCTGAATCGCACCCCCATCCGATGCTGGACAACGCCAAGGTTATGCAGACCGGCACGGCCACCGCTCCCGCCGGCAACATGGAGGGCAAGGAGGTGCGCAATGGCATCGCCGCCAGTTCGCTCTTCGCCACCGTCACCACCGACGCCAGTTGCGGCGCGGTCAACAGTATGCACGACAGCTTTACGCCCCTCGGCGGCATGATGGTGCTGCTCAACATCATGATGGGCGAGGTGGTCTTCGGCGGCGTCGGCTCCGGCCTCTACGGCATCCTCATCATGGTGGTGCTGGCGGTCTTCATCGCCGGCCTGATGGTGGGCCGAACGCCCGAATACCTGGGCAAGAAGATTGAAGCCTACGACGTGAAGATGTCCATGCTTTACGTGCTCACCTTCCCACTCATTATCCTTTCGCTGACCGCCGTCTTTGCGCTCTCGCCCACCATCGGCCTCAGCAGCCTGGCCAACCAAGGCCCGCATGGCCTCACCGAAATCCTCTACGCCTTCACCTCCGGCGCGGGCAACAACGGCTCGGCCTTTGCCGGACTCAACGCCAACACCTGGTGGTACAACGTGATGCTGGGCTGGGATATGCTCTTTGGCCGCCTCTTCATGATGATCCCGGTGATAGCTCTGGCTGGCAACCTGGCGCAGAAAAAGTCCGTCCCGCCCTCGCCTGGAACCTTCCCGGTGAACGGCTCGCTCTTCACCGTGCTGCTGGTAGGCATCATCGTCATCCTGAGCGCGCTTACCTTCTTCCCGGCCTTGAGCCTGGGGCCGATTCTGGAGCACCTGCAGTTGCACGCGGGCAAGCTGTTCTAAGGCTGGTTCGTGGTTTCCCACCCATGTCGCAAAAAACGCGCCATGGATGGGGCACCCAGCTTTTTAGGATATTTCAACAACTGGCTTTGTAACAGGGCACGACTTTAGTCGTGCCGCAAGCAGCCCAAAATGATTCCGGCTTTAGCCGCTGCCGCCTTGCGAATCGTTGAAAATCCGCAGGGGCTAAAGCCCAACATTCTTTTGTCGCTTTTTCGGCACGACTAAAGTCATGCCCTGATACAAAACAATTCTGAACAGAGCTTTCAGGAACCAGGAAAAGGACCATCATGCTAGAAAAAAAGAGTCTTTGGAATACGGAAATCATGGCCCAGGCGCTGGTGGATTCGGTCCGCAAGCTGGACCCCCGCGGCATGGTCAAGAACCCGGTGATGTTTGTCGTCGAGGTGGGCTCCGTGCTGACTATGGCGCTGCTGATCGACAACACCATCCACCACCGCCCCGGCTTCGCCTTCAACCTCCAGATCACCCTCTGGCTCTGGTTTACGGTGCTCTTCGCCAACTTTGCCGAAGCCATGGCCGAGGGCCGCGGCAAGGCTCAGGCCGACACGCTGCGCAAGGCCAAGGGCGAGACCATCGCCAAGCGCTACACGGCGGACAACCAACTGGAAGAGATCGCCAGCGGCCTGCTGCGCATGGGCGACATCATTTACGTCGAGGCCGGCAGCTACATCGCTGGCGACGGCGAGGTCATCGAGGGTGTCGCCTCGGTGGACGAATCGGCCATCACCGGCGAATCCGCGCCCGTCATCCGCGAGGCAGGCGGCGACCGCTCGGCCGTCACCGGAGGCACCCGGGTTCTCTCCGACTGGATCAAGGTCCGCATCACCGCCAACCCCGGCGAAACCTTCCTCGACCGCATGATCGCGCTGGTCGAAGGCGCCACCCGCCAGAAGACGCCCAACGAGATCGCGCTCTCGATTCTGCTCTCCGGGTTGACCATCGTCTTCCTGCTCGCTGTGGTCACGCTCCAGCCGTTTGCCATTTACTCGCTGGCGCCGCAGACCGTCTTTGTGCTCGTCTCGCTGCTGGTCTGCCTGATTCCGACCACCATCGGCGGCTTGCTCTCGGCCATCGGCATCGCCGGCATGGACCGCCTCGTGCAGTACAACGTGCTGGCCATGAGCGGACGCGCCGTCGAGGCCGCGGGCGACATCAACGTGCTGCTCCTCGACAAAACCGGCACCATCACCCTGGGCAACCGCCAGGCCACCGAGTTCATTCCCGGCCCCGACGTAACCCCCGAGCGCCTGGCCGACGCGGCGCAACTCTCGTCGCTTTCGGATGAAACCCCCGAAGGCCGCTCCATCGTGGTGCTGGCCAAGGAAAAGTACAACCTGCGCGGACGCGATCTGAGCCACGCCCACGCCGAGTTCGTTCCCTTCACCGCGCAGACCCGCATGAGCGGCGTCAATCTGCCCGGCTCGCGCATTCGCAAAGGCTCGGTGGACGCCATCGCCCGCTTCCTCGAGGAGCAAGGCTCGTCGCTGCCCAAAAAGGTGCGCGACGCCGTTGAAGAGGTTGCCCGCCTGGGCGGAACGCCGCTGGTGGTCGCGGAAAACTCGACCGCGCTGGGCGTCATTCACCTCAAGGACATCGTCAAGGGCGGCCTCAAAGAGCGCCTCGCCCGCCTGCGTGCCATGGGCATCCGCTCCATCATGATTACCGGCGACAATCCGCTCACCGCCGCCGTCATCGCCCGCGAGGCCGGCGTGGACGACTTCCTGGCCGAGGCCAAGCCCAAGGACAAGATGGACCTCATCAAGCGCGAGCAGGCCAAGGGCAAGCTGGTGGCGATGACCGGCGACGGAACCAACGACGCCCCGGCGCTGGCACAGGCCGACGTAGGCGTGGCCATGAACTCCGGCACGCAAGCCGCCAAGGAAGCCGGCAACATGGTCGATCTGGACTCGAACCCGACCAAGCTGATTGAAATCGTGGAGATCGGCAAGCAGCTCCTGATGACGCGCGGCGCTCTGACCACATTCTCCATCGCCAACGATGTGGCCAAGTACTTCGCCATCATCCCGGCCATGTTCGCCGGCGTCTTCCCGGTGCTGGCGGCGCTGAACATCATGCGTCTGGCCACGCCGCAATCGGCCATTCTTTCGGCGGTCATCTTCAACGCGCTGATTATCGTGGCGCTGATTCCGCTGGCTCTCAAAGGCGTCAAGTACGAGCCCAAGCCGGCCGACATCCTGCTGCGCAACAATCTGCTCATCTACGGCGTCGGCGGCATCATCATCCCCTTCATCGGCATCAAGGCCATCGATCTGGTTCTGGTGGCGCTGCATCTGACGTAAGAAAGCGGAGTTAGCGGTGTTAGCGGGGCTAGCGGAGTTAGAGAGATTCATGACCTGTCAGGCTAACTCCGCTAACCCCGCTAACCCCGCTAACCCCACTAGCTCCGCTAACACCGCTACAAGGAGAAAGAAAATGCACTCCATCTGGAAGACATCGATACTCTTCACTCTCGTCACTCTCGTCCTGCTCGGCCTGGGCTATCCGCTCGTCGTCACCGGCATCGCCAGCGTGGTCTTTCCCCATCAGGCCGCGGGCAGCCTTATCCAGCTCAATGACGGCACAGTCATCGGCTCCGAGCTGCTGGCCCAGAGCTTCACCGCCGACAAATACTTCCATCCCCGCCCCTCGGCGGCCGGCAACGGCTACGACGCCACGGCCTCCAGCGGCACCAATCTCGCCCAATCCAGCAAGACGCTCGTCACCCGCCTCCAGGGCGACATCGACAAGCTGGCCGCGCAGAATCCCGGCAAGCCCGTGCCGATTGACCTGGTGACCACCTCCGCCAGCGGCCTCGATCCCGACATCACGCCCGACAACGCCTATTACCAGGCGCCACGCGTCGCCAAGGCCCGCAACCTGAGCGAAGAGGCCGTCCGCCAGCTCGTAGCTCAGCAGATCACCGGCCGCCAGCTAGGCGTCCTCGGCGAGCCGCGCGTCAACGTCCTCGCGCTCAACCTCGCCCTCGACAAGCTCGGAAAATAAGTTGTAGCGCCGGTCTCCAGACCGGCTGTTGCGCGGACGTCCTCGTCCGCGCCGGTCCTGGCGCAGTAACCAAACCTTTGAGCATTTTTCCTATTGCTGCAGAGTGCGGCGTGGACCAGGAGGTCCACGCGACAGCCGGCCAGGAGGCCAGCGCTACACGGCGACTCTGGCGGTCGACGCCCGCGCCACCAGCTTCGGCTGCACAATCACCGTCTTCGGGCGTGGCTGCGTCTTGGACTCCAGCAGCGACAAGGTCAGTCTGGCGGCTCGCTCGCCGATCAATTCTGTCCGTTGGTCAATGCTCGACAGTGGAACGCGAAGCTCCATGCTGTAATTTATATTTCCAGAGCCAATCACCGCAATATCCTCCGGAACCCTCAATCCGGCGCCCAGAATCGCATGAATCGCGCCGATGGCCATGGGATCGTTGTGGCAGAAGACGCCGTCGGGCGGGGAACTCAGCGCAAGCATCTGCTTCATCAGCTTGGCTCCGCTCTCTCGGCTATGAACATTCACATCCCGGTGCGTTGAAATGTACTCTGGCAGCGGATTCATCCCATGCGCGCGCAGTGCGTCCTCAAAGCCTTTGAGACGCCCTTTGCCGGGGCTGTTCTCCGGCCCGCGCAAGTGCGCTATCCGCTTGCATCCCACATCGATCAGATGCTCAACAGCCAGCCTTCCCACGGCCTCGTCGTCCACTCCAACATAATTGGCGTCAAGATCCGGAAGGCTGCGGTCGATCAGGACAAAGGGCGGCCCGTCCTTTTGCAGATTCTTGAAGACTGTTGGCTCCGCGCAGGTGGTAGCGATCACCAATGCATCCAGACGGCGCGCGAGAAGCCGGCCGATCTCCTGCACCTCCAACTCTGGATTATCTTCTGAAGTGGTGATGGTCAGGTAATAGCCCTTCTTGCGCAGCACCGCGGAGAGCGAGACGGCGATCTGGGCAAAGAACGGATGCAGCAGGTCGGGCACCACCAGGCCCACCAGATAGGTTTTTCCCGTCACCAGTCCGCGCGCCGCCAGATTCGGCGTGTAGTTCAACTCCTTGACGCGCTGCAAGACCCGCCTGCGCGTCTCGTCGCCAATATCCTGATGGTTGCGCAGCACCTTGGAGACGGTAACCACGGAGACTCCAAGATCGTGTGCTATGTCTTTCATCGTTACGGGCATAGCTTAAATATACTCCAGCGATCGATGAATCAATAGCGTGAAAGTTAACGAGATTTCATGTTCCTTTGTCGTTCACAACCAAGCTGGGTGCCCCATCCTCGGCGCGTTCTTGTTTTTTGCGGCTAGGGTGGGATGCCATGGAATCTTCATAGCTGGGTGCCCCAGGTCCGGATTTTCGGACCTGGGAATCCACGAACCTCAACCGTTTTTACCGCGCGCTGCCCGCCAGCGCCGCTTTCTGTCGCGCCAGCCGGCTCACCCCGTCGCTCTCTTTGACCATCTCCATCACCGAGAAGCCCTTCTCCGCCAGCGCCCCGGTCGGGCAGGCCTGCACGCACTTGCCGCAGCCGGTGCAGTTCGCCGCATGGCCCCAGTCGTCCTTGAGGTCGCTCACAATGCGCGAGTAAATCCCCCGCGAGGCCACCTCCCAAACGTGCGCGCCCTCCACCTCCGCGCACACCCGCACGCAGCGCGTACACAGAATGCAGCGATTCTGATCCAGCACAAAGCGCGGGTGAGTCATATCCACCACGAGCCGCGGATTGTTATACGAGTAGCGCACGTGCGTAATGCCCAGTTCGCGGGCCATCGCCTGCAACTCGCAGTGGCCGTTACTGACGCAGGCCGCGCAGATGTGGTTGCGCTCTACCAGCAGCAGCTCGACGGCCATCCGCCGGTACTGCGTCAGCTTGGCCGAGGCGGTCTTGATCGACATCCCCTCCTGGATTGGCGTGGTGCAGGCCGGCAGCAGCCGCTCCGTCCCCGCCAGCTCCACCATGCACACCCGGCAAGCCCCCACCGCGCTCAGCCCCTTCAGGTAGCAGAGCGTGGGAATCTTCTTACCCTTCGCCCGCGCCGCCTCCAGAATCGTCTGCCCCTCGTTCGCGGTCACCAGTTCGCCATCAATTCGGACGGAAAGTGTTTTAGTCGGCATCGCTGCGCTCCTTTCTCAATTCACCCCAACAGTAGCGCGCAAATCGCAGCGCAAACAGCGGCGCGCTTCATCCAGCGCTTCCTTTGGATCCAGCCCATCCACCACCTCAACCTGCGAGCAAACCCGAAGGGCGGCCGGCACATCGTGGCCGGTGTGGCGGCGGCTCAGGCTCGGCTCTCCGGGCACTGTGCGGCTGTATTCAAAGTCAGGCATGATGCGCTCCCAGCGCGATTCGCCCATCAGCCGCTCGTCCATATTCCGCGCCGCCTGCTTGCCGCTGCTCATCGCGTTGGAGACATTCGACGCGCCGGTGATGACGTCGCCGCCCGCATAGAAGTTAGGCCGGCTGGTCTCATAGGTGAAGCGATCCACAATGATCGTTCCCTCCTCCTTGAGCTCCAAACCCGAGGCGCGGCAGAAGTCCTGGTCGAAGGTCTCGCCCACGGCCAGAATCACGCTGTCCGCTTCGAAGCGCTGCACTTCGTCGGTGAGGATCGGCCTGCGGCGTCCGCTCTTGTCGTACTCGCCCAGCCGCGTTTTGACGACTTCGATGGCCTTCACCTGTCCCGCCGCGTCACCCACGATGCGGTGCGGCGCGGCCAGGAAGGCAAAGCGCACGCCCTCGTCCTCGGCCGCCTGAATCTCCTCATCAATGGCCGGCATATCCTTGCGCTCGCGGCGATAAAGAATCGTCGCCTGCGCGCCCATGCGCATCACCGTGCGCGCCGAATCGATGGCCGCGTTGCCGCCGCCGATGATCGCCACGCGCGCACCTATCGAAATCGCTTCCTGCCGCGCGACAGACTCCAGGAACGGCAGCGCCGGATGCACATTCTTCAACTCCGTTCCCGGCAGATAAAGCCAGGACTCTTTCCAGGTTCCAATGGACAGAAAGACCGCATCGAACTGACTGGCAAGCTCATTCAGCGATACATCGAAGCCGATGCGTGTGTTGTAGACAAATTTCACGCCGACGCCCTCGATCAGATCCAACTCACGGCGCAGCACGCTCTTGGGCAGACGGTATTCGGGAATGGCAAAGCGCAGCATTCCGCCGGCTTCGCCGCGCTCCTCGAAGATGGTCACGTCGTGGCCCAGCATCGCCAGGTAGAAGGCGCAGGTCAGCCCCGTCGGCCCCGACCCGGCCACGGCCACCTTGCGGCCCGAATACACCAACTGGCGCGCGCGAATCCGCTGCAAGACCGGCTCGAAAAGCTCCGTCTGGTAGACCGCGTCGGCCAGGAAGCGATGCACCTCGCGCATATTCACCACCTCGTCGAAGCTCTGGCGGCGGCAGCGATTATCGCACGGATGCTGGCAGACCCGCCCCGTCGAAGCGGGCAGCGGATTGTCCATCACCACCGACTCAAAGGCATCCTCCAGCCGCCCCTCCTGATAGAGCTCGAGGAAGCGCGGAATGTTCATGCGTAGCGGGCACGAGTTCTCGCAGGGCGAAAGCGCCAGCTCCTGGCAGACGCCGGCCCGGCAGCGATGCGCCACGATATGATCCTCGTACTCGTCGCGGAAGTGGCGGATGGTAGTCAGCACCGGATTGGGCGCGGACTGGCCCAGCCCGCAGAGCGACGACTCGCGGATCATGCGGCCCAACTCGTCCAGCAGCACCATCTGCTCCTTGGTGCCGCCGCCGGTGGTGATCGCGCTCAGGATGCGCAGCGCCTTGTTCAGCCCCACGCGGCAGGGCACGCACTTGCCGCACGACTCCGAGTGCGTGAACTCGACAAAGTAGCGCGCCACGTCCACCATGCAGTTGTCTTCGTCCAGCACCACCATGCCGCCGGAACCCATGATCGAGCCAAGCTGCGCCAGGCTCTCGTAATCCACCGGCGTGTCCAGCATCTCCACCGGGATGCAGCCGCCACTCGGGCCGCCGGTCTGCACGGCTTTGATGCGGCGGCCATTCACGCCGCCCTCGCCCACGTCGTAGATGTAGGTCTTCAGCGGCGTCCCCAGCGGCATCTCCACCAGGCCGGTGTTCTGAATTTTGCCCACCAGCGAAATCACCTTGGTCCCAGGGCTTTTCACGCTGCCCGTCTCGGCAAACCACGCTGGACCGCGGCTGATGATCGGCGCGACGTTGTACCAGGTCTCAACGTTGTTGATGTTGGTCGGCTTGCCGTAAAGGCCCTTCTGCGCCGGAAAGGGCGGGCGTGGATGAGGCCGTCCGGCGTGGCCTTCCAGCGAGGCAATCAGCGCCGTCTCCTCGCCGCAGACAAAGGCCCCCGCGCCCTGCACCAGCTCGATGTTGAAGTTGAAGCCGCGGTCCAGGATATTCGCGCCCAGCAGGCCGTACTCGCGCGTCTGCTCGATGGCCCGCGTCAGCCGGCTCACCGCCAGCGGATACTCCGCCCGCACATAAATAATGCCGTCCGTCGCGCCCATCGCATACGCGCCAATCAGCATTCCCTCCAGCAGTGAATGTGGATCGCCCTCGATCTCGTTGCGGTTCATGTACGCGCCGGGGTCACCCTCGTCGGCGTTGCAGATGATGTACTTCCGGTCCGCCTTGGCCTTGGCCAAAAAATCCCATTTGTTGCCGGTAAGGAAGCCCGCGCCGCCGCGCCCTCTGAGCCGTGCCGCCTTGATCTGCTCGATTACATTGTCAGCACGTCCGTCGATCAGCACCTTGTAAAGCGCCTGATAGCCGCCCACGGCGATATATTCCTCAATGTCCGATGGATTGATCAGTCCGCAGTTGCGCAGCACAATCTTCTTCTGGCCTTTGAAAAAAGGAATCGTATTCCAGGCCGGAATCTGCGCATAATTCTGGCCATATTTCAGCGTCGTGGTGACGTGGTCCCACTCCTCGATCTTGCAGAAGGCCAGATCGCTCGGCATCACGCCCGTCGAGGCCGCCTCCAGAATGCGCGCCGCGTCATTGGCCTGCACGCGATGCAGCACGATCAGCGGATTTCCCGGCAGCCGCAGCCCCACCAGCGGCTCCTGAAAGCACGCCCCCAGGCAGCCCACGCCAGCCAGCATCGCCTCCACGCCGCTGCTGTGAATCGCCTCATTCAGCGCGTGGAAGACCTCCTCGGCTCCGTTGCCGCTGCCGCAGGTTCCCATCCCCACCGTGATTCGCGGCACCGCCGGCATCAGCTTGGCTAGCCCCGCCTCACGCACCGTGTTGAACGCTCCTATATCCTGAATGCGCGGCATTATTTTCCTCCTTTGTGGCCGTCCAGCGCCTTCACTTCCCGTTGCAGTGTGCGCTCATTCACATGGCCGAGAATGTGGTGGTTCACCTCGACGACCGGAGCCAGCGCGCACTGCCCAAAGCAGGCCACGGTGCGCACCGTAAAGCGCCGGTCGGCGGTGGTCAGCGCCATCTTGTCGGCCTCGTTACTGTCGCTCGGCTCCTGACCGCTCAGCCCCAGGTCCAGGCAGAGCTTCTCCAGCAGATCGCGCGAGCCGCGCGTGTGGCAGGCCGTCCCGCGGCAAACGCAAACCACGTTGTCCCCCTGCGGGTCCAGGTTGAAAAGCGCAAAAAAAGTCGCCGTGCTGTAGATCGTCGAGGGCGGAATGCCCGTCTCCTCGGCAATGTAGCGCAGCGACTCCATGGAAAGGAACTTGTGCGCGTTGGCGGCCTGCACCGCCTCAAGAATTCCCAACAGAGCGCCGGGCCGCCCGTCCTGCGCGCCAATCGCCTGGTCAATCAGCAGCTTCTCGTGAGCATTCAACTCTTCATGCACCGCACTCTGCATAATCCCTCCGCTTCCAAGCCAACTTCACCAGCCAATCCAAACTGAAACCGCTGTGAACCCGCTAACTCGCTAACCTGCTAACCCGCGCAGCGGGGCTAACTTGCTAAAAATCAACCCCATCCTTCTCTCTTTTTGAATTCCATTTCCAGAAAGCGTAATTCCCCGCGCCGCTTGAAAAGCAGCGCACACCTGCCGCATAGACACTGTGAGGGATCGACATGGAGAGGTCGACATAGGCCAGACCCCGCTCGCTTCTGGACTCGTCTCAAGGGCGTGGTAGGGAAAAGAAGAAAAGCATTCGCCGAATAAGCCAGCGCCGGGTAAAAGGTATCAAACTCAACCAACCGGCTCGCTCCACGGCAGCATGATCCCCGGAGACCGTCCGCAACGGACAATGACACTGCCGGGGCAAACTAGGATGTGCTCTCCGTCACACAACTTTTCTGATAAGAAACAACCTGTAGCGCCGGTCTCCAGACCGGCTGTCGTGTGGGCGTCCTCGCCCACACCAGTTTCATGTCCCGTGGGTCGGCAACGCCGGTGGGGGACTAAACAGCCGGATCGTCTTTTCTCCGGTGCGGCATGGGCGGCTGAACTTGATCGGACGCGGTATCGTCTTGCGCTCGATTGCCCAGCGTCTGCCATTCGCTGGTTGAAGGCAAAACGATCCTCCGCCGCCGCTCTGCCGCAACTTCGCTGGGAGACATCGCCGTAAACTCAATCTCCGGCGCGGGCGGCTCAAACGGCTCAACCAGCGAGGGAATCACCGGGGCCACCGCCAAAATTTTGGGATCTTCTACGGAACCGGATTCGGCGGAAAATGCAATCTCCGGCGCGGGCGGCTCAAACGGCTCAATCGGTGTGGGCTCTTCCTCATCCGCCAACACCGGCTCTTCCTCCTCGGATGTCGGCTCCCCCGCTTCAGCGGGTGGAATCGACGCGTCATTGAGTCCCAGGGAGATGGTCTCGTGGGGCTTGTGCGCAAAGATCGACGCAATTGATCCAACCAATCCCTTCGCTCCTGAGTTATGTGTCCGTGGCTCTTCGCTCTTCGCTTCGCTGCTTTCCGCGGCTACCACCGGCAATTCCGACTCAACCGGCTCTTCCGGTGCAGCTGCTTGCGGCGGAATCAGATCAATTTCACTCCCATCTTCTGCCGCGTATTCGGCGTCAACCTCGGCTTCCGTCTCCGGCGCGGCTGGCTGCGCCTCTTCGATGGGCGAGGGACTCTCCTCGTCCTCTTCGTCCAAATACTCGATTACATCGTCGGCGTCGTCAGCCTCTTCCTCGGCCTCATCAATGTACACAATCACATCATCGACCTGGGCAGCCTCTTCCCCGGCCTCTTCGTCGATATACACGATCACATCATCGGCGTCGTCAGACTCTTCCGTATCCTCTTCCTCCAACTCTCCGGCCTCAACCTCTGCCTTCCGCGCATCGGCCTTCTGCTGGAAATACGACCGGATCGCCTCTCCAAATGTGGCGGCAGGCTCGTCTTCCGCGACAGATTTACCCGCTCCACTTCGGGCTTCAATTTGGAGTTCATCCGCCGTTTCAGCCGCCGGTTCTTCCCTGGCAGGCTGGACGATCTCCGGCAGACTCCCCGCCGCTTCTACTTCGGGTTCAACCGCAACCATCTCATCGTCAATCGGCGCTTCCGCTGTTGCTCCTGGTTCCACTTCAGAAACAGCTTCGGCCCTGGCTTCTACCTCCGGCGCGGTTGGCTCTGGCTGCTCAATTGCTTCCGGCTGTTCAACTGGTTCTGGCTCTTCAATCGGTTCGAGTTGTTCAATCGCTTCGAACTCTTTACTCGTTTCTGGTTCTTCAACCTGTTCGATCTGTTCTACCGGTACTGGCTCTTCAATTGGTTCTGATTCTTCAATCGGTTCAGGTTCTTCAATCGCTTCCAACTCTTCAATTGGTTCTGGCTCTTCAACCGTTTCAATCTCTTCCGTCGTTTCTACGTGTTCAATCTTGTCTGGCTGTCCACTCGTTTCGGGCAGCTCAATTGGTTCGGGTTGCTCAATCGATTCCAGCTGCTCGGCAGACCCTGAACCGGCAGTAACAAAACTCGCGCTTTGAAAGGGCACGACTTCAGTCGTGCCGCCAAGCGCTGAATCGAGCGGATGGGCTTCAGCCCCCGAGGGAAGGACTTGAGCGTTTTCGACTTCCGCCACGGAGGCCTCTTCCGCAATCTCCTCCAGTTCATCGGCTGCCCGTGTGGATTCAGCCACAGGCTCAGATGCAGCTTCCGCTGCGGGAATCGCCTCCGGCTCAGCTGCCGGCAAAGGTGTTGCCTCAACCGCTTCCGCCTCAACCGGCTCTTCAGAAGCCACTGGCGGTGCCTCTATTGCCGCTCCGCTTTCAATCTCCTGCTCGGCAGCTTCCGGCTCGGCTTCGGCGACAGATTCATCAGTAGCCTTGACTTCCGGCGCACTCGGCTCAGCTTCTTCGTCCGGTGAAGGCTGCAATTCCACCGCAGGCTCAATCTCGGCAGCCGCTTCCGCCGCAGCCACAATCTCCGGCTCAATCGGCTCATTCTCTTCCGCCGGCAAAATAGCCTCTACGGCAGCGGCCTCTGGCTCACTCACAACTTCAACGCCGCCAGCCTCATTCTCCGCAGCCGCATCCGCCGGCCCCAGCAGCAAATCCACCCGATATTCAGCCTCTTCAGCCGTCTCCAGCGCCGCCTCGATGCTCGAGCTCATCGCCCGCACCGCCGCGCGATGCGCCTTCACAAGCCCCGGAGCCGTCTCCCCCGCCAACCGCAGCAGCGACGGCATCAGCAGCCACCACAACAGCTCCTCGTAGCGCTCTCGCACCAGGAACTCGCGCCCCTCCGCCGCATGAACGCCGGTCAGCCAGCGCACATCCGAGTCCAGCCACAAAGCCGGAGCCAACGCCACCCGCTCACCCTCAACCGGCGCAGCCTCTTCCGCCGGCTCCGGCCGTCCCACGCCCGCTCCAGCCAGCAGCCCAACTTTGACCCGCGCCGCCACGCGCCAGCCCTCTTCGCTCTCAAAGCCCAGCGCCGCAAAGGCCTGCGCAAAAGGCTCGCGCAAGCGCAGCCGGTCAAATAAATCCAGCGCCACCGGCTCCGGCTTCTCCGCATCAATCGATTCCGCCAGCAACTCCAGCGCGCACCAGCCCAGCACCGGTCCCCACATCTCCGTCGCCGACCACTGCGGACTGGGGCAGGGAAGCATTCGCCGCGCGGCCACGGTCCACGGCGCCGGAAAGAGCACTTCCACAGCGGGAATGCGCATCGCTGCCCGCAGCCGCGCCCGGTAAGCCGCTCGCAGCAACCCAGGACTCGTCGGCAGCGCCGCTCCGGCCAGCGTCGCATAAGCCTTCTGCGCCGCGTGCAAAAAGCTCTCGCAGCGCGTCCACGCATCCTCAAAGTATGCGGCCCGCTCGCCTTCAATCTCAGGATTCGCGCCAATTCCCAGCGTGCGCGGATGCTCGGCCAAATCCGCAAAGCCGCGCACCAGGCTCGGCTCCAGCAGCAGCCGCAGCGCATCGTGCGCCGGTTGCAGCTCCAGCTTGACCAGCGCATCCTCCAGGCTCGCCACGCCGCGTCCATTCAGTTGATCGCAGAGCCGGTCCCACGGCTGCTCGGCCGTCGCCGTCAACTCCCGCCAATCCAGAAATACATGGCACTGATAGGCGTGCAGCTCCAGCCGCAGTCCGCGCTCGGTCAAGTCGTTCGCGCGGCGCAGATACTCCAGCCCGGTCAGCGAATCCCGCCACGCCAGCACCTTGCCCGCGTCGCCGAATCCCAGCCCCTCGCCGATCTTCTGCTGCCGCAGTTGGCTCGTACTTTTATCCGCGTAGGCCGCCGACCAATCAATCGTCCCCCGCGTCTCGGCGTAGCGATTATTGAAGACCACCAGCGCCCGCTCGCCCCCGCTGCGATTCGAGTAAGCAAAGACATTCTCGTCCACCTTGCCCGAATCCATGTAAAAGTCATACAGCAGAAAATTATCGCTCTCCGCAAAGAGCCGCCGGCGCTTCAGCAGCGGTGCAATCTCCCGCTCATGCCGCTCCACCATCCACTTGTCGGCGTTCTCGTCGTAGCGCGGCCGCTGGTACTCCATGCCGTACTTCTCGGTGAAGCCCTCAATCTGCCCATGCCCGAACATCGGCAGTCCGGGCAGCGTAGCCATCATCGCCGCCACGCCGAAACACTTGTCGCCCTTGCCGAATTGATCAATCGCCGTCCGCTCGTCGGGATTGCTCATGAAGTTCACATAGCGCTTCAGAATATCCGGGTCGAACTCAATCGTATTCTTGATCACCGAGCGATACTTTGCGTTGTCCTCGTCGCGCAGCATCACCATGAAGGCGCTGTTATACACGCGGTGCATCCCCAGCGTGCGGACAAAGTACCCCTCCATCAGCCAGAAGGCCTCGGCCAGCAGCAGCGTCCCCGGCACCTCCGCCGCCACGCGATCCACCACCTCGCGCCAGAACTCCTGCGGCATCGCCTGGTTGAACTCCGCCTGACTCATCCCGTATTCCGCGCGCGACGGAATCGCCCCGCTCGTCCCCGGCCCCGGAAACCAAAGCCGGTGAAAGTGCCGCTTGGCCAGCGTCATCGCCGCGTCAAAGCGGATCACCGGAAACAGCCTCGCCACGTGCAGAATCGTCTGAATCACCTGCTCGCGCACTGCCGGATTCAAATAATCAAGCTGCGCCGTGTCGTTCCACGGAAAGCTCGTCCCGTCATTGCCGTGATAGATGTAGCGCGTCTCCCCGCTCTGCCGGTCGCGCCGCTGGAAGACCACCGCCGCGTCCGTCTCATCAAAATAATGGTCCTCGATCTTGATCTCCACGCGCCCGTCCTGTGAGAGATCTGGCCCGTTGAAGCTGTACGCCGGGTACGGCGACTCCGGCCTCGACATGAACCAATCCGGATGCTCCACCACCCACGGCGAATCGATTCCCATGTGATTCGGAACCATATCGCTGGCCAGCCGAATTCCATGATGGTAAGCTTTGTCACGCAGAGTTACATAAGCCGCTTCGCCGCCCAGGTCGTCGGCAATCGTGTAATCAAAAAGCGAGTATGCCGAAGCCACCGCATCCGTATTGCCGCACAACTGCTTGATCGTCTTCGAAGCCCGGCTCCGCTCCCACACCCCAATCAGCCACAGCGTATTCAGCCCGCGCGCGGCCAGCACCGCCAGCTCTTCATCGGGAATCTCATCCAGCCGATGAATCGTGCGCCCATACTGCCGGCTCAGTTGCGCCAGCCAAACATACGTGCTTTTCGCAATCATCACCGCCGTCGGCATCCACGCCATATCCGGCGAAAATTTCTCGTACTCATGCGCCGGATCGCCAAAGACCGGCACCTGCGCCGTGCTTACGACTGAAGGCCACTGCTTTTGCCCGCTCTCCCGATGGCGGCGAGCCGCTTCCTGGGCCTGCTGCGCCGGAGGATTGAACTGCAACCAGATCGCCATCTCTTCCTCATGCAGAATTCCGGCGGCCATCTCCAGATAATGATCCAGGCTCTCGCCCAGCAGCGGCTTCCACAGCGTGCGAATCAGCTTCAGTTGCCCGCTCAGCGACCCCGGCGCGCCCGCCGCCGGCGCCCGCAGCAGATCCAGCAGGCTCACCCCTTTGGCCCCCGCCACCGGAATCAGCGGCCGCGTCGCAAAGTACTCTGGAAACTGCCGCGTCACCTCGCGATAAACCGTCCGCTCGGCCAGCGGCTTCTCCTCAAAAAGCTCCTCGAAAGGCTTGAAGGCCTCATTGCGGTTCGCCGTCCACAGCAGAAGAAGCTCTTCCAGCGCCACCGCCCAGTGCGACACGCCCTCCGTCTCCCCCGACAGCCACTTCCGCGCCGTCACTTCGCCGCGCATCACCTTCAGGCCCGGAAATTCCTCCACAAAGGTCAGCAGCATCCGCCCCAGCGGCTCCGCGCCCACTTGCCCCGAGAACCACTCCAGCGCCTGCGTAAAGACCGCCGGATCATACTGCTTCCGATAGTGCGCCATCAGCGCATGGCTGGCCTCGTCAATCAGCCCCATCGCATAAAGCTGCCCCGCATGAACCGCCAATTCAGGATGCCGTTCCGCATCGCGCACCGTGTTCATGCGGTAGGCAAACTCGCGGCACGCCGCCACATTGGCGAAGATCACGTTGCCTGAGTAAGAAAACAACGACTCCGCGAACTTGTACCGCTCGCGCGCCTTCCGGGAAATATGGAATTCCATCATAAGAACCGAACTCCTAAACTCTCTCTGCTTGCATCCGCGCAAAGCCGCTAACTTGCTAACTCGCTAACCGCGAAGCGGCGCTAACTTGCCGTCTTTGACAAAATCGTCGCTGGGTGCCCCCGGTCCCGATTTTGGGACCGGGGAAACCACAAACCTTCGGGTTCCCCACCCTCGCCGCGTTCCTGTTTTTGCGGCTAGGGTGGGATTCCACAAACCCCAATCAGCATTTTCATGAACCAAGGATGCTGGGTGCCCCATCCATTTCACGTTCTTTGTGAAATGGGTGGGAAACCACGAACCTCAACCGGCCCCATCGAACCCAAAACAACTCCAAAAGATAAAGGTACATCAATCCGGTCAAGAGTGCTGAAACTCTTTCGTATCGTTCTATTTATGTTCACGAATCTGCGTCGTCACTCCCGGAGGAAGTGAGCGAAAATAGCCCCGGATGAAATCCGGGGTTTGTTCGCCAGCCGAGGATTCGCGCCCCGTAGGGGCGCTGTGAAAGCCCGCGTCAATCCAGCGCCTTATGAAACCGCAATATCGCCGTCGTCAACAGCAAAAACCCCAGCCCCGCCATCACCGCCATCTGCGGCCAAAGAACATCCATCCCCACGCCCTTCAAATACGTCCCGCGCACCACAATCAAAAAATACCGCAGCGGATTCGCGTAGCTGCACACCTGCATCCAATGCGGCATCGTGCTGATCGGAAATCCAAAGCCGGAAAACGTAATCGCCGGCATGATGAAAAAGAACGACGTCACCATCGCCTGCTGCTGCGACGCGCTCACCGTTGAAATCAAGAGGCCCACTCCCAGCATACACAGCAAAAACAGCAGCGCCCCCGCCGCCAGCACCAGCACGTTGCCCCGAAACGGCACCTGAAACCACAGCGAACCCACCACCGCAATCAGCGTCACATCAAAGATGCCAATCAGAAACGACGGCAGCGTCTTACCCAGTATGAACTCCACCGGACGAATCGGCGTCACCATGATCTGCTCCAGCGTCCCAATCTCCCGCTCGCGCACCACCGCAAAAGCCGTCAGTGTAATCACCAGCACCAGCGTCAAGCTGCCAATAATTCCCGGCACAAAAAACCAACGGCTGCGCAGCTCCGGGTTGTACCATGGCCGCGGCGCCAGCGCGACAGACGGCATCAGCTCAACCAACTGCGGCGCAATGCGCGCCATGCGCTCCCGCTGATACTCCGCCGCATAGCCCTGTGCAATCTGCGTAACGTACCCCGACGCAATCAGCGCGGTGTTCGAGTTCGTCGCGTCCACAATCACCTGCATCGGCGCGGTCTCTCCCGTCCGCAGCTTCCGTGCAAAGCCCGCGTCAATCTCCAGCCCCACCGTCGCATCGCCGCGCTCAATCAGATCGCCCAGCGTGCGCGCATCCGTCAGTTGCCGCTGCACGTCAAAGTACTCACTCGATGTAAAGCGCGAGACCAGTTCGCGGCTCTCCTGGCTCTGATCCAGATCCAGCACCACCGCCGGCACATGGCGAATCTCAAAGTTCGCCGCGTAGCCAAAGACCATCATCTGAAGAATCGGAGGGATAATCAGAATGAAGCGCGTCCGCTTGTCGCGCAACGTCTGGATGAACTCCTTGATCAACATCTGTTTCAGCCGCGCAAACATCCCATTCACCTCAATCCACCCGCCAACTCGCCTTCACCCCAAAAGCTGGGTGCCCCCGGTCCCGATTTTGGGACCGGGGAAACCACAAACCTTAAACGGCCTCTTCATCAACCCTCGAATATTGGGTGCCCCACCCTCGCCGCGTTCTTGTTTTTGCGGCTAGGGTGGGATACTGCCCGTGATAACCCCCGCTAACCCGCTAACTTGCTATCACCGCGCAGCGGTGGCGAACCCGCTAATTTACGATCCCCTCGCCGCTTTTTGCAGATAATTACCAAACCGAAGCGCACAATCAAATCAAGGAAAAACAATGAACCAATCTCACTCACTTCCGCCAGCCCCGATCCTACCCCCCCCTACCCCCCCATATACCGTGAGACTGTGAAACTGTGAACCCCAAAGATTGTAGCGCCGGTCTCCAGACCGGCTGTCGTGCGGGCGTCATCGCCCGCACCTGGCCATGATTCAAACCCACTTCATCTGGTCCAAACGCCAGCGAGCGTTTGGCCGCACCACAGGTGCTCATTCCAGCCTCTTGTGGAAACTCCGCGTAGCCGCAATCGCCAGCACAATCGTAAAAGCCGCCAGCGGAATCAGCTCCGCATACAGCATCGAAGCCGGCGTCCCTTTCAAAAAGATCTTCTTCAGCACGGAAACGTAATACCGCGCCGGAAAAACGCGCGTAATCCACTGCAGCGCCACCGGCATCTGCTCAATCGAAAACAAAAATCCCGACAGCAGAAACGCCGGAAGAAACGTAATCAGCAGCGCAATCTGGCAGGCCGCAAACTGGTTCTTCGCAATCACAGAAATCAAAAATCCCAGCGACAAAACCGCAATCAAGAACAGCGCCGACGAGGCCATCAGCGCCGCCCACGAGCCGCGAAAAGGCACCTGAAACCAGTAAACCGCAATCAGCGCGCTGATCACCGTGTCCAGCATTCCCAGCGCAAAATACGGCGTCAGCTTGCCCAGCATAATCTCCATCGCCGTCACCGGCGTCGAAATCAACTGCTCCATCGTGCCGCGTTCCCACTCGCGCGCAATCGTCAGCGAAGTCAGAAACGCGCCAATCACCGACATCACCAGCGCCAGCACGCCGGGAATAATAAATGCGCTGCTTTCCAAATCCTCGTTGTACCAGGTGCGCGTCTCCACGCTCATCGCCGCCGATTGGATTGCCAGGCCGCGTCTGCGCAGCCAATCAATCTGCACCTGCGCCGAGTAGCCTTGCACCAATCCCTGCGCGTAGCCCATCAGCACATTAGCCGTGTTGTCGTCCGATGCATCCACCAGCGCCTGAATCTCAACCGGCCGTCCATCGCGCAAGCGCTGCGAAAAGTCCCAAGGAATCACCAGCCCCATCTTCGCGTGGCCGTCATCCAGCGCCCGCGTCAACTCCGCATAGCTGCTCACCACCCGCGCCACGTTGAAGTATTCGTTCGACTGAAAATGCTTCAGCAAATCCTGGCTCTGCTGGCTCTCTTCCTGATCCAGCACGTAAACCGGCAGTCCCTTCAAATCAAGATTCACGCCATATCCAAACAGAATCACCAGAATCGCCGGCATCACAATCACAATCATCAAGCTGCGCGTATCGCGCCTGATCTGCACCACCTCTTTGCGCGCAATGGCCAGCATTCGCTTCAGACTCATGGATTGCCTCCCGCATTGCGCGCCGTTGTCAGCGAAACAAAAACATCTTCCAAGCTGGGTCGAATCTCTTCCATGCGGCTCACCGCAACGCCGCGCTCCGCCAGATATTTTTTCAACAGCGGCGCGGCCTGCTGGGCATTCTCAACCACCAAATGCAGCGCATTCCCGAAGACCGCCGCATCCATCACGCCTGGCGCTGTTTGCAACGCCTCCACCGCCGCGCCCAGCGGCTCGCATTCCACCAGCAACAGCTCGCCCTTCATCGAATCGCGCTTCAACTCCGAAGGCGTTCCCAGCGCAACAATCTTGCCGCGAAAGATCAGCGCCAGCCGGTTGCAGTACTCCGCCTCTTCCATGTAATGCGTTGTCACAAAAACCGTCACGCCCTCTTCGGCCATCGCTTGAATCAGATCCCAGAACTGCCGCCGTGTAATCGGATCAACGCCCGATGTCGGTTCATCCAAAAAAATCACCGGCGGCTTGTGCAGCACTGCGCAACCCAGCGCCAGCCGCTGCTTCCACCCACCCGGCAGCGTCCCGGTAATCAGATTCTCCTGCCCTTTCAAGTCAGCCATCGTCAGCGCCCACTCGATCCGCTCTTTGAGAACTTTTGCGGAAACGCTATAAAGTCCGGCGAATAAACGCAGGTTTTCTATGACTGTCAAATCGTTATAAAGAGAAAATTTCTGCGACATATATCCGATATTCTGGCGCACCGCTTCCGGCTTTTTGCTCACATCAAATCCTGCAACCTCAGCGTAGCCCGATGTAGGTTTCAGCAGCCCGCAGAGCATCCGTATCGTCGTTGATTTGCCTGCGCCGTTCGGCCCCAGAAAGCCGAAGACCTCGCCTTTGCGCACCGCGAGATTGATTCTGTCCACGGCGACAAAATCGCCGAAGCGCTTCACCAGATCCTCGATGACGACAGAGTTGACGGTATCATTCATGCGCATGAACTCCCGCACTCACCGCATCCACAAACAAATCTTCAATCGACGGCGCAACTGTGAGAATCGCATCGAAGGGAATTTCGGCCTGCTTGATCCGCGCTTCGAATTCAGGAATCCGCCGCGCCGCATCATCGACCACCACATGCAATCCGTCGCCAATCAACAGCAGGCTTGAGATTCCTTCCGCGCCTTGGAGTTCCGCGCGCAACCGCCGCGGATCAGGCCCGGTGATCGATAAAACTCCTTTGCCCATCTTGGCTTTCAGATTCGCTGGCGTGTCGCAGAAGAGCAGCTTGCCCTGATGCATCAGCGCCACGCGATGGCATCGCTCGGCCTCGTCCAGGTACGCGGTCGAAGTGAGAATCGCCACGCCCTCCGCAATCAGTTCGTAGAGAATGCGCCAGAAGTCGCGCCGCGAAACCGGATCAACGCCCGTCGTTGGCTCATCCAGCAAAATCACTTTAGGCCGATGAATCAGCGCGCAGACCAGGCCCAGCTTCTGCTTCATTCCGCCGGAGAGCTTGCCCGCAAGCCGCTTGCGAAATTCACTCATCCCCGCCGCTTCCAGCAACTGCGTGGAACGTTGTTTTCGTTCAGCGGCGCGCACTCCAAACAGGTCCGCATAGAAGCGAATATTTTCATCGACCGTCAGATCTTCATACAATCCGAAGCGTTGCGGCATATAGCTGAGCGCGTGCTTTGCGCCCTCCGGATCGCGCTCCACATCAAAGCCCGCGATCGTCGCTCTGCCCGCGTCCGGCGTCATGATTCCCGCCAGCATGCGCAGCGTCGTAGTCTTCCCCGCACCGTCCGGGCCAACCAGCCCGAAGATCTCTCCCGCGCGCACATCAAAGCGCAGCGCATCCACCGCGCGCACGCCGGGAAAGCTCTTCGTCAATCCCTCGCAGGCAATCGCGGACTTGAAGTCAATCGCGGGTTGGATCGCGTTTTCCATCATTTGCCTGTTGTCTTGTTCGCCGCTAAATCAATGTGCGCGTCGGCCGGCATTCCCGTCTTCAATTCATGATTGGGATTGTCGATGTCGATCTTGATTCTGTAAACCAGCGTCACGCGCTCTTTGAAAGTCTGCACGCTCTTCGGCGTAAACTCCGCAGTCGATGCGATGAACGAAATGCGCCCGTGGTACTGCTTGCCGGGGTATGTGTCCGTAGTGATGATAGCGTCCTGACCCCAATGAATCCTGCCCAAATCCGTCTCCGCAACATACGCGCGCAGCCAGATGTGGTCAAGGTCGGAGAGTGTGATCACAGGCGATCCAGGCGAAACAACTTCGCCCAGCTCAGCCTGCCGCACCGTCACCACGCCGGCTGAAGGCGCGCGCAAAATCGAGTAGCTCAAGTTCACTTGCGAAAGTCCGAGGCTTGCATTGGCCTGATTCAAATTTGCGCGCGCAATGGCAATTTCTTCTTTGCGACTGCCTTCAACAGACTCGTTGTAGCGCTGCTGTGCGGCCTTGTAGATCGCCTCGGCACGCTTCAATGCAGTCGCCGCATGATCGCGCTCCTGCGCGGTGACTTCATCTTTCGCAAAAAGTTTTTGCGCGCGTTCGTTGTCAAGCTTCTTCTGCGCGAGATCAGCTTCCGCATCAATCATTGTCTGCTGTGCGGCTTTCGTTTCCTGTTCGCGCGAACCCGCAAGCGTGAGTGCAAGATTCGATTCGCGCACACCCACCGCGGCTTCGTCCATGCGAATGCGCTGCTTCAAATCCGCATCGTCGAGCCGCGCCAGCAGCGCGCCCTGCGCCACTTGCTGCCCCTCTTCCACCGGCAGCTCAACAATACGCCCCTGCACTTTGAAGCCCACCAGGCTCTCATGCGCCTCAATGTTGCCAGAGAGCGTGAGCTGATTTGCAGGCGCCGGCTTCTGCGTCAGGCGCGGGTAATAATGCACGCCCGCAACCGCTGCCGCAATCAGCAGAATCACAATTGGAATTATTCGCTTCATTGCATCAAACCTCTTCGCAGTTCTTGATCTCTGCCCCGCCGTCAATGATTTTCCACGAACTCAACAATGTTTTTCTCCGTATCGCCCATCGCCCGCGCCAGCGCAAACTTTGCGTCGACGTGACTGCTCACGGCAAGAATGAAATTCTCTTCCGCGCGCGCCAATTCATCCTGCGCGGTGATCACTTCCACGTTGTTGGCTGTGCCTTCGCGAAAACGATCCTGCGCCATTTGCAACTCACGCCGCGCCAGTTCCTCTCCCTCGCGCGCCACGCTCACCTGTTCATTCGCGGAGTCCAGATTCAGCAGCGCCTCGCGCAGATCTTCCTCAATGCCACGGCGTAGATCGGCCATCTGATCATCGATGCGCTTCACGCGGCTGGCCAGTTCCTGCGCCTCGCCATTGCGATCGCGGTCAAAGATCGTGAAATCAATCTGACCTTGCAGCAACCCCGTGCTCTTCATGCCGCCGATGCTGCGCCCAATCTCGCCGAAGTTTCCATTGATGCTCAGCTTGGGCAGCGCGCGCGCGCGATTGGCGCTCTGCTGCTCCACCAATCCCTCGCGCTGTTTGGCGAGCGAAAGATAATCCGCGCGTTCGAGCAGCGCAGCCGGCGCAAGCGTTTCAATCTCCGGCTCTTTCAATGGCTGATAGTTGAGCGGCTCGGCCAACTCCAACGGCGTGCCGGGACTCATGCCCATAGTGCGCTCAAGCTCCAGCAGAGATTGCTTGTACTGGTTCCGCGCAATCAACAACGCCTGTTTGTCGTTGGCCAGTTGCACTTGCGCGCGCAGCACATCCACACCGGTTGCGCTTCCCGCGTCATGCTTGTCTTTAGCCAGCTTGTTGAGCGGGTTTGAATCATTTACGCGTGATTGCGCAGCCTCCGCGCGCGCCGCAGCCGACTGCGCATTCAGATAGAGTGCCGCAATCGCGCGCACAATCAAATCACGCGCCGCGCGCTCGTCCATCTTGCCCGCGGCCACCGCGAGTTCGCTCGCCTTCAATCCCCGGCGGCTCTGAAGATCAACAATATTCTGCTGCGCATAAACGCGTAAATCGTAATTCGAGAGCGGCCCGACCACCTTTGGCAAGCCCGGAAAAGAGAGTCCCTGGGCTTGCAAATCGTGATTCGAAAAGTTGGCATACGTTTGCGCATTCACGCGCGGAAGCAGCGCTGCCGCCAAGCGCCGTTCGCGCGTTCCTTCCGCCTCATCCACGCGCGTGCCGGCTTCCAGCACATTCAAATTTGATTGAAGCGCTTTATGAATTGCATCTTGCAGCGTAAGACGGTACGGCGCTGGCGATTGTGCCGCGACGACGACCGCGAACAAACCAGCCAGCGAAAGAAGAGCGGCGATGCGCAATTCTGATCTCATGATTTCTGCCCTTGACCGGAGACGCCGACCGCTCTCCAGAAGTGTTGAAAGCTGTCTTCAATCCATTCTTTAAGCGAAGACTCCCCATGAGCCGACCACAACAGGATCGTGCCCATCGTCGCCTGCATGAGCTGGGTCGCCACCTTCTCCCTTTGCAGGCGAGGGTTGATCTCTCCTCGCTTTTGCCCCGCGGCCACTACCTCCGCGATCATCTTGTGGCCCCCCTCCATCATTCTGCCCACAATCATCTCGCGAACGCTCTTGTTGGTCAGAAACGAGGAAATTAGCGCGCGCGCCAGGTCTGGGCTGCGTCCCGGCTCCTCGGCAAGCCGCAGCATCAGCCGGTGCAGCACGGAATGAATCGTCTGCTTGTCTTGCCCGGCAAGCGATACAGCTTCATTCACTTTGCCAAGTTGAATCTCTGCCATCACGCCCAGTACGTGATCCTTGGTCGCGAAGTAGTTAAAGAATGTGCCCTTGCCCACATCCGCCGCTTCGGTAATGTCTTCTACCGTGACGTTGGGGAAACCGCGCTCGGCAATCAACTGCAATGCGCAGCGGAAGAGACGGCGGCGCGTTTCGGCGGCACGGCGCTCGCGGCGTCCCGCAACCGGCGGATGGATGCCGGTCGAAGCAGAGGCGAGTGGGACCGCGCGTTTACTCTGACCGCGACTCACATCCGAATCCTGGGCAAATATGACCATGAGTCATTTATAGCGCCGAGGAATCGCCCTGTCAAGAGGCATCTTCCCGACAGGGAAAAAATGCCTCTTGAATTCGGCGGATGTGTTCTTGATTTGGCAGATAATTCAGAAAACGGAAGGCAGGCAATCACCGGCCTGCCGCGCTACGAAACTGCCTCAACGTGCCCGTTCATCGCGTACAGAATCGCTCGCGCGCTCCATTCCTCATCGGTGCGCGAAGAGATCATCAGGTCGTAGAGATGCGGATTGTTCCAGCACTTTCCGTAGTACTGCTGCAGGTACTTGGCGCGCTCCTCATCCACGATGCGGATGCGCTGCTCGGCGTGAACGCCCTTGTCCAGCCGTCCGCGCAGACGCGCCAAGCGGTCAAGGTACGAAGCGTAGACAAAGACGTGATAAACGTCAGGCTTATGCTGCAAAATACACTGCGAGCCGCGACCCACGATCACGCAGTTGCCCTGAGAATATGCTTCCTCAATAATCTTTCGTGAAACCTTCACCATTTCTTCGGCGTCGAAGACTGAATTCTCGCCCAGTTCCAGCCCCGCGGCCAAGGCAGCCGAGCGCATCGCCTGCTGGTTGATGCGCCGCAGCCAGGAATCTACGTGCTCATCATAATGGCGCACCACCTTGCAATCCACGTGCGCCGCATAGGCAATCGCATCAATAATATCGCGGTCCAAGAGCTTCCATCCAAGCCACTCGGCGATGGTTTGGGCGATGCGCCCACCCCCGCTTCCAAACTCCCGGTTCACTGTCAATACGCGGTAATCCACCTAACCCTCCGCACATCCCCAATAGTCTACGTTACTCCTCTCCGAGCGTTCTTTCCAGTTCCGCCCGCGCCGTTGTCCGTTCGGCCTC
>Ga0224559_1000512_pt1 | contig 25411 bp, 20 predicted proteins | sample 714S33034metaG_FD_180676 | JGI IMG/M metagenome (GOLD analysis project Ga0224559, IMG submission 180676) | Peat soil microbial communities from Stordalen Mire, Sweden - 717 S3 30-34 | ecosystem: Environmental > Terrestrial > Soil > Wetlands > Peat | place: Sweden: Norrbotten County, Stordalen... | reverse complement strand
CTCACCGACCGCATTGGCGGCCAAGACCTCGTCCCCGCCCTGCCGGCGCTCATTGAAGCGCGATCACTCTCACCGTGAGTTCCCCGCCGCTCGCCATCGCCCCGCCACCACTTTTTGAGAAGTTACAAGCGATCATACTCGGTCGGTGAGACCAAGACACCGCCCGGCCTTCCGTTCTGGGTGATGACCACCGGTTGTCCAGTTTCGGCGGCATGTCGCAGCTAGCGCGCTCCCTGGCCCTTGAACTCGCCTACTCGCGGCCGAGAACCCGCCGAATCGCGCGTTCGTCTCCACCGACGCCCGCCGAGCACGGTCATGGCTCCGAAGATCAGCACGAACGTGGGGCTACTGCCAGAATGAACGCCGAGGGCACAACCACATCCGGCCGAACCGTTCGACGCCGGAGTCGTTGTCCCGCTGCTGGTTTGGCCTCCGCTGCCACTCGCACCGCCCGACTTCGAACCGCCGGATCCCGCCGTGTCTCCACTCGCGTTGCCGCCACTGCCCGCGCTAACGCCGCCACCACCGCTGTTGTTTCCGCCCGAGCTACTACTTGCGTTGCCGCCGCTGCTGTTGCCCCCGTTGCCTCCACTGCCAGGCCCGCTGTTGCCACTGTTGCCGCCACTGCCGCTGCCGCCGCTGCCGGCGCTGCTGTTGCCGCCGCTAGCACCGCCGTCACTGCCTGCAGTGCCGCCGAAAGCGCCTCCGCTCCCGCCCACGCCACTGGCGCCACCGCTGCCCGTCGAGCCACCCGCCCCGGCAACCCCGCCCGCGCCACTGATACCACCGTTCGCAATGGCGAAGTCGCCCGTGCCAGGGATAGGTGTGGCGTTGAGCTCGTAAGCGCCGATGTCGATCCCCGACCTCGCGGGCCGCACTCCTGGCCTCCAACAGTTCGCGACACCGCCAAGATTCTTGATGTAGGCGTAGTCGATGCTGTAGGCCGTCCAGGAGGGGACCGCGATGTCCGCGGACGCGCCCTTCTTGATGCACTTTGGATCGAAACCGATATCGCAGTTTGGCGCTCCGGAGCTGTCGCCCATGTCGACCAGTGCGTTTCCAGCGGTCAGGCGAAAGTCCGGATTGGTGCCGTCGGGGCTGGCAAAGGTGGCCGAGGTCTTGTTGCTCGATGGAATCGTAGGCAACGCAGACGTACGGCCTATCGGGTCTCCGGTCCAGGCATCCGTCGGATCGGCCTCGGACCCGCTGCCGATGCCGACGTTGTTGATCATGGTCAGGTTTGGCGTGCCGGAGCCATCGGTGAAGTAGATCTCGGCAGGGTTCGGCGGCCCGTCGTCGGCCGTGTCGCGGCCAATGTGATAGAAGGTGTTGTTGATGATCTTGATGTTCGCGCTGTCGGTGAGGCGGACGCCGGAGCCCCCGTTGAGAAAGGCGAGATTGTTGATGAACGCGACGCCGGTAACCTTGGTGTCCACGATGAACTCGCTGCCGTCGGTGTGCTTCTGGGCGTCCATGTTTTCGAACGAGACATTCCGCTCGACGATGTTGTCCGACGCGGTCCCCTGGACAGCATAGAGCTGGAATCCGCTCGACCAAGAGGACGTTGTGCTGGTGCCATTATGCGCGGAGATGCATTCGCGCATCAGGATCCCCTGTGCGCTGTTGAACGCGAACCCGTTGCGGGTGTTGCCGTCGCCGATGTAGTTGATGTACTGCCAGTTTCCATTGGCAGTGAATTCGGTCGTACTACCGGTCCATTGGTTGGTGAAGCCGCTTGCCCAGTTGCGTGCCACGATGCCGATGTAGCGCACGTAGACGGACGTGTCGGAGCCAACGCCCGACCCCGTGACGGCTCCGCCGCCGCCGTCGAGGATCGGAACCGCGCCTGGAAACGCCGCGAAGGTAAGCCAGGCCGACGCGGTGCCGGAGTTGGCGGGGTTGAGTGACTGGCGCTGGTACGTGCCGTCCATCAAAAAGACGAAGTCGCCGGCCGTACGCGTCTTGGCCCCGGTGTCGAGCGAGCAAGGCGAATCCTGCGTGCAGTCCGTTCCGGTCCCGCTGGGCGAGACGAAGTAGTTCGTCGCCAGGGCCGCCCTCGGCAGGGCGAGCGTCGCCATGGCGAACAGGAGAATCGCCAGAAGAGCCGAACGAAACAAGATATGCGAACGTGTCATGGTCATCCCTCCGACGAAACCACTAGCTGAAAAAACGCGTACCTTGGCACAACTTCAGTTCGGTGGAACCGACCCACAGGGGTTCAGGGACGGCACTGGAAATGGCGTGGCACGGGAAATGACGTGACAAGATTTCGGTGTTCCGGCAACCTAGCCGCCTCGAAGTCTGTCTATCCGCACACACGGGGGAACGCCTTGATGAGAACGAGAGATTTTCCGGATGCGATCGTGTTGTTCGCGATTTTCGGCATTTGCTCATGGGGCTGCCAACTCACCTCGGCGGGTAGCCAAGATGCGGCTGCGACCACTTCCAGCGGTGGCGCGACCGGTAGTGGTGGCGCGATTGATACAGGGGCGCAACCGGGTTCGGGCGGTGCGACGGGCATCGATGGTGAGACAGCTTGCTCAGGTACGAGCAAGTTGCCTTGCGATGTGTACGCGGATGACGGCGGCCCATGCGTAGCGGCCCACAGCACGGTTCGGGCTCTCTTGGGCGCGTACAACGGGCCGCTCTACCAGGTCAAGAAAGCGGATGGCACAAGCAAAGACATCGGGGTCCTCACCCAAGGTGGCTTCGCGAATGCGGACGACCAGGACGCGTTTTGCGGCTCCGATCCGTGCACCATCTCGATCATCTATGACCAGTCCGGCAAGGGCAACGATCTCACCAAGGCACCTCCGGGAGGCATGAAGCCGACAGGCGACAACGAAGCGGACGCGAACGCACTCCCGATCACGATCGGTGGCCACAAGGTCTACGGTGTCCACAACCCAGTGGGTGTTGGCTACCGGAACAACAAGCCGAGCGGCACCGCGACCGGCGACAACCCGGAGACGATCTACATGGTCACCAGCGGCGGCTACTACAACGGATCGTGCTGCTTCGATTACGGGAACGCCGAGACCAACAGCAGGGACAACGGCGAGGGCACGATGGAAGCGGTTTACTTCGGGAATTGCAGCCTTTGGGGCAAGGGATTTGGCGGCGGTCCGTGGGTGATGGGGGATCTCGAAAACGGTCTCTGGGCCGGGAGTACAAATCCCTACGGCATCAATACGCCGGTAACCTACAAATACGTCACGGCCATGGTGAAGGGCGACAATGCCGGTGCGAACCACTGGGCCATCAAATCCGGCAATGCACAGTCGGGCAGCCTGAGAACGATGTTCGATGGGCCGCGCCCCAGCTCAAGATACATTCCCATGCGGAAGGAAGGCGCCATCATCCTGGGCACCGGTGGCGACAACAGCAACGGCGGTCAGGGGAACTTCTTCGAAGGAGTCATGACCACTCACTTCTCGACGGAGACGGCCGATACCTATGTGCAGGCCAACATCGTCGCTGCCTATGGGCAGTAGAGCCTGCCCATCACGGCAAAACGCGCAGCGTGCCCCATCCGTGCGCAGGAACGTCGAACTGGTACAATGACTGGGAGAGGGCGCTGCCCACACCAACCGTCATCTTCTTCGACGAGGCGCCACTGTTGTAGACCTGCACGACGATGCTGCCGTCGGGGTTCTTGAAGGCGAATGCATCGTTGCTGCCGCTGGTCCCAATGCGCGTCGCTCCCACGGCGATGTACTGGGAGAAATGCCGGAAGACGTAGTAGGCCGGGGTCACGATCAGCTTCTTTGTCGAACGGTCCACCACCAGAAGCGCGTTCTGGGGCCAGCCGTCCAGGCTCATGCCGATGGTGTCGAGGACCATGTTCCAGGCGCTGTACGAGTTCACGCCCGAGACGATCCAATCCCGGATGAGTTGCCAGCTTTCCTCGCCATAAAGATGATCGTTCTGCGGTTTGCTTGAGCTGTACCGACTCTGGTCCCAATAGGGGCTTGCGAAGTTGTAGTTCCCACACCTGTGCTCGGTCTGCATGACGGGAACATTGGCCTTCTGCAGGGTGGTTACCGCGGCTTGCAGGTTCCACTGCACGCCGAAGCCCTTGACGACCTTCATGGCATCCGCATCGATCGCGGTCGCCTTGGCGATGTTGGTGTCGTCGGGATCCTTCGACATGGTCCCGCACCAGATCTGGGCGGTCAGGTTTCGCTGCGCGAAGGTTGGCCCGAGGTAGGTCTTCATGAAGGTGATCAATTCCGCTTGTGTCCAATGGACCCTGGCGTAGCCGGGCTCGTTTTGGGGGTGAATTGCCTCGATCTTGAGGCCCTGCTTGGCGTACTCCTCGACGAACCTGGCCATATAGAGGGCGTGGGCTTGTTGCGTTTGTGCGTCGCTCTTCATGTTCGAGCTGCTATCCATCATCCAGGCGGGAACGACCCACGGGCTCGCCCAGAGATGGATGTCAGGCTTGGCCTGTAACGCCGCCTTGATGAAGGGGATCAGCTTTTGCTGGTCGCGGGCGATGGAGAAACTGTTCATCGCGTAGTCGTTGGCTGTACCGCTGGGGAGATCGTCGAGCGTGTACCAGCTCATGGCGTAGTCGCTGGCCCCCAGCGGCAGCCTCCCATAGACGAAATTGGCGCCGTCGTTGGCGTCGAAGAGGAGTTTCATCGCGTTCGTGATGTCCGCGGCGCTGACCACGGAGAGGGCATCCCATCCCATTTCGTTGAAGCATCCGCCGAACCCGTCCCAGCGTTGGTAGGTGGTGTTCTTGTCGACGTTCAAGTCGGCGGTTCCGCTTGTCACCATGGTCACCGTTCCGGTTTGCCAGTAGGCGTTTTGAGCAGAGGTGATCAGGAGCAGACCGGTGCTGGCGCTGCCGCCTGTGCCGCCCGCGGTCGATCCGCCGGTGCCCTGGGCGCCTCCGGCTTGGTTGCCACCAGAACTCGTGACCCCTCCGGTAGTGCCGCCCATGCCCGAGCCACCGGACGAAGTCGTGCCCGTCGTGCCACCGCTCCCCGTCGCGCCCCCCACCGGCTGGCCACCGGCGCCAGAGCCGGCTGTGCCCGCGCCCGCGGTTCCGCCGTTGCCAGGACCGCCGCTGCCACCGATCGAGCTACCGCCGTTGCCGCCGAGGGAACTGCCGCCCGCGCCAGTGCTGGCCCCGGCTCCGCCCTGTAACGCGCCGTCAATGCAGTCGCTGATGGTGGTGCAGTCCGCCGTGCCCAGGCATGCGTTGAGAGCCTGCTCGGCGTTGGACTGTGCGGAGTCGGTCTTGGACTGGAGTGAGGTATTGACCACGTTCGTGCACTGGGCCGCGCTTATCCCCTTGAGAGAGTTGCAGTTGTCCGCCTTCTTGCAGACGTTTTCCGCGATGTCGCTGCCGCCACTGCCGCTGCCACAGTCCAGGGCTAGAGCAGCAAGCAGTCCCAATACCATTGCGGTCCGCAGAGTCTTTGGCATCGTCGATTCAGCTCCCTTCCGAGACCGTTCGCGCGCCGGGAGGCGCATCGTACAAGACGACCCCATGTTAACACTTTGGCGGATCTTCGTAGTACGATCGGACTCCCATCACCACCGCGCGACCGGACCGGACTCGTCACCTTCGTCGCCTTCGTCGCTCTTGGCGGTCAGCAGCGGGCGCGGGTGGGGCTGGACGGTCGTGGCGCGGGCCAGCTGCTGCGAGGTCGGGGTGGTTGCTGGCCTGACTCGCGCAGGTGGCGGTGAGCCGAGCAAGGGAACTTTCTCGGCGGGCTGCGGGCATTCGACGGATTCGGTGGGCACCGCTCTTGGCGAAACCGATTCTGCCGGCGGTGCGCTTGGCGCGGGAGTTTCCGGCGGGCGAGGAGGTGGCAGGGCGGCGGTGGTGGGCTGCGCGACATTGGCTTGCCGGACGATCATGACTACGTTGGCGATTGCGATGACCGTGGTAAGGCACATCATCGCCAGGGTCAGTTTGGTGAAACGAGCGATAACTTGCGACGAGCGCTCCTCGGCGGCTTCGCGATCCCCCGCTGCTGCCGCGAGGTAGCAGTTTAGGGCCTCCGCCGGGATCGCTCCAGCAGGGGACTCGACGGCAGGGGACTCGCCCTTCTCGCGACCGGGATCGTTGTCTTCCTCAAGCTCGGCCATGGTTCAATTCTGTCCCTCCCGTACTTCGCGTCAAGTGAAACCTGTCAGCCCTTGCTAGGACGCTGGCGGGATGCGCAGCTCTTTGATCGCTTCGCGGAAGCGCAGCTCCAGTTCCTTGATTTGCATGTCGACCTGGATGCCGCGTTTGATGACCTGATCCAGGCGTGCCGAGGACTTGGCCAGGCGGGTGATCAAGGTGCCACGCAGATCCTCGGCGGCCTTGTTCTTCTCAATGGCGCGTAGGTTGTCGCGGGTTTCCTCGCTCGAACGTTCCAGGTCGGACTGCTCGGCGCGCAGGCGGGCGGCTTCCTCGGACAGCTTTTTCCATTCCCGGCGCACATCCCACGCCGCCTTGAGCGCGGCCACCTTGGCGGGGTCGGAACCACGGTCTTGCAAATAGCCTTTCACGGCTTCCTCGGCCAGATCGCTCAGCCAGTCCGCGCCTTGCTGCTGGCCCAGGCGCTCGTCGAGCACCAGTTCCAGCGTGGCCTGGCCCGCGACATCGACGGGGACAAGGGCGCTGCCGGTGCCGAGGTTGTCCTCTGTCGCCTTGGGCGGATTGAGGAACTTGCTGCCGCCGATGCGCGGGTGCCGGATCCACAGCTTGCGCGTGGTCTTGCCGCCGTTGCGGATCTTGTAGTGGGTGCGCGGACCGACCTGGCGCTGGATGGTCAATTGGCCGCTGTCGACCATGAAGAGGCGCGAGCCTTCCTGGATGTATTCGACGTTGTGCTCGATGGCCAGACTGCGCTCCAGGGCGAAGGGCACGGTGGCGCTGGCGGCGTCGGGGAGCGGATCCATGGCGCCTTGGCCGAGGAAGCCGCCCTCGCCGAAGAAGGCCAGCGGGCCGCGTTCGAGAAGGCCGCCGGTGTTGTTGGTGAAGCGAGCGACGCGGAAGGGATGCGCGGCCGAGTCCGACACGCCCGAATCGGGCGCGAACAAGAAGGAGGATTCGCCCGGCACTTCCTTGTCGAGGAGCAAGAGCATGGTCGCGCTGCCGTCGGGAACGGTTACTGGATTGGGCAGCTCGTAGCGGGTGGCGCCGCCCGATACCGCCACCGCCGCCAAGGCGGCCAGGTTGCGCGCGCGCGACGGCGCCAGGGCTTGCGGGAAGGGTGCGACGGGGGCAGCCATCGGGCTCGCCATGGACCGGGCCGCGCCGGAGGGCTTCTTTGCCTGGTCGGCCTTGCGCATGGCCATCTTGCCTTTTGGGGCCGCGGCCAGGCTTCCCAAGTTCATCTCCACTTCCTTCTCCTCGGGCGCGGCTGCCGGCGGAGAAGCGGGCTCGGCGGGCGCGGCCAGGCTGGTCTCGGCCTGTGGCACCACCATCATGACCTCGTTGCTGTCGGTCAGACGGGGACGGCCGGGAATCACGGCCTCTTCCAACCCGGTTTGCAGAGCCAGCGGCGCGTCGGCGATCACGGTCAGGCGCGCATTCTTCCAGTCCTCGCCCGACAGATTCTGCACGATGCCCCACACCTGCAAGCGCACCTTGTCCTTGTCGATCACCAGTCGGTACGAAGGCCGCCACACCGGCGCCTCGGCGATGTAGCCCACGGCCAGTTCGTGCTGGCCACCGTCCAGTTCCATGACCACGCGTTCGAGCTTGCGCTTGGGATCGGCTGGTTTGTCGGCACCTGGCTTAATTTCCTCGGGCGGCGTCGCTTCTTCGCGATGCATGGGGAAGGACGCGGCTCGTACCGAGCTGCCATCCTTTTCCATGACCGCGAAGCTGGCCAAAAAATCGCCCACCTCGTCCTTGCGCACTTGGAAGGTGACCTTGTCGCCGTGCACGCGGCCCTCGCGCTCGAAATAGGCCACGCCGTTGCGATAGATGACCACGCGCTTGAGGGCCAGGCCGTCGGCCTCGACGGGCGGACCGCTGGCGCAAGAACCCGCGATGACGACGAGAAATCCCAGAAGCGAGAGGAGAAGTGATTTCATGGCCGGCGGATCATCGGCCAAACCTCACACGCACGCAAGCGCGGCGAGTTCTGGCGATTCGGCGCAAGCACTGTAGGATCGGCGCGTGGCCCTCGACAAACCGCGCTTTCGCCGCGATCTCCTCGCCGTGCCTTTGGAGGCCGACGGGCAAAGCTATGTCGAGGTTCGCGATCCGAGCACGCGCAAGCGGTTCTGTCTTTACGATTTCGAGTACCGCGTGGCGCTGGCCTTCGACGGGCTGGAGCTCGGCAAGGTCATTCCCTGGGTGAAGCTGTCGGCAGGGCTGGAGCTAAGCATCGATCAACTCCAGGAGTTCGCAGCGCGCTTGCGCGATTTGGGGCTTCTCGAAGGAGAGACGTCGCTCATGCCGCGGATTTCCCTCGCCGAGGCCGCGAACCCAAGCGTGCCCGAGGAGGTCGTCCTCGACGATGCCGTCACCTTGGTGGCGATCCTCGAATCCGAGGAGCATGTTCAGGCAAACCAGTGGAGCGAAGACGCGCAGGCAGCGCCGAGCGAAGATGCAACGGCGGCCGAGCCGCCCGCGGCGGAATTCGCGAACGCGGACGCGCCCGAAGCGGAAGCGGAGGTAGCGGTACTCGCGCGGCCGGCAGCGGCGGAGGAAAAGCCGGTGGCGGAAGGTGCCAGTGCAGGGGATGCATCCGCCGACCAGCGCGACCCGCCAGCACCCGTCATTGTTCGCGAGGTTCACAAGGCCGGCGCCGATTCCACTGCCTTTCCCGTGTTGCCGTCGCCGTCCGCGGCGGTACCCGAGCCCGCGCCTTCCGCCTCGCCGCCACCCTGGGCGACGCCACGACCGCTCGTCGCGCCGTCGGGGTCGCGGCCGGCGGCCATGGCGGACGCATCCTTGGCGCGTCGCCGTCCTCGCCTGTCGTTCGCGGTTTTCGCCGCGCTTGGCGTGCTCGCGGCCGGCGCGGTTCTCGCCGCGGCTCTCCCTTTTCTGCCCACCGGGCACGAAACCTCGCGGGCAAACGTACGCACCGTGGTCGCGGTCCCGGGAAGCATCTTGCGCTACTTCGACGGCGTGGGGGCGGTCGAGGTCATGCCCACCATGACCCTTGAATTTCCCGCCGCCGGCAAGGTCACGCATATCGTTGCCGCTGGCGGTACGGTGGCGCTTGACGATGTCGTGGCCGCCGTCGAGGTTGCCCGCCGTTTGCAGACCCAGCTCGTCCATCAGCGCGAGCGCTTGGCCTTCTATCAGCAGATGGCCGAGGCCATGCACCAGATCGGCAATGCCAAGGAGGAAGACCGCCAGGTGGCCAGCGTGCAGGTCCGCAACGCCGGGATTGCGAAGACCCTGCGGGCCCTGGCCGACGTCGCCGTGCTGGCCAACCGCGCGGGTCAGATCGAGGAAGTCCTTGCGCATGAGGGAGAGTCGGTGCGGGCACACTCGCCCGCCGTTCGTGTGCGGCCACTCGGCGTGCGCGCCGAATTCGATTTTTCGCGCGAGCAAACCGCCAAGGCGCGCAGGTTGGGTTTCTGCCAGATCGAGGTCGAAGGTTACGTGTTCGACTGCGCGTATGCGCAAGAGGAGAACGAGGCCGCGCGTTTCCGGGTCGAGCTGTCCTCGGTGCCCACCTCTTTGATAGGCAAGCCGGCGCGCTTGGCCCGGGCGCGATTCAATGGTGCGACGGTGGTGCCAACATCCGCGATCCTGCGTACCAAGAATCGTGATGAGGTGCTGGTGTTTTCGCCGCATGCCCGGGTGGAAGTCCGATCCGTGCTGCTGGCCGACGAAGAAGGCGGGGAAGTGGTCGTGTTGCAAGGGTTGGACGCGGGCGACAAGGTCGTAGTCGAACCCACGTCGGGCCTGAAGGCCGGCGCCGTGGTTGGCTTGGCGCCCTAGGATCGTCGAGCGTTCCGCCTTCTGGTGGGATCGCTGTCACTACCTTGCCTCGGTGGGCGCAGGCCGGGTTTGACAGAACGCGGAAGGGTGCTCAGACTCGAAGGCGTTGCCCGTGGCTAATTCCTAAGGTACATCATGCGTCATTTAACTTGTCTCTCTTTCTTGGCTCCCGTGGCCTTGGCTCTTGCGGCCGTTTCCGCCTGCTCTGGGGATTCGAGCGCTCTCATGTCGGTATGGAGCAGCGGGGGTGCAAACGGGTTTGGCGGGATGTCCGTCGGGGGGTCGAGCGGGCATGGCCTGGGGGGCCAGGTATCGTGGGGCGGGGGCGGTTGGGTTGGCGGCGACGGAGGCTCGACCGGAACCACGAGTGGCGGCAGCGTGAACGTGCAGGGGGGCGTGCGCGATCGGGACACCGCCCAGTGCATTGCGACCTCGGGTGGTGCGTGTCCGGTCAGCGCCGACTACCTGTCCTGCCTCAAGGGCAACTGCGGCGGTAATCTCGCGCTTTGCTACCAGTTCAGCGGCGCGACCAGCGGCGCCAGCGGACCTTGCGCCGACTACGCTACGTGCATGCTCACCTGCTCGTGCGACGGCAGTCGCAGCGCATGTGAAAACCAATGCTTGCAGAGCTACATCCTGGGCGACTACACCTGCGCCTCTTGCCTAGGCGGCGTCTCCACCTGCGCCAGCATCTTCGGCTGCCAGCTCACGGAAACTTGCACCGGGGGCGGATATGCGGGCTCGACAGGCGGGTATTACGGCAACGATGGCGCGGGTGGCGCGGCCGGAAGTCCGGCGCACTGGGGTGGCGCGGGCGGCGCGGTGGCGTGGCCCTATCCAGTCGACGCGGCGCCACCTATACGCATCTTGCCGCCGGATGCAGGCCCCTCGTTTCCGCTTCCAGTGGACCCGCCATACTTTCGGACGGAAACTGGCCCAATCATTATTCCCCTCGGGCCGCCGGACACAGGTGGGTTCATGGTTGATGCCGTACCGTTGCGCGGGGAAGTCGCTCTGCCGGCGTTCCCACCCGACGTGCTTCCCTATTTTCCCTAGAAAAGCGCGAAAGACGCTCTATTCGATCCCGGCCAGCGGACCGCCCTTGGCGAAGAGTTTGTCCACGCGGGCGGTGACGCTCGCATCCTCGACCAGCGGCGGAGCGTGCTGCGGTTTCCTTCTGGCGTCGATAACCAGCGATCCTGCGCAACCCCAGTGTTTGTGCAGCGTGGTCGCGGCAATGCCGTCGATGTCCATGGCCGGATTCGAGCGGGTGAAGGTCACCCACAGGAAGTTGTCCAGGCCGCGACCACAGAATTCGCTGTCATCGACCAAAACCAGCAGCGGAAAAGCGCAAATAGGATCGGTCGCCGCGTAGCGGGCGCAGAATGCGGCCAGGTCTAGCGCCGCCTCGCCCGCGCCGGTCGTGTGCGCGGGGGCGCGCAGCGCGAGCACGCCGGGCAGGACCACGCGCGGGTCGGAGAATCCCTCGGGCAGGCGGAGATCCGCAGGCACCGAGGTAGGCAGCGTGCGCACGGGCTTGCCCGTAGCCGCCACCACGACCTTCGATCCGCGGTGCAGGGCCGAACCGGAATAGTCGAGGGTGTCGATGGTTGTGCGGGTCTGGAAGTGCAGGTCGCGACGCCAGTCCACGCGTTCGAGCAGGTGGCGGAAAAACGCGGCCACGTCGCTCGGCCGCAGGGTTGGGTCGTCGTTCTCGGCGACGATGAAGAGGTATTTGGCCAGCGAGAGCTGCCCTTGCCCGAGCAGGGCATTGGCTTGCACGAGCAATTCCTGCGGCTCTTCGCGCTCGGCGAAGGGCTGGTAGCGCTCGCTGCCCACGGCGAGCAGCAGCGGGTGCACGCCCGCGGCGTCGACCGCGTTCACGGCGCGCACGCCGGGCAGAAGCGCGGGAAGGAGCGGGCCGGTCAGCTCGTGCACCAGCTGGCCGAAGATGCTGTCTTCTTGCGGTGGCCGGCCGACCACGGTGAAGGGCCAGACCGCGTCGTTGCGGTGGTAAATGCGCCGCACGCGCAGGACTGGGAAATCATGGGCCAGGCTGTAGTAGCCCATGTGATCGCCGAACGGGCCCTCGGGTTTGACTTCGCCGGGATGGATTTCGCCCAGGATGCAGAAGTCGGCGTCGGGACAGATGGGCAGCGGCCAGCCCTTCTGTGCGGCGAGGTGAATGCGGCGACCACCCAAGGCGCCGGCGAAGGCCAGCTCGGGCATGCCCTCGGGCAAGGGCATCATGGCGGCGATGGTCAACGAGGGCGGACCGCCGACGTAGATGTTCACCGGCAAGGCTTCACCGCGTTTGAGCGCGGCCGCGTGGTGTACGCCGATGCCGCGATGAAGCTGGTAATGCAGCCCGATTTCGCGATCCTTCTCGTAGCTGCCGCCGGAAAGCTGCACGCGGTACATGCCAAGATTCGAGCCTTGCGGACCGGAGCGCTCGGGGTTCTCGCTGTACACCTCGGGCAGGGTGATGAAGGCGCCGCCGTCGTCGGGCCAGCAGCGCAACCGGGGCAATTCGCTCACCGAAATCTGATGGGCGAAAAGCGGCCCGCCCGCGACCTTGCGCGGCCGCGTGCGCAGCAGCGTGAGGGGCAGCGAGGCGTAGCGCAACGGCTTCTTCCACAGCGCTGCGGGATCCACGCGCAGCTCGATGAGGCGGCGTACCTGCTCCAGGCTGTCGCGGAAAATGAAGCGCGCGCGTTCGAGCGTGCCGAAGAAGTTGCTCGCCATAGGGAAGCGGCATCCGCGCACGCGTGCGAAGTAGAGCGCCGGACCGCCGGCGCGAAACACGCGGCGGTGGATCTCGGCCATTTCGAGGTCGGCATCCACCTCGGCTTCGATGCGCAGAAGATGCCCCGCGCGGGCGAGGTCGCGGACGCACTCGCGCGTGGAGGTGTAGGCCATGGCTTCGCCGAGTTTGGCGGTCTAGTTCACGCCGCAGCCGCCGCGGTTGTTGCACGAGCCGCAAGGGCTGGGTGGCGCTTCGGGCGTGCCCTTGCCCACGGCGACGACCGACATCACCCGTTCGAGATCCTTCGATTGGCAAGCCGGACAAGCGGGTTTGTCGTCTCCGAAGAGTAGTTCTTCGAACTGCTTTGAACACTTGCGGCAGACATACTCATAAAGCGGCACGTCGTGGTCCTCCGAGGCGCAAGGTTAGCAGCCCCGCGATTTCGGCCAAGTACGAAGTGGTGGACGGCTGCCCGCGCCGGCGGAGCCGGTGGAGTAGAATAGGCTTGAACGAATTGGGAGGTTCCAGCTACACGCAGATTTCGTGCGGGTTCTACGTCACGTCGAGCGGCACGGTTTGGATGGTGCAGGACTTCAAGTAGAGGAAGGACAGGCGCCTCAAAAGGGGCGTGGGAAACTCTGCCAAGGCTTGCAGGCCTATCCGCGCTTGCCGGATAGGCCGAGCCGCAATTTGGAGCGCTAGCTTGCACGCTTCCGGCGCGCCAGGAGTAGGCCGAGGCTGCCGAGCAGGGCGACAAAGAGGGTGGAGTCGCGGGAAAGCGGGCCGGAGCCGATGCCGCAGCTGCCTTTTGTCGAGGCCGCGGCGGGCTGGTCGTTGCTGGCGCCATTTCCGCTTGGAGCAACGACTGGAGAAGGCGGGGCGCTGGTGGCCGTGCCCTTGGCGGTGCCAGCGTCGGGGGCGGCGACATAGGCTAGGGGGACGTTGTTCCCGCCGCCTTGACTGGTGCCGCGCGAATTCTCGAAGAAGGGCGGTTGGCAGGTTTTGACCGTGGTTGTGGTCGAAGTCGCGGTGCTTGTCGTCCCTGGCGGCATTGAAATCGGCTGCGGGGCGACGGCGACGCCAGCGTCGACGGCCATGGGCGTGGCACCGCCGGTTGTGGCATTGCCTCCGCCAGTCCCGCTACTGGAAACACCGCCGCTGCCGTAGGTAGTCGCGTAGGTAGCCGCGCAGACCAAGACGGAGGGGCAGTCCGCGTCGCTGGCGCAGGTCGCGACCGCGGGTTGGCAGCTACCGGGGAAGGATGTCGTGGTAGTGCACACCGGCGTAGACGTCGCGGCGCCAGCGTCGAACGGTGTCTTCAAGAGCGGTGTCGCTGTTCCGCCGCTGCCGCCACCCACGCCAGAAGTTGCACCGCCCGTGGTGTCGGGTGCGACGGCGACTCCGCCGCTTGCCGAGCATTCGGTGCTCGTGGTCGGCTGGCACACAAAACCGCTGCCGCAGTCGGCGTCGGCATTGCACGGGAGTTGCCACTTGTAGGCACACTGATAGGTGGTCGTATCGATACAGGTCGTGGGTGGAGATGGCGGAGTTGGGGCGCACGCGCCCGCGGTCGGATCGCACTTCACGGCCGTGGTGCCGCCTTCAGTGCACAACGTGGTGGTTTCGCCATGGCAAAACATGTCCTGTCCGCAGTCGGCGTCGGTTTGGCAGGTTGCGAGCTGGCAAATGCTGACCGCCCGGGCAGTCGTGGCAACGGGCGGACAGGCGCCTCCGTCGCTGATGCAGGCGACCACGGGGGTGGCCACGCCGAGTGCCAGGCACGACATGCCCTTGGGGCAGTCGCTGTTGCTGGTGCAGCTGTCGACCTGCGCTTGGCTCGTGCCAGCGGCGAGCAGTGTGGTTGCGGCGATCATCCCTGCGAGCTGTTTGATGGACACCATGACGTCTTCCTTTGCATCCGGGTTGGTGACTACAGGTATTGTCAAAGCATGCCGCGTGCCAGTCCATGGTTTTGTGGAATGCGTGGACTTGCAAGGGATCCCACGTCGTCCCGCGCGCCTCTTCTCAGTTTTCTGATGAATCGCCCTCGGGAATGGCATGCCGAGAGGGCTAGCCCGCGTCGTTCATTAGCCGCATCAAGTTGATCGATGCGCGGGCTAGGCGATCGCGTGCGGAGCCTGCCGGTTTTGCCGGCAGCGAAGCGTCGTGGGAGGGTTTGGGAACCCGCCCAGGGTTCCCATTACAATCGACTAGCCCGCCACCCTTCCGTGAATCTGAACCAGTCTGTTTTGCCATAGCCGCCGGCAGTGCAATCGTCGTGAATAGTGCGGGCTAGGTTGACGCAAAAGCCTGCGCGTAGGAAGGTTCACCCGTGAAGGTTCTTGCGCTTGTCTGGGGGCTGCTGCTGGCCGCCGATGCCGGGGATCCGGTGTTTCATGGCACGCAAGGGCCGGTGCCCAACGCGGTGACAATCCAGATGCGCCAGCGTTCGTGGCGCGAAGGTTGCCCCACGCCCATCGGCGAGCTTGCCTACCTGCGCTTGAGCTATCTCGGCTTCGACGGAGCCGCGCACGAGGGAGAGCTCGTCGTGCACAAGGATGTCGCCGGTGACGTGCTGGCCATTTTCAAGGCGCTCTTCGAGCGTCGCTTTGCCATCGAGAAGATGCGTCTGGTGGACGCGTACGGCGGCGATGACGATGCCTCGATGGCCGACAACAACACTTCGGCCTTCAACTGCCGATTCGTGGCGGGCAAGCCTGGCGCGTATTCCAAGCACAGCTTTGGTCGCGCCATCGACATCAATCCGCGCAGCAACCCCATGATCGTCGCTGGCGTGGTCGCCCCGCCGGCCGGGGCCGCGTTCGTGGATCGCCAGAAGCAGGTCCCCGGAATGGTGCGCGCCGGGGACGCGGTGGTGCGCGAATTCGCCCGCCGCGGTTGGAAGTGGGGCGGAGATTGGGTTTCCATGAAGGACTACCAGCACTTCGAGAAATAGTGGGGCATGGCACGGCCTCGCGCGCTTTTTGTGCCGAGACGCTTGTTCTTTGCAGGAAGGCACAGGATCATGCGCCGGTATTTGCAACTCGAGGAGGTTCGTCGCCGTGATCCGCGGAAAGAAAGTCGTCGTGGTCATGCCCGCCTACAACGCGGGCAAGACCTTGCGAACCACTTGCGCCGAGGTGCCCATGGACATCGTCGACGAGATCATACTCGTCGACGACGCCAGCCGCGACGAAACCGTCGCGGTGGCCAAGGAGCTGGGGCTTCGGACCGTCGTGCACCCGAAGAACCGCGGCTATGGCGGCAACCAGAAATCTTGCTACAAAACCGCGCTCGAGGCGGGCGCCGACATCGTGGTCATGCTTCACCCCGACTACCAGTACACGCCCAAGCTGGTCTCGGCCATGGCCTACATTCTGGAATCCGCGCTCTACGACGTCGTGCTGGGCTCGCGCATCCTCGGCGGACAGGCGCTCAAGGGCGGGATGCCCATGTACAAGTACGTGAGCAACCGCTTCCTCACCATGGCCCAAAATATTCTGATGGGCGCCAAGTTGTCCGAGTACCACACCGGCTATCGCGCCTTCACGCGCAAGGTGCTGGAATCGGTTCCAATCGAGAACAACTCGGATGATTTCGTGTTCGACAACCAGATGCTGGCGCAGATCCACTACTTGGGCTTCAGCATCGCCGAGGTCACTTGCCCGGCGAAGTACTTCGAAGAAGCGTCGTCGATCAACTTCCGACGCAGCCTGCGCTACGGTCTTGGCTGTCTGTGGACCGCGTTGCAGTTTCGCCTCACCAAGATGGGCATCTATCGCGCCAAGCTATTTCAGAAGTAGCGTCGTACCAAGCGGCGGCAATTCACACGCCGACGGTGACAGCACGGCGTTTTCGCTTGTGGGTCAGAATTTGGGTGGCCAGAATACCTCGGTATCCGCGTGTTCCTGCGCGGCCCAGGGCGCGGGCGGGTGGACCAACCCGTTCCTGAGGGGTCGCAAATAGTAGGCGAAACCCATGCAGTTCTCACCCGGTTTGCTCTCTCTCTTGGCGGTGCTTTGGGCGCCGCTGGCTTGCTCAGTCAATTCTTCCGGGTTGCCGGTCAGCGCGGCGGGCGCCGCAGGCGGCTCGACGGGCAGCGGCGGCATGTTCCAAGCGGGCGGCGGAACATCCACCAACGAAACGCCGAGTTTGGGTGGAACGCAATCGACTGGCGGTGCGGTTGGCGCGGGCGGGATGACGTCCGCGGGTGGGGCGACATCCGCGGGCGGAACTTCGACCACGGGTGGAATGCAATCGAGCGGCGGCACGGCCGGCGGGGGTTGGGCGATGTCCTCTGGTGGCGCCGTTGGTACCGGTGGCGAGGGCCTCGACGCGGGCTCTTCGGTGCAAGCCACCAATTGCACTAGCAAGGGCGGGCAGTATCTCTCGGGCACCTGCGTCTTCGATTGCAGCGCTCCAGGCACCTGCGCCGGCCTCGTGACTTGCCCGATCGGCCAGCCCTGCCGTATCTCGTGCGTTGGAACCAGCTGCGGGCAAGGCATCGACTGCACGAATGCGGCGTCGTGCGATATTACCTGCGGCCAGGTCGGCGTGGCTGGGGCGTGCGCCGGTCCCGTAGCGTGCGGCGGGAGCCAGTGCACTGTCGTTTGCACTGGCCCCGGTGGCTGCAAAGGGGGCGTGTCCAGCACCGCCTCCAAAACGCAGATCGGGTGCTCTGGCGTCGACACCTGTGCTGGCGTCGTCAGTTGCGGCGGCGACCAGTGCGAAATCACCTGCGGCGGCGAGCGAGCGTGTGCCGCCGGGGCCAACGCCGCGGCCGCCACCAGTTCGATACGCTGCTCAGGCGTGAATTCGTGCGCGAAGAGGGTGACCTGCAGCGCCTCGACCTGTCAGGTTTCCTGTGCCGGGGGCGGCGACAAGAACTGCGCGGATGGTGTCTTCTGCTACAGCGCCGACGCGACTTGTCCGTAACCGGCCGAGACCCCAGGGCCGTTGTTGCACGTCAAGCCCGAAAGCCCTAGGAATCCCGTGCCTTTTCCCATAAGATCAAGGGGCAGCACGTAGAGACATGGAAGGCTTTCCGCGACGCTTCGGCGGGTATGTTCTAGTCAAGCCCTTGGCGCGTGGGGGCATGGGAGCACTTTATCTGGCGCTGCATGGCCAGCGGGGCATGGAAAAGCTGTGCGTGGTCAAGACGGCCCTGCCGCACCTGATTGAGCGGGGCTATCTGCAACGGTTCAAGGACGAGGCCAAGGTCGTGGTCCGACTCACGCACGGCAACCTGGTCGGCGTGTTCGACGCGGGCCAGGTGAAGGGCGAGATTTACCTCGGCATGGAGTTCGTGGAGGGCAAGGATCTGCGCGCGGTGTGGAACCGCTGCGCGCAGAAGGGAATGGCGTTTCCTATGCCGGTCGCGGTTCACATCGTCAAGGAGCTGGTGCGCGGCCTTGGCTACGCGCACACCTTCGAAGGGCTGAAGCTGGTTCATCGCGATGTTTCGCCGCCCAACGTGCTTCTGTCCTACTCGGGCGAAGTGAAGTTGACCGACTTCGGGCTGGCCACCTCGACGCTCAAGCTCGAGAAGACCGCCCCCGGCGTGGTCTACGGCAAGATCAACTATATGGCGCCCGAACAGGCGCGCGGCGAGCCGCTCGACGGTCGCACGGATCTCTATTCCGCCGGCATCATTCTCTGGGAGCTTCTGACCGGCCGGCAAATCTTCGCCGCCCCCGCGCTCGCCGTCGGGGAAGATCCGCAGGACGAGCTGCTCGAGCGTGTGCGCCATCCGCAAATCGTGCCGCCCTCGCAGCGGGCGAGCCGCGTGCCGCACGAACTCGACGCCGTTCTCTTGAAGGCGCTGGCCGAGAAGCCGGGTGATCGTTTTCAAAGTGGCGAGGAATTCCGTTCCGAGCTGGCGGCTTTTCTGGCCAAGCACGCGCCGGCCATGGACGCTCATCTCGTGGCGCGCTTTTTACGCGACCTGTTCGGCGACGTCATGGCCAAGGAGCGCGCCGAGCGCGACGAGATGGTGCGGGAGGGACTGGCGCTTCTCGACGGTACCAGCGGGACCGAAGCCCTGGCCCGGTCGTCGGATGTGCACGAGGCGCACATCGAGGGTAGGGCGGGGGCGAACGAGCATGTGGAAACGGTGCCGCTCGGTCCGCACGATTTTCCCGACACGCCCGTGACACCCAAGCTCCTCGAAGAAGGTTCCCGCATGGTCGGGGCGCTTCTGGCCGGCCGCTACCAAATCAAGCGATTGTGCGGCGAGGGCGGCATGGGCCGCGTGTACGAGGCCGAGCATGTCGAAATCGGCAAGCGTGTCGCGGTCAAGGTTTTGCACCCGGCCTACTCGCGCACGCCCGACCTGGTCGAGCGTTTTCGGCGCGAGGCGCGCGCGGCTTCGCGCATCGAGCATCCCAACGTCGTCAACGTCACGGATTTCGGCACGACCGACGACGGCGCCTTGTTCTTCGTGATGGAGTACATCGAGGGTATCGAGCTCGGCCTTCTGGTTCATCGTGAAGGTCCGCTACCGCCGGTGCGTGCCCTGCGCATCGCGGAGCAAATGTGCGAGGCGTTGCAGGCCGCGCACGACGTGGGGGTCATTCACCGCGACCTCAAGCCAGAGAACATTCTTCTGCTCGGGCTGGGCGCCAACCGCACCCCGCCCAAGGGCCAAGTGACTCCGGGCGCGGAGCTGCGCCAACCCAGCGACTTCGTCAAGGTGCTCGACTTCGGCATCGCCAAGAGCAGCGCCCTCGAGGAGAATCCCAAGAACGGCAAACGGCTTACGCGGCCTGGCGTGGCCATGGGCACGCCCGAGTACATGGCCCCCGAGCAAGCGGCCGGGCATTCCGCGGAGGCTCGCTCCGACATCTACGCCGTCGGCTCGATCATGTACGAGATGTTGTCCGGCTTGCCACCCTACGACGGCGACAACGTCATGGAAGTGCTGCACAAGAAGGCCAACGAGTCTCCCGCGTCGCTCGCCAAGCTGCGGCCCGAGCTTTCTCCCGCGGTGGTCGCCCTGGTGGAGCGGGCCATGGCTCGCTCGCCGAGCGAACGGCCCAAGAGCATGGCGGACCTGGCCTACGCGATTCACACCGTGGAGACCGCGCTCGTCATGACCCCGCCGCCGGTGCTCGTGCCGGTACCCGGGCTCTCCTCGCACGGCGATGGTCAAGGTAGCTACCAGGCGGTCTACGGCGAGGTTAGCGAAACGCGCGTGGTGAGACCCTGGGCCGCGCGTCGTCGGCGCACATACTTTCTGGCGGCTGGAGTCGTTGGTCTCGCGTTGGCAGTGTTCGGGGTGGTGCGCCTGTTGTCTCGCGCGCCATCCACGCCAGCGCACGAGGTCGCGGTCGTTCCGATTCCCGCGGAAGTCGCTCCCGCGCAGATTCCTCCCGCGTATCCCGAACCACCGGCGACCTTGGATCAAGCCACCGAGGCGGCTCCCGTCGCGGCACCTGGCCCCGGCGAGGAACAGGTGGCGGAGCAGGCGGCGGATGACGAGGCGGGCGAAAGTGGCAAGCGCGAAGCGGCAGCACGCGGCGCCCATATTGCGGCACTCGCCAAGCAAGAGAGCGCCATGTTGCTTGAGGCGCAGCAGCTTCTTCATGCCCAGCGCTACGAAGAAGCACGCGCAGCGTTTACCAAACTCCTGACCGTCAAGAAGAACCGTGGGGTAGCTTTCACGGCGCTGGCCAAGATCGCCTTTCAAGAAAAAAACTACAGCGAAGCGGTGGAGCGCGCCAAGGAAAGCGCTCGTGCTGGCGGCGGGGCCGAGGCGCGCGTGCTCTTGGGAGACGCTTACTTCAAGCTCGAAAAGTACGAGGACGCCAAGAAAGCGTACGGCGAAGCTCTCAAGCTCGACCCCAACAACCGCGTGGCCAGCCAAGGATTGCGCCTGCTCGACAACCACTAGGCACGATTGAGATGGGAACCCTGAAAGGGTTCCCAAACCCTCCCGCGCTATGGCTCCGCCGGGCAAAGCCCGGCTACGCCAACGCGATTGAGATGGGAAGTGAGATGGGAACCCTCACGCGCAGCTAGGCCGCCGGCGAGGCGTGGGCTCCGCACGCGTTTGCCTAGCCCGCGTAAACTTTCTCGACAAAGCGCGGCTCACGGGCAATGCGGGCCAGCAGGCTACGTTGTTTGGTTGATTCTTGGGGAAAAGTGCACCCAATTATCGCAGAATCGCTGGCGATTCGACGTGTTCCGCTGTTCCCAAGGAGGGAGATGATGTACCACTCGAGATTGATCCTTTTCAGCACTTGCCTCGCGATGTTGTTCTTGCTGGTTCGCTGTGCTGCCGAGGGCAACGGGTCGACGGGGTCTTCGCAAGGCGGTTCGGCGGCGGGCGGCACATCCTCGGTGGGTGGCACAACCTCGGCAGGCGGCGTGAGCAGCGGGACCGGGGGTACGACATCCACCGGTGGCACGAAGGCCTCGGGTGGCGCGACTTCGGCCGGCGGAACGACCTCCGCTGGTGGCAGCAAAGCCTACGGCGGAACGACTTCCCCTGGAGGAACAGTTTCCGCTGGCGGAACGACTTCCACGGGCGGCACGATATCCACGGGCGGCGCGACGGTCGTCGCGGATTGCTTGGGTCAGGCCCTGGCAAAACCCGGTGACTCGACGAGCGTGTCCAAGAAGTACCTGAATCTGGGCGACATGCGCCTGATCGACAACCGATGGGGCGCCGACGCGCTCAACTGCGGCGGCGCAAGCTACAAAGTATACGTCAACGACGACAAGACCATTGGCTATGATTTCAACCGCCCAACCTGTGGTGGCAAGAAAGCGGATCCCGACTTCCCGGAGGTTGAGTTCGGGGTTGCTCCCTTTGGCACCGGCAGCTCGCTCCTGACCAGCCCGGCGTGTTCTTCAACCACCCTGTTGCCCATCCAGATCAAGAACCTCACCAGCGCGAGTGTGAACATCGACAATTTCGCCAGCACCTACCAAAACCCGACCTACTTCGACACCAACTTCGAGTTCTGGATTAGCAAGAACAATCCCGCCACGAGCGCCGACGGGGGCGTCTACGCCGAGATCATCACGTTCTTGGGCTGGAATGGCAGCCGCATGGACTCGAAAAACGGCGGTTGGAGCTGCGACAAGAGCGGGAACGTCACCGCCGGCAGCGCCGGGTTCAATCTCTGTCATCAGAGCGATACCTGGTCGAGCGGCTGGCGCTTCTTCAACTTCAACCTCAACAATGGCCCCCAGAACACTTTCTCCGGAAACGTCGACATCAAAGCCATCCTCACTTGGGTAATGAACAACTACAGCGGGTTCACGACGGATATGTGGCTCACGCGCATCGAAATCGGCACCGAGGTCGACGACAACACCCAAGGCACGGCCAAGTTCAACAACCTCACCTTCGAGGTGAACGGAACATCCAAGGCCATCACGCTGGCAAACTAGCGATCGCGAAACCCGCTGTCCGCGTTCGTCGGTCGCTGATAAGCTACCTCGCACAAGGTGATGTCCGCGAACTTTCCGCGACAGTTCGGCAAGTACGTCCTGCTCAAGCCATTGGCCAAGGGCGGAATGGGGGAAATCTACGTCGCGGCGCTGGGTCAGATCGATGGATTCGACAAGCTGTGCGTGATCAAGAAGGTCATTCCCGAGAAAGCCGACGAGGGCAAGACCAAACGCCTGCTCGACGAGGCCAAGGTCGTGCTGCGGCTCACGCACTCGGGGTTGGTCAACACCTTCGACGCCGGACAGGTCGACAACGAGTTCTACATCGCCATGGAGATGGTGGAGGGCAAGGACCTGCGCGAGGTGTGGAATCGCTGCGTGCGCGTGCGCCATCGCATCCCCATCGAAGTCGCGTTGCAGGTCGCGCGTGAGGTGGCGCGCGCCCTTTTCTATGTGCACACCTACGGCGATTTGCACCTGGTTCACCGTGACGTGGCTCCGCCCAACATCATGCTGGCCTACAACGGCGACGTGAAGCTGACCGATTTTGGCCTGGCACGCAGCGCGCTCAAATCGGAGCACACCCAGCCCGGCGTGGTTTTTGGCCGCGCGGCCTACTTGGCTCCCGAGCAAGCGCGCGGCGAGGTCGCGGATCCTTGCACCGACGTGTATTCCCTGGGCGTCGTGTTGTGGGAGCTTCTGACCGGACACCAGTATCTCCAGATTTCGGGGCTCGATCCGGCGGCCGCCTTGGCCCTGGTCCGCCATCCCAAGCCCACGCCACCCTCGGCGCGCGCGCCTTGGATTACCCCGGCTCTGGATCGCGTGCTCCTGAACGCCCTGGCCGTGGATCGCGCCAACCGCTACGCCACCGCCGAGGAATTCCGTCTCGAACTCTCGAGCGCTATCGCCGAGGCGGCGCCGCGCACGGACGCCGCGCGCGTGTCCGAGCTGATGCACGCCATCTACCGCAAGGCCATGACGGAAGAGGCGGCCGAGCGCGAACGATTCATCAAGGACGTTCTGCCGGCCTTTCGTGCGTCGACGGTGGCGGCGGCCCAACCGGCGCACGCGACACCGCCTCCGCTGCCGGGCAAGAAGCGCGCTAGCCAAGGCACGGCCACGTCCGCCCTGCCCACCGCTCAAGAACTGGAAGCGCGCAGGTGGGCCAAGCGCGAGGCCGCGTTCAAGGTTCTCGCCGAATTAGCCAGCGAAGAGGACGGCGGCGCTTCTCGCCGATAGGCCCGCGTGGAACAATCGCATCCGATGGTAGAGCTTCCGCGCGTGGCCGTGGTCACCGTCATCTACCGCTGCGAGAAGTTCATGCGCGGGCTTCTCCAAAGCATCGCCAGCGTCGAATATCCGCGCGATCGGTTGCAATTTCACCTCGTCGACAATGGCCCGGGAGACGGAACCTTGGCGGCGGCGCGCGCGGAAATCGCGCGCTTGGGTGAAAGCCTGCCCGAGGTCGTGATCCACGAGCCCGGTGTCAACGTGGGATTCGCGGCCGGCAACAACATTGCCTTGCGCGCGGCCATGGCGCACGGGGTGGACTACTGCTTTCTGCTCAATCCCGACGCGACCTTCGAGCCTGCGGCCTTGCGCGAAGTGGTTGAAGTCGCGCAAAACACGCGCGGCGCAGGCTCGGTGCAATCCTTGCTCGTGCTCGGTGACGAACCGGACGTGGTGAACAGCAGCGGCAACCACATTCACTTTCTCGGCTTCGGCTACGTCGGAGACTACCGGCGACCGCGCAAGGACGTACCGTCCGGGCCGCGCGACATCGCGTTCTCTTCGGGAGCGTGCATGCTTTTGCCCGTGCCGGTCTTGCGCGAGGTGGGACTTTTCGACGAGACTTTGTGGCTCTATCACGAGGATTTGGATCTGGGCTGGCGCATCCGCCTAGCCGGGTTGCGCAATCTGATTGCGCCCGCGAGTGTGTGTCGGCACCACTACGAATTCTCGCGCGCGCTTTCCAAGTGGTACTGGATGGAGCGCAATCGCTGGATTGTGGTGCTCAAGAACTACCGGCTGGCCACGCTCATATTGTTGTTGCCCGCAATGTGGCTGGCCGACTTGGGTTTGCTGCTCATGTCGGCCAAGGCCGGCTGGCTTGGCGCAAAACTGCGCTCGCTTCTGTGGTTCTGGCGGCCGTCGGCTTGGCGCTATTTGTGGCACGGTCGGCGCGAGGTCGCGCGCATCCGTCGCGTGCCCGACCGCGAACTTCTGCGCCACTTCACCGCGGTGATCGACTTTCCCGATTTCCGCAGCCCCGTCGTCACCAAGCTGGTCGAGCCGGTGTGGAAGGCAATGCTGGCGGTGTTGCGCGCGCTCGTGCGCTGGTAGAGCGGAATTTCGACTGCCACCAAGCCGCGCCAGCAATGCGGGGGGATAGGCGTTTCGGCAACCTGGCGAAGGACAGGGGTGACAGCAAGAAGGGACGTGGCGAAATTCGGTGGACCGGTTCACCAGGCAAGCAAAGACCGATCGGCAATGCGGCAGAGCGACGCGCAGAGCTTATCAAGTCGCTGACGTGTGACTTGACTAGATGACGGAACCGCAGCACAATTCAACGTGTGGCAAACCCAAATCTTGCGATTACCGTATCGATCTTTTCGGCCACGGTCCACCGGACCAAGAATCGATTGATCGCGATTCCCGCCGCCGAACAGCGGCGGTTGGGGCTGTCTCGACGACCCAACAACCATATTGTGCGCTACTCGATCAGACGGCAGGGACAGGGCCGATGGAATCACCTCTTGGCGGACCTGACCTACGACAACGAATTCGCCGTCCCTGCGGCCGTCACCGGAATCAACGGCGGCGACACGGTAGAAGTGAAGATTCATCAGGTGATCCCCAATCCCAACTCGCCCCTTCCTGGCGGGCCGTCTAGCAGCAGCCCCGGCGCCTTTCTGTCTGCTCTGGCAGGGGAGGCCGGGAGCGATGACCGCAACGACGGCAGTCAGAACGTCGACCAGTACCTTTACGGCAACCACGATGGCTAAGGTGGCAATCCTAATCGACACGGGCTACCTGGTCGCCCTCATCAATCAGAAGGACTCCCTTCACGCCCAGGCCAAGACCTTGGCTCGGAGTTGGGAGAAGTCTGGGCAAGCTCTCGTGACGACCGATGCGGTATTGATCGAGTTTGCGAACTTCTTCGCCCGCAGCCCTTTGCGGGCGCTCGCGGCGTCATGGCTGCGCCGCCTGCGCCAATGTGTCCATCCGCCAGTCCGCCCCTTGGCGGCAGCCTGATTCTGGTTGACGGGGACCGCGCGCGGTGATCAGGCCGCTGTCGCCGCTTTGGGCTCTCTGGCGCCGGTGGCCTGGCTGGCCGCCGCCGC
>Ga0224559_1000510_pt1 | contig 25515 bp, 17 predicted proteins | sample 714S33034metaG_FD_180676 | JGI IMG/M metagenome (GOLD analysis project Ga0224559, IMG submission 180676) | Peat soil microbial communities from Stordalen Mire, Sweden - 717 S3 30-34 | ecosystem: Environmental > Terrestrial > Soil > Wetlands > Peat | place: Sweden: Norrbotten County, Stordalen... | reverse complement strand
GGAAGAGATTCCTTCACAGTTTCACAGTCTCACAGTAAATAGGGGGGGAGGGGGGTATTCACACATCGCGGGGGTACGGGCCAGGCATATAGCGGATGGTTTGAGCCGGTCGCAGTGGGGTCTTTTTCATCATTTTATGATTATGCGCTTGGGGGGAATAATTTTCTGCAAACCACCAACGGGAAGGTCATCGGAGACGGGGCACACTCTCCTGCACAGTGCATCTTGCCGCTGCATCGGAGTTAGTAAAAGCATCCGCAGATCCTTCGACTCCGTTTGGCGCAAAGAACGCGCCAAATTCCGCTCAGGATGACAGAGTTAGATTGAAGAAAAGGCCCGGGCGAAGAAACTCGTCCGGGCCAGTTTTGCAAAGTTGAAGGTTAGAAGGTCAAGCGAAGAGCGCCTTGGAAGATGCGAGGCGAGTTCACTCCGGTGACCAGGCCAAAACTACCTCCATCCACGTTGGAACCCGGGCCAGAAAAGTTCGGATGGTTGGTGGCGTTGAAGGCATCCCAGCGGAACTGGAAGGTCTTTCCTGGCAGCAGAGTCCAGTTCTTCATGATCGATGCATCAATGCCAAAGACGCCCGGTCCAAAGTAGGAGTTCTTGCCGGTGTTGCCGAAGCCGCACCATCCCGGTGTTTGGTCGTTACAGGATGTGGGATCGGCGAAAGCTGCCTGGTTGAAGTAACCCGTTTTAACCCAATCCCAGTGGTTGCCCTTGCCCATGTTGGCGGCTACGCCGGAAACCGAGTCGGCGCGGGAATTCCACAGGCCTGCTCCATTGTCCTTCCACGAGCCAATCGAGAACGGGCTACCCTTCTGCAAGGTGATGATGCCGCTCAACTGCCAGCCGCCGACCGTCTCTTCCATCAGCTTGCCTTTTTCCTTGAAGGAAGGGGCTTGGTAGATAAAGTTGCTTTTCCAGGCCCACGGCACGTCCGCACTGGAGTTGCCGCGGTTCCACTTGGCGCTGTATGGATTGCCCAACGCCGGATTGCCGTAGGAGACGTTGCTGGAGCCGGTGATGTCGATGGTATGCGCCCAAGCCAAGCTGGACTGGAACTGGAGGCCGTGCCATGCGTGCTGATCCAAGGTGACCTGCAGCGAGTTGTAGCTCGCCGTCGCCCAGCTCTGGTCCTCGAAGATGTCCCCGAAATTTGTGTTTTTGGGCACCGTTGGGTTCGTGTACACTTTTGAATCAGGTTTATTAGGCCACGGTGGGTTCATGTCGATGTCCACCGACAGGTGATCGGTTTCGTTGCCCACATACGCCACGCGAACGACCGTCGTCGAGGTGACCTGCTGCTCGATTGAGAAGTTCCAGGCATACACCGTGGGCAGCTTGAAGTCGCGGCTGAAGGCTTGGTTGATTAGCTGGGAATTGCCTGCGGGAATGGCTATGTTCTTCGCCGGCTTGTAGGAAGTCGTCGCCCAAGCGTAGGTTTCCGGGAAGGGGCTGGTGGGAAAAGGAGAGACTCCGCCCCAAGCAGCCTGGAAAGCAGTGTTGCTCCATGGGTTATCAAAGGGGATGACCGCACCTTTGATAACAGAATCAGGACAGATAGCTTTATTGCAGGTGGAGTCCCAATCCCAACCCGAGAATTCAAAGGTGGGGCTGAAGGGGGCGACGTCGGCGGCGTGGTTGTACTCCGAGTACTGCAGCGGACCGGAGAAGATGCCGAATCCGGAGTGGATGACGGTGTGCGGCAGGAACTTAGGCTGCCATGCCATGCCGATGCGAGGCTCCCAGAAACTGTAGTCACTGTTGATTAGAGTATCGGGCACGCCGGGATCACCGGGGAAGTTGAGTCCCGCGGAAGCGTTGGGAAACACGACGCTTTGCTGGCCAGGGGTGTTATTCGCGAAACCGGCGATGGTATTCTTGCCGGGAATCCAGGCTGCGCCGCGACCGTTCTTGGAGACGGGAGGCGTGTTCGGATCCCAGCGCACACCCAGGTTGATGGTCAGACTCGGACTCACCTTCCAGTCGTCCTGGATGAAGGGACCAACCTGCCAGCCAGCCACATCGGCAATCTCGCCGGCGCCCTGCATATAACCTGTTGCGTAGCCCAACATATAATCGGCCAAGTATCCTCCGGTATAGGAACTAGTGGTCCCGGCTGTACCGGTTCTTCCAAAGCCGATCATCGGCTGGGTCGGATAGGACGTATTCTCGGCTGCGTGCTGATGCATCAGGTCGATGCCTGCGGTGAACGAGTGCTTGCCGATGATCTTATTGATCGTATCCGTGATACCCAAGGTGTTGCGGACTTCCGCCGAGGGCTCATCCCAGCCGCTCTCAAAGCCGTTGTTCGAGTTGATGCGGAGAGCGCCCATATAGCAACTGCCCGTGGGCTCGTTGACCCCAATATTCACTCCATTAGGATCCGCGCCATTGTTGGAGAAGCACATCGCCTTTCCGTCGCTGCCCAGCTCCTGGGCGCCGCTGTGCGAAGTGTCCTGGTTCATAAAGGCCGAGATCGTGTTGACGGTGGTCGGATTGATCGTCCAAGTGTGCTGCAGCAGGTTGTTGAAGTAATACATCTGCTGCCAGAAGCTGGCCGTCCACGAGCCGTGGTTGTAGGCGCTCTCCATGTTGCCGGGAACGTCACTCGACGGAGACCCGAAGGAGTTGGTGTAGGAGCGCAGGGTGAGAGTTTGGGAGGGCGAGATAATGTAGTCCACTTTGAGGGTGCCCTCCTCGTAGTTATCGTAGACGTTGGGATAGGTGTACATCATATCGCCGTTGGCCTTCTGTAATCCGGGCTTCAGAGTCGCGGTGTTGGGCACCGTGGTTGCAGCATGGATCATGCCTTGGCTGGCAAAATACTTCGCGGCCGGTGATAACTGCACGGGAACAGTTGTGCTGCAGGATGCTGTAGGAGAGTATTCACAGGCAGTCGTTGTAAGGCTGGTGTCGAGCTGGTCGTGATTGCCGGTAGCGGAATTCAATTTGAAGGGACCGCCCAAGTCTACGCCCAGGCCGCTGAAGTCGCCATTGAGCATGGCGGTGGTCGGTGTGCTGGTCAACGTGTCGGTCGAGTTGTAGATGAGCTTGGTCCCCTGGTAGTTGCCGAAGATGAAGAGCTTATCCTTAATGATCGGTCCGCCGGCAAAGATACCGAACTGGTTGCGCCGCAGCGTATCTGTTGCGCTGCTGAACCAGTTGGTGGCGTTCATGGCATTGTTGCGGACGTACCAGAAGGCGCCGCCATGGAAGTTATTGGTGCCGCTCTTGGTGGCGATGGAAACCACCGCGCTGGGCGCGAAGCCATACTGCGCGCCGAAGTTGCTGGTGAGAACCTTGAACTCCTGGGTGGCGTCGGCGTTCGGGAACGGGTTCGTCAGCAGGTCGTAGTTGTCCATGTTGGTGACGCCATCGAGCATATAGAAGGTGCTGCCGTTGCGGCCGCTGCCGATGCCGGCACCAGTCTCGGTCGGGAAAGAGAATCCGGTCTGGATGCTTTCACCGCCATGATGCTGAACGTCCACTGAGCCGGGCACCAGGAAGACGAGGGACGAAGGATCGTGTCCGTCGAGCGGTAGTTGGGAGATGGCGGCTTCACTGATGGTCGTTCCCAGCTCGGCCGTGGTGGTGTTGATCAGCTCGGTGTCGGCAATCACGCTGATCGTCTCAACCTTGCCAGCGCCAATCTTGAGATGCACATCCTGCGTCGCCGCTTGGTTGACGGTCAGCACGATGCCGGTCTGCAGATAGCGGTCAAAGCCGGCGGCTTCGATGGCCAGCGAATAATTGCCAATCGGCAAGGGCTTCAACAGGTAGGTTCCGACACTGTTTGTCTTTTCGGTCACCTTGAAGCCGGTGTCGACATTGGTGATGGTTACGGCGGCTCCGGGAAGGGCTCCCCCGGAAGGATCAGTGACGAGGCCCGTCAAACTGGCGCTGGTTCCCTGTCCATAGGCGAGAAAGCCGGAAACAGCGAAACAAACGAGAAGGACGAGCAGCAGAGTGCGTACATGCTTCATGTTGATAGTTTGCACAAACACCTCCTGAAGTGTTCTAAATCTGGCGCCCAGAGCGATTCAGCGTTCGCGCAAAATCGTCTTCCCCTGTTGGCGCATATAGATGCATTGCTTTCAAGCCGCGACCGAATTGCTGTGAAATCCAGCGACGGCAACTCAGATGGCACATTTCGAGTCGAATCGAAGATTACGCTTCTCAAAGAACGTCACGCATCTGCCGAAAGTAGGATCGTAAAGATTTTTTCATGGCTCTTCAAAAAGCAATTCAAGAGCCATGTCAAGGCTTGGTTGGATGGAGTATAACTTCATACTCCGGCTGCACTTCCACGCCGAAAACTTTGGCGGTTTGACCTTCGTGGTTCATCGCCTCCCAGGCGCGCGCATCCAGATAGATGGGCGCGGCGTGCGGCAGCGGGAGGACGCTGACTTCGAGCTTCTTGCCGAAGGCCTCCGGCAGGAAGCGCTTCAGCCCGATCTCCCAGGGGCGTCCGTTGTAAAAATCATCATCCAGCAAGCGCCCGTCGAGCGAGAGCCGCGACACATCGCCGGCATAATGGACGCGCAGAAAGAGGTCGCTGAGGCCGGTCATGGATTGAGCGGGAATCACCAGGCTCCACGCGGCGGCGCCGGCATAGTCTGCCTCTTCCGGGGCCTGCGGCATCGGCCCGTCCCGGCCTTCGACGTGCGCATTCATGCGGATCGCCGGCCGGGAGGCGGCTTCACGGATGCTCTTCCACTCGAAGTCGATCTTGCGCGGCTCGACTTCACCCGACCACTCGCGCCAGAGCGCAGCAGGGTTGCCCGCTTGCCCCTGAGGCAGGTAGATCGAAGCCTTGAGGCGGGCTGGATCCAGCGAGCGCACATGGACTCCATCCTCGCCGGCAAAGATCTCTGCCGGAGAAAGAAGCACCGTAATCTTGTCGCCGCAAGAGACGCGCCAGAACTGCTCGGCCTGCGCCTCGGTCAAAAGCACAATCCGCGCGGCGCGGCCGTTCTTGCCGGTCACTTGCAGCACCGTATTCTTGCCCGGTTCCGGATTCTGAACCACAATGCTGCCCTCGGTCCGCGTGACCGTTCCGCTCGTAGCCGAAATCGACGCAACGCTGGCCGCGTCAAAGGCAAACTCCGGGCGCAGGCCGGGGATGGCGAAGAAGAAGTAGGTTGTCTCCGCGCCGCTGTCCAGGCGGGTCAGCAACTGCGCTGTGCTGTACTGGAGCGTGCCTGCTCCCAAATCGAGATTCAACGGCCAGATGAAATAGCTGTTGGCGGGAAGGTCAATGGGGGTGCGCGGCAGGTCAATACTGCCCGAAGGCAGCTTGATCCTGACCTGAAATGCGGGGCGCTCCGTCATTTCGAGTTTGCGGACGTAGTTATTGATAAACAGATAGCCGCTGCTACCGCTGGCGCGCAGCATGGTGCGCGCGACGGTGGCGTCGGCTGCGTTCTTCGGCATTCTGTTCGGCGGATAGGGAGGCATCGCCGCCAGTTCCGAGCCGAAGGAAGCTAGAAAGAGGTGCAGGCTCTTGACCTTGCGAAAGGAGTCCCGCTCCTGCCCGTACTCGCCCAGCGGCGCCTGGTAGTCATAAGAAGCAATGGGCAGATCGTTGAAGTAGCCGGTGGCGGTGGATTCCTGCATCGTGCTCAGCTTGCCCGCGGGGTTGGCGCCGCCGTGGAACATATAGTAGCCGTAAAGATTCACGCCGGAGCCGAGTGAGGTCAGCGTCAGCGCGGCAATGTCATCGGGCTGCATCAGCGGGCGGCGATGATAGGAAGGCTCCATGCCGCCCCCCTGCTCGGCGGCGAAGTATGGATAGTGGCTGAGATCGATCTTTCCGGCCGGATCGCCCATCGCCATGTCGCCCATATCGCCCAGCTTGCGGTCGGTGGAGAAGAGATAGACCGGGTTGGGAGGCGCATCGGTCAGCAGGCTGGTCCAGAAGTTGTCCTGATAGCCGCCGGAGACGGGAATCACCTCGCGGACCGGGTAGTCGTGACCCGGCCATCCGGTGACGGAGAAGAGCGGCGGATCGATGCCCGCGGCGATAGCCATCCGCTTCAGTTCGGCCAAGTGCTCGGCGCCCGCGCCGGGACCGGTTACGCCATACTCGTTTTCGATTTGCACGCCGAGGATGGGTCCGCCGTCCTGCCAGAGGAGGCCCTTGATCTGAGCGCCAATCTGGCCATAGAAGCGGCCCACATACTTCAGGTACTCCGGATCGTTGCGGCGCAGGGGAATTTTCTTGGCGATCAGCCAGTCGGGAAAGCCGCCATTGCGCGCCTCGCCGTGATCCCAGGGGCCGATGCGCACGTAAACGTAAAGCTCGTTCTCTTTGCAAAGCTGGATAAATCGGTGCAGATCGCGCTGGCCGGACCAATCGAACTGGCCTTCGATCTCTTCGTGATGAATCCAAAAGATGTAGGTGGAGACCACTTGCACGCCGCCGGCCTTCATCTTGAGCAGTTCTTCCCGCCAGTATTTTTCCGGATAGCGCGCGTAATGGAATTCGCCCATCACCGGCAGCCAGGGCTTGCCATTGAGCGAGAGGCTGCGGCTGTCGACGGAGATGCGGTCACCGGCGGGCGAAACGCCGCCCATGCGCAGGAAGCCCGTCTCCGGCGCGGCAGCCTGGCCGGTTGCGTCAATCAAAAGCGGCGGAGAAATCTGCTGGGCCGAAAGAACGGAGGAAATGCCCAAAAATGCGGTAAAGATGCCAACGCCAAACCATGTTTTCATACTGATCTCTCACTCCGAATTGGATCGGCGATTTGCAAAAATCAAGTGCTGCTCAGGTCAGCAGCCCTTCATCGGCCCTTGGGACTCGCCCCAAAGCGCCTCGCCCAACCGCGATTTAACTGTAGGCGTTTCATGAGGGCCTCCGAATCGGCAGAAAGTAGGATTGGCGAAAAATATTTGCAAGCACCTTCAGATCGCCAGTAATTCTAAATGAAGAAAAATGCGGAGAAAGCAACGCAGTTCCTCCCGTAGGGAGGGGACGAGAATAGCCCAGGGTGAAACCCTGGGAAGGCGTTCGACGGAGAGATTCCCGCCCTGTAGGGGCGGAGTGAACCCCCTGCACGATCGCTGGATTCAATGATCCATGGCCAACGCTTTCGATTCGCCCCTCCGGGGCGAACTCTCCTCTCTCTGCATCGTACCCAGGGTTCCGCTGCGCTTCACCCTGGGCTATTTTCATCCCCTCCGGGAGCAGGCCGATGGGCTGCGCATGGAATAGCCGACGTTGAGATCCATTTCGAATTGCGGTTGAAATGCCGCGGGGAGTTGTTCAATGCCTCCGTAATGAGCGAAGATAGCTGACGGATAGGCGGGACCGTTTTCCTTTCGTCCGGTGCCTGGAGGCCTTCTTCTGCTCTCTTCCTACATTTCGATTCGCCAGCCTTCGGTTAGCAGTGTGCGGCGTGGACCGGGAGGTCCACGCAACAGCCGGCCAGGAGGCCGGCGCTACTTGTTCGGCTGGCGCTATCTGCTCTTGATTCTCATCGGCGCATTTTTGCTCTCCAGCTCCAGCACGCCGGCGCAGAAGCCGCCCGCAGAGGCCTCGGCGGCTGGCGGAGGCAATTGGAATTACACCCTCCGCTCCTGGAAGTCGCAGGATGGCTTGCCGGAAGAGACGGTGCAGGCCTTCGCGCAAACCCCCGACGGCTTTCTTTGGGTGGGCACCAGCGGCGGGCTGCTGCGCTTTGACGGCGCGCGCTTCCGCCTCTTTGCCCATGAGAATACCCCGGCCTTTGGCGAAAACAGCGTTTTTTGCCTGCTGGCCGCGCGCGACGGACGCCTGTGGATCGGCACCGACGGCAGCGGGCTGATCGAGTGGCGCAACGGCGTCTTTACCGCCTATTCCGCCGAGAAAGGCCAGACCGCCGACTTTGTGCGCGCGCTGGCCGAGGACCATAACGGCCTGCTCTGGGTGGCTACCGACGATGGGCTTTTCTGGGCTAAAAACGGCCGCCTGGAGCGGGCCGACAAGCCGTTGGGGCTGCCCATCTTCAACGTTCATGCGGTGCTCGAAGACCGCACGGGCCGCATCTGGGTGGGCGGATCGCGTTTGTACTCGCTGAAGGACGGTCAGCCTCACGAGTATTCTCTGCCCGACAACGACAGCCGCAACAAGGTGAAGTCCTTTCTGCAAACCGCCGACGGGACGATCTGGGTGGGTACGGTGGGCGGGCTTTTTCGCCTGCGCCCGGGCAAGGAGAACTTCGAGCCGGTGGCGGGAGTCTTCGGGACCATCCGGGCGCTCCGCGAGACGCCCAGCGGGGAGCTTTGGGCAGGCTCCATCGGCGAGGGTATCTTCAAGATCAGCGGCGGCAGGGTAACCCGCCTGAAGGCTCCCGCGCCGCTGGTCAGCAACACCGTGCTCTCGATCTTTGTGGATGCCGACCGCAATCTGTGGATCGGCACGCAGGCCGGCATGATGCGGCTCAGCCGGACCCCGGTGCGCGTCGTCGAGCTGCCCTCGGCCGCCGACTCGGACTTCGGCACTGTGGCGCTGGATGCGGACGGTTCGCTGTGGGCGGCTTCCAGCCAGCTTGTCCATGTTGTGGGCGATCATGCAGCCGCTTACCGCTTTCCCGGCCTGGGCGACGTGCGCGTGCGCAACCTGCTCCGCAGCCGCGACGGCTCGCTCTGGATTGGCACCGACGGAAGCGGCGTCTATCATCTGCTGCCCAAGGGAACCAGGCACTTCACCACGCGCGAGGGGCTGGTGAACAACTTTGTCCGCGTCTTTCTGGAAGCGAAAGACGGCAGCCTGTGGATTGGCGCGGACAATGGCGTGAGCCACCTCGCCAAAGACGGCTTTCACAACTTCACCAACCAGAATGGGCTGGCCTACAACAGCATCCGCTCGCTGCTGGAGGACCGCGACGGAACCATCTGGATCGGCACCGAGCATGGGCTGAGCCGCTACCGCAACGGACAGTTCATCCACGACGAAATCTCCGCCGCGCTGGGCGACGAGAAGGTCTGGGCGCTGCATCAGGATGCGGATGGAGGCCTGTGGATTGGCACGCGCGCCCATGGCCTCTATCGCTACCGCAATGGCCAGCTCTTCCACTACACCACCGCCAACGGACTGGCCAGCGACAGCATCTATTGCATTCTGGAGGACAAGCGCGGCAACTTCTGGTTCAGCGGCCCCTCCGGCGTGATGCTGCTCAACCGCGAAGAACTGGACGCCCAGACCCGAAACCGCGAGCAGCCGCTCTCTCTGCGCATCTTCCGCGCCGACGAGGGCGGCAAGCCGGCGCAGTTTTACGGCGGAACACAGCCGGCCGGCGCCTTGACCAGCACCGGCGAAGCCTGGTTCCCCACCAGCCAGGGGCTATGGAGCATCCGCCCCGATGAGCTGGAGCACCCGCTCATCTCTCATCTAAATATCGATACGGTCACCGTTGATGGCCGCCCCGCGCCGCTGGCCGAACTTAATCTGGAGGCGGGCAGCCGGCGCGTCGAGATAACCTGGGAGCCGGTCTCGCTGGGTTCGCAGGAGGAGCTTCGCTTCCGCTACCGGCTGGACGGATACGACCGCAACTGGACCTACGCCAACGCGCAGCAGCGGCTGGCCACCTACACCAATCTTCCCGCCGGGCAATACACCTTCCTGGTAGAAGCCTGGGAGACGGATCAGCCCGGCCACGCGGCCCGCGCCTCCATCGCCTTCGCCAAGCGGCCCTATTTCTACCGCACGGCGTGGTTTATCGCCGTCTGCGCGCTGCTGGTGGCGCTGCTCTCCGTGCTGGCCTATCAACGGCGGATGAAGCGCATTCACGACCGCTACAAAGTGGTTCTGGCCGAGCGCACCCGCCTGGCGCGCGAGATGCACGACACGCTCATTCAGGGCTGCGTCAGCATCAGTGCGCTGCTGGAGGCCGCCGCCAGTGGAGAGATCGACGACAATGAATCCCGCCTGCACCTGATCGACTACGCCGCCACGCAGATTAGATCGACCGTGGACGAGGCGCGCCAGGCCGTCTGGAATCTGCGCGGCGACGAGCACGCCAGCGTCGATCTGGAGACCGCGCTCAAGCGCATGGCGGAACGCATTGGCCGTGAGCATGACGTGGAGATGGCCTGCCGCGCCGCCGGAAAGCCCTTTGACCTCAGCCTGCCGGCCACGCATGAGCTGATGATGGTGGCCCGCGAAGCGGTCTTCAACGCCATCCTGCACGGCCACGCCAAACACTTGGAAGCGGAGATCTGCTACGCCGCCGACTCGCTTACCCTGACGGTCAAAGACGACGGCAAGGGCTTCGACGCCACTGGAGCCTTCGCCGAAGGCCACTTCGGCCTGCGCGGAATGCAGGAGCGGATTCACCGCTTCGGCGGCAAGCTGGAGATCAAGAGCGCGCCGCATCAGGGAACCCGCGTGGTTGTGGCGATTCCGCGCGCCGCCATACATGGCTGACGGTTTCATGCTCCAGGCTCTATAATCGCCTTGTTTATGCCGCCCATCCGCATTCTCATTGTTGACGATCATCCCATCATGCGGGTTGGGATCACGGCGCTGCTGGCCTCCTGCAAGGAGGTCGCGACCGTCGCCCAGGTCGGCAGCGGCGAAGAGGCAGTCAAGCTGCACGCGCTTCACAACCCGGACATCACGCTGATGGACCTGCGCCTGCCCGGCATCAGCGGCGTCGAGACCATTCGCCGCATTCGCGCCCAGAACTCCAAGGCGCGCTTCATCGTCCTGACCACCTACGAGGGCGACGAGGACATCTTTCAGGCCATGGAAGCGGGCGCAACCGGCTACCTGGTCAAAGGCATGCCCCAGGAGATGCTGGTCAACGCCATCAAAAAAGTCCACGGCGGAGGCCGCTATATCCCCAGCCCTGTCTCCCAGGCGCTCACCTCGCGCACCCCGGACTCCAGCCTGAGCGCCCGCGAGCGCGAGGTGCTTGCCTTGGTGGCTAAAGGCAACTCCAACCGCGAAATCTCCACCAAACTGGGCATCACCGAGTCCACGGTCAAATGCCATGTCAGCGTCATCCTGATGCGCCTGAATGCCAGTGACCGCACCCAGGCCGTGGTGACAGCGCTGCAGCGCGGCCTGATCCATATCTAGTTACCCACCGCTGTCGCCGACCCGCGGGAGATGAAATTGTAGCGCCGGTCTCCAGACCGGCTGTCGTGCGGGCGTCCTCGCCCGCACTTGTTTCTTATCAAGGAATTTCTGAAGCCGACCAAGATCCGCGACTACGGATGCGCCAGCGGAACCCGCACCAGAATCGAATTGTCCACGCGCGCAATCAGCCGGGAGAATCCCTCCTTGCCCACATTCCGCATCGGCAGGTAATGCGGGTTGAGCGGCTCCACATCCACGCGGAGCGGAGCTTTGGCGTCTTGGGGCACGTCGAAGCTGACGCGCAGATCAGGCTGGCCGTCGCCGTCCACGTCCACCACGTCAGAGACGTGCGGGGGCAGCGTGCTCACAGGCGTCCAATCCAGTTGCACAAAGGGCTTTTCGCTCTGCAGAAAGTGCGGAGTGACAGGCCGGTGAATGTTGATGGAGTATGCGCCCATCTGGATGGCGCGCGCCGTTGGCCCGCCGGAGTAAACCTCATCCACATGGAGCGGAAGGGCGGCAACGCCATTCGAGAAAACTCCCATTAGCAGAAAAGGAACCAGCACCGCCACGAGCACGGTCATTCCCGCCGCTGTATAGCCGAGGATTGCACGCAGTTTCATAACTTACCTCTATAAAAAGTGAATGATCGTGAAAAGCCCTGAAGCGATGATGCTGCCGCCAAACATAATGGCCATGGCCCAGGCGGCGTACAGAAACATGAGCCGCGCGCGCTCCGGCTTCCAATTAATCGTGGTTCCCTTGATGTGCCAGACAGCGGCTTGCCGCGGGCAGGCATCCACGCACGCGCCGCACTTCATGCACGACATCAGCGCTTCGCCGCGCGCAATAGACTCCTTCGACAGCGAGAGATTCGGGCAGGCATTCTGGCAGACCGAGCAGGAGTGGCAGCGCGTGCGGTCAATCTTGATCTCGAAGATGCTGATCTTGTTAAAGATGGATTGAAATGCGCCGAAGGGGCAGAAGAAGGAGCATTGCGTTCTCTTCTTGGTCAGCAACGGCAGCACGATGACCAGCCCCGCGAAGAGCACGATGAAGATGGCGTTCTGCATAAGGCCAATCGCATTGCGGGCGGTAACGTATTCCGTGACGGCTTTGAAAGGGCAGAGCCACGTGCAATAGGCCGGCTCAAAGAGGGCCAGCGAGAGCAGCACCATGGCCAGCAGCACGGCCCAGGGGCCATAGCGCCAGCGCGGGTCGAGCTTGCGAATCTTGGCGCGCTTGGGCACGGCGGCCATGCCCTCTTCGATTCCGCCGAAGAAGCACGCGTAGGCGCACCAGCCTTTGCCCAGCACCAGCGTCATGGCCAGCCAGAGGCCAACCATGACTCCGATGGCGTGGCCGGACGCCGTGATGGAGCCGGGGAAGACAATCGTCCGGGTGAGCGCGGCAGGCACAATGAGCAGCGGAATGGCCAGAAAGCAGAACGGCGTCCGTCCGGCAATCATCTCTTCCATGGGGATGCCCATGGTGCCGCGCGCCAGGACCATGTTGTAAATGAAGCCGATGGGAAACAAAACTCCCAGAGTCACGAAGAAGTAGCGCCGCCATCGGTAGGTGGTCCCGGTGCGCATCATCATGAAAAACAGGACGGTCATGAAGATTGCAGTGACGGCGGCGGCAAGCAGCGCCTTCGGGTCCGTGCTCGTGCCGGGGTGAAAGCCCATCAGCACCGACCAGATGGCCATGGGCAAAGTCAGCAACAAAGACCGCAGGAGGCCGCGCGGCGAGGCGGGTGTGAAGTGCGGTGTGCAAGCATTAGTGGCCATAAACGTTCTTTCCTATCAACATAGTGATTCCCAGCAAAAGGTAGTAAAGGGCAATGAGCGCCATTGCCATGCGCGCGACAGTCAGAACCGCTTCGTTGCGCGCGATGCAACCCATACTGATAAACGGCAAAAACCAGACCGTAGTTCCCACAAAAAAGCAAAAAAAGAAGAGCAAGGCCAGCGCCACGCTGCCCAGCTCGGCCGCCCTCACACCGGCCGCCACAAAAGGAGGGCAGAGGCTCAGCCCGGTCAGCAGGCCCAAGGTGGCCGCTCCGGCGGTTCGGCTGCTTCCCGGAGCACCAATCTTCACCAGCTTTGGAGTCGCGCACGCTTGGCCGCAGAGGTGTTTGGCGGACCACGCATACCAAAGCAGCATACCGGCGAGCAGAAGATTGACCGCGCCCATCACAAACACGCGCGAGGTCGGCGGCATGGACACCAGCGCGCCAACCTTCCATGCGACAACGGCAAACAGCAGGTATCCCAGCAGGCGTGCGCCCAAAAAGACGGAGAGATAGCGGGCATTGGATCGAATCCCCGCGCGCTCGGTGAGCAAAGATGGAACCAGCACGGGTCCGCAGGATGCAATGCAGGCAGGTCCAGAGGCCAGCCCCAGAGCCAGCGCCTCGCCGCAAAGAATAGACAGGGCCATGTGGAGATGATGGTCATCCCTCCGCGCCGCAGTCTGTGACGGATGATACGCGATGACCGGATGCTGAGGAATCCTATCGCGCCCGCGGATGGGTGCGGTCGTAGACGACGGTCAATTGCGCGGTGGTCAGTTGCGTGTAGCGCTGGGTCGTGGAGAGGCGCTCGTGGCCCAATAACTCCTGGATGGCGCGCAGGTCGGCGCCTTCTTCCAGCAGATGCGTCCCGAATGCGTGGCGCAGGGTGTGTGGATGGACCTCGGCGGAGAGGCCGCGCAGGATGGCGATGCGCTTGACGATACGGCCTACGCTGCGCGTGGTGAGGCGGGCCTGCGCGGATTTGCCTAATCCGCGCAGGCGCAGATTGAGGAAGAGCGCTGGCGTTTCGATGCGCTTTGCCGGCGCTTGGCCGTCCTTGCCAGCGGCCAGCAAAGCGGCGCGCTCCGCCATATAGGCGCGCAGAGCCTGGGCCGCCGCGTCGCCCAGCGGGACGTAGCGCTGCTTGTTCCCTTTGCCGCGAATCAGAATCGCGTCGTTGGCCCAGTGAATGTCTTCCAGATTCAGGCCGGTCAGCTCGGCGTTGCGGATGCCGCAGCCGTAGAGCAGCTCCAGAATCGCCGTGTCGCGCGCTGGCCAGCTTGCCGCGTCCTCCGCCACCGTATCGACCACGCGGTTCATCTGCTCGATGGACGGCACGCGGGGCAGATGCTTGGGCAGCTTGGGCGTGGCCACCAGCGAGGCGGCGTTCTGCTCTAAAAGCCCCAAACGCGCCAGCCACTTGAACCAACTGCGAATGGCGGCTAGAGCGCGGGCGGCGGAGGCTTTGGAGAGGCCGCGGTCGTAAAGTGTGCCCAGGTAGGCGCGGATGTGCGTGTGCTCAATGCGCTCCACGCTTTGATCTTTTCCATAGTTCTCGGCAATAAAAGCCGTGAATCCGTATAACTCTCGTTCGTAGGCGCGCAAGGTGTGGGGCGAGGAGCCGCGCTCATTGGCCAGCACGCGCAGATAATCGGCGACGAAGGAGTCGAGAGAGTTGGATTGGGGCGTATTTTCCCAGGTCTCAGAATCGAGACCGGGGACACCCACGGGAACGGCGGCGGTGCTCAAGCGGTCTCCTCGTCCATCAGGTCTTCCACGTCAGCCTTCACCTTGGCGCGAGCAACCAGATGTAAACCCTTGCGACCGGTTTGGGCGGGAACGGGAGGCTCGACCGGCTCCGGCCGCTGCCGGGTGGCGCGGGGATGGTGCAGGCGGTGGACCTCCTTGAGCCGACCCAGCGCCAGATGCGTGTAGACCTGGGTGGTGGAAATGTCGGCGTGGCCCAGCAGCAGTTGCACGCTGCGCAGATCGGCGCCGTGCTCCACCATGTGCGTGGCGCAACTGTGGCGCAGGCGGTGCGGGCTGGCCTTGTCGTTGGACATCTTCACAATGTGCCAGACCCACTGGCGGGTGAGCGGCATTCCATGCAGCGAGAGAAAGAGTCGCGTGGAATCCTGGCGGGCAGGTTGAGCCGTACATCGCGGGCTGGTGCGCGCGGAGGTGATGCGGGCCAGGTGTGGCCGTCCTTCGCGCAGATACGTCTCCAGCGTCTCGATGGCGGTGCGTCCCAGCGGTACGATGCGCTCCTTGTCGCCCTTGCCGCGCACCTGCACGCGGCCCAGGTCGAGCGCTAAATCACCTGTAGTCAGCGCCGTAACCTCGGAGACGCGCAGGCCGCCGGCGTAGAGCAGCTCCAGAATCGCCCGGTCGCGCAAGTCGGTGGCGCGGGCCTGCGGATGCTCGGCGCTCATCTGCGCGCGATCCAGCATCTCGGTCACCTCCGGCTCGGCCAGCGACTTGGGCAGCACCTTCCAGGCCTTGGGCGACTCAATATTCACTGTCGGATCGTGATGGATGCGCCGGTCCAGCAGCAGCCACTTGTAAAAGCCCCTCAGGCAGCTCAGCTTGCGCGCCGCCGAGCGCTGGTCGATGCCGTGCGCGCGCAGATGCTCCAGAAAGGCCGCCACGTCCTCCTGCATGGCCGTCAGCAGCACGCCGTGGCGCTCTTCGATGACCTCGGCAAAGGTCTTCAGATCGCTGTCATAGGCCTCGCAGGTGAGCGGGCGCAGCCCTTTTTCCACGCGCAGATAGGCTTGGTAGTCCTTCAGCAGCGAGAGATTGTTCACGGTCCCCACAGCTTCAATTATCCGCGCCGGAAGCCGCACCAATACCGCCCAAGCGCCCTCCAATCGCCGCGCTGAACCTGGTTCATCATGGACTCAACTTCGGCAATAGCGAGGAGACCAACCCTGTGCCGGTAAGCCCGGAGGCCGCGATGAACGGGTCACAGCTTTTCGAGGTTCAGGGGCTTTCTTCGGAGCGGATGAACGGGCCACTTGCCTGGAAAGAAACAAAATCGCAAGTTAAACAAAACAAAGGAAAACGACGGACGCCCGTTTCATACGCGGCGGGTCGGCAACGCCGGTGGGAGACTCTACAGGCAGTTCGGCTCCTCCTCCCCGATCGCCAAAAGCAAGGGACCGTGGGCACCCTCAACTGGATAGATCGCTGTAGGAGACCACGGCCACCCGCCAAAGAACGCGGATGGATGGGGCACCCTGCTTTTGAGATAGTCAAGATTCCGAAAACCTTTGGATGCGCCACCCGCCCGGAGCGATTCCCTGGCCGGAAAATCCGGACCTGGGGCACCGGGCAGGTAGACACTGTCAGCAGATTAGGTTAAACCATCACGTTGAGAGGCAAGCCAAAGGGAGAACTCGTTTTCATCAAACCGACAGCTACCACCGTCTACTACGATGCCCACGCGATGAAAGGCTAGGAATTGTGAGAGACGTGTGCCGGGAACCAACACGATGCCACTAGCTTCGACACATTCACTGGCAGTCTCAGCGAATGAAGCAGTCGTGACGAAGACGCCCAAGAAAGGTTCGTCTCGGAAATAGTAGGACTCGGGGACACGCTGCGAAGGCGGACGTTGGTTTCCCTCATATTTTTTTAGACAGTCGTGAATCTGCCCCTTAAACTGCTGAATATCTGGTCGTCCAATCCGCACGTCGGGTTGGTTGTGCTTGGCTTGGCCTAGGACCAGCAGTTCTTTGGGAAGGACGGTCGTGTGCACCAGACCAGCCGGAATGCTGGAGGACGGCGGTCGTATTTCAAGCCGACCATAAAAATCGATACCACCCTCGTCGCGTGTACAGAGGGCCTTCATTTCTCGTGCCCCGGATAACACCATGCTTGCTGCCGAAACGACTTCGAAGTCATCGGGCGTCAGTTGCAAGAGCGCCTTAAGAAGGAAGTCGGACAATCTTTCAGCATTTCTAGCAAAAATCGTTTCCGGGTTGTCACGAGCGCCGATTCGCGTCTTACCAACGAGACGTTTGCCTCCATCGCAGAGACGAAAAGGGAGATCTTCCGGTGGGCGCTCCTCCAGAAGCCTCAGGACGGCATCCTCGACTTTCCATGCTCTTTCATCCGCTTCAAAGCGCCCCATTCCACTCTTTCGCAGCAGTTCGATAAGGGCGCGATCCAAACGAACCTCTAGCTGCCTGTCAAATCTGGAGACAAGGCCGTCGGCTAATTCACGGGGCGATAAAGTCGTCATATCCGGGAACTTTTCAGAACACGGATGTGTCGATTGCACAGTTCCGCCACCTGATTCAGAAGTGCCTCGTCTGCTTCATTTGCACTCTCCAGATCAACCGCTGGCACCTGGTTCAGGATACTCAGCAGATTTTGGAGATCATTGCGCCAGGGAATGGCTGGGCTTGGTCCTTGAACTCCCTGCATTGCATCGTCCAAGCCGAGCGCCGGATTTTCACAGAACTGTTTGAAACGCACAGCATCATTCATCAGCTTGGGAAGCTTACGAATCTCTTTATAATCGGTGATTTTCGGCGGGTACTTAATTCCAGCATCATCCTCGGAGCCAACCAGCCAAGAGTAAAACAGCTTTCGTTGCTGCTCGTTCAGAAAGCGACCGTTTTTATCGTCCCATTTCAGCCACTCGTCTCTCAGGTGCGGAAGCTTAAATGCGTCGTCAAATGCGCTAAACAATACGGGCTTCGCTTTATCTCCATAATCGTCGTCCTTTCGCATCTGTTCGAGTGCACTAAAACAACGTCGGAGTATATTGATTCTCTTTTTGGGAAGGCCAAGAACTTCACAAATCTCAGCTTGTTCTTTTCCATCGTCTATCATCGACGCTACTATTTGCGCCTGCTGGTAGGGCCCCCAAGGACGGATGCCGGAGAGATGCCTTACGCCTTGTAGGACTCGCGCAAAATGCTCTCGCTTCGCCAGTTCTGGCTCATCTATCACCAATACAGGAATTTCCCGAAGCGAAGTTTGCACCGCCTCGGATAGATCCGCTTCGCCATTTTTGTGATCTTCCAAGAGTGACTTGATGGCTGCCAGTCTTCGATTGCCTTCGATAACAACGTATCTGTTATCGCTTAGCGGAATCACCACAAGCCGGTCAACGGTCAGGAAACCTATACTCCGAATGGAGTCCTTCAGTTGTGTCACTTCAAAGCGGTCATCCAAGATTCTGATGAGCGCTCTTTCTTGGACGCCCTGTTCAGTAATTCGATCCGAAGCAATCGGCTGCAATCTGTCTTGGATGTCAGCAAACCGTGGGTTATTCGGATCAAGATAGAGGGATCGATTTGGAACCACTAATTCACGAAGTGTTGTCATTCTATATTCCTCTTTCGTTGAGATTTCAGAAGTTGATACCCTTCAGTCACGATATCTTGGATTCCAGTTCTACCGTCCAGCTTCTTCCAGAAAGCGCACCACCGATTCGATGCCCAACTCGAAGTTCTTCAGGCAGAACTTTTCGTTGGGGGCGTGGATGTTGTCGTCGGGGAGGCCGAAGCCCATCATGACGCTGGGGATGCCAAGATGGCGGTCGAAGTCGCCGACGATGGGGATGGAGCCGCCGCTGCGGATGAAGACCGTCTTCTGGCCCCAGACCTCTTCGAGCGCGCGGGTCGCCGCCTGGATGTAGGGGTTGTCCACGCGGATCAGGCAGGGATCGCCGGAGTGAATCAGGCGGACCTCGACGTCCACGCCGACGGGGGCGATCTTCTCGACGTAGTTCTTGTAAAGCTCGAAGGCCTTGGCCGGGGTCATGCCGGGAACCAGGCGCATGGAGACTTTGGCCAGCGCCTTGGCGGGGATGACCGTTTTTGCGCCCGCGCCGATGAAGCCGCCGGGGATGCCGTGTACGTCCAGAGTGGGCCGCGCCCAGGTGCGCTCCAGGACGGTGAAGCCGGCCTCGCCAACCAGAGTGCGCGAGCCGACCTCGGTGATGCGATAGTGCTCCTCGTCGAAGGGCAGGCTGTCCCAGGCGGCCAGCTCTTCGGGGCTGGGAGGGATGATGTCGTCATAGAAGCCGGGGATGAGGATGTGGCCCTCCTCGTCCTTGAGACGGGCGAGCATCTGCGCCAATGCGATGAAGGGATTGGGGGCCGCGCCGCCGTACATTCCGGAGTGCAGATCGGTGCGCGCGCCGCGGACCTCCAGCTCGGTATAGATCATGCCGCGCAGGCCGACGCAGAGGGTGGGCAGGCCGGGGGCGAATAGCTCGGTGTCCGAGACCAGGGCAAAGTCCGACTTCAACTCCGGCGGCTTGGAGGCGACCAAGGCCTCAATTCCTTCGCCGCCCACCTCCTCGTCCCCCTCGAAAAGGACGCGGACGTTGATAGGCAGCTTGCCCGTCGAGGCCAGCAGCGACTCCAAGCCCTTGATTTGCGCCCAAACTTGGCACTTGTCGTCGCAGGTGCCGCGGCCGTAGAGGTTGCCGTCGCGCTCGGTTGGCTCGAAGGGCGGCGTGATCCACTCGTCTTCGGGGTCGGTGGGCTGGACGTCGTAGTGGCCGTAAAAGAGCGCGGTGGACTTGCCGGGGGCGAGCAGCCAGTCGGCATAAACCAGCGGGTGGCCGACGGTTTCGATCAGCCGCGCGTGCTCGAAGCCGATGCGGGTCAGTTCGGCCAGGATAAACTCGGCGGCGCGGCGGCAGTCGCCATTGTTCTCCGGCAGCGTGGAGATGGAAGGAATGCGCAGCAGATCCTTCACTTCACTCAAAAAGCGGGGATGGTTCTCTCGTGCGTAGGTAACGGCAGTTGAAGACATGGGTTTGCTCCCTTAAACTGAATTTCAGCGTCAAAACAGGATTATAGGCTCTGGGGCGGCTTCCGGTCCGGCCGATTGAAAGGAAAATTGTTTGCCCATTCTCGAACGATCAAGCCTGCCTGCCCATGCTGCCCATTTTTGCCTCCTCACCGTCCTGCTCCTGAACGTTGGAATTGCAACCGCTCAGGCCCCAGCGGCGGCGGAAAACCGCTACTACGCCCGGAGAAATACCTATAGCCTTTTCAGCGCGTATTCCGACGACTCCAGCCATATTCTGCTGGGCGATGCCGAGAACCGTAAGCTGCTGGAGTTCGGCGTGGGCTATGGGCGTAGACTCTTGCGCGACCGCTTTGTGAATTGGCAGTACAACGCGGAGTTTCTGCCGCTGGCGCTGGAGAGCGATCCGGTGATTGTGAACACCGTCCATTGGACCTCGCCAGAAAAATTTACAGAATCTGGAACCTACGTTCAACTCGCGCCCTGCGTCCCTTCATCGGGCAGCTTCAGCAAGAAACAAGATGGCATAACCTACAGCTATACCTACACCAACATATGCAGCCGCCAATGGTCCGTCGGCGAAGCAATCTCTCCGATAGGATTTCAGTGGAACTTCCTTCCGCGCCGCAAACTGCAACCCTTCTTTATCGCACACGGCGGCTATATGTTCTCCACCAAGCCGATACCGATTCCAACCGCCGGTTCCTTCAACTTCACCTTCGATTTCGGTCCAGGGATCGAGCTATATCGCTCGAAGACGCGCTCCATCCGCGCCGAATACCGCTTTCACCACATCTCAGACGCCGATACCTCCAATCCGAACCCGGGCATCGACAATGGCCTCTTTCAGCTGACGTACTCGTTTGGGCGTTGATTTAGAAGCAAGAAATGTTTGATCGCGATTGAAGGGCGTTGATCGATCAATCGTTCGCATTCAAATCCGCCATCAAAGCATCAATACTGTCAAAGCGCTTGCCCTTTCCAGACTCCAGTTCGGCGATTGCTTTGCGAGTTGTCGCGTTGGGAACCTTGACCTCGAAAGGTAGGCGGCGCTCGTCGGCCACGCGCAGCATCAGCAGCCGGATCGCATCGGAAATGGTGAGGCCCATCGCTTCCAGCGCATCCGAGGCTCGTTCTTTGGTGTTCGTATCGATGCGAGCGCGAACGTAAGTGTCGGCGGTTGCCATGGCAATGTCTCCCCGGATACAAGAAGCAAAAAGAAGAGTTCGCAGCGCCCCTACGGGGCGCAATCCTATGGTGGGCAGGCATTCCCCGGGTTACGCTGCGCTCCACCCGGGGCTATTTTCGCGCCACCCCTTCGGGGTGAATTTGACGCTCGTTCATTCCTGGTGTAATACGCAGTTCGAACATTCCTGGCGTAATGCGCAACGGTGAGTTGGTCTGAACTCAATATAAATGTAGTCACAATGAGACCACATTGCAACTTCAAGGTACTCTTAAGAGAGATGCCTCCCATTCTCAACGCACAATCCGTGACCAAGCAGTTCGGCGCAAGGCCGCTCTTCCAAAACATTTCACTCACCGTCGAGGAAGGCGACCGCATCGGCCTGATCGGTCCCAACGGCGCGGGCAAGTCCACGCTGTTGGCGATTCTGGCTGGTCAGTTGGAGCCGGACTCGGGCGAACTGGCGGTGCGCAAGCGGGCGCGGGCGGCGTATGTACCGCAGGACTCGCGCTTTGCCGCGGGCCTCAGCGTCCGTCAGGTGCTGGAGGCCGCGCTGGCCGCTGCGCACGTGCTGGAATCCGAGCGCGAGGGTCGGCTGCGCGAGTTGAGTGGCCGAGCGGGCTTTATTGACCTGAACGCCGAGGCGGCGGCTCTGAGCGGCGGCTGGCGCAAGCGGCTGGCCATCACCGAGGCGCTGGTCAGTGAGCCGGAGGTGATGCTGCTGGACGAGCCGACCAACCACCTCGATCTGGGCGGGATCGAATGGCTGGAGGAACTGCTCCGTGCGGCCAGCTTTGCCGCCGTCACGGTCAGCCACGACCGCTACTTTCTGGAAGCCACATCGAGCGAAATCATTGAGCTGAATCGGGTTTTTGCCGATGGATTGCTGCGCGTGAAGGGGAATTTCAGCCGGTTTTTGGAAGAAAAGCAGGCCTATCTGGAGTCGCAGAGCCGCCAGCAGGAGAGTTTGCGCAACGTCGTGAAGACGGAGATCGAGTGGCTGAGGCGCGGCCCCAAGGCGCGGGCTACGAAATCTAAAGCACGCATCGACACAGCCAACGCGATGATTGGCCAACTGGCGGAGATGAATGCGCGGACGGCGGTGGCGACGGTAGGGATCGACTTCGAGGCCAGCCAGCGCAAGACCAAGCGGCTGGTCGAGTTCAAGAATGTGGCCTGCGATGTACCCATTTCCGATGGTGGAGAAGAATCTGATGCAGCGGGCATCGAGGTATTCCATCCTAGCCGCAAAAACAAAAACGCGGCGAGGGTGGGGCACCCGGTGTTGGATGAGCCAAATGCAGAAACGCGTCCACGGCGGCTCTTCTCCGGGCTGAATTTCATTCTTACGGCGGGCATGAAGGTAGGGCTGGTGGGGCCGAATGGCAGCGGCAAAACGACGCTGCTGCGCCTGCTGCGCGGCGAGATTGAACCGGCCGAGGGCAGCATCCGGCGGGCCGACGCGCTGCGCCTGGTCTACTTCAGCCAGATGCGCGAGCTGGACGAGAGCCTGACCCTGCGCCGCGCGCTGGCGCCAGAGGGCGACGGGCTTAACTATCAGGGACGCCAGGTCCACGTGGCCAGTTGGGCGGCGCGCTTTCTTTTTACCAGCGAGCAGCTCAACCAGCCGGTCAGAAACCTGAGCGGCGGTGAGCGGGCGCGGGTGCTGATCGCCAAGCTGATGCTGGAGCCGGCCGACGTGCTGCTGCTGGACGAGCCGACCAATGATCTGGACATTCCGACGCTGGAGATTCTGGAGGAGAACCTGCTCGACTTTCCCGGCGCGCTGGTGCTGGTGACGCACGACCGCTATCTGCTGAACCGCGTCTCATCAACGGTGCTGGGCCTGGACGGTCGCGGGCACACAGGGCGCTTCGCAGACTATGCGCAGTGGGAAGATTGGCTTGCAGAGCAGGAAGAAGCCGCGCAGAACAACTCCGGTCGCACGCTGAGCGCGTCGTCCGCCTCGACCGTTTCCGCCAATCCTCTGCCTGCGCAAGCCGGAGGCAAGAAAAAGCTCTCGTATCTGGAAGCGCGCGAGTTCGCGGCCATCGAGCAGCAGGTCGAGGTTTCCGATGGGCGGCTGGCAAAGGCACGCGAGCACGTTGAAGACCCCGCCATCGCCACCAACGCCGCCGCGCTTCAGCAGGCGCTCACGGAACTGGATGCCGCGCAGCACGAGAATGACGCGCTCTACGCCCGCTGGGCGGAACTGACGGAAAAGGCGGGGTGATTTTCACATCCTCTGAGGAAGAATCAGGCGTGGACCAGGAGGTCCACGCGACAGCCAGCCAGGAGGCTGGCGCTACAGTTTCATATTTCGAGGGTCGGCGAAAGCCGGTACTGGACTCAGCAAAAATGGTCACAATCGCTCCCGCAGCGGCTGCGTTATGATACAAGATAGTGTCCGGGAGACGGCGCCGCAAAAACACCTTTGAATGCGATTGACCGAGAAGCTGCCATCGATGCGCAGGCTCCCTTGGGATTGATGGTGTCCAGCCGAGCAGTTCACAGGATCAAACTCGATTTTGATTTTCATGAATGATAGGAGATTCACCATGGCGGAAACACTCTTTAGCTCTTTTGAAACAGTCAAGTACGAGGGCCCTTCCAGTGAGAAGGCCCTCGCCTACCGCTGGTACGACGCCGACCGTGTCGTGCTGGGCAAGCCCCTCAAGGACCATCTGCGCTTCGCTATTGCTTACTGGCACTCGCTGGCGGCGCAGGGCGGCGATCAGTTTGGCGGTCCCACCATCCAGCGTCCCTGGTTTGAAGCCGGCGACCCGATTGCCCAGGCCAAGGTAAAGGCTGACGCGGCCTTTGAGCTTTTCCGCGTGCTTGGCCTTCCCTTCTATTGCTTCCATGACGCCGACATCGCTCCCGGCGGCGACACGCTGGCCGAGACGCTGAAGAACTTCCACACCATGGTGGATTATCTGGAAAAGAAGATGAGCAGCTATCCCACCAAGCTGCTTTGGGGAACGGCAAATCTCTTTTCGCATCCGCGGTTTATGGCCGGCGCCTCCACCAATCCCGATCCCGAAGTCTTTGCCTGGTGCGCGGCCACGGTGAAGAATTGCATGGACGCCACCAAGCGGCTGGGCGGCTCGAATTACGTGCTTTGGGGCGGACGCGAAGGCTACGAGACGCTGCTGAACACCGACATGAAGCAGGAACTGGACCAGATGGGCCGCTTCCTGACCCTGGTGGTCGAATACAAGCACAAGATCGGCTTCAACGGCCAGATTCTGATCGAACCCAAGCCCAAGGAACCGACCACCCACCAGTATGATTTTGACACCGCGACGGTCTACGGCTTCCTGAAGCGCTTCGGCCTGGAAAATGAAGTCCGGGTCAATATCGAAGCCAACCACGCCTTGCTCGCCGGCCATACCTTCGAGCACGAGATTGCCACCGCCGGCAGCCTGGGAATCCTGGGATCGCTGGACATCAACCGCGGCGACGCGCTGCTGGGCTGGGACACCGACCAGTTCCCGAACGAGCTTTGGTCGTTGACTTTGAGTATGTACCACGTCATCAAGGCCGGCGGCCTCCACCAGGGCGGCTGCAACTTTGACGCCAAGGTGCGGCGCCAGAGCTTCACCGCGGAAGATATGGTCCATGCCCATGTGGGCGGCGCCGACATCTGCGCGCGCGCCTTCCTGACGGCTGCCAAGCTGATCGAAGACGGTCGCTACGATGCGATCCTTGCGCAACGCTACGCCGGCTGGAAGTCGCCTGATGCGGCGGCGATCCTCGAAGGCAAGGTTTCGCTCGATCAGATTGAAGCCGCGGCTCTCAAGAACGGCATCAACCCTCAACCGCGCTCCGGCAAGCAGGAGCAGATCGAGAATCTGCTGGCGCGTCTCATCTATACGGACGCTGTCTAGGAGCATTTTCACATTGACTGTGGGCTTCCGTGCCCCATCCATTCCGCGCATTTTGCGGAATGGGTGGGAGTCCACGAACCGCAATCAGCTTCGACTCTCTGATTCCTTATCCCTATTCCCCACGAGTCACTTGTAATATTACGAAGAGATTGTAAGATGCCCGAATGAAAACAGCCGGAAGGCCTGTCCCAATCTTCCAATCAATTCAAGCGGATGCAATAGCCCCCGGCAGCACGCCGCGCCGTTCGATACACTATAGATGCGAGTCCTGCTGCGCGTCCTGGCCGTCCTCAAATGCATGAGGCTTTCGCGCCGCAACGCTTCGCTGAGAGTCGAACGCCCCTCATGTCTTCTAATTTGTTGAGCAACAGATCGATCCGCTATCTCCCTGCCTTGGCGCTGGTTCTGGTGGGGCTGCATCCCTGCGGACTGGCCGCGCAGAGCGTATCGCCCTTTCAGGGCAGCGTGGCCCAAGGCGAAGCCACAGCGCAGCCGGTCGCGCTCACTCTCGACGACGCCATCCAGCGCGGGCTGAAGGCCAACCTGGGCATCATCCTCAGCAGCGCGCAGACGGCCGCGGCGCGTGGCGCGCGGCTCAGCGAACTGCAATCCCTGCTGCCGAGCGTCGATGCCAGCGCCAAAGAAACCGTGATGCAGGAGGATCTGCCCGCCGAGGGAATGCGCATTCCCGGCTTTCCCACCACGCTTGGACCCTTTGGATTTACCGATCTGCGGGCCTCGCTCACTTGGTCGCTGATCGATGTGGCTTCTTTGCGCAACTATCTGGCCGCCCGCCACA
>Ga0224559_1000509_pt1 | contig 25527 bp, 20 predicted proteins | sample 714S33034metaG_FD_180676 | JGI IMG/M metagenome (GOLD analysis project Ga0224559, IMG submission 180676) | Peat soil microbial communities from Stordalen Mire, Sweden - 717 S3 30-34 | ecosystem: Environmental > Terrestrial > Soil > Wetlands > Peat | place: Sweden: Norrbotten County, Stordalen... | reverse complement strand
TTGTACGGACGCAGGACGGGTAAATACCGGACGCTGGATGCATTGACTACCTTGGCGTTTGATTATCCGCATCGTGCCGAATTTTTTCGCAACGAGTTGGCAGAGTATCTGTTGCTGGCGCGTGAACAAAACTTTAGTTTGCTGGACATCAAATCTTCTTATGCCGGCGCCTTGGGTATACCGCAATTTATGCCCAGCAGTTACCGCAAATATGCGGTGGACTTTAATTCGAACGGCAAAATAGATATTCTGAATGAGCCTGAAGATGCCATCGGCAGTGTTGCCAATTATCTCAAGCAATATGGCTGGAAAACGGGAGAGCCAATTGCCCATTTTGCAACACTGAAAAATGGATATTCAGTGCCGGTTTCCGCAGACCCGCGCAGTCTTGCGGCATGGGAAGAAGTAGGCATTTTGCCTGTGACCAAACCGCAAACTGCGACACCCCCAGCCTGGTTAATTGATTTTACGGTGGAATCGGGCAAAGAATATTGGCTGGCCTACAATAACTTTAAGGTGATCACGCAATATAACAACAGTAGCTATTATGCGATGTCGGTGTTTCAATTGGCCGAAATTTTGCGTTCGGCTCATGACGCTGCAAACGTTACCCCCTGATGCGTCTGGCTCCGTTGTAGCGATTGAGCCAATATTTCTCATTCATCTTCTCAACCCGAATCTGGCTGCCAGTTTTGGGTGAGTGAACGAATTTATTGTCGCCGACATATATTCCAACGTGAGAATATGAACTGTGCTGGGTATTGTAAAACACCAAGTCACCGGGCTGCAGTTGCCTGATATTGACCGGAATGCCGACACGACTGATTTCATGACTGGTGCGGGGAAGTGAAACTTTTAAAGAATGCTGAAACACGTGGTCGACAAAGCCGCTGCAGTCGAAGCCGTTTTCCGGAGAGGTTCCTCCAAAATGATAGGGTGTATCGGCCAAGCTCACCGCGTACATGACCAACTCGTTCATCTGTTCATCCGAAAAATCCCCCGATGAATTGGGGCGCGGTGGCGATGTGCCACAGGCGCTGAGCAGAACTAGCAAAGTGATCAGAAATATTGTTTTCATAATGAGCCGCTGTTGATTCGGGCTGATTATATTTGAAGTTCGTTTGAACATTGAAGTAATACAGCAGCGGGATTCATTTTTCGGTTAAATGAATGAGGCTGCATAAGTATTGACAGACAAGTTGCACGGGTGCAGGATTCGCCAGATAAAAAATGCCGACCTTATAATTTGTCCGATTGGAATTCCCGTGGATTGTCCTTTTCCTTTATGCTGAAAAAAATACTACAAACTATATTTAGACCCAATCATCAGCCCGAGATGAATATTGCACAGTCCTCTAACAGTCCGTTCGTTCAACATGAAGGGGAAGCGTTGGCGGTTGAATTAATCAATCGATTTTGGGTGAATAATAAAGCTGCGAACGAGCATCATTCAAAAGCGATGGTCAAAAATGTGGCTGAAAAAATGATGGAAGATTGCCGCAAAGTTTTATCCGGCCCCGATCCAATCATGGTCAACCGGCAACTGTTGGCTGAAAGCGTTTTGCGCTGTGCAAAGCTGCAAGTTTTGCTGATTTCCCCCGTGCCGGAACCTGACGGAACCGGTTTAAGAGGCCATCTTGGAATGACGGGAGAGCTTAAGTCGAGAATTTTGGACATTGTTAAAATTGATAAAGAGTTTGAATCTTTTCCCGCAAATATAAATTTAGCCAAAGCGGGGAATCAAATTCAATTTGCCTATCGCCGTGCCTGGGCATACATGAATGTGTTTGAGGGGCTAAGGCACGAATACGATGACATTAATCCCGAACAGTCCAAAGATTGGTTCCGTCCATTTTTTGCGAGTCAATGTGCTTTCTCAGAGAGCAAGTACAGAGAAGAGTTGGGAATGCCAAATGTTTTGGATAAGAGTTCAAACGGGGATGCGACATCGGGTTTGAAATATGGCAATTTTCGCGATATTGTGTTGAACGGCGATAAACTTCCCGACTTGGTATGGGAAGAAAAATATCCCAATCTGGTTAATCCCAAAATTATTTGGAATGCTTGATAAACTTTGCACGTTTGTGCATCTATTTTAACGTTAAGAGGATTTAAATGAAGAATATGACTTTAGTGGTAGCAACACTGGCTTTGATAGTAACTGCGGAAGGTGCGCTGGCAGCAGGCAGTGCTCCAGCAAGCAACACAGCGCAAGCAAACACAACCTCTTCGGCAAATAGCCTGAGCACAGGTACATTCGGACTTACGGTCAGCACCGCTTCAAATACGATGATTGCAGGAAAATATTTTTTTGCAAATGACACGGCAGCTCTGGCGGGATTCGGTTTGTCTGACAGCACCAATGGTGCGGGTACAGACCTTTATCTGATGGCCGGCATCAGGAAGTATATTAAGCTGGATCGAAAATCCGATAATTTTGTTCCATTTGTCGGTGGACGGATTTCGCATTCATCGGTCAACAGTGCAAACACTTCCAACTTTGGTATTTCAGCCGAAGCGGGCGCTGAATATTTTCTGGACAAGCATTTTAGTCTCGAAGGTTTGGTTTCGGCCGGTTACGGATCGACAACCCCGTCGGGTGGGTCAGCAACAACAACTATAAGCACCTCAGTCTACTCTTTGGGCGCCAACTTCTATTTCTAAGTGCAGTTGATTTTGCTGGCAGCATTTCACGTGTGTAAAGTTGAACGGCGGATTCCGGTAGTGCAAGAGACTTTTGCGGGTAGCATACTGGAGTGGGGCAAATCGGCACTTCATTGTGCAGCAGGAGGTTCGGAATATGTTCAAAAGTCTATTCGGTGGAAGTGCGGCACAATCGACATCTGATACCAATAAACCCGCATCGGCCGTAACCGGTCGGTTCAATGCACGTAATCTTCCGTCTGACTTAAGTCAGTTGGGAGTCGGAACAGGGGGGCTATTCATGGCCTTCCTTCCTCCCTATGTCGATTTTACGAGCGTTGCCAACAAGTTTGCATCTCTTGCCGGTAACCGTACCTTTGCTGCGCTCTCATCTTCCGGGGCCTTGTGTAGCCAGCCAATAGGGTCTGTATATTGCGGCGGCGAAGCACAAGATACCGAGGGCAGTTGGTTGTGGCTTTCTTCCGATATTCTGGATCGGGCGGAAATTCACACGGTCAATCTGCTTCCCGGCGGTAGCGCCGGCAGTTCGGAGCGTGTAAGTCAAATCCGTGCTGAACTTGAGCGTCTGCGGCCTGGTTTTCCGCTTTCCAGCCGCAATACGTTTGCTTTGGTTTTCTGTGATGGTTTGTCGGCTTCGGAAGGCTTTTTCATGCGCGCGTGGTATGAGTCACAGCGTTTTCCCTGTCTGGCCATAGGCGGTTCGGCGGGTGGCAAACTGGACTTCTCCGGCACATTTATGCATGACGGGCGCAGCGTGGTACAGGGAAAGGCAATGGTCATTTTCTGTAAGGTAAAGCCTAACATCCGCTTTGCGCCTTTCAAGACGCAGAATTTTGTTTCCGCCGGAAAAAATTGGCTGGTTGCCGACGCTGATCCGGTGGCACGCACAGTGAGCAGCGTTTTCGGCGCAGATGGACAACCACAAACTCTGGCGGCAGCACTGGCAGCCCACTTTGGTTGCGCGACAGGGCAAGTGGAAGCGAAACTGGCCGGGCATACTTTTGCCGTTTCAGTGGGCGGAGAGATGTTTATTCGCTCCATCGCGAGTTTCGGGCAAGACAAAGTCAGTTTCTTTTGTGATCTGGAATTCGGCGATCAGCTCTATCTTCTCAAAGCGACTGACTTTGTTACCACCACCCAGCGCGACTGGGAACAATTCATATCCGGCAAACCCAAGCCTGTCGCACTCTTTCTCAACGATTGCGTCTTGCGGCGGCTCGGTAATAGTTCAGTGCTGGGGCAGGCGCATTTCTTCAGTGATATCCCGGCAGCCGGTTATTCGTCCTTTGGTGAAATTATGGGCATCCCCATCAACCAGACGCTTTCTGCCTTGGCTTTCTTTTCCGCAGAAAACAATGCAAGTGAAGAATATATGGACCAGTTTCCGGTTCTTTATGCCGCCTATGCCAGTCACTACGCAGTTCGCGCGCTTGCCAGATGGGAAGCTCTAAACGAAATGCAGAACAAGGTAGTAGGCAGGGTGGTCAATTATCAGAGCAACCTGAGTCCACTTCTTAAGGCGCTGCCCGCACTGGAAGCGGCGGCACTAAATCAGACCGCGACACTAAAAGACGCACTGGCACGCATGGAGGAGATAGCTCATTTCGTCGACAACACTTTTCAGGCTCAAGCCAAACTGGAAGGAGGACTAAATGATTTGGAACGAATTTCCCAGGCGATCAGCAGCATCACCGGGGGAATCAGCGCGATTGCCGATCAAACCAATCTTCTGGCGCTCAATGCAGCCATTGAAGCCGCCCGGGCAGGCGAATCAGGGCGTGGATTTGCTGTAGTTGCGGACGAAGTGCGCAAGCTGGCCCAATCAGCCAAGCAGCAGGCCGATGCAACGGCCAAGAGTATCCGCGAAGCGGTACAGACCATCAACACCATACGTTCAGTTGCGTCAAACACCGTTGCTACTATGCAGGAACTGTCTGCCAAGACCGGAGATGCTGCGGCACAAATTCAACAAATGAATAATAGTGCCCAGATAGAGAGGGAGGCAGTTCATGGAAGTTTGGCTTCACTCGAAAGTCTGACTGCGGGAATGGATGCGATGAACGAAACAGTAACTCAGTTGAACCGTCTGCAATCCATGGCGGCGAAACTCTGAGGTGTTTACAGTCAAATTAACAGTTTAACGTTGAGGCGGCTTTAATTAATTACTGGAATTGATGAGGCATCCACTCCTTTGAGTCGACCAATAGGCCACTAATGGTACAAACAAAAGACCATTTCTTGGTCATGGTATTATTCAGGGAAATAACAATTTTGAATCATCACTAAAGACTCCAACCTTGGGAGGTTTTCGGGCAATAATCGGGAGGTTATATGTTTCGTTATCTGGATAATCTGAATATACGCAACAAAGTCTGGTTGTTGATTGGCCTGTTTATTAGTGCAATTATTGTCGGCAGCATTATTGACGTACTGACTATACGAAGTACTTTATGGGCCGAGAAAGAGCTCAAAACCAGAGACTTGGTTGAAACCGCTTATTCTGTGCTTGCGCGCTACCACGATCTTGAAAAAGCGGGAACCCTTACCGCCGAGGCCGCTCATGCCGAGGCAATTGGCACCATCAATGCACTTCGATACGAAGAGAAAGAATATTTCTGGATCAACGATCTCGGAAAACCTGTTCCAAAAATGATCATGCACCCTTCGTTACCCTCACTCAATGGAAAAGTGTTGGATGCCGAGAAGTTTAATTGCGCAACAAGCCAGAGCTTTGGTGATGAAGTATCGGCAGTCGATACAGGCGGGAAGAAAAATCTCTTCGTGGCGATGGTAGAGGTGGCAGAAAAAAGCGGAAAGGGATACGTCACTTATAACTGGCCCAAACCCAAAGAAGGTGGCGGCATAACAGAAGAGCTATTCCCCAAGCTCTCATATGTAAAAAAATTTGAACCGTGGGGCTGGTTAATCGGCTCCGGTATATACGTAGATGATGTTGATGCCGCAGTACGTTCAAGGGTTATGAATAATGTTGTACTGGTGTTGGTCTCATCCATTCTTTTACTTTTGATTGCGGGAGTTTTGACTCGCAGCATTACGCGTCCTTTGGCAGAGGTTGCAACTGCCATGCATGAGATCGCGGAAGGAGATGGGGATTTGAGGAAACGACTTGTGGAACACGGGGGGAAAGAAATTATCCGTGTTGCATCGGGTTTCAATCATTTCGATGCCAAAATTCAAGATGCGATGCTGCATATTGTCAGGGCTATTAATCAGATAAATGAAGATGCAGAGCAACTTGCCGCAGTTGCGAAGCAAACCGGAGCAAATGTTCACCAGCAAGATCAGGAAACGGCAAGTGTTGCAACGTCGATTCAAGGCATGTTAATCAATGTTCAAAATGTTGTAGAAAGTGCCGGCAATGCCGTCCAGGCCGCATTTCAGGCTGACTCGGATGCGGTTCTGGGGAAACAGGTTGTTAGCGAAACAATCAATTCAATTCGTTCCGTTGCCGCTGAAGTTGAAAATGCTACTGTGGTTATTTCAGAGTTGGAAGGAGATAGTCGAAATATTGGAAATATCGTCGAAACGATCAAAGGAATTGCAGATCAAACTAATTTGCTTGCACTTAATGCCGCTATAGAAGCCGCGAGGGCGGGAGATCAGGGGCGTGGTTTTGCTGTAGTAGCCGACGAAGTCAGAAAGCTCGCCCAGAATACGCAAGTTGCGACATCGCAAATTCAGGAGTTGATCAATCACCTGCAAAACAAAATGCTGGCGGCAGTCAAAGTTATGGAAGCCGGGCGGCTCCGAGTCGACGCGACAGTTCAACAAGCTGGCGATGCGGGCGAATCATTGGAAAAGATAACCCGCTCAGTGGCAAGTATTCGCGAGATGAATGGAGAAATTGCCAGTTCTGCCAAGGAGCAGCTTAATGTAGCGCAAGGAATCAACTTCAGTATCGAAAATATTAACAAAATGGCTGTTGAGACATCTGCTGGCGTATCAAGCACCGAAAATGCTGTTGCAGATCTTGTGAATTTACTCAATCAACTGCAAAAGTTAGTCGGACAATTTAAACTCTAAAACAAGCGGCTTTTATACGGCCCTTAGAGTAACGAAGAAAACAAAACGCCGTTATGCAGTTGCCGCAGGACTTCTCCCTGTGCAGCTTGCGGAAGTCAGTTTTTCTGTCAAGTAAGTCGCCTGGCTTTTTAAGTCGTCAATTGATCATTTTTTCATGATCATTCAATACCCAAATATAATATTCGCGAAAAAAGATGCAATATTTTGTAAATTAGCAATCTTCTTTTTTATAGAGTGAGTAATATATAAAAGTGGCTTCGCATATATACATTTTACAGTTGCCCTTTACGTTTTCTCTAAACCCCATTGATAGCGATATATAAATTCCAACTATATATTTTCTAATATATTTAGATTGCCAATAATAGCGTGAACAAGATTCCACCCCCAGAAAAAATGAAGTTGCAAATCTCGTCAAACTTAAGACAGAACATCAAACGACAAATACTTAACTATTGGTGGTGGCTGTTATTGCTGCTGGCTTTGGTTGGCATAGGTACTTATCTCTATCTGAAATCATCTTCTGAAGGCGTTCGGCAGGGCAATCCCCAAGGACAAGATGCCAGAGCGGGGCGTCGCAGCGGTGGTCGTGGCGTGGTACCAGTCGTCGTCGTTGCTCCGGCCAAAACAGGCGATATCAATGTTTATTTGAATGGACTCGGTGCTGTCACTCCACTTGCCACTGTGACAGTCAAAACTCATTTGGCCGGAGAATTGATGAAGGTCCTTTATACAGAAGGACAGATGGTCAAAAAAGGGCAGTTGTTGGCGATTGTTGATCCGCGCCCATACCAAATGGCTCTGGAGCAAGCGGAGGCTAATCTGGCACACGATAATGCTTTGCTTGATAACGCCCGTGTCGACCTTTTACGCTATCAGACGCTCTTCAAACAAGACTCGATACAGGAACAACAAGTAACCACTCAAGATGCGTTAGTCCACCAATATGCCGCGCAGATAAAAAGCGATCAAGCTGCAGTTGATACGCAAAAATTGAATGTAGCCTATTGTAATATTACTGCTCCCGTTGAAGGTCGAGTCGGGTTGCGTCTGGTTGACCCGGGAAATATTGTGCAACCGGGCGATGCGACCGGACTTTTTGTTATTACCCAATTGCAACCGATTTCGGTGGTGTTTGCTATCCCGGAAGATAATATTCCTGCAATCATGCAAAATCTTCAAGCAGGCATCAAAATGTCTGTCGATGTATTTGACCGTTCATATAATCAGCAGCTTGCCAGTGGCAAACTGCTGACACTCGACAACGAAGTGAATGTGAGTACTGGAACCGTGAATTTAAAGGCCCGGTTCTCAAACGACAATTTTGGCTTATTCCCCAATCAGTTTGTGAATGCGCGCTTGTTGCTGGAAACAAAACATGGCGCGACGATTATTCCCTCTTCCGGTGTTCAGCGCGGCAACCAAGGTACGTATGTTTATGTTATCCAAGACGGTGTAGCAAGTTTACGTTTAGTGAAAGTGGGCATTACTGAAGGAGATAACTCTTCCATTTTAGAGGGACTCAACCCTAAGGAGCTGGTTGTTGTCGATGGAGCAGACAAGTTACGTGACGGCCTGAAAGTGGAGGTTGCGGATAAAGACGGCAATAAAATTCAGACGGATGCTGGTGATGACAAGCGTCGTTCTAGGGGGCATGGCCGCGACAACAATGTTGGTACTCCTTCAAACGATCTTGATCCGGCTGGCTCTGCAGCTTCAGCAGCGCAGACAAACGAAGAAAGGCCGCATTTTGACCCAAACGAAAAACGACCAGAAGGACACCGCCATCATCGGGCCGACGGTGATGCTGGCAAAGGCCCGCCACGAGGAAGGGAATGAAATTTCATGTTTCTTTGCAGAATATCTCATCGTTCCTAGCTAACAAGGTATTTTGATGAACTTGTCACGCCCGTTCATTGTTCGTCCGGTCGCAACCACACTATTGATGGTGGCGGTGTTGTTGGCAGGTGCTGTGGCATACAGGTTACTGCCAAAGTCGGCCTTGCCGGAGGTCGATTATCCGACTATCCAAGTGGTTACGCTGTATCCCGGTGCCAGTCCGGAAGTGATGACTTCGTCAGTTACCGCGCCCTTGGAGCATCAGCTCGGACAAATGCCGGGACTCGTGCAAATGTCCTCCACCAGTTCAGGCGGCGCGTCGGTAATTGCATTGCAGTTTACATTGAAGTTGAACTTGGACATCGCGGAACAGGAAGTACAGGCAGCTATCAATTCTGCCGCTAACTTGCTACCGACTGATCTTCCCTCTCCGCCGATTTATAGCAAGGTCAATCCGGCCGACACACCTATCCTGACGCTGGCGTTGACTTCAAAATCGCTGCCGCTGAAGCAAGTACAAGCGTTTGCAGAGACCCGTCTGGTACCCAAGATATCGCAAGTGTCGGGGGTCGGTCTGGTCAGCCTCGGCGGTGGTCAACGACCGGCTGTGCGTATACAGGCTAATCCATCTGCGCTGGCTGCCTATAGTCTCAATATTACCGATTTGCAAAGTGGGATAGTAGCTGCCAACGTCGATCAACCCAAAGGCAGTATTGATGGTTCGGCACAGACTTTTACAATCAATGCGAACGACCAGTTAATGACAGCGGCGGAATACAAGTCCATCGTCATCGCGTATAAAAACAACGCCCCTGTCCTGTTGTCAGATGTAGCCAACGTGATTGACGGTACAGAAAATGTAAAGCAGGCGGCATGGGTGAATGAAACCCCGGCTTTGATTTTGAACATCCAGCGCCAGCCCGGTGCGAATGTGATCGAAGTGGTTGACGCGGTCAAGAAGCTGTTGCCCCAGTTACAGGCTGCAGCACCGGCAGCGGTGGAGTTAACCGTGCTGAGTGACCGTACCAACACGATCCGGGCTTCGGTCAGAGATGTACAGTTTGAGTTGATGCTGTCGGTCGCACTGGTGGTGATGGTGATCTTCCTGTTCTTGCGCAATCTGGCTGCGACCATCATTCCCGGCATTGCCGTACCGTTATCGCTCATCGGCACCTTTGGCGTCATGCATCTGGCTGGCTTTAGTCTGAACAATCTGACGCTGATGGCGTTAACCATCTCAACCGGCTTTGTAGTGGATGACGCCATCGTAATGATAGAAAATATCTCGCGCTATATTGAACAGGGCGAGACGCCGCTAAAAGCAGCCTTAAAGGGTTCCGCCCAAATCGGCTTTACGATCCTGTCGCTGACTATTTCCCTGATTGCGGTACTGATCCCGCTGCTCTTCATGGGGGACGTGGTCGGACGACTGTTCCGCGAATTCGCCATCACCCTGGCAGTGACCATTGTTATCTCGGCCATTGTCTCGCTCACTCTGACGCCGATGATGTGCGCGAAGCTTTTGCATCATATACCGGAAGAAAAGCAAGGGCGCTTTTATCATGCATCGGGACAATTATTTGACCGGATTATTGCGCGCTACGGCGTCTGGCTGAACTGGGTACTGGAAAGACAAACGGCGACACTGCTGGTCGCAATCGGCACGCTGATCTTGACGGTGGTTTTATATATATTTATTGGCAAGGGTTTTTTCCCGGCACAGGATACCGGTGTCATACAGGGAGTGACCGAAGCAGCGCAATCAATATCATTCCCTGCCATGGCAGACAGACAGCAGGCACTCAACAGAGAGATTCTGCAAGACCCGGCAGTGGAAAGCATTGCGTCCTTTATCGGCATTGACGGTGTCAACACCACGCTTAACAGCGGGCGCATTCAGATTAACCTGAAACCCGAAGACGAACGTAAGGACAGCGCGCAAGCGGTGATTGATCGACTGCAGGAGAAAGTCAAACAGGTTCCCGGCATTTCACTGTACATGCAGGCAGTACAAGATCTCACTATCGAAACGCGGGTCAGTCGCACGCAATATCAATTTTCGGTGGAAGATCCGAATCCTAAAATGGTCAGTGAATGGACACCGAAACTGGTGGAGCAATTAAGTCATTTGCCCGAGCTGCGCGATCTCGCCAGTGATCTGCAGGATCAAGGCCTGCAGGCGATGCTGAAAATTGATCGCCAGACAGCGGGGCGTCTCGGCATTACGCCGAATGGCATCGACATGACCTTATACAGCGCCTTCGGACAACGGCAGGTATCTACGATGTATACCCAGACCAATCAGTACCGTGTGATTTTGGAAATCGACCCGAAATTTCAAAAGGGCCCCAAAACGCTCGGCGACATTTATATTGCCACAGTTGCTCCGGGCGCACCAACCAATACAATTGGTAAACCACAGGTTGCTCTGAGAACATTTACGACGATGACCGAGGAATCGGTACCGTTGATAGTCAGTCACATCAGCCAGTTTCCGGCCGCTACAGTATCATTCAATCTGGCTCCCGGCGTTTCGCTGGGAGACGCTGTCAAAGCGATTGATACAGCCAAAAAAGAGGTCAACCTTCCAGCCAGTACTCAGGTCAATTATCAGGGGGCAGCATTGGCGTTTCAGCAATCGCTGGGCAATACTTTGTTACTGATACTGGCGGCAATCATCACGGTATATATCGTGCTCGGTGTTTTGTACGAAAGCTATATTCATCCCATTACGATTTTATCGACACTACCTTCTGCCGGGATGGGAGCGCTGCTGGCACTGATGATATCCAAGTCGGATCTTGGCATTATTTCCATCATCGGAATTATTTTGCTAATTGGTATTGTCAAAAAGAATGCGATCATGATGATCGATTTTGCGCTGGAGGCAGAACGCCATGAAGGCTTGAGCGCGCGCGAAGCCATCTATCAAGCCTGCCTGCTGCGCTTTCGTCCGATTCTGATGACTACGATGTCTGCCTTGTTGGGGGCCATACCCCTGATGTTGGGCACCGGGGTCGGCTCCGAATTGCGCCATCCGCTCGGTATCAGCATTGTAGGGGGGCTGATTTTAAGTCAGGTGCTAACGCTGTTTACCACGCCAGTGATCTATCTTGCCTTTGACCGCCTTGGCAAAAGATTCGGGAAAGCGGATGACGTAATCGCTGAAGCAGATTTGAACTTGTCACGGCAGGAGCCAATATGAATCTGTCGACTCCGTTTATTTTACGCCCGGTCGCAACCACATTATTGACAATCGGGGTGGCCTTGGCCGGAATGGTTGCCTTTTATTTGTTGCCCGTGTCGCCAATGCCACGGGTAGACATCCCGACGATTTCTGTTTCGGCAACCATGGCGGGTGCAGACCCTGAAACCATGGCAACGAGCGTCTCGACTCCGTTGGAGAGGCAGTTTGGTCGCATCGCCGGAATCAGCGAGATGACCTCAAATAGCGCCGCGGGAGCCTCGCGCATAACGATGCAATTTGACCTCAATCGTGATATCGATGGTGCCGCTAGAGATGTGGAGGCGGCTATTAATGCAGCGCGGGTCGACTTGCCGAGCAACTTGAGGTCAAATCCTTCCTATCGCAAGATTAATCCTGCTGATGCACCGATTTTTCAACTGGCCTTAACGTCGGACACGATGACGCAAGGTCAGATGTATGATTCTGCGTCCACGATATTGCAGCAAAAGTTATCGCAAGTAACCGGTGTCGGCAATGTCGGTGTCAATGGCAGCTCCCTGCCCGCAGTGCGCGTCGAGTTGAATCCTGATGCATTGAATTATTACGGCGTCGCGTTGGAAGACGTGCGCTCTGCAATCAGCAATACCAATGCAAATCGGCCAAAAGGTTTCGTTGAAGACGCAAACCATCAATGGCAAATTGGCACTAATGACCAAGCTAAGAAAGCCTCTGACTATAAGGATTTGATCGTTGCTTACCGCAAGGGATCACCGGTTCTGATCGGTAATCTCGGTACCGTGGTCGATTCGGTTGAGGATTTGCGTAACGCAGGCAGAGTTGATGGCAAGCCAGCCATTCTGATTTCCGTCACCAAACAACCCGATGCCAATGTAATTGAAACCGTTGACCATATTCTGGCCATATTGCCGCAACTGAAAGCCTCGATTCCAGCGGCAATTGACATGACGATCACTCAGGACAAAACTACCACCATCCGTGCATCACTACATGAAGTTGAACGTACTCTTCTCATTTCAGTTGCGCTGGTAATTTTGGTGGTATTTTTATTTCTCCGTAATGGCCGCGCCACTTTGATTCCGAGTGTGGCCGTTCCTATTTCATTAATTGGAACTTTCGGAATCATGTACCTGTGCGGTTTCAGCCTGGATAATTTCTCGCTGATGGCACTGACCATATCGACCGGATTTGTAGTCGATGATGCGATCGTTGTATTGGAAAACGTTTCGCGACATATGGAAAAAGGCGTTGCTCCGATGCAAGCTGCCTTGCTTGGCGCGCGCGAAGTCGGGTTTACGGTTCTCTCAATGAGCATCTCGCTCGTGGCAGTATTTATCCCGTTATTGTTTATGGGTGGTCTGATTGGGCGCCTCTTCCATGAGTTTGCGGTAACTTTATCTGCGGCAGTTCTAGTTTCATTGGTGGTATCGCTGACCACAAGCCCGATGATGTGCTCACGATTGTTAAAGAACGAAATAGATCGCCCCGAAGGACGCCTATATTTAGCTAGTGAGCGCTTTTTTAATCGCTTGCGGGACTTGTATGAAAAAAGCCTTGATGTTGCGTTAACCCACACGCGAGTTACCGTATTGGTGATGTTTGCCGTAATCGTGTTGAATATATTTATGTATATTGCAATCCCCAAAGGTTTGGTTCCGCAACAGGACACCGGTGTCATACAAGGCAATATTGTTGCCGATCAATCAACGTCCTTTCAGGCTATGCTGCCCAAGCTGAATGGATATCTCGACATTATTCGTTCTGACTCGGCAGTACGCACAGTAACCGGATCGGTAGGGGGCGGCTCGGGTGGAGGAAGCCAGCGCAATACCGGGAGTGTGAACATTGCACTTAAACCGCAGGAAGAACGTAAAGTAAGTGCAGATGAGGTCATTAACCGTTTAAGAGGCAAGCTTGCCAAAATTTCCGGTGCCACACTTTTCTTGCAGTCGAGTCAAGATATTCGAGCCGGCGCAAGGGGATCAAATGCGCAATACCAGTATGCATTGCAAGCTGATAGTTATAGCGAGTTGAATGAATGGGCGCCCCGGATTTTGAAGGTACTTCAGGGATTGCCACAATTAGTCGACGTAAATAGTAATCAGCAAGACAAAGGATTACAACTGACCCTGACGATTGACCGGATTACTGCGTCCAAGCTTGGCATTACCGAGAGTGCAATTGATGCCGCGTTATACGATGCATTTGGTCAACGATTAGTATCAACTATTTATGAAGCAAAGAACCAGTATCACGTTGTCATGGAGGTGGCACCCGAGTATTGGCAAAGACCGGAAATGCTAAAAAGTTTATTCGTGGCCAATCAACTTGACCAACTTGTACCGTTGAGTGCATTTTCCCATTTTGAACCGACAAACACGACCTTGAGCGTGAATCATCAGGGGCTTTTCCCGGCGACTACAATATCTTTCAACCTGCCTCCCGATGTAACTCTGACCGAGGCGACCCAGGCGGTAGAAATTGCTGTGGCGCAGAGCCGCATGCCAGCTTCCATTCATGGAAGCTTTCAGGGAACAGCGCAAACATTTCAAGATTCCCTAAGCACGATGCCCTTGTTGTTATTGGGTGCGCTGTTGACGATTTACATTGTATTGGGGGTGCTCTATGAAAGTTACGTGCATCCAATCACGATCCTTTCCACTTTGCCATCCGCCGGTATCGGCGCATTAATTGCACTGCGTCTTTTGGGGATGCCTTTGGACATCATGGCCGACATTGGGATCGTTTTGCTAATTGGAATTGTGAAAAAAAATGCCATCATGATGATCGATTTTGCCCTGGTTGCACAACGCACTGAAGGCAAGAGTCCTTTGGAATCAATCCGGCAAGCATGCCTGCTGCGTTTTCGTCCAATTATGATGACGACGATGGCGGCACTGCTGGCGGCGCTGCCTTTGGCGCTCGGCACCGGCACAGGATCGGAACTGCGGCAACCGTTGGGTGTCACCATCGTCGGAGGCTTAATCTTTAGCCAACTGCTCACACTTTATACTACGCCGGTTGTTTACCTATACCTTGATCGATTTGACGTATGGCGGAAAAAGGTAGTGAATAATGGGAGGAGTGAACTCGCATTATCCTGAATGCAATATTTAGACATAAGCTCGTCATTTAAGCCGCGTACCCTTAAATCGCGAATCATTCATCTCTCATGTCAACCAGTTATAATTCGCACTATCGAATTTCAGCCTGAATCAGAATGACCGACAAGTACGCCGTCATCGGCCACCCTATTTCCCACAGCAAGTCTCCGCTGATACACCAAGCGTTTGCTGCACAAACGCATCAGGATATTTCTTATCGGGCGATTGAAGCTCCGCTTGATGGTTTTAAGTCAACTATCGAACGGTTAGTGAGCGAAGGCTACAAAGGTAGCAATGTCACGGTGCCGTTTAAGTTCGAGGCGTTTCAATTATGCAAGCAACTTACCGGGCGTGCCAAGGCAGCGCTGGCCGTAAATACCCTGTTTTTCAGGGACGGGGAAATTCTTGGCGACAACACTGACGGCGTGGGGCTGCTCACTGACATTGAGCATAATCTGGCTTGCAAGTTGTTATTCAAAAGAGTTCTGTTGCTGGGCGCGGGAGGTGCTGCGCATGGTGTGATCTGGCAAATTTTTAATGCGGGTGCGACCATCACTGTTGCGAATCGTACATTGGAAAAAGCGCAACAAATGGTTTCCGAATTTGCACCGTATGGCACGGTGATCGCCAGCACTTTCGATGCTCTTGAGGGTAAGTCTTTTGATGTGGTGATTAATGCGACATCGAGCAGTTTGGCGGATGAATTGCCGCCCTTGCCCAAAGGGTTGTTCAAACCCCAATCGTTGGCTTATGACATGATGTACGGCAAGCAGACGCCGTTTCTGACGTTTGCCGCAGGGCAGGGGGCAGGGCGATGTGCCGATGGGCTGGGTATGCTGGTCGAGCAAGCAGCGGAGGCGTTTTGCAAATGGCGTGAAGTGCGCCCGGATACAGCGCCGGTTATTGCCCAATTGCGCGTATGATGAAAAAATTCTGGCGGATATTCTGGCGCATATTGCTGGCGCTGTTGGTTTTTGCACTGTTGTATCAAGTATGGATCGCGGCGCATATTTGGTGGTGGGTGGATCACAATCCCGCTTCCAGTTCATTCATGCATGACCGGCTGGAGGTTTTGAAAGATCAAAACCCGTCCGCGAAATTGCAACACCAATGGGTGCCCTATAACCGTATATCCAATAGCTTAAAACAGGCTTTGATCGCTTCCGAAGACGCCAAATTCGTTGACCATGACGGCTTTGATTGGGAAGGTATTCAGAAGGCTTACGAAAAAGATTTAAAAAAGGGCAAGATTGTTTCGGGTGGCTCTACGATCAGCCAGCAATTGTCCAAGAATTTATTTCTTACTTCCAGACGCACGCCATGGCGCAAAGGCGAAGAGGTTATTATTACGGTGATGCTTGAGCACATCATGGAGAAAGAACGCATTTTCGAAATCTACCTGAATGTGATCGAGTGGGGGAATGGTGTGTTTGGTGCCGAGGCGGCAGCGCGGCATTATTATCAGATTAGCGCCGCGCAACTCTCAGCACCGCAAGCCGCCAAACTCGCGGCGATGGTGCCCAATCCCCGTTACTATGATAAGCATCGCGAGGCTAAGGGGCTATTGCGCAAGACTGATATCATTCTTGCGCGCATGAATGATGTGGAGATTCCATAGGGCGTGGACAAATTGTTTGTCGCTATGAGTGTGATGGAGTGTGATGCAACTTTGCCTTTTCGCGTTTATCCAAAACCTTCAAAATTACATAAGTTACCCAGGCGACGATTACCAGCCCGACTGTAAATGCGCCATAAGCGAATGGCCATGACATGATGCCTTGGGTCATCATTGAGTATTCGGACATTCCGCCTATGCCAGCCAAGACGTTGAGCGGCATGAATACCACACTCAATACGGTCAGGCGCTGGATCGTTTTATTCTGGTTAATGTTGATGAAGCCGACGGTGGCATCCATCAGAAAGTTGATTTTGCCGAACAAAAAGGTGGTGTGCCCATCAAGGGATTCAATGTCGCGCAAAATTTGCTGCGCATCTTCAAGTTGGTGTTTTTCAAGAAACTTGCTGCGCATCAGGAATGAAACTGCGCGACGCGTATCCAGTACATTGCGGCGAATGCGCCCGTTCAAGTCTTCTTCGTGGGCAATTGCCACCAAAATTTTGGCAGCTTCTTCATCGGTCATGTGCTTGCTGAGTACCTGCTTGCCCACGTCTTCAAGTCCACTGTACATATCCTCCATCGCATCGGCTGAATATTCCGCGTCGGCTGCATAGAGATCGAGAAGTACGTCACGCGCATCCGACACGTAATTGGGTTGGGAGAACGCACGCAGACGCTGTAAACGGAAGACGGGTAATTCCTCCGAGCGAATCGAAAACAGAATATTCTGGTAGAGGATAAAGGCCACGGCAACGTTGCGCGATTCGTTTTCAAGGTCGAGCAAAAAGTCTGAATGGACATGTATTTCGCCATTCTCTTCCACGTAGAAGCGGGCGCTGGACTCAAGGTCGCTCAATCTGTCGGGGTCGGGCAGTTCTATGCCGAAAATATCACCCACCCAGGTACGCTCCTCGAATGTGGGGCCGACCAGGTCAATCCATACCGGCTTGGCATTGAGTAGCGCTTCACTTGTTTGGATGGGGATCTCGCGCAGGCGACCTTCTTGCAGGCCAAAGGCTTTGATGCTGGATTTTTCGTTGTTGAATTGGCGTGTGCCCAAAGCATTTAATACGTCGATCGAAAGGTCATGGAGAACGAGTTCTTTGCGGCTTTCGCCAAGTTGGTCCCAAACGAACAATAGATATTCGGGTGAAAGCTCTTCCAGGATGCGTGCCAATTCTGATGGCACGGCTTCGTTCAAAGCCAGTCGTAATTTGACCAAATTCTGCTTGCGTACCAACGATTCGACCAAGTCGTGGTGAGGCATGTCCTGCTTGCGCACCATGTCTTCAACAAGCTGATGTTTTTGCAGCAGATGAAGTATTATTTCCCGGTGGCTTTGGAGTTCGGTTGTGTGATCGTTTTGCATGGTCAGAATCGCATGTGGCAATAAACTTCTTTATGATACGGTAGAACAGCAGTTTATGTCACTGGCTTTAAAGCACCTCTGAGCAGCATGACTTTGGCTATGCCGGGTCGGGCCTAATTTCAGGAACATTCGAGTGGGCGTTTAAGTTAAAATACACGTTTTGGTTAACTGTGGCGAAGACCATGATTACAGGAAGTATCGTTGCGATAGTCACCCCGATGCATGAAGACGGCAGTCTCGACTTGGCCGCGTTTCGCTCTCTGATCGATTTTCATATTGATCAGGGAACAGATGGTATTGTGGTAGTGGGCACCACCGGCGAGTCGCCGACCGTGGATGTGGAAGAGCATGAGCGATTGATTCAGATTGCGGTGGAGCATGCCGCCAAACGTATTCCCATCATTGCAGGAACGGGAGCAAATTCGACCAAGGAAGCGATCGAATTGGCATCTTTCTCCAAGAAGGCGGGGGCAACAGCTTCCCTCTCCGTCGTGCCATACTACAACAAGCCGACGCAAGAAGGGCTTTACCAGCATTTCAAGGCGATCGCGGAAGCCGTGAATATGCCGCACATCCTATACAATGTGCCGGGTCGCACAGGCGCGGATATATCCAACGATACTGTGCTGCGTTTGGCGCAGGTTCCCAATATCGTCGGGATCAAAGACGCGACGGGCGGAATTGAACGCGGCAGTGATTTGCTCCAGCGTGCGCCAAAGAATTTCGCAATCTACAGCGGTGATGATGCCAGCACCTTGGCGCTGATTTTATTGGGTGCACAAGGAACAATATCGGTTACAGCCAATGTGGCTCCGAAATTGATGCATGAAATGTGTGTTGCCGCGTTGGCAGGCGATGTTGCCAAGGCTCGCGAGATTAATTTCCGTTTGTTGGCGCTGCACCGTCATTTGTTTATTGAAGCAAACCCTATTCCGGTTAAATGGGCAGTAGCCAGACTGGGAAAAATGAAAAACACCTTGCGCTTGCCGCTAACCCCGCTAACGACTGCGTCACAGCCGTTAGTGGAGGCCGCCATGCGACAAGCAGGAATAATTTAAGTAAGGATCTGCATGAAAATTCGAAATATCGCCTTGTCAGTTTTAGTATTGTCTTTGCTTGCCGCATGCAGTTTTGATAAGCAACGTATTGACTACAAATCGGCAGTTTCACAGGTCCCTCCGTTGGAAATACCGCCTGATCTAACGACGATTGCTGCCAGTGACCAATTTTCCATACCGGGCGCCGATGGTACAACTGCGGCAAATTATTCGGATTATTCCAAAGCGGTTGCCGGACAAAATGCCAAAGGCAGCAATAGCACCGAAGTATTGCCAGTGTTGACAAAGAGACATATGGAACGCGACGGGATGAACCATTGGGTCGTGGTTGAAGATAAAGCTGAAAATGTTTGGCCCGGAATCAAGGCATTTTGGCAGCAATTGGGATTCAGGATCACGGTGGAGAATCCTCCGGCAGGCGTGATGGAAACGGATTGGTTGGAGAATCAAGGGAATGTGCCCAGAAGTTATGTGCGGCGAATTGCGGGGAATGGGAAAGCGGTTGATACCCTTAGTTCAGAAGGGATACGCGACCAATATGTGACCCGCATCGAACGCAGCAAAGACGGTCTGAGTACGGAGATTCACATCCGCCGCCAAGTGATGCAGGAAACACAAAGTGGCAATAGGAAAGAAATTAAATGGTTGCCGCACGAAAATGATCCGGAGATCGAGATCGCGGTATTGCAAATGTTGTTGGACAAGCTGGTAACCGGGAGTCCTGTTACGCCAAAAGCAGCCAAGTTAGCTACAACCCCGGCGAATGCGATACCTCTGGTTCCGGCAGTTGAGCCAGTGGCAGTTAGCATTCAATTAAAAGACTCCACTACTGGCAAAGTTATTCAGATTAATGAGCCGTTTGATCGAAGCTGGCGCAGGGTTGGCTTGGCACTGGAGTCGGCACATATCGTGGTATCGGACAAAGATAGAAGCAAGGGAATTTATTTTGTCGCTCCGGCACCGGACAAAAGTAAGAAGGATAATAAAAAACAACAGGCCGATCTTCAGGTGTCGGTACGCGAAGTTAATGGAGGAAGTGAAGTTTCTGTCGTCGGACCCAATGGCAAGAACGATGCAGATTCAGCCCGCCTCATCGAAGTTTTGAACCAGAATATGGGAAGTAATCCTGTCCCGGATGCTCGTCCCTTACCGGACGAAAAATCTGCCCCCCGTTCCGGTGATGCGGTTCGCCCTCCTCGGTAGCGGCAGTGAGGGCAATGCCCTCGTTGTAGAAGCGGGCCAAACGCGCATCCTGATGGACTGCGGTTTTTCTTTGGCTGAGACGGTGGCTCGCTTGGCACGTATCGGACTGGGGCCGGAGCAGTTGCATGCTATTGTGGTTACCCATGAGCATGGCGACCATATTGGCGGAGTAGCTCGCTTGGCGCGCAAATTCACACTCCCAGTTTTTTTGACTCACGGCACCCTGCGTTCGCAAAATGGTTCTTTTGCAAACTTGCCGCAAGTAACAGAAATTAATCCGCACCTTGCGTTTTCTATTGGTCAATTGCTGGTTCAGCCATATCCCGTTCCCCATGATGCGAGCGAGCCGGTGCAATATGTATTTAGCGATGGCATCAGGCGATTGGGGGTATTGACCGATGCGGGATGTTCAACGCCACATATCGAGTTAACTCTGAACGGCTGTGACGCGCTGATATTGGAATGTAATCACGACGTCGATATGCTTGCGAACGGTAATTATCCCTATCACTTGAAACTACGGGTTGGCGGGCGTTTAGGGCATCTTAATAATGTTGCTGCTGCTGCGTTGCTGGCGCGCTTGGATAAGGCTAAATTGCAGCGCATAGTGGCTGCACATATAAGTCACAAGAACAACACACCTGAACTGGTTGTGGATATTTTGTCTCGCACATTACCCGGCATGGAAGACAAGATCACTGTAGCGACACAAGAAGGCGGCTTGGATTGGTGCGAGATCGTGTAATAGGATGTTGCAAATCAACGAATAAATAAAAAGCCGACTTGCGTCGGCTTTTTGCTGGTGCTGATACTTGGCTTACTTCTTTGTTTCAGGTGCAGCGGCAGCAGCAGAAGCTGCAGCAGGAGCAGATGCAGCGTCAGCTGCAGTTGTGGCAGAAGCGGCAGCAGATGCAGCAGGAGCTGGGGCAACTACAGGGGCAGGAGCAGGAGCAGCAGGAGCTGGCTTTTCACCACAAGCAGACAAAGACAAAGCTAACAAAGAAGCAACTAATACTGAATATTTCATTTTATTTCCTTAATAAACTAATTAAAAAATTCTTGCCGGGGGGCTTGCAGTGACATGAAACGTCGCTACAAGGGCGCGGTATTTTACCAAGTCTATTGGAAAAAGCTAGAGTTTCGTGCTGGGGTATTGGTCAATTACAGGCCTAATGTGGTGATAGACGCATTCTGGCGGGATGCGGCCCACATTTCTTCAAAGCGGGATTTCAATACAATTGCCCCTTCAGGCTCATGTTGGGCAAACTCTCCGCGCGCGTTATCGAAGTGAAAACGCCGCACGAAATGTTGAGAATCTGCGACAGCAAAAGGGGCTGTCAAATGGCGCAGATTGACCGGTGTTTGATAGATATTCATGATGTGACTGAACTGGCGCTGTAAAAGCATAATGCGCGGGCAATAGCGCACTATCGGTTGTACGTCGTGCGCCAGAAACTTCAGACGAACATTGGGGCTGGATAGCAGAAATTTACGCAGCGTGTTGTAGCGAGTTTCAGAATTGAAACCAAGGCTGTCGAAATCATTTTCAAATATAAACAATGAGAGCTGTGCCAAAGCACATATCGAATCGAGAGCAGCTATGTACTCAGTGATACCATCCAGCGCTTTGTGTTGCAATTCGCTGTCGCTCATGGAAATTACCTGCGATTGCTTTTGATTAATTTAACATACCCATCCAGATAAAACTCGTACAGTAATGTTTTCGTTTCAGCGGTTAATTTACCCGCTACGGCGAGTTGTCGTGTATCTGCCAATTCGCGTAACGTACGATAACTTCCCTTGCCGACCTGGTGAGATTCGCCATTAATGAATACGGTGCTGTCACGGCACAGTATTTGGGTTTTTAGATCAGGCTCAATGCGGTGAGTATTCAGCGCAAGTTCGAAACGTTCGGCAGACAGTGGTTTGGCGGGCACGTCAAAATAAATATGCGGTTTGGGTTCGCTCAAATAACTACCCAAAAAATTGGCGATATCTTCCTCATCCCACTTAACTTTGGCAATTGCTGCGGCAACTTGATGCAACATATCCGGGCTGATTTCAGAGGGGTATGTCTGTGTTTTGAGGCCGGGGTCGGCATATACACCCTCTATGCAGATGCGGTCTTGCAGGTACACCAGAAACTGTTCCGCCATTTCCTGATAAGTTGGCGTACGGAAACCGATGGAATAGGTCATACAGTCGTCTTCGGCAATGCCGTTATGCCCACACTGCGGAGGAAGATATAGCATATCGCCGGCTTCCAATACCCATTCTTGCTCTATGTGAAATTCCTTGAGAATACGCAGGGGGGCGCCTTCAATCAACGAGTGATCTTTCTGTGTTGTAATCTGCCAGCGGCGATGGCCCAAGCCTTGTAGCAGGAAAACATCATAAGGGTCAAAATGAGGCCCAACACCACCGCCCTTTGGCGCGTAACTTACCATCAGATCATCCAGGCGCGCATGGGGAATAAAGTTAAATCGCCTAATTAACTCGGTTGCTTCAGGCAGAGCGTGATTTACGCCCTGTACCAGTACAGTCCACTTGCCGCGCAACTTGTCCATATTATCCGGCTCGAAAGGCCCGTATTCCGCTTGCCAAACACCTCGCGATTGTTTGACAAGGCGTGCCTGCATGTTTTCATGGCAGGCCAATTCAATGAGTTGCTGTTTGCTGAGCAAACCTTTAAAGCCGGGGACGGCCTGCCGGACGAGTAGTGGTTTTTTTTGCCAATAGTCGCGCAGAAATTCGTTGACTGTCAGCCCGCCAAGCAAAGTGAGTTTTGTTTTCATAAGAGGATTATATAGGGTGATTAGAGTTGCGTAAAAATGTCTGTAAAATAAATTTGGCGCAAAATAAATCTCAGTTAGAATGCTGCCAACGGGGGGTACATTATGCACTTGGAAGTTGGGATGGATGCACCGCATTTTGAATTGGCCGATGCCGACATGGAATTGTTTAAGCTCATTTCCTGGCAGGCTAAAAAAAATATTGTGCTCTATTTTTACCCCAAGGATGATACACCCGGCTGCACAATGGAAGCCAACGAGTTTAGTGAACACGAAGAAGATTTTGCTGAATTCGATACGATAGTAGTCGGCATAAGCCGGGACGATTGTATTAGCCATGCCGAATTTCGTGACAAATATGGGTTGTCGGTCTTGCTGCTAGCCGATACCGAGTCACGAGTCTGTAGAAAATACGGAGTATTGTACGAAAAAGAAGTAGATGGGCACAAAACGAGCGCCATTCAGCGTTCTACGTTTGTGATAGATAAACTGGGCAAACTGCGCCATGTCCTATACGGAGTTCATGCGCACAAGCACCCGGAAGAAGTTCTTAACTTGATAAAGGAAATGAAATGAAAGTCGCTAAAGACACCGTCGTCTCACTGCGTTACGAACTGACCGATGTGACCGGAGGTGGGGTAATACTTGAAAAGGCCGATGATCCTATCAGCTATGTGCATGGTGGCTACGATGGCATTTTCCCCGCTGTGGAAGAAGCGATACATGGCAAGGCCGTTGGCGATAAATTCAGTGTGACGATGGAGCCGGATGATGCCTTCGGTGAATACGAACACGAACTCGTGCGTGCCGAACCGCGCGACATGTTCCCCAAAGATGTTGCAGTCGGAATGCAATTTGAAGGCGGCGCAGAAGGGGACGACGATGAAGACTTTTTACTCTATACCGTTGTTGAACTTACTGACAAAGAAGTGACTGTTGACGGGAATCATCCGCTTGCGGGCAAGACTATCAAATTTGAAGGTATCGTCACCGGAGTGCGGGCCGCAACTCAGGAAGAGTTGGCTCATGGTCACGTGCATGGTGAAGGCGGGCACCACCACTAATCGCTTTCTAAATGTTGGGTGTGAATGCAGAAGCTCTCACACCCGGCTGTCTTTGCTTGTGCCTTGTCCGCTTTGAGCGCAAAGAAGTTGTGTTCTAGCCAGTTGACGACTTGTTCCACCCCGTTTGGTTCTACCCGCGCAGGTTGAGGTGTGAGCCAAAGCGCAGTCAGTTCTTCGGCAAAATTGCCCGCCTCCAATTGTTCCCGCGAAATTTCACGGCATACACCATGCTGCTGTAACCAATCTTCCATTGCTTGTGTTTCAGGCCAGTTGGCTCGGTTGACATACAGCACTGGCGTGCCGCTGCATGCTGCTTCGACAAAGCTGCCATAGCCGGGCTTGCACAGCAGTGCGTCGCAACTGGCGAGCACATGACTAAAACTCATCGACAGTGATTCCAAAATAATTGTGTCGGGATGACTCACCTGCCAACTATTTGGAACCAACCAGCGCACACTGTCAATGCGGGGCCAGCGATCTATGGGCAAACGACTGTCGATTCCGCCCATGCTCACTAACACCAGTTTTTCGTTTGTCGATAACCGCAAAAGATGGTTGAGTTCATTGCGCCTGTTTATGCCTACGCAGGCAATAGGTGCAACCGGGATAAGATTGGGCAGATCGTTCATCGCCATTCCGGGAGTGGCGCGCAGAAACGCATTCGCACTGGCATAGCAGTTGCGAATCTGTGTTGCGATATCGTCGTCGCCGCAACAGTGGCGATAGATATCAGCCCAGTTTAACGAACATAATGCAACGTTCGGGATTCCTGCCTGCTGCGCACCTGCCAAAGGTAAATAACCCACATTCGAGAACACTGCATCCGCACCTAGGTGACGAAGTAGGCTCGCCTCTTCAGCGACTTTTGAGTCCCAATCTGAATGAAAAGTGCGATATGCCGCACGGCTATCTTCAATGCGAATGTCCAGTGCCGACGACATTACCATGCCGATATCCCCATTACTTTGCAGGTGGTCGAATGGTGCATGAATACGCGAACGTAAATGAGAAAGTGCCACGGCGGAACGAACTGTAAGTCGTAACAGCGGAATGCGTTTATGCAGTAAGTTTAGAATCGGTGCGGTCTGTGCAACATGACCAAAACCGTGGCCGGATATGGAAACAACAAGATGAGGTGATTTGGGCATAGCGGTATATCAGGTGACTTCGGCAGAATTATCTCGGATTGTTCAAGCGGAGACCACATTTAATTACTACCTCCGTTGAATAGACTATACGGGATTATGAAGTTTTTAACGTAGTCGTTGACGAACCCATCGATAGTGCGTAGAATCTTTCCTCTTCTCTGACGCGGGGTGGAGCAGTCTGGCAGCTCGTCGGGCTCATAACCCGAAGGTCGTAGGTTCAAATCCTGCCCCCGCAACCCAGGAATAAAGATTTAGTTTTTAGGTGTGAAAAAATAGAGTTGACGGAATCATTTCAATCTATATAATGCGCACCTCTTCGCTGCCACGGTGGTTGAAGCTGAAGTAAAAAAGTTCTTTAAAATTCAAATAAAACAATCGATTAGTGTGGGTATGTGCGCTGGGGAAGAGTAATATTATTT
>Ga0224559_1000508_pt1 | contig 25568 bp, 32 predicted proteins | sample 714S33034metaG_FD_180676 | JGI IMG/M metagenome (GOLD analysis project Ga0224559, IMG submission 180676) | Peat soil microbial communities from Stordalen Mire, Sweden - 717 S3 30-34 | ecosystem: Environmental > Terrestrial > Soil > Wetlands > Peat | place: Sweden: Norrbotten County, Stordalen... | reverse complement strand
GGAATGGACCCAAACCTCAAGAAAATCCTCGACCAATACAGACGCATGGATATTCACTTGGATTCAGAACAAATGGCGGCGTGATCCGTGATACGAACTCGGCACTGTCCAGCATTTAAGTTCTTCGACTGTATCCCCAAGTCTTTTGGCGCCCTTTTCAGCTTCAAGAAATTCCTCTAGCGCTCTTTCATCATCTCCCAACTGAAAATACGCCCATCCGAGATTTCCTAGTGCTACCTGCGCCAAGTCATCTGCATTAAATTTCATAGCAGCTTGGTATGCGGACTGCGACCAGACTACAGCTTCGTCATAGCGGTTGATCTGCAGCGCTAACCAACCAAGATTCAAGGAAGCTCTTGCTTCCAGGAAGCCATCCTGATGAGCTTGCGCAAAGGAAAGACACTGAAAAAAATACCGATTCGCATCAAGAATATGATCTTGCATGACTGAGAGGATGCCATGCACACTCAATATATAACCGCAGTATGCGATGTCCCTGGTTTTACATACGTTATCAGCCTGTGTAAGTTTCTGATTGGCAATGAGAAATTGCCTCTGACGTGTCAGGGCATCAGCCTCAATTGCCAGCTTGCGAACAATTTCTTCTGGATGGCTATTGTCGGTGTGGTAGTCAGCAAGAAGGAAAAGCGCATCGTTAAACATTCCGCGCTGCACCATGATTTCTGCTTGCAGCAATTCAAATTTGGCAGCCCAATCAGGATTGGAAACACGGAATTGCCAAAATCCCTCTTCGGCTTCTTGCTGGCTTTTCGCCAAGTTGCCCAAACGATAGATATGCATAGTATAGTCGTAGAAAGTACTAGCTCTGTTGGGATTTGAATCTTCAATAGAAATAAATAGGAGCAAGAAAACCGCCCAAACAAATGGAATAACAGGTTTTAAAAAATCCTTCCGAAAGTGCCCAAATAATCTGTCTTTGCCCGCCAGACTCGAAATACCATTTCTTGTCCAGCGGGCATTCAGTCGTATAGTCACAGCAATTACTTTGGTGAACCGTTGGAACCGCCCGTTCCAATTGGCACGCTCCCCGCGATCACGCAGCCCAGCTTGAGGTCGATCATGGTCAGCGTGAAGGTGGTCTTCTTGTGCGTCTTCCCGATTGGGTCCTCGTGCTTGACGGTCACCTTGCCCAGCGTGATCGTCCCAAAGCCGGGGATGGTGATCGTGTTCCCGGCGATGGTTCCAGGGAAGAGTCCAGCCAACCGGTTGACCAGTGAACATTCAATCGTCTCCGCAACGCCAAGAGTAGAGGAAAGTTGATTGTAATGTTCCTGGAGCTTGGGGGAAAGGTTTTTGTTTTGGAGGATGCGGCTGTACTGGCGTCCGACGCGGCTGACTACGCCCGGATCGAGCGCGTAGGGCAGGTCGTTGGCCGGGGTGGAGGCAAAGATCTCCTGGTCCCATTCGAGTTCGACCGGGATGCCGGCGATGCGCAGATTCTCAAAGCGCGTGCCGAGGAAGGAGATCGATGGCATATAGCCTTTTTGGGGGTGATGGGTGATGGTCTGGCCGACGACGCGATCGGCGGTCAGCACTTCCAGCACGTTGAGGCCTTCGACGACGGTGGTGGTCAGCGTATTCCAGCCCTTATTGGTCTTGGGGTTTTCGCTGCCGGCGACGTGGGAGTAGGCGGTGCTGTAGGAGACGATCGATTCAAGCCGGTAGCCGTCCGAGCGCTGGGTGAAGTAGCCGCCCTTGGGATCGAGCTTGGAGTGAGTCTGGGGTTCAATGGTTTGCGTCACCGGAAGCGTCAGCTTGCCCGAGAGGACAATTGCTTCCGCGTTGTAGGTGTGGGTTCTTTCATTCACTTCAGGCATGGCTTAGATTCCTTTCTGGATTTAGGAGTTCGGGGGAGTTCTTGACCGTTCTTGCGGACGTGTCAATCGGTTAAATGCAGATCGAAGGCGTACTGGTCGATGACGGTGTGTTCACCGCGCGGCGTCACGCCGGAGATGGTCACCGTGTAGGTTCCATTGCGCAGCATGGCACCGGGAATCGCCAGCGAGAGCCGCTGAGCCTGATTAGCATCGTCGGCGGGAGCGGCCACGGAGCCGGTCCAGGCGGATTTTCCTTGCGGATCAATGAGACCAAAGGAGTACGAAGCGTAAGCGCCGGGAATGGGCTGCTGGGGCAGTTCGATGGGCAGCGCGACTCCATGCTTGCGGTCGGCGGTGATGGCCAACGGAGCGCCGCGCGTGCTGCCATGCAGCGGTGCCCAGGCCAGCAGCCGGGGTTGATTGGCTGATTCCTCAAGTCCGGGAAGAACGATCAGATTCTGATAGCCGATGAACAGCAGCATGAGGGCAAAGACGGGAACGGCAAAGGCCGGCTGGAGCCAACTGAGCCACCACTCGCGCTTGATCCTGACTGGGCTGACGCGGGCCGGAAGCGGCCCAGGCTTATGCGGCGCCAGCTTGGACGACTGGACTTTGACTTCCTCCACAAACGCAACTCCGGCGCGAAGATCAAGGGCGCACTCCGGGCAATCAAAGAGATGCTCTTCGAAGGCCTCGCGCGCATCGGGCGTCAGCTCATTGAGCCGGTAACGCTCGGCAGCCATCTGTTGTACTGCTTCGTTGTGGTCCATTTTTTCCATTCCTCAGTGCGGTCCAACAGTAGATAGTGGCGGCAGCCGGTCAAACGTATCAATTTTCAATCAATTTGCGCCCAGCGTCGATAAATTTCCCATTCGCTTCACGAATTCAGTTTTGAATTCCAGCTTGGCGCGATGCAGCAGTACACGCAGATAGTCGCGGTCCACGCCCAACTCCCGGCAGACCTCGTCACGGTCACGCTCATCCAGAAAGACGGCCTTCAGCAGGGAGTTGTCGCGCGGCGTCAGGCCTTTCAAAATCGCGCGGACCTTCTCCTTCATCTGCTTTTCGGCTACCAGATCCAGCGCGCTGGCGGAGTTGTCGGGGACTTCGGGCCGTCCCACCGCATCCAGCGACTCACTGCTGCTCAAGGAGCGGTAATGCTCACTGAGCACGTGGTTGCAGACCATATTCACGAAGGCGCCCAGGCGCTCCGGCTGGTGCAGGCCGTCCTTGCGCAAGACCGAAAAGACGCGCGCAAAGGTCTCCTGGCGCACATCCTCGATGGCCTGCGGAGATGGAAGGCGTCCGCGCAGCTTGATCCGTAGCAGTTCTGAAAAATAGGCGATAAAATGCGTCTGCGTCTGGGGGTCACCCGCGCAGAGATTACTGACGTAATTCGCGTCAAACACACAGAATTGCAACGAAGACTCCGCTTAGTTGAGAGGAGCCAAGTATAACATCCTGGAGATAGTGATTGCATGAACCCGGCGAACTCAGGCGGGAAAATCCAGGCGCGGACGAGGACGTCCGCGCTACAGCCGGTCTGGAGACCGGCGCTACATTCATGCAATTACGAAATCATTCGGTCACGGTATTATATGCCGCGGATGACTTTATCCAGATACGCAGCGGGCAGGGGATAAGCCAGGAGCTTTTTGTGCGGATTCTGCGTGGCTTTTTCCAGTAGGCAGGCCACCGATGAAAGCGCCATACATTGAATGAAGAATTCCCATCGGCTGGAACTCATCCACAACGCCGGAGGCAGAGAGGCCAGAAGGCTGAGGCAGTAGAAGCTGGCCATCAAGCGTCCCGGCATACCGTAGCCGAGTGCCGAGCGCATCCTCAAAATCAGATCCCAGGGGCCATTCTCGCTCGTCAGCAGGTGCGCGATCCGCCAGACAGCAAGAGCGCAAAGAGTAAAGCACCATACATCGTTGAAATCGATCATTGCGGAATAACTCCTTCTTTTAAGTGGCTGCAGACGGAACCTGCTTCGAAAAGCGAGTTCCGTCTGCCTCTGGGGAAGCCAGTCAATCTTTTGGCGTTGCGCCCGCCAGCGGGGGACGCCGGCGGGTAAATCAATAGGATGCGGCGTCGCGGACCCAATCAATGGGTCCGGGCGATACCGCATGAACGATGGGCTGCGGACTTAACAGCCCGTGGTGAAAGTCGAAAAGGCCGAAAAACCATCCCTCAGGGGCTAAAGCCCGCACCTATTTTGAGCCACTTACGGCACGACTAAAGTCGTGCCCTTTCAAAACAAGACTTTCACCGCGGGCTGTTAAGGTCATCGATGTTGAAGGCGGAGTTGCTACGCGGGATCCGGTATGAGAAGCAACTTCTTTGCTTGAGTCCACTGCCCGGTTCGCCGTCGGAACACCCTCCCGGCAGAGAATCCTCTTCGCCGTACAAGAGACAGTGCAGTTCCTTCGGAGATCGTTTCATTCGCTTGCGGAAAAATTTGCGAACCAGACGCGAATCGGGAATTCAGGATTTCTGTCTATATCGTATTGACTTGCGAGTACCGAGTTCTCGCCTGCTGCTCTGCTTCCGGATTCCACGGCTGTCCGGTAAAAGTTATGCTCTTATCGCGCAACCGATATAAAACAAGTGAATTATAGGCGTATTTTGCTTGCCGCGATTTGAAATGCGTGCCTGGCTCCTGCCCGATCACCGATGATGAAGGGATGAAGATTGGCTGGTTGGCGGGATGGCTGGCAATGCGCCAGAATCGTCTGGATAACTATATTTACAATGTGTGATTTGCGATGGTTTTTCGGCTTATTTTCTGATACCATGCGGGTATGCGCGGAGACGGTCAAAAGCAAGCGGCGATTTTCCGTTTTGGCTGGTTGGATTAACGGATTCCGGTGTACCACCCGTTGCGCGAGAGCCTGGAAAGCCCAGAGACGGGAGCCGGCGGGAGGAAGGCGCAATGAAACAAAATCGGAGACAAGCCTTGGTTCAAGCCGGATCACCGCGGCAGGAGCAGATGCGCCGCTTCCGCCGCTACCAGCTTTTCGGAGTGCTTCTGGTGGCGGCGGCCATCCTGCTGGCCGCTCTGCTGCGTACCAATCCCCAATGGATCTTCCCGCAAGGGTGGTGGCGTCCATGACTCCCGCGGGGACAACTGCGTCGAAGCGCGAATCCACGGCCAGCCCTTTGAACGAAAGCCTAGCGCCTCTGGCTGTTCTTCTGCTCGGCCCCACCGGCAGCGGCAAGACGGCGCTGTCGCTTGAGTTAGGTGAGCGCTTCGGCGGTGAGATCGTCAGTTGCGACTCCGTGGCCGTCTATCGCGGCATGGAGTTGGGCACGGCCAAACCCACCGCCGAAGAACGCGCGCGCCTACCCCATCATCTGATCGACGTGGCCGACCCGGACCAGCCCTTCACCGCGGGCGAATACAGCCGCAGGGCGCGGGCCGCGCTCGCTGAGATTGCCGCGCGGGGCCGTCTGCCCATCGTGACCGGCGGAACGGGCCTCTATCTGCGCGCGCTTACCGAGGGGCTATTCGCCGGGCCGGAGCGCCAGCCGGAGTTGCGCGCGCGCCTGGAGCGCAGCCGGACAAAGCACGGCGAAGCATGGCTGCATCGGCTGCTTACGCGGCTCGATCCGGCCTCGGCCGCGCGCATCCACGCGAACGACGCGCACAAGCTGATCCGCGCCATCGAGGTCTGCCTCACCGCCCGCAAGCCGCTCTCGGAGGTTAGATCCCGCGACCCGCTGACCGGCTTCCGTCTCTTGCGCATCGGCCTCAATCCGCCCCACCAGAGCCTCCCGCCCCGCGAGGGCCTTTATGACCGCCTCAACCGGCGCTGCGCACAAATGTTCGCCAACGGCCTCGTCGATGAGACCCGCGCCCTGCTGGAACGCTACGGCCCGGTCAAGGCGCTCGACTCGCTAGGCTACCGCCAGGCGCTGCGCGTGCTGCGCGAGTCCTGGAGCATGGAAGCCGCAATAGAAGCCGCCCAGCAAGGCCATCGCAACTACGCCAAACGCCAGTTGACCTGGTTCCGCCGCGAGCCGGAGGTGCATTGGATCGCCGCCTTCGGTGATGAGCCGGAGACGCTGCGCGCGGCGGCTGAACTGCTGGAATCGCGCTTGAAGTAGCTGGGCGCCCCTTGCCGCGTTCTTGTTTTTGCGGCTAGGGTGGGATTGAGACCGCCTATACACCAACAGGAGAGATGCTCTAATGTTGCCCTATTTTCGACGCGACTGCCAACGGATAAGGGCGAACGGCAGCGAATGAAGGTAATCACAAGAGCCTTTTGCAAAATTCCATGGAAATTGCAAGAGCCTCACAAAATAAAGGAATTAACTAAATTTCAGGACGGCGCCGGAGGGGCAGGAACTAAATAGTGGTGGCCAGAGACGGGATTGAACCGCCGACGCCGGCCTTTTCAGGGCCGCGCTCTACCACTGAGCTATCTGGCCTCAGGGCTAACTTCAGCTAGTATATCAACTCCCGGCTCCCGCGCCAAACCCAGCGCAAAAACTTCGTGGCGGCAGAGCGATTCCCCTGCCAGATAGCCTTCTCCATACTCGCTCTGGATGCTCCTCATCGCGTTGCACTACACTGAAAGGCATCATGCGCATCCCCGCTTGCCTCGCCGCCTGTTTTGTACTTGCCGCCGCCACTGCCACCCTCCAGGCCCAGCCGTCTGCGCCGGAGGCCCGCGCCACTCACGCCTATCAGCTCGCCGAGCAGGCCGGTCCGGCGGCTCTGCGCGCTTTTCTGGCCCAATTTCCCAAGGGCGCCGACCTGCACGTCCACCTCTCTGGCGCGGTTTACGCGGAAACCTTCATCCGCGACGCCGGCGAGGATGGCTTGTGCGTGGACCCGGCGTCTCTCAGCTTCGTCCGGCCGCCCTGCGCCCCGCCGCTCGTGCCGGCCGTGCAGCTTCCCGCCAATCAGACGCTTTACGACCGCCTGATCAACGCCTTCTCCATGCGCAGCTTTGTGCCCGCGCCGGGCTTCAGCGGCCACGACCAGTTCTTCGCAACATTCGACCGCTTCGGCGGGCTGAGCAAGAGTCACACCGGCGAGTGGGTCGATGAGGTCGCCAGTCGCGCCGCCCAGCAGAATCAGCAGTATCTTGAGCTGATGGAGACGCCGGCCTTTTCGCACGCCGCCGCCCTCGCCGCCGCGAATCCCTTGAACCAGGATTTTGCGCAGTATCGCCAAAAGCTGCTCGCCCTCGGTCTGCGCGACGAGGTGGCCACCGACCGCGAAGCCGTCCGCTCCGCCGAAGCCCAGCGCCGCCAGATCGAGCATTGCGCCACGCCGCAAGCTGCGCCCGCCTGCCAAGTCGAGGTTCGCTATATCTACCAGATTCTGCGTGGATTTTCGCCCGAGCAGGTCTTTGCCCAAACACTTCTCGGTTTCGAGACCATTCAGGCCAGCATGGAGGCCCAGGAACCCGGCTTCATCGGCATCAACTTCGTCATGCCCGAGGACGGCGTGGTTTCCATGCGCGACTATACCCTGCACATGAAGATGCTCGACTATCTGCACTCCGTCTACCTCCAGGTGCCGATCAGCCTGCACGCCGGCGAGCTAGCTTCCGGCCTGGTACCGCCCGAGGGTCTGCGTTTTCACATCCGCCAGGCCGTCGAACTCGGCCACGCTGAGCGCATCGGCCATGGCGTCGATGTGGCCTACGAGGACGATGCTTCCGCCCTGCTTAAAGAGATGGCTGCCAAGCACATCATGGTCGAGATCAATTTGAGTTCCAACGAAGGCATTCTGGGAGTGAAGGGCGCGCAACACCCCTTCTCGCTCTACCGCGCCGCGCACGTGCCTGTAGCGCTCTCTACCGACGATGAAGGAGTCAGCCGCATCGACATTACAACCGAGTACGTCCGCGCCGCGCTCGACTACCACCTCAGCTACACCGACCTGAAGCAACTGGCCCGCACCGGCCTGGAGCATAGCTTCCTGTCCGGCGCGAGCCTCTGGGCCGCTCCCGACGCCTTCGCCGCTCCCGCCGCTGCCTGCAATGCCCAGCCGCTCGGCGCAGAAAAGCCCACAATCGCCTGCAAAGCCTTTCTCGACGCCAGCGAAAAGGCCTCCGCGCAGTGGGAGCTGGAGCGACGCTACCTGGCGTTTGAAGCAAAGTTTTGAGAGCGCCGAGAGTCTCAAATAGATTTTGGAGCTTCACGATCTCCTTTGATTAGACGGTACTGATCTGCAGGAAACTGTTTCATCTTTCCAACAAATGTGACGTATTCGGCGCCATCAAAGCGCGGGAAAAGCTTTATGCGTACCAGAACATCATTGTCTGGAAGGATTCTGAATCTACCTGACATTGGTGTTTTGCGTACAGGGAGTTCGCGAGTTTTAGGCGATCCAACCCATCGCCCAATGTCCTTCGACATTCCAAGTATCGCTGACCGGATATAAATTGATTCAAACGCATCGATTCCATATCGTTCAATTGCATATCCATAGGAGCATTTTGCTACAAAGCGAGCAAATATGTCTGGATCGTAATCTGGAGGATAAACCTTGTCAACGCCAAACCTTTTTGCGAGATCTTCGCTTTGTTCAACCAAAACAATCTTATCTCCAGAAATACACTCGATATGATCTGGAAATGTTCGACCATCAAGAATCGCTGGAGTCTTGAAAATAGGTAATTCAATTATCTTCAATGCATCTTTGAGCGGAACTTCCAGGATTGACTTGACACCTTCTCGAATTACTGTGAGGGGATAAAGTTCTTCAATTCCTTTTTTGTGTCTCGTGCGATAGCCCATCTCCGCACGCGCCGCACCCCACATATGCCGAAGTACGTGCAGTTCAATCTGAGAAGTGATTTTGGCGCAATCCACGCAACTTGCGTTAAGCAATGTAATACATCCATTCAGTGAGAACGGGGAAATATGCTCTTCGGTCAGCTTCCCGTCAGTTTTGTCACAATAAATGCAACGTCCGACAAGGGTCGATTCCTTCTTTGTCACAAACCTCACCATTGTTACCTCCAACAGTGATAAGTTACTGATCCGACATTAACAATTGCGTCTTGTATCGCTTGGCAACTGCATTATTTGAAGCTGTCAGAGAATTTATGCATCGCTGATTATTTCGCCTTTGGCGACTAGCGCCATGTATCGCTTGGCGGCTTCCATGGCCTTTTGGTTTGGCCCTGAAGGGTTCAGAAGCAACTCCGCAAAGGCAAGGCTCGCTCGTTTATTGAGCTTCAGTACAGCGGCATCGTTCACCGGAAGTTGCTCCGAGACCGAAGAAATTTCGTGTTTTTGATCGATCTTTCGCGTTATCTTGGGTCTGGGCATGGCTTTATCCTGCATCGCTGCTTTCCATTGAAGAACTTTTCGTCTTCCCCAACTGCTCTTTTCGCCTTACACTCACTTCATGGACAACGAGCGCATCCGTTCCTTCTGTCTGGGGTTGCCTCATGTGGTGGAGGCCATCAAATGGAAGCACTATCTGGCCTATTGGATCGGAGCTCGCGAGCTGGGCGGCAAGATGTTTGCGATGAGCGACCTGGATGGCGCGGGGGCTGGCGTCTTCTCCTTCCACTGCGGCGCCGAGCGTTTCCACGAACTGCTGGAGATCGAAGGAATCTGTCCTGCTCCCTATATGTTCAACCATGCGTGGGTCGCTCTGACGCGGTGGGATGCGCTACGCCCGCGCGAGATCGAAGGGGAGGCGGCTCGCGCCCATGCGCTCATCTATGAGAAGCTGCCCGCACACACCAAGTCCGTTTTGGCGCTGCCGGAGAAGAAGCGCGCCAAACTCATCCGCGAACGCAGCAAGCGGGGATAAGCCTATTGCCTGGAATTGGGTTAGCTCCCATGCACTCGGTCTTCCCTCCGTCCTATTTTCGCCTTACACTCACTCCATGGACAACGAGCGCATCCGACAAATCTGTCTTGCTCTGCCGCACGCCGCTGAAACGCTCAACTGGGGATCGGTTCTGGTCTATTGGGCTGGAGACCGCGAGATCGGCGGCAAGATGTTCGCCCTGACCAATGCTGATGGCATGGAGACTCCCGTTCTCAGCTTCCACTGCGGTGCCGAGCGCTATCATGAACTGCTGGAAATCGAGGGCATCCGCCCCGCCCCGCACCTGGCTCGCGCTCATTGGGTGGCTCTGGAGCGCTGGGATACGCTGCGTCCGCGCCAGATTGAGGAGGAGCTGGCCCGCGCCCATGCGCTGATCTACGAAAAGCTGCCCAAGCGCGTGAAAGCCGTTCTGGCGCTGCCGGAAAAGGAGCGCGCCAAGCTGATCCGCGAGTGCAAGAAGCTGGCGAAGCTAGAGCATTTCTCCTAGCGGTGTAGAGGTGGTTTGAATCCCACCCTAGCCGCAAAAACAAGAACGCGGCGAGGGTGGGGCACCCAGGACTCTATACCTTTAAGAGAAATGCTCTAAAGCGCTGCACCGCAATCGGAGCAGAAGCGCGCGCCTTGCACGTTGGTCTGACCGCAGCGCGGGCAGACTACAAGCGCGCCGGAGGGTGCCGGGGGGACATTGACGGTGACGTTCACGGGCTGTCCCCATCCTGGAACTGCGATTCCCAGCATCGCGGCGATCCCCGCCGCCTGGATGGCGTTGAACTCACGCACCCGTCCGGGCATGAAAAAGCACTCGACAAAGCCCAGGAAAGATGGGATTCCCGTCCAGCAGAAGCAGCAATAGAGGACTCCCAGGCCGGTGCGGCGCAGATAAAAGTGGTGAATGCCGAAGGCGCCCAGAAAAAGCGCCAGCAGAACGCCGACGAGTTCATCGCGGCGCACGGCTTCGTACTGCTGGTAGAAGATCGCTTGTGGATTGGGATAGGGTTGGCTGCTCATGGGTGGCTCTCCTCGCACTGCGGACAGGATACGCAAAGGAAGGTTGCGGGGTTCCGTGGCTGGTGGCCCACCTGGACCAGCCTATGGTAGCTTGGGTGCCCCATCCTTGTATTTTGCGGGCGGGAGTCCACGCGCATCACCATACATTAGCAAGGTTCGCCAGACTTTGGCGATAGTCTTCCTGGTCGATCCTGCTGCGCACTCCGAATTCCCCAAGCAGCGTCATCAACTGTCCCACGGGCAGTCCGGCCACTTCCGCTGCTTTGCCCAAGGAGGCTTCGCCCTTCCTGAACTTTTCCACGGCCAGCAGGATTCTGCCCCGCGTCACCAGATCGCGCACAGCCTTGGAAAAATCGCTCTGCTCTTCCATCGACCTAGTCATGGGCGTTCCTTCATTCTCAGTATAGAGCGTCTCTGCTATTGATGCTGAGTGCGGCGTGGACCGGGAGGTCCACACAACAGCCGACCGGGAGGTCGGCGCTACGATTACTCAATTACCAAATCACTCGGTCACGATACTAGCGAGCAGGCGGATTGGACTGGCTGGAACCGAGCGGGGTTTGGGCTGCTTCGTCCAGCCGGGTGATGTGAACGCCGGCCTGTGTTTCCGGTACGGCGCCGTCGTTTATCTGCACGGAAATGGGCTTGCCCTGGATGAGGATGCGCGGAACTTGCTCGCCGCGGGCAGGGATGCGGACGCGCTGCGTGACAGAGGTCGCGTCGGAACCGGAGCCGGAGCGCACCGTGACCGGAACTTCGGCGGCGGCGTAGCCTGTGTTGGCGATGTGGACGGCAACCAGCCAGTTGCCTGCCGAGGCGACTGCGGGGAAGACGCCGTTGATGGTCAGATCGGGCAGACCCTTGTCGGCGTAAACCCAGTCGGCAAAAAACCAGGAAAGATCGCCTTTGTATCTGTTATCAGTCAATAATGATTCAAAATAGCCATGATTTCTGGCATTTTTATCGTCTGCATTCGCCGGCGGATTTACATTCCACTTTGCATCCTGGACGGGATCGTAGGCTCGGAGCGCAGCGGCGAGCGCCTGATCGCCGGCCAGATCGCGCAGCATCCACAGAACGTAAGCGGCTTTGGTGCGGTAATAGGCGGGCGAAATGGCCTGGGCGAGCGGCTGGCCGGAGCTTTGGCCTGGGCTCTCCGGCTCGGCCAGAGCCAGCGCGGCGCGGTTGGCCTCCAATGTGCCCAGAGCGGCCTCGCGTCCGTGCTGCTTTTCCACCCATAGGCTGCCCATGAAGGTGGCGACGCCCTCGTTGAGCCACGCGGGGGGCGGCGGCAGATTAGGCGCGGTTATCCAGGCGTGGGTGAGGGCATGGACAAGAATGCCGTTCAGCGTTTCCGGCGGAGCCTTTGCGTCGGGTTCACGGAGCGGCGCGGCTAGCAGAGAACCGGTCTCGAAGGGCGCATCCTGCGGATCGGGCAGGTCGAGCAGGATGAGCGGGGAGCGGGGCTGCGGACCGAGCCAGCTTTGCAGGAAAGGCGTGACTGCCGTCGCTGCGGTCGTCCAGAACTGCACGGCTAGATCATTCTCCGGGAGGGTCCAGGCGGTCAGGTTCGTGCCGGGATGGGCCGTGCGCGTCGCAACGAAGAGGCTCGGCGCTTCAAAGCCAAGAGTTGCGCCGCCGGAGTCGGCGGTGGCCACGCCGGAGACCTCCTGGCTCTGATCGAGGGACGCTCCCGCTTCGGTGACGGTGAGAGGTATGGAGTGGCCGTTGACGAGGGCGACGGTGGGAACCTGACCGTGGGGAAACTCGACGGTGAGCTGCAGCCGGAAGCGCGCGCCGGTCAGCCGCAGCTTCTGTTGGCTCATCTCGTCGAAGAGGCGCGCGCCGTCGCCGAGAAGGACAGGAACGCTGGAGACGGGGTACCAGACGACATTGCCAAAGCCGCGCAGGCCGGTGAAGGCGAGGCTGATCTGGTCCCAATCGGAGCGCAGAGCCGTCTGCTGGGGAGCGCCGATGGAAAGCAGCCGCTCGGAGCCGGGGGCGATGAGGCCGGAGTAAGAAACGTCGAACTGGAGGGATTGGCCTGGCGGGAGCGGCTGGGCCAACGCGATGGCGGCTTCATGCAACTGGCCGGTATGGTCGGCGTCGGAGTTGAGCGTGGCCACCTGGAAGGGAACGTCCTTGCCGTCTTGGCGGATGCGCTCCCAGTTGAGCGAAGAGGAGAGTTGCAGCGGGATGCGGGTGAGCGGGAGTTGGCCGTCGTTGCGGAGGCTGAGGAGGGCGCGGACGGCGATCTGCTGCTCGGCGGGCCGGAGATGAACGTCCAGGCTGTAGGAAGTGAAGGTGACGGCCTGACGCTCGCTGTCATCGACGGAGGGTTTGGCGGCTGCCTGGACGGCGGGCGACGCGGGCAGGCTGGTTTGCGTGGTTGTCTGGCCGTTTTCGTCGGTCGAGCGGGAGAAGATGACCTTTCCCTGGTGCGGCTGAGCTTCCTGTTGCGCGGCGGGCGGAATGGCGGGGGCGGTTTGTGCAGCGATGGGGAGGGTCGCCAGTGCGAAGAAGACCATTGCACCAACTGTCGCGGTCTTGCGGAGGCAGTTGCATTTGTCACAAATTTCCGGGGTTTGCATAAAAACTCGATTCGTCTTCAATATAGACTAACTTGAGGGCAAATAAGGAAGCGGCGGAGAATTCTCCGCCGCTTCCTACAAAGGCCCGGTCCCTGAGACCGGGGGCCACGAGACAAGCCCGTGGGGGTGATAATTTAGTTGTACGCTCAAGAGGAGCTTATGTCAACCGGCGAAAAAGTCTCTCCCTTACAGTTCGACGAGGTGCAACAACCTCGGAAGAAGCGGGTGTTTGCTTTTATTGATGGCTTCAATCTGTATCACGCCATCGAACGGTTTGATCGCGGCGCCACGGAGGTGGACAAGCAGCGCTATCAAGGATACAAGTGGCTGAACTTGAATAGCCTGTTGGCTCAATTCATACGCAACGATGAGGAATTGAGCAAAGTTTTCTACTTTACAACATTTCCGGTTTGGGATGAGGCAAAGCGTCTGCGCCATCAAACTTACGCCAGCGCTCAGAAATACATGGGTGCAGAGGTCATTCTGGGTGAATTCAAGTCCAAGGAACTCATTTGCAGAGCGGTATGCAAACAGCCATTCCGCGCCTGGGAAGAAAAGCAGACAGACATCAACATAGCTGTTTCAATGATGGAGTGGGTCGATTCGTATGACACGGCCATACTATTGACTGCTGATTCCGATCAGGTTCCGACGGTAAAACTGCTTCGCAGGCTTCATCCAGAAAAGACAATTATCTCTTTGCCTCCCATTGGCAGAGGTTGCAAGGAACTCAAGAAGGTATGCAACCTTCAATCCAAGATGGTCGAGGCCCATCTGCGCGCTTGCCAACTCCCCAACCCAATTTCTGTCAGCAAGAATGGGCGTCAAGTTGCCTTGTTAGTCAAACCGGCCAGTTGGCCTGCCCCACCGGAAGAAATCGATGAAGAGGGTCCGCAATCCATTGCGGCCCATGCGGATGAGGCTTGAGACTCACCAAGCCTGGACTATATTTCTGGTGAACTTCATGAACCCAGGCCTTTCTGCTTCTTTGGCTTCGACTTAGCGGCTCCCGCGGTGGGAGCGCCTGTTCCTTCGACGCGGCTGGCGGCGTTTCGGCGCTGGCGGAAGGCTTCATAGAGCACCACCGCGCCGGCGGCGGAGACGTTGAGCGAACTGACGCCGCCGCTCATGGGAATGCGCAGCAGATGGTCGCAGGTGCGGCGAACCAGATCGTGCAGGCCCGCGCCCTCCCTGCCCAGGACCAGAACGCAATCGCCGGTGAGGTCGAATTGATCGTAGTCGGAAGAGCCGCGCTCGTCCAGGCCGATGATCCATAGGTTGCGGCGCTTCAACTCTTCCAGCGCGCGCACCAGATTGACGACGCGGGCGATGCGCAGGTGCTCCGTGGCGCCGGCGCTGGCTTTGACGGCCACCGGGCTGAGCGGGGCCGAACGCCGCTCGGTCAGCAGCACGCCGTCCACGCCCGCGCCGTCGGCCACGCGCAAAAGAGCGCCGAGGTTCTGCGGGTCTTCCACGCCGTCCAGCGCCAGCAGAAGCCGCGGCTTTCCAAGCTGCGCCGGTTGGAAGAGGTCTTCAATGGTGAGAAACTCCTGCGGATGAACAAGAGCCACCACGCCCTGATGAGCCGGCGTCTGAGCCATTTGCGTCAACTGCTCGCGCGCTTCCGTCCGGACGCGGACACCGCTCTCCCGGCAGAGGGCGACGAGCTTTTCCAGGCGGAGATCGTCGCGCTCGCGGGCCACTAAAACATGATCAAAGCGCCGCCGCCCTGCCCTGAGCGCTTCTTCGACCGGATGCAACCCATACAAAACTTCCATAGAGGATAGTGTAGAAGATACCATCTTCGTATGCGCTTGTTTGTTGCGATTCCGATGGCGGAAGCGGTCCGCGGCGAGCTGGCGGCGCTCACGGCGCGGCTGAAATCCCGGAACGACGGGCTGCGCTGGACCGCGCCGGAAGCGTGGCACATTACGCTGGTGTTTCTGGGCAACACCAGCCCGGATCAGTACGAATGCGTGGCCGCGCGGCTTGGCGAACTGCATCTGCCGCCAGTTCCCATCGCTCTGGAGAAAGTGGACATCTTTGCCCGCGGCGGAGTTCTGATTGCTACGGTCAGGCCTGCGCCCCAACTGCTCCAGCTTCAGCAGCGAGTCAGCGCCGCTGCCGCGCTTTGCGGCTACGTCCCGGAAGCGCGCCCCTATCAGCCGCACATCACGCTGGCGCGCAGCAAAGGACGCGGCCCGGAACTTACTGCGCTGAAGGCTAAAATCCAGCGCCAGTCAGCCTTCACCAGCTTTGTCGCCGGGGAGTTTCTTCTTTACGAAAGCTATCTGGAATCCGGCGGCTCGCGCTATGAAATCCGCCGGCGTTTTCCGCTTGTTACCAGGAACGCCGCGTAGCTCCTATCTTCTTGTAGAAAAATCGCAGATTGTTTTTCTTATAGCAAGATTCAGGCGGAAAAATAGTGGTTAGACTGCATGACATGGTAATTATTGATCCGGCACGATTACATTGCGATATTGCCGCTGAAAAGCAACCGCAGGTCCTTCGACTCCGCAATTCGCAAAGTACGCGAACTGCTCCGCTCAGGATGACAGATTTTTTGTATTGCGTTTGTTTCAAGCCGGAACAAGATTATTGGAAAGGCGCGGGCGAGGACGCCCGCGTTACAGCCGGTCTGGAGACCGGCGCTACAATCCGGCCATGATCACAATTCGGCCAAGATCAATTCGTGCGGTCGCGGTAGCAGAAGCCAGAAGCGCTCCAAAGGTGATAATGGTAGAGAAAGAGAACCCAGCTTCCATCTCCGTACAAGAGGACATCGAAATGCTCGTTTCCGGCAAGCACATCGCCACAGTTGCACTCTTAAGCGTCATCGGTCTATCCGGCATGGCCGCGGCACAGACGCGGACCGTTCAAGCCGATCTGGCCCAGGTGACCGGTCCCCATACGCAAGTCCCGCTACGCTGCATCGGCGCGGGGCGGGCCAATGAAGGCCTGCGCGCCGATTGGCAGCAGCAGTTGGCCACCGTGCAGAGCGAGATCGGCTTCAAATACATCCGCATGCACGGCCTGCTGCACGACGACATGGGCGTTTACCGGGAGGACAAGAAGGGCAATCCCGAGTATAGCTTCCAGTACATCGACACGCTGTACGACGCGCTGCTCCGGCAGCACATTCGGCCCTTTGTCGAGCTGACCTTCATGCCCTCGCAACTGGCCAGCGGGCCGCAGGCCATCTTCTGGTGGAAGGGCAACACCTCAATCCCCAAGGACTACGGCAAGTGGAGCGGGCTGATCCGCGCCCTGGTTGATCACTGGAAGCAGCGCTACGGCGAGGATGAGATCAACCAATGGTACTTCGAGGTTTGGAACGAGCCGGATATTTACGGTTTCTGGCCTCACAAGCTGGAGGATTATTTCCAGCTTTATAAATTTACCTCCGAGGCAATTCGCGCCGAGTGCGCCAAGTGCCGCATCGGCGGTCCGGCCTCGGCAGTGCCGTACAAGGCGGAAACCGAGTTCGAAAAGTGGATCGTTGCCAACCCAGAGCCAATCGACTTTATTTCCGCACATGCCTATGGCGTTGATCAGGGCTTTCTCGACACAGACGGCACGGCCGGGACGATTCTCAATCCTGACCCTGACTCGGTCTCCGGCCGGATGCGCCACTCACGCGAGCTAATCGACGCCACGCCCTTGAAGAAACTGGAATTGCATTTCACGGAGTGGAGCTCGGCCTACACGCCCACCGACTATATGCACGATCAGTACCACCAGGCGAGCTTTATTCTAGACAAGATCAAGCGCGCCGCGCCTTACGTGGACTCGATGTCGTATTGGACCTTCACCGACATCTTTGAGGAGAATGGGCCACGCTTCACGCCGTTTCATGGCGGCTTTGGTCTGATGAATCTGGAGGGAATCCGCAAGCCGGCTTATTTTGCCTACCGCTTCCTGGAGCAGTTGGGCGCGGAGGACGTGAAATCGAGCGATGCGCAGTCCTGGATCACGCGCAACCCGGACGGCACGGTTCAGGCGCTGGTGTGGGACTACACGCCGATTGTTCCTCCGCACGGCCAAACGGACCAGAGCTATTACAAGAACGAACTGCCCACGACAAGCAAAGGCACGCTGCACATCGCGCTGGATCATTTGGCGGCGGGGCGCTATCTGGTCAGCACCTATGCCATCGGCTACCAGAAGAACGACGCCTACACCGCCTATCTCCACATGGGCGCGCCGCATGAGTTGACGCCGAAGCAGGTTGAAGTGCTGAACGGCGTCAGTACTGGCGCGCCGGAAAGCGTCACGGAGGCGGAGGTGGGCGGCGGCGGCGGCTATCAAACCGACCTGCCGCTGCGCGCCAACGACGTTGTGCTGCTGGTGCTTACGCCGATGCGCGCGGCGAAGTAGCAGGAAGGACTTCGGAAGAGTTGAAACTGCGCCGTTTCCAAACATATCGGCGCAGTTTCATTACCAACGGGGATTTCTTTAGGTTTGGGGGTATTTTTCTGCGGCTTCAGGGGAAATTCTGGCGTCTAATGGAATGAGATGAGTACAGCCGCTTTTATACGCCCATTTTTCGGAACAGCTTCGACCACCGCGGCCGACGAACTGGCGCGGCAGGAGAATCTGGCCGTAGCCGAGGGACTTAAGCGCCAGGACGCTGGACTGCTCGATGAGTTGATCGTGCGCCACCAGCACCGCCTGATGCGCTACCTGCTCTATCTGTGCGGCAATCGCGAAGTTGCCGAGGATCTCTTCCAGGAGGTCTGGATGCGGGTTCTGGTGCGCGGCGGGCAGTTTAACGGCAAGGCTCGCTTTGACACTTGGCTCTTCACCATCGCCCGCAACCTGCTTATCGATCTTCGCCGCAAGAAGACCATGTCCAGCCTGGACGAACTCTTCGAGGGCGGCAGCGACGATGACAGGCCCATAAGCTTCGAGATCGTCGGCGACGAGCCAACGCCTTTTGACCGTTTTTCCAGCCTGGAAGACCGGGAGCGGATAGCGGGAGCGCTGATGCAACTGGACACACTCTACCGCGAGGTACTGGTGCTGCGCTTCCACGAGGATCTTTCCTTGGAGGAGATTTCCAAGGTCACGCGCGCGCCGCTTTCTACCGTGAAATCAAGACTCTATCGCGGATTGGCCGCAATCAAGCCCAAACTGGGCGGCGACTGCGTTGCAGCCCATAGCGCCTCCGGCCCGGTGACTCGCCGGGAACTGGCGACTGCGAGTCTGGCTCCGAGGACGGCATGAAACCGGTAGAAGGCGTACACGAGGCACCCAGCCTTGATGCCGCCAGCCCTAGAGAAACCAGCGAGTCTGCCCGCGTGGACCGCGATTTGCTCTCCGCTCTTTGCGGAAAGCAAGCCGATCAGGAGTGCGCAGTTGCTTATCGAACTCGCCGCGTAGTCATCGCATCCCAAGGCGTAATGCAGGAGCAGAGAGCCGGGCGGAAGCGAGGGCGCGCCGTGGCTTTGGCCGCCACTTTGGTTGTGGTGTTTGTGCTTGGGCCACTGGTCTGGTGGGTCGCCGATATTCTGGTCGATGAGGAACATCTACTGGCCGGCTCGCTCGGCCAATTGGGCCTGTGGATCTTTTTTCTGAGCGCGGCGGTGCTGGCTTCGGTGGTGCTGGCCGGATGGTTGCGGCGGAAGTCCTGATTTTTCATCATAGGACACAACTTGGCGCAACTTACCGATTCTCTCTTCCGTCCATTGAGAAAAGGGGTTTAAGCTCTTCTTAAACTCTTTTAACGCCCTCTGAGGGAGGGTTAACCTATGCGCGATCCGCAATCCATTGCCGTGAATGATGACGCCCGCCTGATCCCGGTCTGGTCCATTGTTGTCGCCGTTGCCGCCTTTGTGCTGGTTGAATACTATTTTTGGTTCGTTTTTCCTGAATCACAGCGCCATCCGCCGCCGATGGGCATGCGGATCTATTTCAGCCTTTCCTGCGGCCTACTAGTCTCGCTCTATTTCCTGATGGTCGGCTACGTCAGCAAGGACGCGCCACGCCGTGCGATGAGCGCCCGCTTCTGGATGGCCATCTGCTTTGTGATGCCCGGAGGCATCGGCGCGGTCTTGTACTTCCTGCTGCGCCAGCCGGAGGTTTCGCGCTGCCCCGCGTGCTCCACGCACGTGCAGAGCGACTTCCACTTCTGCCCGCAGTGCGACTACCGGCTCACGGCCAACTGCGGCCACTGCTTCCGCACAGTGCGCGCCACCGATCAGTTCTGCACGCAATGCGGCCATGAACTGGCCGCTGACCATATGCCCGCGCGGCTGCGGGTGATTGGCGAGTAAAGCAGGGATTAGGGGTTAGGGATTAGGGATTAGAGTTTGCCGCTTACCGCGCTCATCATCGACGATGAAGAACTGGCCCGCGAGGAGCTTGCCTATCTGCTTGAGCAGGTGGGCGGCGTGGAGGTTCTGGCCCAGGGCGTGAACGGCATCGAAGCCGTTGATCTGATCGAGGAGCACCACCCGGACATGGTCTTCCTCGATGTGCAAATGCCGGGATTGGACGGCTTTGCGGTGATTGAGCGGCTGATAGCGCGCCGCGCCGGAGCTGGCGAGGAGAATGCGCCGCTGCCGCAGATCGTCTTTGCCACGGCCTACGACCAGTACGCGGTGCGCGCCTTCGACGTGAACGCGGTGGATTACCTGCTCAAGCCCTTTGACCGTGCGCGCATCGAGCAGGCCGTCGAACGGGTGCGGCGGCGTTTGGCGGGCGTTTCATCCAATGGCGCTGCCAGCCCGCTGCCGGAGTCGCAAATCGAGTCTTTGCTACGCCTGCTCAACCGCTCGAAGGGCGCGCCGCAGCCAGCCAAGCCGCCCAGTAAGCTCATTGTCCAAGCGCAGAGCCGCCTGCTGCTCATCGATCAGGCGGAGATCTGCTACGCGGCCATCGACGAGGGCGTGATTCGCGTGGTGACGCAGAACTTTGAAGGCTCCTCGAAGTGCCGCACGCTGGAGGAGTTGCTCGACCTGCTCGACCCGGCGCTCTTTTGGCGCGCCCATCGCGGCTTTGTGGTGAACATCAACCACATCCGCGAGGTGGTGCCGTGGTTCAAATCCAGCTACCAGCTCCGCATGAACGACAAAAAGCAAACGGAAATCCCGGTCAGCCGCGCGCAGACTCGGCGGCTGCGGGAGCTGTTCAATCTGTAACGGCAACCAATTATTCTGTTTCCGGCACATTTGAGTGTGAATATGCCGGAACAAGAACGCGGCTACACCATTCGCAGCGGAAATTTTTTGCTGATCTTGGCTTGTTCAACCCGGAAGAGGCGCTGGCCAAAGCCGAGCTAGCGCAGAAGATAATCGTGCGATTCGCCAAAGTCCTGGGAGTTGACCAGCCCAAGGTTTCGGCTCTTGACTCGCAGGCAACTGACCGGATTCTCCCTGGAACGGCTGATGCGCTTTCTGCTGCGGCTTGGGCAGGACATCAAAATTACGGTGCAAGAGAATTTTCTCGCACAGTCGCAATCGTGGGTTCTTGTGGCGTAGAGAATTGTTGCCTTCCCAGTTCCCAAAAGCGGGACCTGGGGCATCCAACTACTTTTTAAAGTCTTTCTTCTTGACATGTTTTCGTTTATAAACGATAATCCAATCGTGTACGAAATTCGCCATTATCTGACGCGAAGCGGCAAAGACCTCTTCATAGAGTGGCGTCGTCAACTTCGCGACACCAAGGCGAAGATCGCCATTGACAGAAGAATCAACCGTATGGAGTTGGGCAACTTCGGGGACCACAGGTTTTGCCGCGATGGGGTCTGGGAGTTACGCATTGACATGGGTCCTGGATACAGAGTTTATTACGCAATGGCTGGAAGTCAGATGGTCTTGCTCCTCTGTGGCGGAGACAAGCGAACTCAGGATGCGGAGATCAACCGGGCCTGTGAATACTGGCTGGACTGGCAAGGGAGGGCGGAGCAATGAGAGATAGAACTCACGACGAAGCCATGGCAGAGCTATTCAAGCAAGACCCCGCCTACGCGCTGGAGTTACTGAACGACATCCTCGAAGACGGCGAACAGGGCGAACTTCTCATTGCCCTGCGCCAGATGACCAAAGCCTTTGGCGGCGTGCAGAACGTGGCGGAAAAAGCCAATCTGAATCCAACCCAGCTCTACCGCACCCTTTCCGAGCAAGGCAACCCTGAACTGCGCAGCCTCTCCGCCATCCTCAAGGCCTTGGGCCTGCGCCTCGCCATCGAACGAGTCCGCGCAGCCTGAATTCAGGTAAATAAATCACTGCTAATCGGGTAAACCCAATTTTACAGGTGGCAGATTATTCGCAGCCTCGATTCGATTCCGGAGGCATTCATCAGTACCTGAAAGAAAATCCGCTCCGCATTCTTGTAAATCAAGAAGTAATTGACGGAAGCCGTCCAGTGGATCGTTTGAAAAACCTGGATAGTGGCCTGAATTGGGTTTGCCAATTACCGAGCGCATGAAGTCCTGGTGGATCATCGAACAATCAACTAAGTGATAACTTACCATACCCAAACTGTAGCGAAAATGAAACTCAAGCCATCGCTCATTTTTCCTGAATTCCCCGTAGGCAAAAGCTCCCCCGCTACTACTTCCTTTGCCGAGAACCTTAAAAGAAAAGCCGCATGTTGCAACTAACGGACTTAGAATCTCGGAACCCATCTGTAACATTTCTTCTGCATCGTTGCTCATTGGCACTCTCCAAAATTTTCCGGCACCTCATCCTTTCGCCTTCGTGCTAGCGAAAGGAATGGAAGCCACAAATTAGACCACGCGTCGGCTATTGAGAGACGATACTCCAAAAAACACCGCCGGCGATACATTGAACCGCCGGCTCAGTCGCGCGATATGGTCCCGGTTCAACTGACGCTTGCCGGAGAGGACCAATGAGACAGTACTTTCACTTCCTAACTCGGGAGCAATGTCTCGCTGCGAGAGTCCATTCTGCTCCAGCAGGAAGCGCAACACCTCGACGGGTTCGGCCTCCGGCAAAGGGTAATGCACTGTCTCGTAGTGATCGATCAGGAGTGAGATCAGCTCAATGGCTTCTTCCTCGTCCGGCGTTGGATCGGGCATCGCCGTCAGATCAAAGAGAGCTTGAGTATATTGAGTAAGTTCGTCCTCGTTGTGGATCAGCCGGGGATACCCTTGTCCTATCATTTCGGCCGGATTTGCAAATGCCGTGCTCATCGCTTCACCCCTTTGTCCCAATTCACCTTGCTGTCGTATTGCTTATGCGTCAGGAATGACCGGATATAAACGCGACCCTGAGTGATGTGGCCCTGCTTCTCTCGCGCATAATGAATGATCGTGACCAGCCGGTAACGGTTTTGGCAGATATTGAAGATCGCATATCCGTCAACCTCATCGGCATTTTTTAAGACTTGTCTTACTTCCAGAAAATTCCTCCAACGCGCCTGATTGGCGATCCTGTACCAGGCCAGAATTTGTCTCGCAGCTTCTGGATATTGCTCCCCGGCTTCAACCAAGTGCCTGCGGGTAATCACTTGCATAAAGGTCTCTCCGAAGCGCGCCGCTCAAGAATCCATACTACAAATCCCCGGACTGCTCTCAGGATACTTTACAAATTGAAAAGAATCAAAAGGAACTACTTCCCGATCAGTCCGCGGGCAATCGAGTCCAGCATCCCGTTGAGGAAGTTGATGGACTCGGGAGCGGAGTAGCGGCGGCCGATCTCCAAGGCTTCATTGATGACGATGGGGAAGGGCGTGCCTTTGAAGCCGAGCATCTCGCCGACGGCCATGCGCAGCAGGTTGCGGTCCACGGCGGGCATACGCTCGATGCGCCAGTGCTTGGAGTTGGCCACTAGCAACTCGTCGATCTCTTCCTGATGCGCGACGGCGACGCGGAAGAGGTCCTCGGCAAAGCCGCGCACCTCCGGCTCAACCTCGTCTGCGGCCAGCCAGAAGTTGGCGCGCACCTGCTCCGGCGTCTGCTTGCCGATGTCCGCCTGATAGAGCATCTGCATGGCCAGTTCGCGCGACTTGCGGCGGCCCGAACCGTGTCCGGCCCCGTGTCCGGTCCCGCGTTGCTGCCCGGCGGTCAAGCAGCGCCGCCTTGCTTGATCTTGCGGTTGAGGCTGACCATCTCGATAACCGCCAGGGCTGCTTCAAAGCCTTTGTTGCCGGCCTTGATGCCGGCGCGGTTGAGGGCCTGCTCCAGGGTCTCGCAGGTGAGCACGCCAAAGCTGTGCGGAATGCCGGTCTCCTGCTGTGACTGGCCGATGCCGCGCGCCACTTCGTTGTAGATGGCCTCGTAGTGAGCGGTCTCGCCGCGCAACAGGCAACCCAGCGTGACGATGGCGTCCACTTTGCCGGTCTCGGCCAGGGTGCGGGCGGCGGAGGGAATCTCCCATGCTCCGGGAACGCGCACCACTTCGATCTCGGCCCGCTTGGCACCGGAGCGCAGAAGAGCGTCCAGCGCGCCCTCCAGCAGGCGCTCGGTAATCACCGCATTCCAGCGGGCGACAACGACGCCAAAGCGCATTCCGGCGGCGGAGAGATCGCCCTCGACGGCCACCGGCTTGCCCTTGACTGGATCGCTCCATGCCCAAAATGAAAATGAAAAACCCGGCTCCGGCTCGACGGTGAAGAGGCGCGACTTCCAGTGCGTCTCGGCGAGGTCGGAGAGGCGCGCGACGGCCAGCTCGCCGCCCTCAGCCCGCAACCAACTCTGCGCAGCCTGATAAACGGCGTCCAGAGCGGTCACCTCGACCAGCACGCCGGCAGTCGAGGGAAACTGGCCATCGACAAATTCCAGATTGCCCAGCGGCGCCAGAAAGGCCGCGCCACGGCTGTTGGCTTCTTCCCAGCCTTTGCCGGAAGCGAATCCCAGCGCGGAAAAGAAGCTTGCCAGCCGCTTATAAGCGGCCGCGCTGCCCGTGGGACGAAGAAAGGAAATCCCCTTGATCATGTTTCCATTCTATCGTGCGCGGGCTGGAGAAGATGGTTCCCAATCCCGATGGAACGGGAGAGAAAGCCGGTTTGGGTTCGTGGCATCCCACCCTTCGCAAAGTACGCGAAGGATGGGACACTGAGCTTTTAACGCGGAGCTTTATGGGGTGGCCGGGTGTTGGATTACCGCTTCATTTTGGCTTTGCTGAGCCCGGAGCGGCGGCGGCAGGCTCCTGCCAAAACGGACAGTCCTGTTCCAAGCAGCAGCAGCGAGGACGGCTCGGGAGTCTCCGCGGAAAACTCGATGGCCCCGCTATACCCGGACCAGTTCGTGTCCTGGCGGAATGTGCCCACGCCGCCAGCGCCGCCGTCGGCATAGAAGCCACCATAAGAAGTCTCCCAGTAGGCGGTATCGGGAAGAGGCTCACTGCCCACTGTGGGCTGGGTCGTGGAGAGCGCGAAGTTCAAACTATCATACGGTCCTGCAACGTGGGTGGGGTTGGCACCGGAATCGGTGGTGTTGAAGGACAGACTGTAGATGACCTGGCCTGGGGCGGTCACACCCGCAAGATCGAAGGTCACAGTGGAGAGCGAACCGTTATAGCATTTGCCATTGGAGGCCAGCCATGCGGTGCCACAACCCGCGCTGGCTTCAGGGCGCCAGGGAATGAAGGCGTTCACGGTGTCGCTTCCAATCAGCGAGCCTACCGAATTACCCGCGCCGACATGGTAGAGATTCAGCGTTAGCGGGACGTAGAAGCCGCTGGAGGTAATGTTTTTACCGTTGATCGCCGACGCCCAACTGGACTCCAAGGCCCAGTCGCTCATGGCGACGGTGGCGCTGGTCAGATTGTAGGACGAATTGCCTCCCGCGAATTGGATCAGTCCGCCAAATTCACCGGAGGAAGTCGCGGCATACGCCTCGGAAGGCAGGTTAGGCGGCAAAGTACTGGGAATGTTGTTATAGACGACCACATTATCGGCCCGTACCCCCGGCGCAAGCGCCAGCAGCAGGGCAGCCAGGATCGAAAGCTGCGCAATTCTCATCAAGGTCCGCCTTGGGGCATTACTCTGGGGAGGGATGAACCAAAGCGTACACCCGCTAACCGATGAATGCAATGGAAAAGTTTGCTTGAATTTGGGTGGTCTAAATTCTTGGTCTCCGCCGTCTCGCCAAGCGCGTAAAGGATGGGATGCCCGGCTTGTTGGTTGGGCAGGAGTTGTTATTTCGCGGCTGGCAGCGCCGCCGGATTGAGGCGTGCGATGCGGCCGTTGGGTCCGACGACGAAGGGCAGCGAGAGAGCATTCCAATTGCCGTTGTCCAGCGGCTGCCAGGTCTTGCCGTCGTCACGGCTGATGTTGGAGCCGTTGGTGCCTACGGTGATCCAGGCTTTCAGCGCTTCGGACCATTGCACGGCGGAGCGGAAGCCGTGCGACGGG
>Ga0224559_1000506_pt1 | contig 25595 bp, 21 predicted proteins | sample 714S33034metaG_FD_180676 | JGI IMG/M metagenome (GOLD analysis project Ga0224559, IMG submission 180676) | Peat soil microbial communities from Stordalen Mire, Sweden - 717 S3 30-34 | ecosystem: Environmental > Terrestrial > Soil > Wetlands > Peat | place: Sweden: Norrbotten County, Stordalen... | reverse complement strand
CGATTACGGAAAGTCAAGCGATTTTTTTGCATAGCCTGCTCGCAACTCAAAGGAAAAACTGAGAACTGTGAACTGAGAACTGTGAACTGCTTCGAGCGTTCGATTTCCCTTTCGCGTCCATACGTTGTAGGATTTTCTCGGATGGGGTGAATTTTTTAGCCGCCCGCAGAGGAACAGGAATCATATGAATTGCAAGAACCCGCAGTGCCGCACCCGCCGCAACTCGCCACCTAACGGCTTCACCCTGATGGAATTGCTGATCGTCATGTCGATCGTCGTGGTGCTTACCCTGCTGGCGATTCCCACTGTCAGCGCCTACCGCAAGAGCGTCAACAAGATCTCGGCGATGAAGTCGATCCAGGCGATCCAGATGGCGGAGAGTATGTATATGCAAAACTATCCTACCGCCGGCTACACCTGCTCGCTGCCAGCCTTGGGCGGCGAGCAGACCGCTGGCGTACCCACCCCGGCGGCTGCGCAACTGCTGAAGAGCGATCTGACCTCCGGCTACAAGGACGGCTACATTTTTTCCATCGGCAATTGCACCAAGGTGACGGCCGGCGGCACTGACCGCATTACCAGCTACAACATTACCGCCGTGCCGCAGACCCCTGGCAAGACAGGGGATTTCGGCTTCTGCGCCGACGATACGGGCATCAAATCCGACCCCACGGGCGGGACGAATTGCACCCAACTGGTTCAATGAGCGCGATGATCCGGAAGGAATGTTGTGCGGAGTTGACTCCCACCCTAGCCACAAAAACAAAGACGCGGCGAGGGTGGGGTACCTGCGGCTGGATTCTGGCCGCCGCTTTGCTGTCGGCTGGCATTTGCAGCGCTCAGCCGCCGTCGCTGAGCGCGCATGAGGTCGCCCAGCGCGTGGATCGCCACTACAACCAGCTTCGCTCGCTCAAGGCGGGCTTCACGGAGAGCTACGAGGGCATGGGGATGCGGCGCACCGAGAGCGGAACGCTGCTGCTGGTGAAGCCGGGCCGGATGCGGTGGGAGTACGCGCAGCCCGCCGGCAAGCTCTTCCTGCTCGACGGCAAATACGCCTGGTTCTACGCGCGCGGCGACTCTCAGGTCCAGCGCATTCCGGCCAAGCAACTGGACGACCTGCGCTCACCGCTGCGGTTTCTGCTAGGCCATACAGAACTGGAGAAAGAGCTGACCGGCCTGAAGGTGACGGCGGCCTCTGGCGGCCATTTCACGCTCTCCGGCCAGCCCAAGGGCCAGGAGCGGCGCGTGGCGCGGCTCACGCTCACCGTCACCGCCGACGGAACCATCACCGGCATTGAAATCGAAGAGGCTGATGGCGCGCTCACCCGCTTCAGCTTTTCCAGCGAACAGCCCAACGTGGCGATTCCGGCAGAGACGTTCCACTTCACGCCGCCCGCCGGAGTGCCGGTGGTGGATGCGCTGCCGCCGGTTTAGAAAAGCAGGGATCAGGGATCAGGGAAAAAGCGACAAATATCTATAGTCGTATCGATTCCACGGGCAAAGCTGACGCCGGGCTTACCCAAAGATTGCGTCCAGACCGTGCAATTCTGGTCAGTATTCCCGCGACCTCCCGCAGAGGATGGATTGCGTACAGGTTCCTCAACCTCCACCCTTGACCGTCGCGGAAACCCCGCGCAGGAGAATGCAATGCAGTTTCAATTCAACGGAGTGTTCTATCAATTCACGAATACCCAGCTCACCATCGCGGCGGTTATATTCGTCGTCCTGATTCTCGTCGTTGTCGGCGCAATTCTTGAGCGCCGCAAAGTCAAAACCCTGGCCCTTCGCAATCGTTTCGGCGCGGAGTACGACCTCGCCGTTGTTACCCAAGGCTCCGTACACAAGGCCGAATCCAAGCTGGCTGACCGCGCAACCCGCGTGGAAGCCATGAAGATCCGCGATCTGGGCGCCCCTGAGCGGGACCGCTTTATCGTCGAATGGCACAACATCCAATCCCGCTTTGTCGATCAACCCATGGCCGCCGTCACGGAAGCCGACAACCAGATCGCCGCGCTTCTTGTGGCGCGCGGCTATCCCGTGGCCGATTTCGAGCAGCGTGCCGCCGATCTCTCTGTCACTTACCCCAGCGTCATGGAAAACTACCGTCTGGCCCACGGCGTTGCCATTCGGACCGGTCAGGTTGAAGCCACCACCGAAGAACTCCGCACCGTCATGATCCAATACCATGCCATCTTCGATGAGTTGCTTCTGGACCATAAGCCCATCGAACACAAACTCGCCGCATAGTTAGAAGTTTGCGCCACGAGATGCTTCGTCTCAGTGCGGATGCATTCGAGGATCGCCGATGGAATTTCGGACTGCACATTTTCCACAAATGCCTTGGGGAATAGGACCGGGAAAACAAAGCCTTTGAAAGTTCGTACCCCCGCCCTTTCGCAGAGAATGCGAAAGGATGGGTACGGTGGCAACCCTCAGCAAAGATCGTTCATCTGGCTGGAGTTTGTATTTTTTGTGTTTTTACGCCCTTGATGATGAGCCACAAAGCCAATCCGAACTCCGCAATGAACATGATTGGATACAGTGGATAGGTCAGTTTTTCGTGGCCGGGAAAGAGGCAAAGCTGCACGAAACAGATCATCAGGCTCAAACCGTCCAGCAGAAGCAGCACGCCCAGAAACTGCGGAAGGAAGCCGGATCTGAAGACCAGATATCCGAGAGGGAAAAGCCAGGCACCATAGAAGAGCGTCAAGATCATATTTCCGCTGCCGCTCAAACCAAGGAAAAACAACGAAAGCGTCTGCAATTGGCTGGGGTTGAAGGCGTGCAAATAGCTGGAATCGCCCAAGAGCAGCAAAGCGTCGATTTGGATCAGCGCACAAACGCATTCCACGGCGACCCCGGCCAAATTGAACAGCACGAACAGCAAAGCCAGATTCTTGCCTACCGGCTTTAGCAGCGCGTACAAAGCCCAAGCCGTCGAAAGAAAGAGCAGAGCGGCGATCACCTCGCTCATGTATCCGATTCGAATCATCAACGCGGAGTCCGCGATATTCCGGGCCATTGCCGCCGGATCATCCCAGACAAAGGGCTTGTGCTGAATAAAGGTTGAAGAAGCAAAGAGCACGATGTAGGCGAGATAGAGAAAGCCCGCCAATCTTGCCAGTTTGCGACGCGAGGTATTCTGTAGATCCTCTGCGATTTCGATTTCAGTTTTTTCGGCCATCTTAATTACTCTTCCTTTCTTCAAATTGCTGCCGCTTCCAGTTGGCACCTTTGATGACCAGCCACAGCGCCGTACCCACCTCCGCGACAAACATGATGGGATATAACGGGTAGGTCCATTTTTCATACGCCGGAAAGAGGCACGACTGCGCAAAACAGATCCACAGGCAGAAGCAGTCGGCGATCAGCAGCACGCCCCAAAAGCGCGGAATGAATCCCGACTTATAGACCAGCCAGCCGAAGGGAAGGAGCCATGCGCCATAGAAGAGATTGGCCACCATCATGCCCGAGCCGCCGACGCGCAGCAGCAGCATGGCCATGGTTTGCATCTGATCGACCGTGAATCCGTGCAGCAGATCGGTGTCGGTCAGGCATTTCAGAGCGCCGAAGCGGACGACCGCGGAAGCGGCCTCCACGGCGACGCCGGCAAGGTTGAGCAACACCAGCAGCAAAGCCAGATTCTTGCCCACCGGCTTCAACAGAACGTAATAAGACCAGGTGGCGCAGAGAAAAAGCAGCGTGGCGACGATCTCGGTGACAAACGCAACGCGGAAGAGCACGATGGATTGCTGGATGTTGTGCGCCGTGGCGACCAGATCGCTCCATGCAATTTGGTGACTCTGCATGATCCCAAAGGATGCAATGAAGACAATGTAAGCGAGGTAAACAGCGCCCGCGCGCCGGGCCAGCTTGTCGCGCGTTGCATTCTGTTGGTTGACTGCGTTTTCAATCGACATACACGTACTCTTTCTTTTCTTGGCAAATTTCCTTTGAACAAGCCTTTCTTTGCAGAAAACCATTCCTCAGGGGCTAAAGCCCTTTTTGTTTTGCTGTCTTTGCGGCACGACTAAAGTCGTGCCCTTTCAAAACATCGACTCAATCAGAGGTACTTAAACTGACTACTGAGAACTGTGAACTGTCATTCGTAGCGCAGCGCCTCGATGGGGTCCAGATTGGCGGCGCGGATGGCCGGGATCATGCCGCTGACGAGGCCGGTGACGGCCAGAATCACGGTAGCGATGATGACCGAGGAGGGCGAGATCAGCAGTTGAATATCGGCGCTTTCAGCGTTTTTGGCCAGCGCGCTGTAAAACGTGATGCGCCCCACCGTCAAGGAAACCGTGTAGGCCAGCGTAATGCCCGCAACGCCGCCGACGGTGGTGATGGCCAGCGCCTCGGCGAGGAATTGAATCAGGATGTGCCGCCTCTGCGCGCCCAGAGCCTTCTCGATGCCGATCTCGCGCGTGCGCTGCTGCACGGCCACCAGCATGATGTTCATCAGGCCGATGCCGGCAATGCCCAGTGTGAGCGCGCCCACCAGCGAGAGCAGCACTTGCAGAGCAATCGTTACGATCTTGAATTGATGCAACTGGGTCATCAGATTGGCCACAAAGATGGCCCGCTTGTCGGTGGGGCGGAAGTGGTGCGCCGCGGCCATGGTCTCGCGCAGGCTCTTTTCCACCTGTTCGTTGTCGCCGTGATAGGCGAACCAGATGCCTCCCAGGTACTTGGTGTCGACCAGATCGCCCATGGTATTGAAGGGAATGTAAATCTGCCGGTTAATGTCGCTCTCGTCGCCCTCCTGTATCTTGGGGGTTAGTACGCCGACGATGGTGAACATCTCTCCATTCAGGCGAATGGTTTCGCCCAGCGCCCAGCCGCCGCTGAAGAGTTTGGTTTTGGCTTCGGAGGCGATGACGCAGACGTGGGCGCGCTGCTGGTCCTCGGCGTCATTGAAGAAACGGCCCTGCGCCGTATCGAGCTTGAGGATATTCTGGTAAGGGGTGCGCACTCCATTCACTGACCAGGTATAGGTGTGCAGATCGTTCTGCACGATCACGTCCTTATAACTGGCTGGCGAGATGTAGGTAACGCCGGAAACGGAATTGGTAATGCGGTCCACATCGTCCAGCGTGAAGCGCACCCACGCGCCCGCCTTGTCGCCACCGGCCTGCTCGCTGGTGCGTCCGGGCCAGAGGCCGATGGTGCTGGTGCCCCATTGGGCGAAGATGGCCTCAACGGCGCGGCTGAAACCGGCGCCGTAGGCCAGCAGCAGCACCACGGTGGCGATGCCCCACGCCATGCCGATCATGGTAATGGCCGTGCGGCGACGGTTGTAGAGCATCGCCTCCCAGGCCTGGCCGAGTATGTCTTTGAGCATGGCAGTTCCTTTCAGCTATCAGCTATCAGATTTCAGCTATCAGCTATCAGCTAAAGACTGGCAGAAAGAGGTTTTAAGACGGTCTACCTATTCTCAAAACCTGAAACATCTTTTTCAAACACACTCAATCTACGCCTTTCAAGCTGATAGCTGATAGCTGAAAGCTGAAAGCTGTTTTCACTCTCTACGCAGCGCCTCAATCGGGTCCAGACCGGCGGCCTTGCTGGCGGGATACAGACCGGCCACCACGCCGCATAGCGTCAACGATCCCAGGGCCAAGGCCGCCGACCAGGGAACCAGACGCGGCGGGTCGAAGCCGGGTATTTTGCCGGTGAGCACCTGCTGCAGCACCCACATGAAGGCCTCCGAGGCCACAATGCCGAGGCAGCCGCTGATGCCGGTCAACAGCAGCCCCTCCCAAAAGAACTGCGCCATGATACTGCGTTTGGTGGCACCGATGGCCTTCAGCAAGCCGATCTCGCGGGTCCGCTCGGTGACCGAGACGAGCATGATGTTGATGATGCCCACCGCTCCCAAGCCCAGCGTCACAATGCCCACGCCGCCCAGAAAAATGTCCATGGCGGTGAAGATGGCCCCGACCATCTTCTCTTCCTTGATGGTGTCCCATTCCTGGAAGGCGTCTTTGAGCGCGGGATCGAAGCCGTGCCTCTGGGCAATGACGCGATGCACGGCGGCCACGGCGGCCACGGCGTCACCTTTAGTGGTTGGCTGGTATTGCAGCGACTGCAAAGCGTCGCGGGGAATATTCTCGCCCTTCATGGCAAAGAGTTCCTGCATGGTGGTCAGCGGCACATAGAGCTTCTGATTTTCGCTTTCGTTGTTGCCATGGCTGATGGGGGCGACGCGTCCAACGACGGTGAAGCGGATGTCGTTGATGATGATGGATTCGCCCAGCATCGGTCGGCCCGGGAAGAGCAAGGTCGCGCACTTTGAACCCAGCACCACCACGCGGCGGCGGTCGGCCATGTCGCCGGCGTTGAGAAAGCGCCCCTCGGCGATAGGCACGACGCGCACTTGAGAGTAATTTGGCTCGACGCCGAGCACCGGCCCGGAGGTATTGGCCCAGGCGCTGACCTCGTAAAGATCCCAGCGGCCCAGGATTCCGGTGACCGAGCGCAGTTCCGGTAGGGCGCGCATCGCAGCCTCGTCACCCAGCGTTAGTTCATAGGGGCGCATGCCGGTGTGCTGGTTAGGCAGCGCGGGAATGGTGGCGTTCCACATCATCACCACGTCATTGCCGAAGGAGGCGAGGTTTTTGTGCTGGCCACTGCGAAAGCCTTCGCCCAGGCCAACCAGCACCAGCAGTGAGCCGACGCCCCAAGCGATCCCGAACATGGTCAGGAAGGAGCGCAGCTTGTTGGCCATGATGGCGCGGTAGACCTGGCCGAGAGTGTCCGCAAAGCTCTGCATAGTGTTTAGACGCCGAGGGAGGGCGCTTGTTGATGAATACGTTTCAGCCGGTGCGTTGGTTCCATCTAGTGCTTAGACCGCTTGAATTGGTAATTAGCAATGAACGGACGCGGACGAGGACGTCCGCGTTACAGCCGGTCTGGAGACCGGCGCTACATTCTGCTGATTACCTAATTACTCCTTCACTGATAGGCTTCGGGCATTCCTCCAAGTCCGTGTGCGACAATCCTTTCTAGACAGCTTTCTCTTATGCGACTGTTGCGTAACCTTTTATCAATCGTTTTCGGGCTGGTTCTGGCTGTGCAAGCAGGCGGGGCGCGGGCGCAGACCTCCTTTGCGCCCAAGCTCTCGCCCTCCGCGCCTCTGGCGCTGGTGGGCGGCACGGTAGTGGACGTAAGCGAGTGGGGCGGCTCGGCGAAGGATCTTCCGGATGCGGTCGTCGTGCTGCGCGACGGGCGCATCGCGGAGGTCGGCTCGCGCATGGCGGTCACCATTCCCAAAGGCGCGCGGGTCATTGACTGCACCGGCAAGTACATCATTCCCGGCCTGATCGACGGCTTCGCCGGCATGAACTCGCAGGGCCAGGCCAACGCTTTTCTATCCATGGGCGTCACTACGGTGGTCGCCGTCAGCGATGCGCAGCGCGGCGCGGTCGATTTTTCCGCCTCGCCTGCTCCTCATCTTTATCTGATGGATTCGGTGGGATCGACGGACAATTGGAGCCTGCTGGCCAAGCATCCGGAGTGGGCGCTCAAGCTCCGGGAGCTGGACCGTCCAAGGGAATTGAGTCCGGAAGAGACGCTGCGCCAGCTCAACGACACGGCGCGGCTGGGAACGCGCGCCATCTGGCTGGGCCACAACATCACCGCCGCCAATGCTCAGTGGGTGATCGCCCGCGCTCACCAGATGGGTCTGGCCGTCTATGGAGAATTTGTCGCCACGCCGTACAAGGTGGGTATTGAAGCAGGCGTGGACGCTCTGCCGCACATGGGCCGCTATGAACTGGGTTTCATTCCCGACGAACTTCAGCAGCCGCTGGCGGAGGACTCATCGGGGCCGTCGGCGCACACGGCTTACGATTACGCCGAGCGCCTGCCACCCACCCACCTGCAAGTGCGCCAGTACGCCGGCTTTCTGGCCCGCCACCGCGCCGCGCTGATGCCCACCTTCAGCGTTTATTTTTCGCTTCTGCCGGATCACCGCAATCTGTGGAAGGAGCCGGCCGCCGCGCTGCTGGACCCGGCGCGCATCTTTGAGCCGGCCAACCGCGCCACCGGTGAGATGGATTATCCGCTTGCGCCCTGGACGCGGCGCCTGCCGGCGATGAGCCAGCGCTATTTTGTTGAGAGCCAACGCAAAAAGGCCGAGCAGTCGGCGCTGCGGCTGTGGCGCATCAATGAGACGCTCTTTGCCGCCTATCCGCACTACCTGGCTGCTTCCGGTGCACCGGTGCATGGCGCGCTGCCGGGCATCGGAATGCACACGGAACTGGAGTTGCTGGTGCGGCTGGGACTCAGCCCGCGCGAAGCCCTGGCCGCCGCCACCAACAATTACAGCCTGCAATTCGGCTGGAACGAACTCGGCCTGATCACCCCCGGCCGCCGCGCGGACATCCTCGTCGTGGACGGCGATCCGACGGTGAATATCTGGAACGTCCGCCGCATCTCAGGACTCATCATGGACGGCAACCTGGTAGATCGCGATCGCCTCTTGAATCAGAGGCGCTAACGGAATTCCGAACGGAGAGCACGCGGAACTGGCGCGCTTAGGTTAACGTAGAGGAAGCAGGCGGTTTTATCAGGTTCTCCCACAATCATGACCGATTCCCCATTGCCGTCGCTCCCCGAGCCAAAGCACAATCAATGGCTGATTCTCATTGCCGCCTTCAAGCTCTTTCAGGCGCTGCTCTTTGCGGCCCTCGGCGTGGGCGCGTTGAGGCTGCTCCACAAGGATGTGGGCGATGAATTGACCCGCTTTATCGAGCACCTGCGCTTCAATCCCGAGTCGCGCTTCATCAACTTTCTGCTTGACCGGGCTTCGCTGCTCACAGACCAGCAACTCCGCCAGATTGGCGCAGTTGTTTTCATCTACGCCGGACTCGATCTGATCGAGGGAATCGGTCTCTATCTGGAGAAGGCCTGGGCTGAGTTTCTCACCTTGGCCATCACCGCCTCCTTCCTGCCGCTGGAGGTCTATGAGGTCTTTCACCGGGTCACGGTGATCCGCGTCAGCCTGTTGGTAATCAATACCCTGGTCTTCTTCTATCTGCTGAAGCTGGTTCTCGACCGGAAGCGCTGCAAAGAGGCGCTGCCGGTTGAGGAAGAGTGACCGCTTCGCTTTTTGTTCGCTTATATCACAGGCAGGGAGCAGTAGCGAGTCGATTCGAGATAAAAGAAAATTTTTCGGAACCAAGAAAGTAAACTTTCGCTATTACTTGTGGTGCATAAAACTAAAGTCGCAATTAGTAGTAGTTTTCCCTGGCGTCTCTCTCCGCCCATTCCAAGTCCGCCATCCTTCTCCACATTGACACCGGATTTCCACCTATCGCGCGGCGGCCTTTTGCGAGATACTTGGGTCAATGCGGGTCCAAATGGGCCAGCATGGGGCATTTTGTTGGGCCGCCTGAAAGATTCGGCCCGGAACTGTGAAGCAGATGGCAGAGACTCCAGAAAACCCGGTCAACCAGCCAGAGACCTCCATCGAGGCCGCAGGCGGAAGCACGAGTGAGTGGAACGATCTGCAAAACGGCTTCAGGGGCAATCCAAAAACCAAGCTGGACGACCGTGGACGCTTGAAGATGCCGGCCGAGTACAAGAGCTTCATCGAGAAAAAGTACGGCCCGGCCTTCAATGCATTCTACATCACCAGCCGGGAGGGCAAGGACGCGGAGATTTACCCGATGCCGGAATGGCTGAAGTACGAAGCCAGAATCTTCAACATACCCAAGGGCGTGCCACTGCGCAAGAAGTTGCTGGCCAGCAACGCCCTCTTTGGCGAGCGGGTGGATATGGACCCTCAGGGCCGCCTGCTGATGCCCGAGGAACTGCGCAGGAGGGGCATGGTCAGCCTGGACGTGAAGGTTTTGGGCGAAAAAACGTTCTTGCGCGTGAAGAGCCTGGCGAGTCTGTCCGAGAGTGTGGAGAACAATCCATACGACGCTCAGGATGACGAAGCATCGACGGAATACGATGTGTAGCCTGAAATCCCCCGAGGGGGAGCGCATGAGCCAGCCGAAACAGCGTCACGCGCCGGTGTTGTTTGAGGAAGCGTTGAATTTTCTCCGGGTGCGTCCGGGAGCCACGGTGGTTGATTGCACGCTGGGGCTGGCCGGGCACGCAGCCGGGATTGCAAGGCAGTTAGGGCCGCAAGGGCATCTCATAGGTTTTGACCGCGACGCCCAGGCGCTCGCGCTGGCCAAAGAGAAGCTGGATGGAGTTATATCCGAGTTAGGCAGCCATGCGCCGCGAGTTACATTGATCGGCGAGGCTTTCAGCTCCATCGGCAGCCATTTGCAGTCGGCCTCGGTGGATGGATTGCTGGCGGACTTTGGCGTCAGTTCCATGCAGTTGGACGAGGCGGAGAGAGGTTTTTCGTTTCAGGCGGACGGGCCGCTGGATATGCGCCAGGATCAGCGCACCGGGCCTACCGCCGCACAGGTGGTAAACGAGTTGAGCGAGCGAGAGCTAGCCGACATCGTATATCAATTTGGAGAAGAAAGGAGGTCGCGACGAGTCGCCAGAGCGATAGTGACCAGTCGGCCGATCGCTACAACCGCGCAATTAGCAAGGATTGTAGCATCGGCCGTCGGGCCGTCCCATCAGGAAAAGATACACCCCGCAACCCGAACATTTCAAGCGCTCAGGATTTATGTCAATAGCGAGTTGGATGAGATCAAGGATTTGCTGGAGGCCGCGCCCAAGTTGCTTAAGCCCTCCGGAAGACTGGTAGTCATCAGCTTTCACTCGCTGGAAGATCGCATCGCAAAAGATAGCTTGCGCGAAGGCGCAAGGCAGGGAATCTGGGAGATACTCACCAAGAAGCCGGTGACGGCGGGCGAACAGGAGTTACAAAGAAATCCGCGCGCGCGCAGCGCGAAGATGAGAGCGGCGGAAAGACAGGGGTCAAGGACTAAGGGGCTAAGGGACTAAGGGACATAATCGATTTGCGCAGTGACTTAGGATACTGGGATTTAATAGCTTTCTAGGGATTGTAACGAAATGCGGATGCAAGCGAAGTATCGATGACAGGCATCAATGCAAACTAGTCCCTTAGTCCCTAGTCCCTGAGTCCCTGGAAGGAGAGAATCATGGCGGCACTCACGACAACCTACGAAACGGGCCTGGGCTGGAGCGCGCGCGTGAATGCGCGCAATGCCGGACTGCTGGCTCAGCAGGCGCTGCGCCGCCGCGGCGCGCGCACGCCGGAGTTCTACTTTCCTAAGAGCTTTGACAACAGCCGCCTGGTCAAGGCGCCCGATCCGGCGCGCGCCCGACAGATACGCTTCTTTTCCTGCGCCATCACGATTCTTTTCTCGCTCACCATGCTTTATGGATTGCAGCATTTCAGCGCCATCGAAAGGGGCTACCGGGTGGAGTCGGAGAAGCAGGCATTGGAGCAGTTGCGCGAGGAGAATCGCCAATTGCGGCTGAGTGAAGCGCAACTCACGGAGCCGGGACGCATTGACCGGCTAGCGCGCGAGCAGGGCTTGGTCGAGCCGCAGCCGGGCCAGATGGTTTATCCGGCTGACTCCGGCAGCTCCGCTCCGGCACTTGCGCTGGTTACGCCGCCAAGCTCGGTAGCTAGTTATTAGCTTTCAGCTATCAGCTCATGCTTGTTAGTTGCGGACGCTTTCAATAAGTTGATTTTGCGGGCTTGCACCCCTCAAAGGCTAAAGCCCGCGCTTATTTTGCAGCACATTCGGCACGACTGAAGTCGTGCCCTGTTACAAAGCCGATTTTATAGCAAGGGTCTAGTGCCTAGACCGCTTGAAATGGTAATTATCCATGAACAGGCGCGGACGGGGACGTCCGTGCTACAGCCGGTCTGGAGACCGGCGCTACAATTCATGCAATCACCAAATCATGCGGTCACGGTACTAATCATGCGGTCACGGTACTAGTAGATGCGTAAATAGCTGAAAGCTGATAGCCAGAAATCATCAGTTACAAGCAAAATTGGAGCCATTGCAATGCCCGCCACAGTTCGGCCTATCCGCGAAACCAACTCCGCGCCGCGCGCCAAGCCTCTCCGGCTGGCGCGCTTCTGGCTGATCTGCCTGCTTTTCATCGGCTGGGCTGTGCTGATCGCGATGCGCCTCTTCTGGCTCCAGGTGGTGCGCCACAGCGAGTTCGTGGAGCGCGCACAGAAGCAGCAGCAGCGCACCTTCGAGGTGGCTCCGCGCCGCGGCGTTCTTTATGACCGCAATCAGCGCGGCCTGGCGATGACCGTGCAAGTGGACTCGATCTTCGCCGTGCCCACCGAGATTGCCGACAAGCAGGCGGTCGCGCATCTGCTCGCGCCCATCGTCCACACCGATCCCGAAGACGCGCAGAGCACCGAGGAGCAGATTGCCGCGCGGCTCAATGCCGGCCACAGCTTTGCCTGGGTGGCGCGCCGCGTCACGCCGGAGGCGGCTGCCCGCGTCCATGCGCTGATCGATCTTTGCACTCCGGGAAAGAACAAGGTCATTCCAGACGACCCATGCCGCTCTGGAATCAGCACGGGCATCTACTTCCAGAAAGAGTTTCAGCGCTTCTATCCGGACAATGAAATCGCCGCGCAGGTGCTGGGGTACGTGGGCTTGGACGACAGCGGCCTGGGGGGGCTGGAGCTGAAGTTTGAGCCGCGGCTGCACGGCGAGCCGGGCCGGATGTACACGGCCATGGATGCGCGCCGCCACGTGCTTGGCTCAAGCCAGAACGAGCCGCAGCCGGGGCAGAATCTGACGCTCACCATCGACGCGAACATTCAATTCCAGGCCGAGCGTGCGCTGGACCATGCCATGGATCGCACGCACGCCGACAACGGCACAGTGGTGGTGCAGGATGTGCATACTGGGCAGATTCTGGCGCTGGCCATCCGCCCCGCCTTCAACCCCAATCTCTTCCGCCGCACCACGCCGGCGCTGCTGAGGAACCACGCGGTCAGCGATGTTTACGAACCCGGCTCGGTCTTCAAGCTGGTCACTTACTCGGCGGCGCTGGAGCAGGGCGTGGCCAAGCCGGACGACAAGATCGATTGCCAGGGTGGGCAGATCAACCTCTTCGGGCGCATCATTCACGACGAAAAGGGCGAGCACTTCGGCGTGATTACTGTGCATGAGGCGCTGGAACACTCCAGCGACGTGGCCGCCGTCAAGCTAGCGCTGAAGGTGGGCCAGGATCATTTCTACCAGTACATCCGCGACTTCGGCTTTGGCCAGCGCTCGGGCGCGGAGCTGCCCGGAGAGACACGCGGCCTGCTGCGGCCAGTGAACCGGTGGGGCGCAACGTCGATTGGCTCAATCGCCATTGGGCAGGAGGTCGGCGTCACGCCACTGCAACTGGTCTCGATGGTTTCGACAATCGCTAATGGAGGCGTCTACCTGCCGCCGCGCGTGCTGATGCCGGGACAAGTTGATGGCCCAAACAATCAAACGTTGGCCCCACCGCAGGTGGCGCAGCCCTTCAAGGCGGGCGGCGAGCTGCCCAGTCCGTTGCCAGCCGGCGCGCATCGCGTGATTTCGACGATGACCTCGGCTGAGATGCGCAAGATGATGGAAGGCGTGGTGCTTTACGGCACTGGCAGGTCGGCGCAGCTCAACGGCTACTCCTCCGGCGGCAAGACGGGCACGGCGCAGAAGATCGATCCGGCGACACACACCTACTCGAAGACGATGCACATCGCGTCGTTCGTCGGCATCGCTCCGGTCAATAATCCGGTGATCGCCGTGGCCGTGGTGATGGACAACCCCAAGGGCGGAGCCTACCATGGAGCGGATGTCTCGGCGCCAATCTTTACCGAAGTGGCGCAACAGGTGCTTGAGTATCTTTCAGTTCCGCACGACATCACGCTGCGCCGCCCGCACGCGACAGCAAATGTTCAAGTGGCTGAGGACGACGCGCACGAGCAGACAGCCGACATCCATGCGCTTTATGACGCAGCCAACGATCTGCCCAGCGACGATCCGCTACGCGACACGAGCCAACTGACGCTTGCGAGCCATCCAGCCGCGAATCCAGCGCCGTCCAGCGCTGCGCCGACAAACGCTGCTTCGGGCACGGCTCTCGCGCCGCCCTCCGCCAGCGCACTGCCGCAGAGCACGCCGCAGACGGTCACTCAAACCATCATCCTCGACGACGGCAAGAAGCTGCGCGTTCCCTCGCTGATCGGCCTGCCAGTGCGCAAGGTGATTGAGCAGGCCGCCGCCGTCGGCCTTGATGTGCAGATTACCGGCAGCGGCACGGTGCGCGAGCAGGCTCCAGCAGCGGGAACGATGGTTGCGCCGGGAACACGCATCGTTGTGCGCTGCGGGCAGTGAAGTGGAGTAACCATCAGGAACTTGCCGAAGAGGAGCATGTTGCGGAAATGATCGACTTCCTGGAGCGTTTCAAGTATTTTGCACTCGCAATTGTGGTGCTTTCCGTTCCGGCCTTTGGATTTTTGCCGTTGGAAATAGATTGCGCTTATTCGCCCAGCAACCGCACCACATGATTCACGATAATCAAATCCTCCGCTGGCGGGATGACGCGCACGGTGACTGGCGAATGCTCGCTGGAGATCGTCGCCGCGCCGCGCACGTTATTGCGGACGGGGTCGAGAATGATGCCCAGCGCGCTCAGCCCGACGCAGATTTCGGCGCGCGAGACCATGTCGTTTTCGCCGATGCCGCCGGTGAAGACCAGCATATCCAAGCCATCCAACTCGGCCACATAGCTGCCAATCCATTTGGCGATGGTCCAGGTGAATTTGTCCACGGCGAGGCGCGCCTTGGCGTTGCCATCCTTGATGGCGTCGCGCAGATCGCGCATATCGTTCGATAACTCGCTGACACCCAAGAGGCCGGCCTTTTTGCTTGCCACGGTCTCCAGTTTGTCGGCGGCTTCGGCTGCCGTCACGCCCGTCTCGGCGATCTTGCGCAGGATGAAGAGCAGCACGCCGGGATCAATGTCGCCGGTGCGCGTGCCGCTGATGATGCCGCCGGTCGGCGTCAGGCCCATCGAAGTGTCCAGGCACTGGCCGTTGCGGATGGCGGAGATCGACGCGCCGTTGCCGAGGTGGGCGACGATGAGCTTCTTCGGCACGCTGGGCTGCAACTGATAGACGATGGATTCGTAGCTGATGCCATGCGCGCCGTAGCGCCGTACGCCCATCGCCGAATACTCGGCGGGGATGGGCATGTGCGTCACCACTTCGGGCATGGTGCGATGGAAGTATGAATCCAGGCAGACGAAGTTGGGCACGCCGGGAAAGAGGCGCAGCGACTCGCGCATGATGTAACAGGCGATGGGCGTGTGCAGCGGCGCAAAGGCCGTGTAGCTTTCCATCTCGTCCACTAGCTCAGGCGTGATGAGCTGATTTTCCTGCACCGTCGGCCCGCCGCAAACCATGCGATGGCCGATGGCAACCGGGGCAGGGAAGTCGCCGGAGTGGAGCGCGTCGGCCACCAGCTTGAAGGCCACGGCGCGCGTGGGCAGGGCCGGAGTCTGATCGACGAGCTTTTTGCCCGCCGCATCCTTGATCCAGAACTTGCCCAGATCTGTGCCAATGCCATCCACCGCGCCCTCGAAGAGCTTGTCGCGCTGACCGTCGCCAGCCTCGTAGACGGAAAATTTGATCGAAGAAGAACCGCTGTTCAAAACCAGTACGGGCAAAGAAGACATTCGTAAAATCCTTTGAGGTTAGGGCTGAGTTAGTCAGCGAGTTAGTAAGTCAGCCTGAGATGATTCCCAGGTCCGAAAATCCGGACCTGGGGCACCCAGTGTTATGTTATTGAACCTATGAAATCTTTCTAGCGTTCGTAAACTTCGCGGCGGTGACCGACGCGGAGAGCGAGTACGACGAGTTTCGCATCTTGAATTTCGCAGATGATACGCCAGTCGCCCACACGGTACTTCCAGAACTCGCCAAGTTTTGAACCGCGCAACGCCTCGCCTATGCTGCGCGGATCAACAAGTGCGGCTACGCGCTCGTACAAAAATCGCTCGATGCGCCGTGAACCCTGGGGGTCGAGTTTGTCCAGGTCGCGTTTGGCTTCCCTGTCGAACTCAACTTTCCAAGTTGCCATGCTCTTTCATCACTTCCTCAAGAGGAATGGTGTAGCTGCGGCCAGCGCGCAGATTCTCCAGCCGCTTTTCGGCGATGTAGATGTCTTCGAGATTGTCGAGGTGATTCACCAAGGCCTCGCGGACGTAGTAGCTTTTGGCTCGCCCGGTGTGCTTTGCCAATTGGTCAAGCCGTTTTTCGATGGTTGCAGGAAGTCTGACGGCAATCATATTCTACCCCTCACGACATACAAGTATAACACCCTCCATCGCTCACTCATGCTGGGGTAGAACAAGCGGGAATCTACGCTGACCCCACCAGCCGCCCGCTCATCGCAAAAAACGCGATGAACGGGGCACAGATTCTCAGGACATTGGTGGATTCCCAGGTCCGAAAATCCGGACCTGGGATACCCAGTTCGTTAGCTTTGTGGCCAGCGCCAGTCGCGGATCTCCGGCAGGTCGTCGCCGTTCTCCGCTACATACAGCTTATGCCGCTGAATCGCCTCGGAGTACCACTGCTCGGCGGCATCGGCCTGGCCGCGCAGCCGAGGCACGCGCTTCACTGCATCCAGCGCTAACTGGAAGCGGTCGATGTTGTTCAGCACGCACATATCGAAGGGCGTCGTCGTCGTGCCCTCTTCTTTGTAGCCGCGCACGTGCAGGTTGTCGTGATTGTGCCGCCGGTACGTCAGCCGGTGAATCAGCCACGGGTAGCCGTGGAAGGCGAAGACCGTAGGCGTCTTCGGCGGGAAGATGCGGTCGTAGTCCTCGTCGGGCAGCCCATGCGGATGCTCGCTGGGCGGCTGCATGGCCATCAGATCCACAACATTTACAAAGCGAATCTTCAGGTCCGGCGCAAGGGTGCGCAGCAGAACCACGGCGGCCAGCGCCTCCATCGTCGGCACATCGCCCGAGCAGGCCATCACCACATCGGGAGAACCCTCATCGTTCGACGCCCACTTCCACTCGCCCATGCCAACCGTGCAATGCGCCACGGCTTCGTCGATGGTGAGCCATTGCGGCGCGGGCTGCTTGCCGGCAACAATCAGGTTGATGTAATTCTTGCTGCGCAGGCAGTGGTCGCCCACCGAGAGCAGCGTGTTGGCGTCCGGCGGAAGATAAACCCGCACCACCTCGGCCTTCTTGTTCATCAGGTGATCGATGAAGCCGGGGTCCTGATGGCTGAAGCCGTTGTGATCCTGCCGCCAAACCAGCGAACTGAGCAGGTAATTCAAGCTGGCAATCGGCTTGCGCCACGGAATATGCCGCGTAACCTTGAGCCACTTGGCGTGCTGGTTGGCCATCGAATCGATGATGTGTATGAAGGCCTCGTAGCAACTGAAGAAGCCGTGGCGGCCGGTCAGCAGATACCCCTCCAGCCAGCCCTGGCACATGTGTTCGCTGAGCATTTCGACGACCCGTCCGGTCTGCGAAAGATTCTCATCCACCGGCAGCGTCTCTTCCATCCACTCCTTGCCGGTGCCGATAATTGCGTCGCCGAGGCGGTTACTGGCCGTCTCATCCGGCCCAAAGACGCGGAAGTTCTTCTGCTCCTTGTTGGCCTCCATCACGCCATGCAGGAACTGCCCCAGCACGCGCGTGGATTCTACGTCCAGAGCGCCGCGTCCCTCGACCTTGACGGCGAAGTCGCGGAAGCTGGGCAGCTTCAGCGGTTCCAGCAGCAGGCCGCCGTTCGAGTGCGGATTCATGCCCATGCGACGGCGTCCTTTGGGCGCAATCTCGGCCAGTTCCGCGCGGAAGGCGCCCTTCTCGTCGAAAAGCTCCTCCGGCTTGTAGCTGCGCATCCACTCTTCCAGCAGGCGCATGTGCTCGGGCTTTTCGCGCAGTTCGCTGAAGGGAACCTGATGCGCGCGCCAAGTACCCTCGACCGGCTTGCCGTCCACAAACTTCGGCCCGGTCCAGCCCTTGGGGGTGCGCATGATCAGCATCGGCCACATCGGACGCTCCAGCGTTTCGCCTTTGTCGGCTGCCTCGCGCGCTGTCTTCTGAATCGCCGCGATGCGGTCCAGCATGGTGTCAAAAATCGCCGCCGCCTGCTGATGCATCGTCAGCGGATCGTCGCCTTCCAGCGTAAAGGGCTCATAGCCGTAGCCGCGCATCAGGCTCTCCAGCTCGGCGTGCGGAATGCGCGCCAGCACCGTCGGATTGGCGATCTTGTAGCCATTTAAATGCAGAATCGGCAGCACCGCGCCGTCGGTGGCCGGGTTGATGAATTTGTTTCCGTGCCAGCTTGTCGCAAGGGGGCCAGTCTCGGCCTCGCCGTCGCCCACCACGCAGGCCACAATCAGGCTGGGATTGTCGAAGGCCGCGCCATAAGCGTGAACCAGCGAGTAGCCCAGTTCACCGCCCTCGTGGATCGACCCCGGCGTCTCCGGCGCAACGTGGCTGGGAATCCCATACGGCCAGCTAAATTGCCGGAAAAGCCGCTTGATGCCGTCCTTGTTCTGCTCGATGTGCGGATAGATCTCGCTGTACGAGCCTTCCAGATAGGTGTTCGCCACCAGCCCCGGACCGCCGTGACCCGGCCCGATAATGTAGAGCAGATTCAGGTCGCGCTCGCGGATCAGGCGGTTCCAATGCACGTAAAGAAAATTCAGCCCCGGCGTCGTTCCCCAGTGGCCCAGCAGCCGCGGCTTCACGTCGTCCAGGGTCAGCGGACGCTCCAGCAGCGGGTTGTCTTTCAGGTAGATCTGACCAACAGAAAGGTAGTTAGCGGCACGCCAGTAGGCGTTCATCTTGGCCAATTGTTCCGGGCTCAAGGGATTCTTGCTCGTGACTTCGCTCATTTTGCACCTCGCAAGGGGAAATTGCGTGACATTAAGAGGTTAGCAGCCAAATGTTAAGATCGGGGTGATAAATGTCACAGGCAGGCGAAACGCCTGTTCACTATGTGAGATTTGCTGGACACGGAAGACCCTATTTGGAAAGCGGCAAGACGTCCAAATTACTTTGCTCGCCTAGGAACTCCGTGCCCCATCCTTTTCGCGTCGCTGTTCAGCAACAGTATGGCCAGAAATCGAATTTCAAATCATCATGCCTACTGCGGCGCATCACCCGATTCGGCGGGAAGAATCGTGCTAGTCGTTGTGAATCTGTGATAGTTTGTGTAATGCGCCTCAAAGTGGAGACGGATCGGCTTGTTCTTATCTTTCATGTCCACGATAACCGTCTTCGTCAGCCAGAAGGTCTTGCCGCCAAGCTCGATGGGCGTATAGTCGACGGAGAAGGTCAACACATTGTGGCTGGAGGGCATGGGGACAAAGGGCACGTGCCCTGCAAATCCTGTCGCTATATCCTGAACGGTCTTTTCAATGCGAAGAACCTGAGATGTTTTTGGATCAATGAATGCCTTGAAATCAGAGATTTGCGCAGTGCAGGCGGCCGGACGATCGCTCGATGAAGGCTTGCTGGAGCCCAGAACAACGATAGGTTTTTCATCGCCGGGCGCTTCGGCAAAGCGATAGTCAGCACACTTGTCTTCCGTGAATCGAATCACATCAGCAAAGCCTCCGCGGAAGGTAAAGGGTGGCGTGACTTTCTGGTTCTTCGGCGCGCTGCCATTCACTAGTTTGATGGTGCGTGCTTCGCGCAGGCCGCCGCCAGAACCATCTCTCACCATCTCGAAGGAAGACTCGACCTTCATTTTATCTTTCAGCTTGTCGCCGCCAAATCGCTGTGAAAGCACGGACTCATCACTGATAAAGCTGGGGATCGAAGTCCTGAATTCGGTGACATGCACTCGCACCCGTGTGAGCACATCATCCATCGTCGGGGCTTTCTGCTGTGCAGGGCTTGGGATTGCGGCAAGCAGCAGAGAGAGGAAGAGCAAATGCATCGGGCGTGTTAGCATGACCAAATTTTATAGTAGTATTGTTCGCGCGCGCAAAATAAGGCAAGACATTCATTGGCAGGTTTTACGTCGGCGTCTTCAGCAGCAGATAGCTGCCCACCAACCCAAACAGCACATCCGAGGCCCACGCCGCCAGCATCGCGGGCAGGTAATTCACATCCCCCAGCGCCTCAAAGAAGTAGTTGATTACAATGTAAGTGAGCGTAACCGCAATCGCCACGGCAACGCCGGTGAGCGAGCTGCGCCGCCCCATCAAGAGCGCGAAGGGAATCGCCAGCATGGCCATGATGACCGTCATCAGCGGATAAGCCAGCTTGTGCCACAACTCGACTTTGAGGCGCATGGTGTCAAAGCCGCTTTGCCGCAGATCGTTGATGTACTCGTCCAGTTGGCCGAAGTTCATCTCCTGCGCTTGCAGATTCTCTTTTGTAAAGTAGCTGGGTGCTTCGTGAATCTCGGCAAAGCGGGCCTTCAGGAAAGGGCTGTAATCGGTGACATTCGCGCCGGAAATCTCGCGCTGCCAGCCATTGGTGAAGCTCCACGCGCCGGCCTCCGCATCCCACGTGGCGCGCTCGGCAAAGATGCGCCGCGAAAGCGCAAAGCTCGCTGGATCGAACTCGAAAATCGAGATATTGGCGAACTCGTTGCTCTTGGAATCAAAGAACTGGTAGTAGAAGATGCGTCCGGCTTCGCCCGCGCGCGGCTCGCCGAAGATCCAGTTCTGCTCTGGATGCAGCACGGTCTGCGGCGGGCGGCCTTTGATGGTGTTGTGCAGCGCCTCCTGGCGGCGGTTGGCCTGCGGCAGATAAAACTGATCGAAGAGAAAAAGGCCGCAGGAGAGGATCGCGGCAATCGTGATGATGGGAATCACCAGCCGGTAAAGGCTGATGCCGCAGGCCTTCATCGCAATGATTTCCGAGTTGCGATTCAGCACGCCGAAGGTGACCAGCACGGCGATCAGCACGGCCAGCGGCGTGATGGAATAGAGCATATCGGGAGCCAGGTTGATCAGATAATCACCGACCAGCGTGATCGCAACATGATTGTGCAGAATGTCGCCGATCAGCTCAAAAAAAGTGAAGACCAGCATCAGCATCACGAAGCCGCTGAGCACCATTAAAAACATTCCCAAAAATTCGCGCACCACATATTCGTCCAGAATGCGAGGAAAGACATGGCGCGCTTTGGCGTGTTGCGGGCGCGCGGGAAGCCTGTTCAGCAGAGCGCGAATCGGGTTGCCGCGAGGCATGGACGGAGCGCAGGATTCAACCTTCTGCCAGCGCTGGCTCCATACCGTGATCGCATTCAGTATCCGCCCGCCGGAGGCCATCTGCCAAAGCAGAAAGATGCCGCCCGCGGCGAAGAGCAGGTTGGCCGACCAGACCGCGAAGAAGGCCGAAATCCAATTCGATTTGCCCAGCGCAACACCGGTCGAAGAAAGCAGATAGTAAACGAAAACCAGCAGAATAGTAAAGATCCACGCAAAGCTCTTGCCGCCGCGCCTTGAGGTGACGCCCAGCGGAACGCCCACCAGCATCAGCACCAGGCAGGCCGCCGGAAAAGCAAAGCGCTTGTGCATCTCGATCTGAAAGCGCTTGCCGTCCTTGGCGTGGCCGCGCTCCCGCAGCGCGCTCATCGGCATCGCGTAAATATCCGTGTCCAGGCGGCCCAGATGCACATCGCTCTGCTGCCCCGGCATCAGCGGCATATCGGTAAAGTCAAAGGTAGAAATGTTGTACTGCTGCGGCTGGCTGGCCACGGTTTCATGGCGCGATCCATTGCGCAGCCGCACCAGCAACTGCTGCGAAGTATCATTGGAGACAGTAGCGGCAGCAGCGGTGGTCACCTGCGGATTGATCGGATCGCTGGTGTCGGCCATGAAGACCTGATTCCAGTGCGCCGCGCCGGTCCCTGAACGCACATCCTGCACGTAGAGAACAAAGTTGTGAAAGTCTTCGTCGAAGACCCGCGGCAAAATCTCATACGAGGCCTGCTGCGCCAGCTCTTTGTTCATCGTCAGAATCGCCCGGTTGGCCCGCGGCGCAAGATAAAGCGAGTTGGCCAGCCCCAGCAGCGTGCCGCCCACGGCCACAATCGAAGCCACGCGCACAAAATAGCCGATGCCCATTCCCGAGGCGCGCATGGCAATCACTTCGCTATCCGCCGCCAATCTGCTAAAGCCCAGCAGCACCCCCACCAGCACCGCCATGGGAATGGTAAACATGAACATATTGGGCAGCGTGAAGAGAATGATCTTGACCACGCTGACAAAGGTGGAGCTGTTATGCACCACCATCTCCAGAATCCGCGGCAGCTCCTTCATAAAAAGAACGAAGGTGAAGATCACGCCCCCGATCAGAGCGTGGGAGAGGATTTCGCCGAGGATGTAGCGGGTCAGGATGCGCACAGAAAGGCTCTCAAACAGTTTATCGTGCCGGGGCGCTCGCGCGGTTATCTCCCAACCCTCCAGATCAAGCTGGGTGCCCCACCCGCGCCGCGTCTTTGTTTTTGCGGCTAGGGTGGGAAACCACGACACCAATAATGTGGGTGCCCCAGGTCTCGATCTTGAGACCTGGGAGAGTCCACGAACCCAACCAGCCGATCAGGACGCCGTCCATCTCCTCAGCCGCAAGCTGTTTCCCAGCACGCTCACCGAACTCAGCGCCATCGCCGCCGCCGCCACCCACGGACTAAGCAGAATATGAAAGCCCGGATACAGCGCGCCCGCTGCCAGCGGAATCCCCAGCAGATTGTAGCCCGCCGCCCAAATCAAATTCTGGCGCATCACGCCGAGCGTTGCGCGGGCCAGTTCCAGCGCCGCCGGAATAGCCGCCGGTTGCGCCCGCAGCAGCAGTACATCGCCGGCCTCCTGCGCCAAGTCCGCGCCCGAACCCATCGCAATCCCCGCGTCCGCCTGAGCCAGCGCTGCCGCGTCGTTGATCCCGTCGCCAGCCATCGCCACGCGCAGACCGTCCGCTTGCAGCGCGCGAATACGAGCCAGCTTGCCAGCCGGGTCCAAGCCAGCTTCAACCTCGGTAATCCCGGCCTGCCGCGCAATCGGCCCCGCCGCCTCCGCCGAATCCCCCGTCAGCATCAGCACGCGCAGCCCCAATCGCCGCAGCGCAGAAATAGCCTCCGCCGCCTCCGTCCGCAGCGCATCGCGTGCATCGAAATACCCCGCAGGCACGCGGTCCAGAGCCATCCACAGCCGCGTCACGCCCGGCTCCGGCGGCGCAATCCCGGCAGGCAGCGCAATAAAAAACTCCTTGAAGAGCGCCTCGTTGCCCAGCAAGCAATCGCGCCCTTCCACCCGCGCGCTCAACCCGCGTCCCGGCAAAACCGTCACGTCTTCCGCAGGCTTCCATTCAAGCCCACGCGCCCGAGCCGCATCCACCACCGCGTGAGCCAAGGGATGATTCGACCGTTCTTCCGCCGCCGAAGCCACACGCAATAATTCTTCTACCTTTCCACCAGCTATAAACGGTTGGGTGCCCCCGGTCTCGATTTTGAGACCGGGGAATCCATGAACCTCATCCTGCTTTTCTTTACTTTCATCCACCACACCAACCCCGCAAAGCACCGGCCTTCCCACCGTCAGCGTCCCCGTTTTGTCCAGCACAATCGCATCCAGATGCGCCAGCCTTTCCAGCGCCTCACCGCCCTTGAAGAGCACGCCCAACTGCGCCCCGCGCCCCACGGCCACGGTCAGCGCGGCAGGCACGGCCAATCCCATCGCGCATGGGCAGGCCACCACCAGCACAGCCACCGTCGCAGCCAGCGACCGCTCCAGCGAGTGCGCGGCGACCATCCAAACCACAAAGGTCAGCGCCGCCAGCGCCAGCACAATCGGCACAAAGATCGCGCTCGCCCGGTCGGCCAACCGCTCCATCGGCGCGCGCGACCCCTGCGCCTGCTCCACCATGCGCGTGATCTGCCCCAGCACGGTCGCCTCGCCCAGCGACTCCGCGCGGCAGGTCACCGCGCCCTCATAATTCAGCGCCCCGGCCAGCACGCGCCCGCCCACCGTGCGCTCCAGCGGCGTCGGCTCGCCGGTCAGCATCGATTCATCCACCGTGGTGCGGCCTTCCGTGATCGTCGCGTCCACCGGGAAGCGCTCGCCGGGCAGCACCAGAACGCTCTCGCCCACCTGAATCTCTTCCAGCGGCACAACCGTTTGCACGCCATCGCGAATGCGTCGCGCCGTCGCCGGCTTCAACCTGGAAAGCGCATCCAGCGCTGCCAGCGCCCGCCGCTTGGCCCGCCCCTCCAGCGCCTTGCCCAGCAGCAGAAAGCCAATAATCAGCAATACCGCATCAAAATAAACCTGCCGCCCAGCCATCGGCCAGATCGTCGCATAAGCCGAATAAGCAAAGGCCACGCCGGTTCCCAGACTGACCAGCGTGTTCATATTCGTTGTGCCGTGGCGCAGCCCGCGCGCCGCGCTCTGGTAAATCGCACGCCCCGCCCAGGCCATCATCCCCGCGGTCAGCAGCAGCAGAAACCAGCGCAAAAGATTCGGCGGCAGCGCAAAGAGCCAAGGCAGCAAACGCATCAGCCAGTGATCTAGCGCGCCCATCTCACTGCTCAGCGGCATGGCCAGCAGCATCGCCGCCGCGCCGGCAATCAGCGTCATCAGTGCCTTGCGCTCGGCTCCATCACTGGCGGTCTCTGCGGTTTTTTCAGAAGAACCATCGGCGCGCGGCAAGACAGCATCATAGCCCGCCGCGCGAATCGCCTCCACCAGTTGCGCAGGCTGCGCAAGCGCCGGATCAAAGACCACGCTCGCGCGATGCGCCATCAGATCAACGCGCGCCGATTCCACGCCCGCCGTCCCGCGCAGCGCCTCTTCCACGTGATGCTGGCAAGAGGCGCAGCTCATGCCCAGCACGGGAAGCGTGATCGATTCTGTAGCGGATACGGTCATAGAAGAAATTATGCTTCTAACTTTGCAGCAAACCCAATCTTCCCCAGCGCAGCAACGGCAGCCTCCACCGGCGCAGGCTCCAGCGCAGAAGCGATCCGCGCCGCGCCCACCGTCACCTCGTTGACCACCACGCCCTCCACCGCGCCCAGCGCCTGCGTCACCCGCCGCACGCAAGCCCCGCAGTGCATTCCATCAATCTTCAACGTGAACTCCGCCATTCGTTCCTCCTGATGATTTTGATGATACGCCGCGCAAAAAGACGCGTTATCGTAAGAATAGTCAGAGAATCATAGCGTGATCGAAGCCGGCTGGCAGAGGGCGATGAAAGGGCAAGGGAAACCATGAGCTGGAAGAAGAAACTGTTGATGGTTGCGGGGGCAGTGGTGCTGATAGCGGTAGCCGCCGGAGTGGGCTTCCGGATGCGCCCGGTCAGTTATTACAGAGAGTCGATGTACATCCAGGACTGCCTCCAGGGAGTCGAAAGCCGCAACATTCAGGTCGCCGGCCACCGCCTGCACTACGAAGCGCGCGGCCCCGTCGCCGGGCCGGTGGTTGTGTTGGTGCATGGGCTGACTGGCAGCGCCGAGGATTGGCGCAACCTGGCGTCCTGGCTGGTCAAGGCTGGCTTCCGCGTCTACACTCCCGATCTGCTCGGTCACGGCCGCAGCGAAAAGCCGATGGATTTCTCCTACGCCGTGCATGATCAGGCCGAGGTCGTCGTCGGCTTCATGGACGCGCTGGGCCTCAAGCAGGTGGACCTGGGCGGCTGGTCGATGGGCG
>Ga0224559_1000504_pt1 | contig 25622 bp, 26 predicted proteins | sample 714S33034metaG_FD_180676 | JGI IMG/M metagenome (GOLD analysis project Ga0224559, IMG submission 180676) | Peat soil microbial communities from Stordalen Mire, Sweden - 717 S3 30-34 | ecosystem: Environmental > Terrestrial > Soil > Wetlands > Peat | place: Sweden: Norrbotten County, Stordalen... | reverse complement strand
AAAAAAAAAAAAAAAAAAAAAAAAAAAAAAAAATGTATTATCCTGTAAATTTAATATTCCAAAATAATAATCCTATATTAAATTATAATTCCTTTTTTGTGAAAGGATTATTAATATCCAAGGATCTTAGGAGATTTTTTAGTTTGATATCATTGGAAGAGTTTTTTTTTTACTTCATCATCTAATTCATTTTCAAATATAGCTTGTGGACATATCCAATCACTGTTAAATATTTCAAGTGATAGTTCTTCAGCATCTTTTTTGATCACATCTTTATTCTCTTCATTTACTATTATTTTACCATTCTTTCCATGATAATAGTAAAGTCCAGGAGTGTGACCACGATTATACATTCCTCTTATGATATCATCTTTAATTACTTTATTCTATTTCTGTTTTTATGTGTATGTTATGTATACAATTTATCCTTTTTGTTAATAAAAACTAGGATTAATGATAGATATCATTTAAATTTTAAATATAACATTTTTAACCCCCGATTAAACATTAAAACTTATTAGAAGGGTATATAATTAATTATTAACCGATAGACTTATATATTCTAAATTTTAACTTTTAAGTGTAATAACTAAAAAAATGAAAAAATGGATAGATAACTAAAAAGGAGTATCAATGGGATTAAAGAGTATTATTATATTATTATTAGTTTTTTCCTGTGTAATGCCTGTTAACGCAGCTAATAATAGTGATGTGAAGAGGAATATCATTTATATTGGACAAAACTTCAGCCATAATAGTTTTACAGGCAATAATATCTCAAAAAATATATTTGTAGATAAGAATATTCCTAAAACTGATTTAACAGATAAAATAATTTCTATAGCCAGGTTTGGAACTCCTATAATTACTATAGGTAATGGGAGTGAACCTAAAGTCATGATCATTGCAGGTGTACATGGAAATGAACTTCCTGCACAGATAGCGGCCATTAAAATGGCAAATTACCTTAAAAATAAAAATATCAACGGAACTGTCTACATAATACCTGTTGTTTCCCCATTGGGTACATCTCAAAACATGCGTTACTGGAATGGAGAAAATTTAAGCAGCGTAGCAAACAATCCAGGAACACTAACAAATACTATATTAAGATATGCAAACCATTTAAAAGTTAATATGATTGGTGATTTCCATTCAACACAGCCTGGAAGTTATCCTGGTAATTATAGTGTGTTATGTTCAAAGGATCCAGTATATGAAAGTTATAATATGGCTGTTTATATTTCTAACCATACAAATTCCTTACTACTAACTTACGATAGGGCTGGTGTGGATTATCCGGGTGCAGTTGAAGATATGTCCAACCTAGAAGGGATTCCCGCTGTGACTTGTGAAGTTTTATCTACCCATGGAACAACTAACTCCGAAACAATTGATAGATCATTCAACCAGATGTTGTCATTTCTGGGATATGCTAATGTAATTAAAATTTGAATCAACTAGGAAAAAATTTAGAAATTATTAAATTTTACTATAAATCAATAAAAATCAAATTAAATCTCAAATCAGTTTTTATGCAGGTAAAATACCTTTTATAAATATAGTTTGTGAGAATTTAAAATTTATATATATAGTTTAATGTATAATGGGGGGACGAATACTATGGGAATAATTGAATATTTAAATCTAAAAAAATTTTATTTAATAATCTTAACTCTAGGTCTCTTTATTGGTATGGCTGGTATCACACCTGCAGTGTTTGCAAGCAATACACAAAATATGGATAATGAAATCAACAATGAATCTAATAACCATTATATCCAAAGCCTAGCACAATCAATTACAAAAAATGTTAATACCACAAACAGATCTGAAATAGCTAAAGTTATATTCAACTGGATGCAGGACCATATTGTATATGAAAAACCAATGTATTATAATTCTAAACATTTTGCTGAGGGTACTGCTAAATTAGGTATGGGTAATTGTTGTGATCAGTCCAGATTATTTATTGCACTGTGTAGGGCTGCGGGAATACCTCAAAATGCAACTGAATTCTGTTATTCTGATGCTGTAAAATTTAGAGGAGGACATGTTTATGGACATGTATGGCCTGTTGTCATATTAGAAAACAATACCAAACTAATCTATGATACATCATCGAAACTAAGCACAATAGGACATCCAACATGGACGAACATGGGCACCACAACATCAAGCTATAACTTAAATATATAGATGGTGTTTCGATAATTAATTTGAAACAATTATTTATAAAATAAAAGGATAGGATGTGTATCAGGATATTCTAAAATTTTTTTTTTTAACCTTAATATCTTCCCTATTTTATTTATTTTTACAGTTTAAGAAGAATGTTCTGCATTAATATGTGCAATCCCTTTTTTTATCTTTAACAATTACAAGTAATATTATCCAAGAATGTTTAACTTCAATCATTGAACTGTACGGATAATCAGCTGGAAACATGACCCATTCTACCTTAAGATTGATCAAGGAAGTTTTATGTGTAGTTAAAGTCCACTGAAGGTATTATTTACAGTTTGTTTTAATTATTCGCCCAAAGGACATTCCAGTTTAATTATAACTTTAGGGCAGTCCCGGGTCTAGTCTAAACAAAAAAGAGATAATGGAATAAACTAATAACAGAAAATATGAATTTTATATAAAACTAATAGAATAAAAATAATTACTATATGTTGGATTTAATACCATCACAGCGGCTAACATGTCTACAATCATGTTAGTACCGCTCTGATGATATTTGTAACATTAAATCCCACATTTGTTGCAGGTAAACGGACCTAAAGCAACCATAAAAAAATTTGTACAGAAAATCTATTTAAGATTTAACAGTACATTCACAAATAACACTGCACTTGGTGGATGTGCAATAGCTACAATACATAATAGGTATCTTTATATATTTAAACTTTTCCATATTAAATTAATTAAGTATTGGGATAAAATAATACTAATTCTGTTTCATAAATTTATAATCAAATTTAAATCTTTAAACTTCAAAATAAAGCTTATATCTAGATTTTATGATATTTCGATGTAACTTTAAATTAGATGAAATTTAAAATATTATTCTAAAATCAAAAAAAAATATTGAATTGATTTATTTGTTAGAGACAAAAATTATATTTAACGTAAATAAATGCACACGATTTGGTGATTATGCCTTCATTTCTTTATAAACTGGTAAAAAAGATCGCAGATAGAAGGGCGATAGATGCTTTGATTCCCATTCTAATCGAAGAAGATGATTCGGCACGATTTTATGCAGCCCTGGCCTTGGGGAAAATTGGAAGCACAAAAGCAGTAGAACCGCTTGCCAAATCATTAAAGGATAAAGATTATTCGGTAAGATATATGGCTGCTAAAGCATTGGCAAATATTGGCGGTAAAGCCACTGTAGATATATTTATTAAAACATTAAAAGATGGAAATGAAACAATGCGTGAAACAGCTGCCAACTATCTTGGTGATCTAGGAGATATAAGTGCAGTTTCGGCTTTAGTTTCCAGTCAATCTGATGACAATGAATCTGTTAAGGAGGCTTCAACGAAATCCCTTGAAAAATTAACATACAATAAAAAAATAAAGGATAAATAATTTTAATTTAAAGGCTGAACAGTATATTTTAAATATTTAAGGTCCTATAATACTCTTTTTGATTTTTATCAATAATATCTGTTCATAAACTATCTAGATTGTAGTTGATTGCTGTGTGTCCAAAATTATTTTGAATAGCATCTCCAAAACGTGTTTCTACAATTTTACCCTTTATATCGCCCTTAAGAATATCAGACACCCCACTTATCAATTCTCCAATAACAACAGGATCCACTGGTTTCTCATCGTGCCCAGATAATATGATGTTAAAACCATCAGCAAAACTATTTACATATTCAATACTCTTCAAATACGTTTTTAAACCGAGTGATGTTTCAAGATTCATTAATACAGGTTTAGCTAGTAATGAATCTCCGGAAAATAGTATGCCCTCCACGGTATCCAGTAAACATATACTGCCTGCTGTGTGACCTGGGCATTCAATTACCCTTATTTTTTTATTACCCAAATCAAATATATTACCATCTGACACAGGGGATGGTTTTGTTATTTGGGCGTTAATCCAATCGTCTATTTGAAAATCAGAAGATAATATATCTTTAAACCTGTTTATTATCTGTTCACGTGTTTCTTTGGTATAGAACATTTCCATTAGTTTCTCGTCTTCCGGTTTTATGTAAATATCTGAAAATTGGAAGGCCCCATTAACATGATCAGGATGTCCATGGGTAAAAACAACTTGAACTGGTAGCGAAGTGATCGATCCTACCAGTTCGCTAAGATTTGCAAGTCCCCAGCCAGTATCTATTAAGAGAGATCTTGTCTCACCTTCTACTAAAAAACAATTAACACCCGTCTTATCACTTATAAACCAAACGCCATCCTTAATTTCATTTACATTAAACCAGCCAATTTTATTAAAATCCATACAGATACCCTCCCCTAACCTGAATCAGCATTGAATTCAGCTATTTTTTGAATTATTTCTTCACGTGTTAAATTTGTGCCTAAGAGGAATCCTTTGCTCTCAAATTTTTTCTTAATTTCTGAAAGGTGTTGAGTATCTGGGCCTGAAATTGTAATTGTATGAATTCCACTGTCTGAAAGATTATATAAACCTTCAAGTGATTCCATCCTTGTTGAATCCTGTTTTAAGCTCTCTAAAAATTTTTCCATCTGATCCATATCAGAAAGTCCTATCTTCCGTGTTAATGGTTCGTTAAATCCGGGCAGATAAAATTCAATCTCCTTCAATGTGCAGTCGTGTTTCAAAATAATTTCTGCAATTAAATTATAATCCTTAATACCATGATTCTCTGTGATCCTTATTTCAGGTTTTAACACAACCTCGTTTACTCCATGTTTTTTTGCAACTTCGGCAATTTCCTGTTCATTAAGATTAATTCCAAGCAGAAATCCTTCTTTTTTGAGTTCTTCCACTACTTTTTCAAGACTTTCTTTATTAGGTCCGGATATCCAATGGGAATGGATTCCACTTACAGATTCATACATATTCTGTAAAGACTTTTGTCTAGGTTTTTCACTTTCTAAACTGCTTAAAAATCTGTTTAACTGGGATAAATCAGATATTCCAACTTTTCTTGCGAGTGGTTCGTTGAATTCGGGTAGATGATATTCAATATTTTCAATGGTACATCCATGTTTAAGTATAATCTCAGATTCTCTGCGTAGATTTTCTACCCCATGCATCTCTGTTATTTTCATGGTGGTTGGTTCCATCGATGCAAAATATATGTCTTCCGCACCACTGGCTTCTGGAGATATAACCTTATCTGCACCGGAACGATATAATCTCCGAACATTTTCGCTTCTGCTTGCCCTTGTAACAATCCAAATGTCTTCATGTATTTCCCTTGCAGTCAATGTTATAAAGAGGTTATCAACATCACTACCCGTTGTTATTATAACGCCACGAGCTCTTTTTATACCTGCATCTATCATGATGTTATCGTCTGTTGCATCTCCCTGAATTGTAAGAACACTTGAATCCTCCCATATCTCCCTTTCCGTTACATCTTTATTTTTTTCAATAATTACAACCTGTAAATTCCTTTCTTTAAGCTCTTTATGTACAGCACTTCCAACTCTACCATAACCACACAGGACAAAATGATCCTTTGTAGAAGCGATAGTTCTTCGTTGTCTAGCACCAGATGTTATTTCTCCAACTGCCATGGTTACCACCGTTATTGTTAATGTAAATGCATAAGCTAAGAGGGCAACTCCGCCCAATATAAGGGTAATAGTAAAAATTTTTTGCACATCTGTATGAGGTTGGATGTCACCAAAACCCACGGTTGCTATGGTTTGAATAGTAAAATAAAGGGAATTGATCAGATTCAATTTCATTATGAATATAGAACCAACAACCCCATAAATAATAAGCAGTAAAACAGCGGTTAAAGCATATATAACGAGCTTATATGGTATTGATTCCAAATATACGGCTAGGGGATGGGGTATTATTGATGGGCGCACAGTATCACTATTCTCTAAATATATTGATTTTATAAATTTAAATTTCAATCAAAAAATTGTAAAAAATATTATTCTACTTATAGATCCTTACCCATTTTTGGTAACATCCTATTTTATCCTAAATATTCTCTTTCTAATAATTAGAATATGATCTAATTCTTAAAATCATACACTAAACTAACATGCTACATGTCTTTATTAAATTATTGGTTTCAAGTTCTTTAAAACTATCGATTTGTATTGAAAAACAAAATAATTATGATTGATGCCAAAAATAGATCTGATTTCGCACTTAAAATTATAATATAATCATAATAGAACTTGGATTAAGATATTGTAGAATTAGCCGGATTTATATGGTTTTAGATGATTGTATCTGGCTTTTCTATTTAGATAGGTATTATTATTTCATGACCCTATTTTTACGGTTATTTCCTACTTTACATTATTTTCAATTAAATATTCATAATTTTTAGATTACCCATAAATGTGGTAAAATTCGGTAAAATTCTAAACTTTTGATTAAATATTAGTAATTTTCCCATAAATGTTTATATGATAGTCGAATATAGTAAGTGTACTAACAAAAATATAGGTGTTGAATAAAAAAATGGATGAGGTAGATACAGCTATACTCCGTTCTTTGATTAAAAATTCTAGAATTTCATTATCTCAAATGTCCAAAGAGATAGATGTGCCCGATGCAACAATCTCAAATAGACTTAAGAAATTAGAAAATGAGGTAATAAAACATTATACAGTGATACTGGACTGGCAAAAGATAGGTCTTGATATTACAACTATAATCATCATACAAACAGAGTCGGAATTACATGAATCGGTTAAAGAAGAACTATCAAAACTTGATGAAGTTTCAGAAGTATACAGTGTCTCAGGAGAGTATGATATTCTCATTAAAGTATGGGTCCCAAACATAGAGGAACTCAACAAATTAATGAACAGTAAAATACGTTCCATTGATGGTGTAGAAGATTTAACTGAGATGATTGTAATGGAACGAGTTAAAGAGGAGATGGTTCCACTAATTCCAAGAAAATAACAAGTTTTAGACTGAGGAGGGGTTACGATGCGTTATTTAAGTGAAATCATTAAAAAAACTGTGATTGACAGTCAAGGAAAAAAAGTTGGGAAGTTTAAAGATTTTGTAGCATCTGTAAGCGTAACATATCCAATAGTAGAAGCAATATGCGTAAATACCTCCAACAATGGAGTTATTAACATACCATGGGAAGATGTTGATTCTATAAATAAAGAAATTAAACTTAAAATCAAATTAGAAGATATTAAAGAGTATAAATTCAAAAATAGAGATATTAAACTCACAGAAGAAGTTTTAGACAAGCAAGTTGTTGATCTTGAGGGTAAAAAAATAAAAAGGATAAACGATCTTCAATTTGCAACCACACAGGGATATTATCGTTTAATTGGTGCAGATATAAGTTTTAAGGGTATATTAAGACGTCTTGGACTCGAAAAAATTCCTAAAGGATTGGGTATTAAACTTCAATCAGATAATATTTCCTGGAAAGATGTTGATGTTCTGGAGAGTAATGTTTCAAGATTAAAATTAAAGGTGCCAGAATATAAATTAAAAAAACTGCACCCCGCGGATATAGCAGAAATAGTGGATCAACTAAGTATAAATGATTCAATTTCTATTTTAAATTCACTGGATGAAGAGATTGCTGCAGATGCATTGGAAGAAATATCTCCAGAAAGACAGGTAACCTTATTTACAGAGATGGATACAAAACGTGCTGCTGATCTCCTTGAAGAGATGTCACCCGATGATGCAGCAGATCTTATAGGTGATTTATCTGCTGAAAGGGGAAGAGAATTGCTTGACTTAATGGATCCAGAGGAAGCAAAGGATGTAGAACATCTTTTAGGATATCCTGAAGATACTGCAGGTGGAATAATGACCACAGAATTTGCTGCACTTTCAGAAGAACTAACAGCACACCAGATCCTAAACAAATTTAGAGAAATTGCAGAAGAAGTAGAGAGTATCTACTACATCTATGCATTATCAAAAACTGGTGATCTATCGGGTGTTATATCACTCAGAGAACTATTATTAGCTGATCCAGATGAAAAACTCAAAAATTTCATGACCAAAGAATTGATAACAGTGAATGTAATGGAAGAAGAACATGAAGTTGCTAAAAAAATTGCTAAATATAATTTAATAGCCTTACCCGTTGTAGATAGTAAAAATATTCTTAAAGGTATGGTTACAATAGATGATGCCATAGATATTGTGCTTCCAACAGCATGGAAAAAACAAGTTCCTAGAATGTTTGGAAGATAATCTGGAGTTATAGAATGGACCTACGAATCTTTACCCGTGTCTTTAAAAATCCTATTTTTTTAAGCATAATAATCTTTTTATCTGTGATGGGCCCGGGAATCATAACAGCAAATGTAGATAATGATGCTGGAGGTATAACAACCTATTCACTTGCAGGTTCACAATTTGGATATGATTTACTATGGCTATTCATTCCCATGATCATAGCATTAGCTATTATCCAGGAAATGGGCGTACGTATGGGTATTGTATCAGGAAAGGGCCTTGCAGATCTTATACGTGAAAAGGTTGGTATTAAGATAACCTTTTTAATGATGATTGCACTTCTTGCAGCTAACATGGGTAACATATTAGCAGAATTTTCAGGTATAGCTGCAAGCAGCGGAATATTTGGTGTGCCTAAATTCATTGCACTGCCCGTTGCCGCATTATTTGTTTGGTTATTAGTTGTTAAGGGAAATTATAAAAGTGTTGAGAAAATATTTTTAATGGCATCAGCCCTTTATTTAACATATATTGTAGCAGGATATCTTTCACAACCAGACTGGGCTCTTGCTGTCCATAATTCTATTATACCTCAATTAACACCAAGCACTGCCTATTTTACAATGATAATTGGATTGGTCGGTACAACGATTGCTCCATGGATGATGTTCTACATACAATCGTCAGTTGTTGAGAAGGGTATAAGTCTAAAAAATCTGAAATATTCCAAGTTGGATGCAGTTTTTGGTGCTATAGTTGTTAATGTTGTGGCATTCTTTATTGTAATAGCATGTGCCGCTACCATACATGCCCATGGAATTCAGGTTAGTAGTGTGGCAGATATCTCAGAGGCACTTGTACCACTTGCAGGACAGTATGCAAGTATATTATTTGCATTCGGATTTTTAAACGCATCATTATTTGCCGCCAGTATCCTACCATTATCAACAGCATACTATGTGTGTGAAAGTTTAGGATTTGAAGCTGGAGTTTCTAAAGGCTTCAGAGAAGCACCAATATTCCATGGACTATATCTTGGACTCATATTATTGGCAGTTATTGTTATAATGTTACCAAACGCACCATTACTTACCATTCTATATCTTTCACAGGTAGCAAACGGTCTATTACTTCCATTCTTACTGATATTAATGCTTTTAATCATTAATGATCGAAAGATAATGGGGGATTATGTAAACTCTAAACTATTCAACTACATTGCAATAGCAACAGTTATAATAGTTATGACATTAAGCATAGCACTCATAGTTACATTGCTCCTGCCTTCAATCTAAAAATTCTATACGATTTTTAGGTGGGCACGGGTACATATTTTTTTTAGATCCCAAAAACTTTAATTAAATGAAATACTAATGAGTTAGTTAATCGTTAACTAGGTGATTATTATTATTTTATGGTGATTGTGTGGATAGGGAGATTAGGAATAAAATAGGTCAAAAAACAGTTACCTTATCAATAACGGGTAAAACAATTTTAACTGTTTTAAACTTTGTTGTAGGGTCAATATCAGGAAGTACTGCACTTGTAGCTGAATCTGCACACACATTTTCCGATATTTTTACTTCAGCAATAGCTTTTATTGGATTTAAAATTGGGTTAAAACCTGCTGATAAAGATCATCCATATGGACATGGTAAAGCAGAACCACTGGCAGGTTTATTAATAGTTATTTTTTTAGTTGCAATATCATATGAAATATTTTTAGAAGTATTCCATAAACTTGCTTTAGGGTCTTCTTTAACTCCTCCAGGCATTATTGCTGCGGTCATGGCACTTATAGGTATAGCAGCAAATTTTGCCATGTCCTCCTATTCGCTCAAAATGGGGAAAAAAATAAACAGTCCAGCTATAATTGCAGATTCTAAACATCAGCAGGTGGATATATATGCATGTGCTGCGGTATTTATCGGCATATTAGGATCTAGAATGGGATATCCAATATTAGATCCTCTTGTGGGTGGATTTGTGGGTTTATTAATTCTTAAAACAGCCTTTGATGTTGCACTAGAAAATATAGATCATATAATGGGAAAGGTACCATCTGAAGAGATCATAAATGATATTGAGTCAGCTGCCTTATCTGTAGAGGGGATATATGGAGTTCATGATATTAAAATAAATGATATGGGACCATATGCTACAGCAGAACTTCATGTGGAAGTTAAAAATGATTTAATTATTAAAGAAGCACATAGACTAGCACATAAAGTAGAAAAAGTAATAATTAATAAAGTTAACATTGTAACAACAGTCACAGTACATGTATGTCCCTTAGATGATGATGAATGTTTAGATTAGGATTCCAGATATTTATTTGGATGTATTTAATGAGTTTATAAATAGAATTTTCTCAGAGTATAGTATGGAATATAGATTCCACAATAAATTTAGAAAAAATTATTGTTAATGTTGTTCTAAAATTTATAAAAAGTATAAATAATTAAAATTTTAAGAAATTTAAATCTTCAATTCTACGTTTTTTTTATAATAATTCTCCAGAATATTAAATGAAGTTGTAATGTCTTAGTAGAATACTCAGAATTAGGAAACCAACAAAAAATCCGAATAGAATATTATAATGAGTCTTCAATGTTGATTTTTTGCTCTTAACAGTTTTTAATTTTGATCCAATCATTAAAATGGCATAAACAAATATTACTGCACCGATAATTTGTAAAATCTTAATTAGAAGGCCTTCAATATTCCCATTTGCAGTTCCATATCTTGAACTCAGTATGATATCGATAATAACACTTATATATAGGAGAATTATGGAGAAATAACCAATTGATACTATTTTATTATGTTTAGTAGGTATTCTATATTTTCTTGGAATGACCCTGTTTATTTTTAAATTCATAAATTAGTATCTATAGGTACTTCATTTAAATCTATTATTAATTAAGTTTATTATAAAAATTTCTTAATTTCTTTTATAATTCATTCAAACCTAGATTTGGAGTGATTATATAGTTATATTAACGATACAAAAAATATATTTTAGATTTGACATTTTTATTAATCCATTTTCTAGTTTGAATTATTTGTTTTTGAAACCGCTAATTGTATTGCGTTTTCTATTTCAGTGTTATCAAATGGTTTGTTAATATAAACGTATGGTTCTGTTATTTCTGCCCTTTCAATCAGACCGTCGTTTTGACTGCCGGTTAAATATATAATTGGAATATTGTACTGGTTACGTATCTGTTGAGCTACTTGTATACCATCTTTATCTTCATTAAGTAGTATATCCATTAAAATAATATCTGGATTTTTTTCTCCAGTTTTTTTAATCGCATCCCTTCCATTAACTGCTATACCAGGAACATAATACCCCAAATCTTCTAATCGTATTTTTAAATCTATTGCGATTATGATTTCATCTTCTACAATTAAAATTTTTGAGCTCACCTATAACACCTCGGAATTTTATTATATTAAGTATATTAAAAGTATAATATTATACAAATGTCACATCATATTAAACTTTTAAATATTCTTTGTGATTATGAATACATTATCCGGTCTGACACTGTTATTTCTCTTAAATAATTATTTTAATAAACCATATGATCTAAAATTATTTTTATTATTCACCCTTGAATCGTGGATTTTCTTGGTAGATTTTAAATGGATTCGAATGATATAGTAAATTTATGAGCTTTAAACTGATCAATCTACCAAGAAAATATAAAATTCCGGATAAATACAGAACCATCATTTATACGGGTTATCTTTCTATAATCCTGCTCTTTCTAAGTTTCTTCTTTGATCTAACTTTTAGTTTGATATATGGTACTTTAAATGGGAACATAGGGGGTTCATTAGGCAGTATCACCCTCATATTTGGAGCTGTACTATTTATTTATTCCATCCTTCGTTTAGCTTTAATAATAAGAAATATGAAGAATAAATCACAGCTAAGTGTTCATTATAACCTATTATTTGGTGTTTTTGTGGTTTACATCGTACTAAGCATTGTCCTAACCAATTTAAAAGTTATCTGAAACCATCCGCAAAAGAGTTATTTTGAGGATTTATCCAGATTATCAAAATTTTTATTGAGCAGATCATGAGGATTCTGATTTATCGATTTTTTATTTTCTAATATTTTGGTTTCACCTGTATGATAGGTTTTATCCCATTTACTATCTTTTCTGGTTAATAGATTAATGAATGTGCTAATAAAGAGTGGTATTATGTAAAAACAATGCAACCAGTACTCTATGCTTTTAACTACAGTTGTTTTAATATTTTTTGAATCTTTCCACACACCAGATATTACTACTGGGAAAAATGCCAGTGTGGATAACAGTACTATGATTATTGGAGCTGTAAGTGAGAATTGGATATTAGCAAAGTACAGTATAAAAACCATGTATCCCATCATTACAAAACCATTGCATAGGATGGTTGAAAGGTAATATATGGAATCTATCTTTTTGATTAATGATATGTCGGATAGTATAATTGATTTAAAGTATACAAATAATGTTTCCATATTACCCATGGCCCATCTGGTTCTCTGCCTAAAGAAGGGTCTCCAATCCTTAACCGCTTCCTGATTAACCACAGCATCACCACAGTAACGAATCTTCCATCCGTTTATCATAAGTTTGACACTGATATTTAAGTCCTCAGTAAGGGCATATCCATCCCAACCATTGTATTCAGTTATCACATCTTTTCTTGTTATCTGACCATTACCTCCTAAAAATGCTGCTCCATCTATTTTGTCACGGGCCTTTAAAAGTACTTCACCATAAATAGAAAATTCTATGTGTTGAAGGGCTGTTAAAAGATTTTCATCCTTATTATACATTTTAACCCTGCCCTGAACACCAGCCACTCCCTCTTCATCCATATATGGAATTATCATATTCATGAAATCGGGTTCAACTAATGCATCAGCATCGAATACAGCTATAATTTCACCTTTAGCTAATTTCAATCCATCATTTAACACATATCCCTTACCCTTTCCAGCTAGTGGAAGTTTACGAGTCATAACCTTAAAAAAGTCATATTTACCTTCAATTTTGTTTAAAATAGATGGAGTGTTATCTGTAGATCCATCATCAATAACAATTATCTCATAATTTTTTATCCCATCTACATTGTAATCAAGATTAATGAGTGACTTTACACAGTTTTCAATTGTGTTTTCTTCGTTGTGGGCCGGTACAAGTATGGTTACAAATGGTTTTAATACCGGAAGTTTCAAATCAGCTTTTGAAGGTTTGGATGATTTAAGAAAGCTGGATAGTGCCAGGATTAATCCATAAAATCCCGAGAAGAACAATAAAAATTCTAACCAAGTCATATTTCGAGTTATGAATCCATAAACCATCAAAACAATAATAGAAGTTGTTGTGATTATTACTCCTATCCTCCCTATTTTAAGTTCTGTTAATTTCGTTGTTAAAAGTCCTACTTCAGATTTTATTTCCTCTTGGTTTCTTTGATGTTTATGCAAAGCCATTTCTATGGTTGTTTTAAGTTCATTTTCACCATATGGTTTGATTATATAACCATATGGTGAAGTTTCCTGCGCTTTCTTTAAAGTTAACTTATCAGCGTAGCTTGTGAGGAATACAACCGGAATATTCAGATCTTCGATAGATTTAGAAACATCTATACCATCCAAATTACCCTTTAATATTATATCCATGAGTATAAGATCCGGGTTTAGTTCCCGGGCTTTTTCAATAGCATCACATCCTGATGAAACTGTGCCGGTAACATTATAGCCGAGATCATCAAGTTTGCCTGCTATATCCATGGCAGTTATGTTTTGATCTTCAACAACAAGTATATGTGGTTTTGATCTATTCACATGACAATTAATGTTACTGGTTTGTATTTTATCTCTTTTGAAAATTATATCCTGTTTAAATTTTTCTATCTTTGCAAGGTCTAGTTGGTGTTTATTCAGTGCTATTTCTATTGTTGTTATCAATTCTTGCTCGATGTATGGTTTTACAATGAAACCATAAACCGGTATTTCAGTTGCCTTTTTAAGGGTTTTGTTGTCGCTTGCACCTGTCAAATAGACTACTGGTATGTTCAGGGTTAAAATTTTTTTTGCTGCTTCAATCCCGTTCATAGTTCCCTTGAGAGTAATGTCCATTAAAACTAGATCAGGCCTTATTTTAGCTGTTTCTTTAACTGCTTCTTCTCCTCTTGACGCTATATAAGGTACTTCATAACCAAAATTTTCTAAAATACGTCTAAGATCCAATGCAATCATACCCTCATCTTCAACCAGTAGAATTTTTTTTGTTGACATTTTAACTACATATCCCCTAACATTTTTGATAATAAAATTTATAATTTTTAATAATTTAAAAAATGTATAATAATATTATATTTTATTACCTTTTTGTTCAGTATTACAATTTTGAATGTCTTTAAATATGTGAGTATTATCTTTTAATTTGTAATAATATAATATTTCAGACTTGGATTACAATTAAACATTAAAAGTTAAACTATATAAAGTTAGGGGAGAATTGTGTAAAAATTGTACATAAATGTACATGGATTTAGAAAGACAGAATGTATTATTAAAAAAATTAAACGCAAAAAAGTATATTTAAATTATGAATTAAAATAAAACCGTTTATCTGGTTCCCAATTTATTTAGGTTTTCTGGCAATGAAAATTCCTGTATCCTTGGTTATTTTTATCATACCATCCCTAGCTAAAACATCATCAAGATAATCTTTAAACCCCTCTAAATTATCTTCATTGATATTTTCTTTAATACTCCCAAAAGACAGCACGTAATCTACAATTGGTTCTGTTTCTGTTATTTCAAGACTATCAATATAATTAATCATTTCTACTTCTTCAAAAGATTTATTCAACTGTACCTCCCCATTTTCCAATCCGAATGCAGATGCAAATGGTTCTATGGGATTATAAAGATCTTTATCATAGTCATTTAAAAGATCAGTAAATTCTTTCATATTATTCGTGCTGTATGTGGTTGCGTAGAGAGCACCTTCAGGTTTTAAAATCCTACTAATCTCAGATATGGTCTTTTCCCTGTCCGGAACATGATAAAGCATCAGGTTAGCAATAGCTATATCAAATGAATCATTGGGATATGTAATTTTTTGAGCATCCATTACCTTAAATTCAAATCTTTTAGAATCATCACCCAAAACTTTATGGGCATCATCAAGCATACCCTCTGAAAAATCTGTAAGCAATATTTGAGCATCTTCAGGTATCCTCTTAATATTGGATTTCCATAAAAGCGCATTTCCAGAGCCCAGTTCCAATACATTAGCATTCCGGGGGAATTTAAACTGGTCAAATATCCAATGCGTCCAAAGGTAAGGATTTGTTCTGAACCTACGATGTAATTCAATTCTAGCCATAAACTTCTTTGAATTCGAATACTGTTTTGAAAGTAAACTCATTTTTCCACTTCTCATCTGTATATAACAGTCTATTATATTTTAATAATACAGTACAGTTCCTTATATTAATTCTATAATATCTAATGAAATTTAAACTATAACCTAGTTATCTAAAGTTTCTTTGATTATAATCTTAAAATCTTTGACTATTCCAATCTTAAATCAGATCTATTATTAAGGTGTCCAAATCGCTATGACTGATAATTAATTTTATGAATCATATTAAGGAGATAAAGTATTAGGAGATATATAGACTAACACATTGAGATTAGATCATTATGAGTACCCGATAGGTTTAATAGATTGTATCCCATTGGAACTTGATATAATCTGATATCACAGTCTGTTCCATGAACGTGTTTTAACTTTACTAAGTTAATTAAATCCCGGCAAAATTATTTTGATTAAAACCCCGTTTTAGATAGTACTAATTTCCATGAATATTTTAGGATAAGGAGAGTTATTGATATTATTAAATAAAATTATTAAATCTAAAAATATTTATATGTCAACCCGATATAATCGTAATACGATAGATAATATAGGGATGATCATAATCAAAAATAATATAATTGAAATTTGGAAATACTGGGAAAAGATAAACAAGGGTATACGACTAAAACATCGTGAAACAGCGCAGAAATATGGTTTTACATTTGAACAATTTCATCTTTTAATAGAACTGGACCAGCATTCTGAATTAAAAATTACAGCAGATATTTTACCGCCCACAATAGGAGAAGTGGCAGATGATATTGGTAACACACCACATACACTTTCTGAACGAATAAAACGACTGGAAAAGAAGGGTTTGGTTGAAAAAAGAAGAGATGATAAGGATCTAAGAGTAAATCGTGTTATGTTGACACATCAGGGGCAAAAATTGATCGACAAAATAAAAAATGAAGCTGGAAATATTTTTATTTACAATACCCTAGAACAAATGGATCAAAAATCATTACATAACCTTTTAATGGGTTTAAAAGAATTAAATCAGGAAATGTCTAGGGATAATTAGATAAAAATAGTTAAATTGAAAATATTGATTCATAAAATATTTAATGGGGATAAATTTGTGAGTACTGAAAAATCTTGTGAACCGAAAAATGATATTACTAATCGATCAATTGCACTCATAGTTGCAACCTTAGCAGCTTTTTTTACACCATTTATGGCTTCAGCCATAAATATAGCCATCCCATCCATTGGCTCTGAATTTTCAGCTGATGTAATTTTATTGAGCTGGATACCAACAGCATATTTATTAGCGGCAGCTGTTTTTGCTGTGCCATTTGGGAGAATAGCAGATATTTATGGAATGAAAAAGGTCTTCACATTGGGTATAATTATATTCACATTATCCTCCTTCCTCTGTGCCATCTCCCCATCTATAATTTCACTCATTGTGTTTAGGGTTTTGCAGGGAGTTGGATCTGCAATGATATTTGTAACGGGTCTGGCCATTATAACATCTGTTTATCCTCCACGAGAAAGGGGGAAAGCAATTGGAATAAACATTGCAAGCGTATACATTGGTCTTTCAATGGGTCCAGTACTGGGAGGAATATTAACACAATATTTTGGGTGGAGAAGTCTTTTTATCGCCGTTATACCTCTGGGGTTACTTGTACTTATCCTCACAATGTTTAAATTGAAGGGTGAATGGGCTGAATGTAAAGGTGAATCATTCGACTTTTCTGGTTCGATTATTTACAGTGTAGCACTTGTAATTTTGATATATGGATTTTCAATACTTCCATCACAGTTGGGAATAATTTTAGTAATTCTTGGTGTCATTGGCATTTTAGCCTTTGCACTCTTCGAATTAAGGGTTAAAAATCCGGTATTTGAAGTAAGACTATTTAAAAATATAACCTTTGGATTTTCAAGTTTAGCGGCTTTAATAAATTACAGTGCCACATTTGCAGTGGTCTTTTTGTTAAGTCTTTATCTACAATATATAAAAGGTTTAAGTCCACAGTTTGCGGGGTTGATTCTAGTTTCTCAACCAGCTGTAATGGCATTTACAGCCCCGATTGCTGGAAGATTATCTGATAAATTTTCACCAGGTCTGATTGCCTCAATCGGAATGGCAGTGACAACAATCAGTCTTTTCTTTTTGATATTCCTAACAGCTACCACAAGCTTTGAATATATCATTGTAGTTTTAATTGTTCTTGGAATGGGATTGGGTTTGTTCTCATCCCCCAATACAAATGCTATCATGGGATCTGTTGAAAGAAAGTTTTATGGTATTGCATCAGCCACTGTAGGAACAATGCGTTTGATAGGGCAGATGTTGAGTATGGGTATTGCTTTACTTGTATTCTCAGTGTACATTGGAAATGTCCAGATAGTTCCAAGTAACTATCCTGAACTTTTAACAAGTATACAATTGGTTTTTATACTCTGTACAATTCTCTGCTTAGTAGGCATATTCGCATCACTTGCTCGAAGATAGCTCCAAATGCAAAAATATTCAACATACAAAAATTTTTACTTTTTTTACCATAAATCAGTTTATACCATCAGATCTCCAATGGTTCCAGTTGATGACTTGAGATATTTCAAGGACTTTTTGCTTGTTAATTTAAACTTTTTAGATTATCAGTAGTGCACAGTAAACAAATAACTACCAGAAAAAAATTAATGTGATGATACCAAGGTACGTTGTTCTTCCAACTTTCATTCGAGAAATTCTTGAAATCATGACACCACTCAATATTATGACAATACCCAGCAACTACTGTAATGGAAATGCTTATGATATTAAATGAATTTAGAATATATCACATAGGCCCATCCCAAAACTGTAATACCTGTTCCTAGCCACATCCATGGTTTAAGTACATTTCCGGATTTTGCAGCTATTTCAATAAATTCCCAGGATTTTCTAGATATTAAAAGCAGGATAAAAAGTACCATGAAAATTCCTAATGCTAGGTTTATCCCCACGAGTTCAATAAATAGTTGTGTAATGGGCAAGCTTGTCCTAAATCAGGTTTTTATACTATTAAAGGTTCTGTTTTTGTATTATTCAATCCAAGTTCAATTCGAGGTTGATGTGCTGTAACAGCTGTGACTGAAAGTGATATAATAATTAATAGAATTATAAATTTAAATTTAATATTATAACAATTATTCAGCATTTAATGGTCTCCTAACTAAAAATTTTTATTTATTCGAATAATTTTCGAGTAATTTTTAAATTGTATCCATGTTTATCGAAGATTTTTTTAATTAAATCCCGATACATATTTAACATGGATAATTTAAAAGTTTATATATATAAGAGTGAAGTTCTAAAATTAGGGTATTACATTCTCAGCCAGTTTAAGGCTTTGTTTATGCACGAAAAACAGTTTTTAAAAAATGTTTTTATGGGAGGATTTAAGTAAATGAAGAAAATTACAATATTGCTAACAGTTGGTATGATATTTCTTTTAATAGCCACTGTAACAGCATCATCTGCCCAATACAATCCAATAACTACAGTAATGAATAATTCAACTTATAATATACCGCTTGGGAATACATCCTATGGAAATGTTATGAAAGTAGGACCCTATGGAAATAAGAGTTCAAATATAACAATGGCGTACATATTTGGTGTTCATCCATTGGAATCTAATGCCCATCAAGCAATGATGGAATCAATTACAGAACATAGTAATTCTTTAAAATACTGTTACTATGTATATCGTGTTAATGTAACAAAAAATGCAGATAATTACAACACCGGTAGGATGAATGGGCAGTTATTGGCAAATAAATTTGTTGTTCCGGATATAACAAGTCATAATTATCAATTAGTCGTAGATGTACATTCTAATGTGGGTAACTGGGCACAAAATACATTTTTATTTTCACCGGTTAATAACAGCAGATCCGAATCAATTGGAAAGAATATAACCAACCAACTTCATTGGTTAAAATATTATGTTCCACCCAACCCAACAAGCACAGTCTATGTAACAGAACCAATAATAAACGCTGGAATCCCCGCTATAGTTTATGAAACATATCATAATGATACATACAACACAATAAAAGATCATGCAGATGAATTTTTATTAACTGTTGATAATCTCAAGGTTTAATAAAAAAAAGAATTATTCTGTGAATAAATGGAAAATCAGTTCACACTGGTTTTTCTGTTGTTTTCTTATTATCTAAAAAAATTGAAGAACCATCATCAACATTTTTAGATTCCCCGGTATGGTGAGTTTTTTCCCATTTAATATCATTTCTAGTTAAAAGACTAACAAATGTGATAAAAAATAGGGGTATTATATAGAAACAATGCAACCAATATTCTATGCTTCTCACAGTGGTGATTCTAACACTCTTAGAATCGTACCAGACACCAGATATCACCACCGGGAAAAGGCGACTGTTGCTAAGAACACAATTAATAATGGTGCTGTAAGTGAAAATTGGATTGAAACAAAATAAAGTACAAATATTATGTATCCAATCATTACAAAACCATTGAGAAGTAGGGTTGAAAGGTAATATACTGAATCTATCTTTTTGAGTAGAGATATATCTGATTTTATTATTGAGTTAAGGTACACAAATAAAGTTTCCATGTTACCCATAGCCCATCTAGTTCTTTGTCTGAAAAATGGTTTCCAATCCTTAACAGCTTCCTGATATACCACAGATTCGCCGCAGTAGCGGATTTTCCAACCGTGTATCATCAATTTTACACTTATATTCAGATCTTCGGTTAGAGCATATCCATCCCAACCTTTATATTCATCAAGAACATCTTTTCTGGTAATTTGACCATTTCCACCTAGAAATGCAGCTCCACCCAGCAAATCACGTGCTTTTAGAAGTACATCCCCATAAATAGAAAATTCAATATGCTGGAGGTTAGTTCTATATATGATGAATATAATCACTTCAATAAATAGTGGTGAGATAGTTTAGTGAAATTATTCACAAAAAATAAGAAATAACATCATAAAATTATATTTCTCTAAAAAATGTTCAAATAAAACCCATATTTTACGAGGGTGCTGATAAACAGATTAATAGAAAGACCCATATAATTTATCATGATTAATAATATAAAAATATATATGGAAAGATATACTTACTTATTATCACCAAATATAAACATTTGAATAAAAATGGAAGGGAATAAATGAAACCTGATACAACCGTTCTTCTAGATGAAAAAAGAGTTTTCAAGCCAGATGTTGAAACAGTGGAAAATGCACATGTAAAGAATTGGGAAATCGAGATTGAAAAGGGTAAAGATATCGAGAAATACTGGGCAGAAAAGGCAGAAGATTTAGACTGGTTCCAAAAATGGGATCAAGTACTAGACGAAAGTAACAAACCATTTTACAAATGGTTCATAAACGGGAAGATTAATTTGGCCTACAACGCCGTTGACAGGTGGATCCACACCAATAAAAGAAATCACGTAGCCATTCTCTACGTGAATGAAAGGGGCGGTGAAAGAAAGTTAACCTACTATGAGCTTTACTGTGAAGTTAATAAAATGGCTAACGCACTCAAAAACTTGGGAGTAAAAAAGGGTGAAACCGTTGCAATGTACCTACCAATGTGCCCAGAACTGGTAGTTTCAATGTTAGCATGTACCAAAATAGGTGCATTACACAGTGTAGTATACTCAGGTCTAAGTGTCGGTGCATTTGTTGGGAGAATGAACCATGCGGAAGCCAAAATCCTTATAACAGCTGATGGAACATACAGAAAGGGCAAGATCATAGACCTTAAAAAGATATCCGACGAGGCAATGCTCCAATGTCCAACAATAGAAACTGTTGTGGTTGTACAGCACACAGGAAATGAAATAGAAGTTTCTGACTTGAGTGGAAAGGAAATATTCTATGATAGATTATTAGAAGGTGAACCAGCAGAATGTGAACCCGAACCTATGGATGCTGAAGATCCGTTGTTCGTACTGTACACATCAGGAACTACGGGTACACCCAAAGGGGTACTACATACAACTGGAGGATACATGGTGGGAGTGTCAACAACACTCAAAAACATCTTTGATATCCATGGAAATGATTTATGGTGGTGCACAGGAGATATTGGATGGATAACCGGACATAGTTATACTGTTTATGGGCCATTATTACTGGGAACAACCACATTAGTCTATGAGGGGGCACCAGACTTCCCAGATCCCGGTACATGGTGGAGTATAATAGAAAAATATGGTGTAACAAAATTTTATACTGCACCTACATCAATCAGACATCTGATGAGATTTGGAAACAGATACTTAGACTTATACGACATTTCAACACTCAAAATACTCGGAACAGTTGGAGAACCACTAAATTCCGAGGCTTGGATGTGGTTATACAAGACCATTGGTAAGGAAAAAATTCCTATAATAGATACATGGTGGCAAACAGAAACCGGAATGCAATTAATCTCACCCCTGCCTTCTGCTTATCTAAAACCAGGATCAGTGAATAAAGCCGTACCCGGTGTAGAAGCAGATATTGTAGATGAAGAAGGTAACCCTGTGCCAATTGGAAAGGGCGGATACTTGGTAATAAAAAAACCATGGCCCGCAATGTTCAGGACTCTTTACAAGGATGATGAGAAATATAAAGAAATATACTGGGACCCAATACCCGGAGTATACAAGGCAGATGATGTGGCAAGAATGGATGAAGATGGATACATCTGGATACAGGGAAGATCAGATGATGTTCTTAAAATAGCAAGTCACAGAATAGGGACAGCAGAAGTTGAATCAGCCTTTGTAAGTCATCCCGCAGTTGCAGAGGCAGCTGTAATTGGAAAATCCGATCCAGTTAAGGGTGAAGTTATTAAAGCCTTTGTAATACTCAGAGAAGGATACGAACTCAAGACAAAACTCATCAAAGAACTTATTCAACATGTAAGATACGAGTTAGGACCTGTAGCTGTTATTGGAGAAATTTCTGCGGTTGATACTCTTCCACAAACAAGTGGTAAAATTATGAGACGTGTCTTAAGAGCCCAGGAAATGGGAGAAGATTTAACAGACCTTTAATCAGAATATTAAATATGATTCGATTGGTTTATGACCGAATCAATCAATTCCAATATTTTCTTTTTTTTTAGAATTATTAAATTAATAATTTTTTTAAATAAAATTTATAATAGAGTAATACATATAGTGCTATAAGGATATAATAAGCTACATATAGATATTTTACAGAGTAGAAATATTGAATAATGAAGGTGATTTATTATGAGTAATACACTTGGAAAAAGCACCGAAGAACAAATAATTGATAAAATCGATGGAATTATTTTGAATAAACTTGAAAATAGACTAAGTTTGGATCCTAATGAACAAGACCGTGTAACGGATATATTAAAAAATAGTGTTCAGACAGTTCCAATAGTTCCAAAATCAAAATTAGACATCATTGTACCTGAATCTAATGATGTAATAGTGTTTAGTTTAATAGTTTTTGCAATTATTATAATCTGGTTCTTTAATAAAAACCCTGTCTTGGTACCAATTGCATCAGCAGCTATTGGTGGAGTAGTAGGATATTTAGTGCCAAAAAGTAGTTAAATAAACTGTCCATGAATCTAAAGTCTTAATCTATAAGCAATAGGTTCAACCTATGAAACAGGAAAATCAAAAGATCCCAATATATGGATGGACACTAAAAGAATTAAACTTTGGTAGATGGTATATTCGCCATAGCCATGACCCTTCTCGTGTTAAGTCTTAAAATTCCTAATATTCCATATCCTTCAATTGATACCCAAATATTAAACAGTCTCCTGTTAATGGGCCATCAATTTTTAATTTATTTCATAAGCTTCTTTCTACTTGCATCCTTTTGGAGGGTGAATCATGCACAGTTCTACTTTATAAAAAAAACTGATCAAGCTCTTTTATGGATAAATATTGCCTGGTTGAGTTTTATTGCTCTCATCCCCATTTTAACCAATTTGATCGGGATTTATGGTTATATTAAGGTTCCATTAATAATTTTTGATCTAAATATATTTTTTATAAGTTTTTTATTTAATTTAAACTGTTATTATGCCGATAAAAAAGAATTAATTTACCTTGATGCCGATCGAAATATGATAAGATTTCGAGAAAATATAATTTCGCTTTCCCTTAATTGCAATGGGCATTGACATTTATAAGTCCAAAATGGAGTTCATTAGTCTATTTATCCCTATTCCTTGTAAGAAGAATAAGATAAACTGTAAATATTAAAAAAAATTATAAAATCTATTTAGTTATGGTTTATTTCAGCGTAAAAAGTACATATCCATCATGAAAATGGGATTAATTAATGTAAATTACTCATTTGAAAGTAGTTTTTTTTCAAATTTTTTCTTTGAATCAGACTTCTTTTCTATTTTCAAAACGTCCTTGTATATCTGTCCCCAGATTTCATCTCTTATATCTTGGTCAGAATTAGTATTAATCTCTTTACACCTTTTTTCAAGATTATCAATCTCTTTCTGATATTCCATATCCACATATTTCCTATTTAGTTCTTCTGATTTTTTTTCAATTCTTTTTGTGTCGGATTTCAGATATTTAAATTCCATAATTATAACCTCTTATAAAGAAATTTTATTTCTACATATATTCTATTGGTTTTCATTAATGAAATTAATGTTATTGAGTGATTTATTATCTAATCTTTCTTAAACTTAAAGTTCTATTACATTTATAAGATTCATGATCTTCTATAGAACTCTCCGATTCGAAGCACATTAAATTCATTAAATTAGCCATGATCAATATTTTTTACTTAAATTACCCTCAAAATTTTCCATTAATCCTAATATTCGATTATTGGTTTATTTACGGCCCTTAAGGAAATCAACTTATTTGGAAGTTTTATGATCTTTACTTTAAACCTAATGACCAGATCATAATAAACCTACAAATCCTATTATAATTTAAGATACACTTAGAATAACAATAGCCACATATATAATGGGATATTACAATTCTAATAAACACTTAATTAAGGTCTGAATTGGGGGGTTCAAATGGTTTCAAATCAAGAACTTAAAGAGAGACTCTATGAAAAAAGGACATGATCAAGGACAAAGGAATATTTAGTTTGTGATACCTGCAAGGGTTCGTATGAATTACAGCCTGGAGAAAAACCAGGAGATTTCAGTTCTGAATGTGAATGCGGTGGGAAATTAACCTACAATAGGGATATTTCATCATCAGATAAAGATAAACGAAGGAACAGGATAATATTGGGTGCTGCTATTATTGTTGTATTCATGGTTTTTGTATTTCCAGTTTTAGCTATAGAATATATGCTCATCACTGAAACTTATGCACCTACTAATAAGACTATTGGAACAGTCAGGGGTTATGATCAAAGTAGTAATAACAATATCATTCAATTTAATAACTTAACAATAAAATTTACTTCTCTAGAGAAAAAAGATACCTCTTTGGAAAGTAAAGTGCAAAACTCAAATAATGCTAATTTAAAAAAGGCTTATTCTAACTCTCAGCTTCAACTTCGACAATCTAATGCAGCAATACTTGATCTATCAAATGCCATAGATACTAGACAATCGCAGGTTGAGATTCAAAATAAGGTAACTGCTGCCCAGTCACAGCTAAATATTGCACAAGATAGTGTGAATAATGTTACATCCATGATATAAAACATTTTTTCACTTTTTAGAGAGTTACACTCAATTCAAAGTCTTTTATAATATCTTTATGTATGGTCCATTGGTTGCAGAGGATAACTGTACCTGTATCTGTTGATGTTCGTTGTAACCTTCCA
>Ga0224559_1000502_pt1 | contig 25746 bp, 16 predicted proteins | sample 714S33034metaG_FD_180676 | JGI IMG/M metagenome (GOLD analysis project Ga0224559, IMG submission 180676) | Peat soil microbial communities from Stordalen Mire, Sweden - 717 S3 30-34 | ecosystem: Environmental > Terrestrial > Soil > Wetlands > Peat | place: Sweden: Norrbotten County, Stordalen... | reverse complement strand
TCTGGGTTAAATGCGACGAAAAGCATCCCTCAGGGGCTAAAGCCCGCATTGATTCTGTTGATCTTATGCCAGGGATGAATCCCTGGCCTACCGCCCGAACGAGTTTTTCCGCAGCCTGTAAAGCCCGTCATTTTTAATGAAGCATTTACGGCACGACTGAAGTCGTGCCCTTTCAAGACTCGACTTTCGTCACGGGCTGTTTGGCAACATGCTTGTGGGCAAATTGAAAGCTGCCCCTATTTCCCTCTCGAAATAGCCGGAACCAGATCCAGCGGCTCGGTCAGCGTGAGCATCATGTTCGTGCCCTGCTCCAGCGTGGCCTGCGGATGGCTGACCAGCAAATGAACCGTGATGACGCCGGCTCCGATCAAACTGCCGGCCGCCGCGCCCGCCGGTCCGCCGAGAATTGCGCCCGTCACCAGACCCGCGCCCACCGCACCGCCATATTCGATACCATCGCGTTTCAATCGAGAGCCCGGAGTGATGTTGCCTTCTTCGCCGACACGCATCCCGGACCCTGGGGTAGAAGTAACTTCCGCGTGCAGCCTGTAGCGCGTACCGTCGGGCATGGTGACCGTCTCCGGCGCCAGGCGCATGGAACCGTGTCCGCCCACATGGCCGCTCGATACTCCGATCACCTGGCCATCGATCTCGGCGCCAGCCGGAATGACCACGCGGCCGTTCTGCAACACGTCCGAGGCCACCATGGTGTGGAAGGCCTCGCCCTTTTCACTGGAAACAGTCGAGAGCCGCTGCAACAGCCGGACGCGAATCGTGGTACCCTCCAGAATTTCTCCAGGCCGCCGCACCCGCGGATGCACAATATCGCCATCCGGGTCGCCGGCAAAGGCGCGATCGGGCAGGGCTCGCGGCGAGTCGGACGCATGGACAATGCCATCGTCATTGCCCGTTTCCAAAGAGCGGTCCGAAGCCGCTTGCCGATCCCGCGAATTGATCGGACTGAGCTGCGTTTCATCCCGCGGCTGGACTGCAGCCGGCGCAGGCTCGGTTGCCTGGCTCGCCATCGGACGACCCGCGGGAGGCTTTGCCTCCGCTGTGCTGCTGGTCGTGATCTGGTCGTCCGCCGGTGGCCTTGACGTTCCCTCGTAGGGGCTCGACTGGGCCGCCGCCCGCACTCCCATTCCGGCAGCCGCGGCAACAAACAACGCGCAGATAAGCATCGGCCGATTCATCCAGGACTCCTTTTCGCGGGCGAAATTCCCCTTGATCGTGCAAACCCGGTCTGGGCAGAAGAGTTTCGCGAGCCGCGCAACGTCCGGCTTTGCGCCAACTCACCCGCCCAATCACCCAATTTAAGGCTAACTCTGCCCGGCATGGCCATGGCGCATCTCGCCGGCGCAGGTTCCTTTGACGGCACGAATCAGCAAAGGCAACCCGCTTCAGCTTCGCATTTCGCGCATCGCCCATGATTGCAGCCACTTGGCTATGGTGTGACCGCTGCCACACCAATATGTACCGCCAAGTTTGCTAAAATTCGTACGGAAGACACCGCCTCTTGAGCACTGGACGGTAGAGAGATTCACAACGTGCATGAGCTTCTGGAAACGATTCGTAGCGCCGCCGGAGAGACTCTTGCCGTAGATCGCCGTCCCCAACTGAATGACCGTTTGCAGCACCGCATTATGAGGACCGATATGACCGAAATCGTTGCCATTCGCGCCCGCGAAGTTCTTGACTCGCGCGGCAATCCGACCGTCGAAGCTGACGTGATCCTGGAAAGCGGCGCTTTAGGCCGCGCCATTGTGCCTTCGGGCGCCTCCACCGGCGAGCATGAAGCCGTGGAACTGCGCGACGGCGACAAATCCCACTTCCTCGGCAAGGGCGTGTTGCAGGCCGTGGAAAATGTTGAGACCGTGATCGCGCCTGAGTTGGAAGGCCTGGACGCAGCCAACCAGCGCCTGATCGACCAGACCATGTGCGCCCTGGACGGCACGCCGAACAAGGCCAAGCTGGGGGCAAACGCGATTCTCGCCGTCTCCATGGCCGCCAGCCGCGCCGTGGCTCAGACACTCGAAATTCCTCTCTATCGCTATCTTGGCGGCGTGAATGCCAGCATTCTGCCCACTCCCATGCTGAACGTCCTCAACGGCGGCGCCCACGCTGACTCGAACGTGGACTTTCAGGAGTTCATGATCATGCCTGTCGGCGCGGAGCGCTTCTCCGAAGCGCTGCGCTGGGCCGCTGAGACCTTCCACACCCTCAAGACCGTGCTCAAGAAGAAGGGTTACAACACCGCTGTCGGCGACGAAGGCGGTTTCGCTCCTTCGCTCAAGTCCAACACCGAGGCCATCGAACTGATCCTCGAAGCCATCGAGCAGGCCGGCTACAAGCCCGGCGAGCAGATCGCCATCGCGCTCGATCCCGCGTCGAGCGAGTTCTACGACAAGGAAAAGAACAAGTACGTCTTCAAAAAGAGCGACAAGCGCGAGCTCACCAGCGAGGAGATGGTCAGCTTCTACGACAACTGGACGCGCCAATACCCCATCGTCTCTCTTGAAGACGGCCTGGCCGAGGACGACTGGGCGGGATGGCGTCTGCTCACTGAAAAGCTCGGCAGCCGCATTCAACTCGTAGGCGACGATATTTTCGTCACCAACCTCAAGCGGCTGCAGCGCGGCATCGATGAGGGCGTGGCCAACTCGATTCTCATCAAGCTCAACCAGATTGGCACCGTCACCGAGACCCTTGAAGCCATCGAGTTGGGCCGGCGCTACGGCTACACCTCGGTCATCTCCCACCGCTCCGGCGAAACCGAGGATACCTTCATCGCCGACCTCGCCGTCGCTACCGGCGTGGGCCAGATCAAGACCGGATCGGTGAGCCGCACCGACCGCATCGCCAAATACAACCAGTTGCTCCGCATCGAAGAGGAACTCGGCTCCGGCGCAGTGTTTCTCGGCCTCGAAGGGCTGAACTACAACGGCTAAACGGCCGCCGTTTTAGCAACCGATCATGGGTGCCCCAGGTCTCGATTCTGAGACCTGGGATACTCAGACATCCCTTAAAGAACTGCACTGACCGTTCTTCTTCTCCAAAACCAAGACATTCAAGGAAGCCGCCCGTGTCCAAACGCCCTCTCGTACTCACCATCCTCGACGGATGGGGCTACAGTCCCCAAACCGCCAACAATGCCATTGCGCTGGCCAAGAAGCCCACCTACGACAAGCTGTTGCGCGAGTATCCCAACACGCTGATCCGCGCTTCGGAGCATTTCGTGGGACTGCCCGACGGACAGATGGGCAACAGCGAAGTCGGCCACTTGAATATCGGCGCCGGCCGCATTGTGCAGATGGACATCACGCGGATTGATGCCCTGATCGCCGCTGGAGAGTTCCACAAGAACCCAACCATCGTGAATGCCATGCGGCGGGCGCAGGAAGGCGGACGGCAGCTCCATCTCTTCGGCCTGGTGTCCGACGGCGGCGTTCACTCGCACCAGGAGCACCTCTATTCCCTGCTGCGCACCGCGCGCGAATACGGCCTGGAGCGCGTTTTCGTCCACGCGTTCATGGACGGCCGCGACACCGGCCCCAACTCCGGCGCGGGCTTCATTGCGCAGCTTGAGCAGAAGATGCGCGAATATGGCGTTGGCAAGATCGCGTCCATCAATGGCCGCTACTACGCCATGGACCGCGACAAGCGCTGGGAGCGCGAGTTGAAGGCCTTCGACGCCATGGTCAACGGCAAAGCCGAAGGCGGCGCCTATCCCAACCCTGTGGCCCGCATCAAGGAGAATTACAACAACGGAATCACCGACGAGTTTCTCATTCCGTTTGTCGTGGTCGACGCAACCGGCAAGCCCGTCGGCCAGATTCGCGACGAGGACGTTTGCATCAACTTCAACTTCCGCGCCGACCGCGCCCGCCAGATCACTCGCGTGCTGGCCCGCGAGAGCGGCCTCAACCAGCAGGGTGGCCGCGATCTCGATGGATGGGAAGCGCTCGACCAGACCATCCCGCGCTCAGCGATTCCGAAGAACCTGCTCTACGTCTGCATGACGCAGTACGACAAGAAATTCGATCTTCCGCTGATCATGCCGCCGGAGTCGCTCGATAACATCCTGGCCAACGTGCTCGCCCTGCACCATCTGCGCAATCTGCGCGTGGCCGAGACGGAAAAGTTTGCCCACGTGACCTACTTCTTCAACGGCGGAATCGAGACTCCCTTCCCCGGCGAGGAGCGCATTCTGATTCCCTCTCTCAAGGTCGCCACCTACGACCTGGCGCCGGAGATGAGGGCCGAAGGCATCGCCGATACGATCATCAAGGCGGTCAACGATACCGCTTTCGATGTCATTGTCTCCAACTTCGCCAACGCCGACATGGTAGGGCACTCCGGCCAACTGGGACCCACCATCAAAGCCTGCGAGGCCATCGACGCGCAATTGGGCCGCATCTACAAGACCATCAAAGAAAAGAACGGCAGTTGGCTCATCACCGCCGACCACGGCAACGCCGAACAGATGGTCGACCCGGTCACCGGCGGCCCGCACACAGCGCACACCACCAACCCCGTGCCGTTTATCTATGTCGCCGAAGAGGCTCCCCACTACCGCCTGCGCAACGACGGCTCGCTGCGCGACATCTCGCCCACGATGCTCGCCATTATGAAGGTTGAAGAACCAAAGCAAATGACCGGCGGCGATTTGCGCGTGCCGATCGTGAAGTAACTTCAGCCGGGGTTCATAAACCGCTCAGGCAAGTACCTTCAACCCGTGCTTTTGCACAATATCCAATAACTTCAGCGCCATTCCGCTGGGCCGCTTAACGCCGGTCTCCCACTTTTCCACCGTAGATTCGCTGGTGTTGAGATAGCGGGCAAAGACCGGCTGGCTCACCTTCTGGCTGAGGCGAATTTGCTTGATCCGGCGGGGTTCCAGCGCAGCGGGTACCGACAGGCAAGCTTCGTCAAACTCTCGCATGGTGGCTTTGTCGATAGCGCCCACCCTGAACATTGCAGAAGCCGAGGAATGAATTCCTTCATACGCATCGCTCTTAAACTTGCGATTACCTGCCATTGCAAATCTCCATCCAAGAATTGTCCTGGGGCAGCAAGTCAACCTGTTGCTCCGTGAGTGATTCGTAGACCCTGGCGAGCTTCCTGTACTTGCCCAATTCGCCGTCTTCGATATTGTCCCGATCCTTCTTGGCGAACACATATTCGTAAACCCAATGCCGGCCACCCTTAGCTAGGATGATGGAGCGATAAAGATTCTTGCTCAAGCGCTTCTTGAAGACTCCACCGCTCAAATCGTCGGCGTGGCCCAGCATCACTTGGCGGATCGCCACGCAAAGCTCGTCATCCATGATGTGCGCCTTCCGCGCCGCCTTCTCGAACCAGGCTGTTTTGAAGATTCGTTCCCTTCCAGCCGGATTTGCCATGCTCAAGTATAGCACCCGGTGCTATCGACATGAAACAGAAATCAGCTCGATTGATTTCACGTTCTTGTCGCGCTATATGCCACCGAGAGTCCACCTCGCCCCGCCCCGTACAATAAAACTATGCTTCGCGATCTGCGTCCCCTCTTCGTCTACATGCGCCGCTACCGGTGGGGATACGTGTGGGGCACTCTCGCGTGCGTTACTACCAACGCGGTCTGGGTATTCTTTCCGCAGGTTCTTGAAAAGGCCATCGACGGGATGAGCCACGGGATCACGCGCAATGGGATTCTGATCTTCTCCGGACTTCTGGTGGGAATCGCAGCGGTCAAGGGCGTTTTTCTCTATGCCCAGCGCTGGATTCTGATCGGCATCTCGCGCGAGATCGAGTTCGACCTGCGCAACGACCTCTTCATTCACCTTGAAAAGCAGGACTCGGGCTTCTATCAGAAATACCGCACTGGCGACATCATGGCGCGCATGACCAACGATTTGCAGGCGGTGCGCAACTTGCTCGGCCCGGCCCTGATGTACAGCGCCAACACCGTGTTCTTCACCGTGGGCGCGCTTTACTTCGTGCTGCGGATCAGCCCGTTTCTCACTCTTGTCGCGCTTGCGCCCATGCCTATCGCCAGCATCCTGGTGCAATACTTCGGAACCCGCATTCACGACCGTTTCGAGCGCATCCAGGCCAGCTTCTCCGACATCTCCGCGCAGGCTCAGGAGAACTACTCCGGCGCGCGCCTGATCCGCGCCTTTGCCCGCGAAGAATCGCAGATCGGCCTGTTCGAAAAGCTCAACCGCCAATACATTGCCCGCGCGCTGCGGCTGGTTCAACTCATGGGCATGCTGTGGCCCACGCTGGAATTCATCCTCGGCGTTTCAATGGTGATTACATTGCTGGCCGGCGGCCACCTGGTGCTCGCGCATCGCATCACGGTGGGCGCGTTCGTGGCCTTCAATACTTACATGGTCATGCTCATCTGGCCCATCATCGCGGTGGGCTGGGTGGTGAATCTCTTCCAGCGCGGCACTGCCTCCATGGTGCGCATTGACGAGTTACTCAAAGCCGAGCCAGCCATCAACGATAGCGCCGCCGATCCGGCTATTCCCACCGACACCACGCTTCGCGGCGAGATCGAATTTCGTCATTTGAACTTCAGCTACGGCGACACGCAGGTACTCCGCGACGTCTCACTGCACGTTCCCGCCGGTTCGAGCCTGGCGATCGTCGGCCCCACCGGCTCGGGGAAAACTACGCTGGTCAGCCTTCTCTCGCGGCTCTTCGAAGCGCCCGACGGTTCCCTGCTCATCGACGGCCGTCCGGTGCGCGACTATCCGCTCGCCGCGCTCCGAAGCAACATCGGAATGGTGCCCCAGGAGACATTTCTTTTTAGTGAGACCATCCGCGAAAACCTGCTCTTCGGCGCGCCGCACGCCACGTCGGATGAGTTGACCCAAGCCACCGAAGCCGCGCACATACGCCAGGAGTTCGAGGAGTTTCCGCAAGGCCTTGAGACCATGGTGGGCGAGCGCGGCGTGACGCTGAGCGGGGGACAAAAGCAACGCGCGGCTATCGCACGGGCCCTGCTGCGCCGGCCGGCAATTCTTATCCTCGACGACGCACTGTCCAGCGTGGACACCTACACGGAGGAGCGCATTCTCGGCGGGTTGCGCAATTACACCTCCGCCTCCACCACCCTGCTCATCTCCCATCGCGTCTCAACCGTGCGCGATGCCGACCAGATCGCCGTCCTCGACCACGGCAGGATCGTCGAGTTGGGCCGGCACGATGAGTTGCTCGCGCTCGATGGCTACTATGCAAGCCTCTACCAGAAACAGCAGCTTGAAGAAGAGCTCACCGTTGCGGGATAAGCTGTCTTACGCATTCCAACGTGAGCCGGCGCCGGCATCCGCGCCGTAATCGTCGTTCTCAAAGCCCGTCAGCCTGCGCCCGCTGTTCCTACCCAAAACCTGGACCGGCGCCGGATTGACGTCGGGGTCCCTGGCTACCTGACGCCACGCATCGCGCACGTTGCTGACGCAATCGATCGCGTGCTCGAACTTCAGTCGCGAAGCCGATTGCGATGCCTGCAGAATCTGCGCGAAGACCGATGCGTAGAACTCGCTGAGCACCTCTGCCGGCCGGCCGCCCACATCCATGCGCAACCTGGCCTGCAGGTGAATGATGATGTCCAAAGCGCGTTTCACCGCATCCCGCCGAGCCGCCTGGTCTCCTCGCTCCACGGCCAAACTGGCGGCGTAAAGAAAGCGCAGAATGCCGTCGTAGAGCGCCACCACCAGATCCACTGCCGAAGCGCCTTCCAGCGCATGTTCCTGATAACTTCCCATCGGGGTTGTGCTCCTTAGCCTTTGTTTTGGTTATATCCGGTGATCGCCGAGTAGAGTTCGTTGACGCCCAGCAATTGCGAGGGCAGTTCTTGCATGATCTCGTTGGCGCTGGTTAGTTCCGCTGTCAGGCTCTTTTGCTGCGCTGAGATCAAGCTCTCCTCCTTGGAGATGTTCGCATTCAGGGTGGATTCGATGTTGCTGTTGGAACTGGAAACAAGCGACAGCACGCCCGTTGCGGCGCTGGTCCCGGAGTAAGTCAGGGTGTTGGAGAAATTCTGGCCCCAGCCATTCGCGCCTTGAAAGAAGCCCGCCACGCCGCTGTAATCCGAGTTCAGCAATGAATCCAGCGAAGTGGCATCCAGCGCGATCGACCCATCGTTGTTCACGCTGATGCCCAGATTGCCAAGCGCGGACAGGTCGGATGAGCTGGTGTAGCTCAGAGTGGCATTGCTGGAGTTGGTCGCATCCAGAACGCTTGAGGTCACTGTCAAACTGCCATTGCTCCCCGCGGTGGCGGAGGTCAGCGAGAGGTACGACCCTTTGCTATTGGTGACAACCGATGCCGAGACCCCGATGTGGGATGCGGTGATTGAACTGGCCAGGCCCGAGAGCGTGCTGTCGAAAAACGGCACGTTGATCTTCTGCGCCGCGCCGCTGCCGACCTGGATGGAGATGGATCCAGTGAGCGTATCGCCGACATTGGCAATCGAGGTCAGAGTCGCAGCCGAGGCCACGGCGCTGGCGCCGGTTGAAGAATCCGCGTCGATGCCCGCCGTGACCGATGGACTCAGGAGCGTGTCGCTGGTGGCGACGATGCCTGAGTTCACGGTCAATGCCCCGGTCGACCCCGCTGTCTGTGACTGGAGCGAAAGCGTTGACTGTGTACCATTGGTAACGACCGTGGCCGTGACGCCGGTGCCCGAGGCCACGATGACGGGGGTCACGGTCAGCGTCCCCGCGGTCCCGGTAGTCCCGGATGTCAGGGCCAGGGTGTCGACGCCGCCCGCGGTTGTCACATTGGCCGTAAACCCGATGCCGGTTGCGCTATTGATCGCCGCGGCCACGCCGGAGAGCGTGTTGTAGCCGGTCGCGGAGCCGGTGTAGATAGTGTTGGCCGCCGGCGAGCTCGGCGCGGCGCCGATCACAACCTTCTCCGCAGCGCCGCTGCCCACTTGAATCGACATGGTGCCGGAAAGCGGGGAGATGCTGGTCGCGCTCAACGTGCCGCTTGAGGTGACCGAGCTGCTGCCCGCCGTGCCGGAGTAAGTCGGATTCGTGTCGGCTGCGGCTGCGTTGATTGCGGAAGCCAAACCGGCCAGCGTATTGGCGCCACTTCCAGATCCGGTATAAAAGGTATTGTTCCCTGGCTGGTTGACGCCGCTGCCCATCACGAACGTCTGCGCCGGGCCGCTGCCCACCGCGATAGAGACCGAGCCGGCCAGCGTGGTATCGGTGTTGTTGGAGATCGCGGCCAGATATCCGTTGGGATTGGCCTGATTCAAACCGCCCAGGATCTGCTGCTGGAGCAACGAGAGCGTGGGGGAGCCGAACAGCGGCTCCGAATTGCCTGAGCTGTCGTACCCCTCCTGGGTGTTCATGGCGCTGACGAGGGAGTTGTAGCCGGAGACGAATTGACTCACCGCGCTTTCGACCCCGGCATTGTCGTTGGCAATTACCACCTGCACCTGCTCCAGGCTGCCATCCGACTCCTTCGTACTTGGGGCCAGCAGTTGGAAGGTCACGCCGGGAATCATGTTGGCCACCGTGTTCGAGGCGCTGGTCAGAGGGTTCGCTACACTGCCGTCGCCGTCTACGATCAGTTGCGCGTCCGCGCCCGTCACCGAGGGGCTGTAACCCAGCGCTTGGGTCGTGTCGAGAACCTTCGATGTTACCGTCAACGTCCCAGCCGTTCCCGTGGTGCCGGAAAGCAGCGACAAGCTCGAAGCGCCATCGCTATTCGTCACAACGGATGCGGTCACCCCGAGGCCGGCCAAATTGATCGCGCCCATCAGTCCGGAGAGTGTGTTGTCGCCGCTTGCGGAGCCGGTGTAAACGGTGTTCGCCGGAACATTGCTCGCCGGCTGGGCGCCAATGACGACGTTCTCCGTCGTGCCGTTCCCCACCTGGATTGCAATGGAGCCGGAAAGCGTATCGCCTGGGATGGAGATTCCATCCAGAGCCCCCGTCGAGGCTGTGGAACCGCTGCCCGCCGTGCCCGTGTAGTTCAGCAACGCGGTGGTATCCACAATCGAGTTCGCGCCGACAACGATATTGCCATTCTTTCCCGACGTTCCCGAGACCAGGCTGAGCCGCGATCCCTTCGCATCGGTCAGCACGTTTGCGGTCACGCCCACCGAGGAGGAGTTGATCGCCGCCGCCAGTCCCGCCAGCGTGTTGTTTGAAGAGTTCAATGCGATCGTCTGCGAGGCGCCGTTGACGCCCACCTGCAGCGTGATGGAACCCGTTAATTTATCGGAGGCGTTCACAATGGGAGCCAGGTGCGCGCTCGAGGTCTGGGCCAGAGAGATCACCTGCACCGTGTGAGTTCCCGCGGTTGCCGTGTTGTTGGCCGCAGTCAGCGTCAGCACGTTCTGGTCCGAGCTTGAACCCTCTTTCTGCGACATGATTCCCTGGAGATCGGTCAGGGCGCTCATGGAGTTCGAGAGGTTCGAGAAGATCGTTCCAAGGCTCGAGATCGCCGTGTCCTGGGCATGGAGCGCGGTCAACTGTGTCTTCCAGGGCGTCTCCACGTTCTGTAGATTGCTCACGATCTCGGCCACAGTTGTGCTGACGTCAAATCCAGCCCCGCTGGTTGGCGATCCGAAATTCAACCCGACTGTACCCATCTAGCCCTCCGTGGCCAACTGAAGCAGCCACGTAACCACCCGGCCCATGTCCGAATTGGAATAACTTCATGGCGTCGAACGAGCGCGGCTTGCGCCACCCGTCGAAAACCCGTCTTGCCCATTACTTCATCGGCGGCGAGTGTTACGGCTTTAGCAGGCTGCGGAAAAAGGCCAGCTTGCGGTGAAGAATTCCAAAGTCCGATCCCCAGGGGCTAAACAGGCTGCGGAAAAAGTCCGGTACTCGGGCAAAATCGACGAAGGGCGTACCTCAGGGGCTAAAGCCCGCGTTGATTCTGTTGCACTTGTACCAGGGATAAATCCCTGGTCTACCGCCCGAACGAGTTTTTCCGCATCGTGTAAAGCCCGACGTTCATTTTGTTGCGTTTGCGGCACGCGACCCCGACCCAGAGGGTTCCCCGGTACCCCGGTCGTGCCCTGACACATTCGGGCGTGGGAGTCGAGTTTTTCCGCAGCCTGTTTAGCCGAAGCCCTTCAAGAGCCGACGCTTTCCGCCGGCCATGAAAAAGGACGCCCTCGCGGACGCCCCTCTTCTGTCGATTGTCGATGCATCTGCCCGGTTTACTCTACCCCGGAGCTACTGCAGCAGCTTGGTTACTTCCTGCTGGATGCTGTTGGCCTGGGCCAGCGCCGCGATGCCGGTCTGACTCAGGATTTCGTACTTGGACATGTTGGACGTGGCCATCGCATAGTCGGTCGCCTGCACCGCGTTCTGCGCGGCGGTCACGTTCTCCTGTTGTGTGCTGAGCACCGAGCTGAAGGAGTTCAGCGTGTTGATCTGCGCGCCGATGTAGCCGTCCTGCGCCGCCACATCGGTAATCGCCTGGTGGATCGTGGTCAGTGCGGATTCCGCATCCGTCTGGTTGGACAAGTCGGTTGCGCTCAGCGACACGCCCGCGCCATCCGAGTAGCTCATCGTTGCAATTCCGTTCCCGCCGCTCGACTCGCTCAGGAAGTAAGAGTTTGGTGTGTTGGTAACCGGATTCGACTGGTTGCTGGACGAGTCGTACAGTGCCGTGCTGGTGGCGTTGGAGTTGCTGATCCCTACGCTATACGCGCTGGTGCCGGCATAGGTGAGGGTTGCAACCGGGTTATTGTCGGTGATGGTCGTTCCGGCCGTGGCGCCGATGTTCCCGGCCGAGCCGTACGTGTTCGAGGTCAGTGACAGGGTCCCAAAGCCGCCGGGATTGCTGTAGCTGGCAGTCACGCCAAGTCCGGATTGGTCGATCGTATTGAGGAGGTCGGAGATTTTCTCGTTCGCGAAGATGAGGGGTGGTTGGGCACCGACGCCGGCCGTCAGGCTGATGGTGCCGGAGACCACATCGCTGTCGCTCGCAAAGGTCCCCAGGGTGGCGGAAGATTGCGACGGGGCGATCCCATAATTATTCAAGGAGCCGGTGGATGCAATGGCGATGTTGTTGGAGGTTAGCGATGTCAGCGTCATGCTGTTTCCAGCTTCACCTACGCTCACACCGAGGGCGGTGCCGATTGCGCTCGTCAGGGACGAGAGCAGGTTGCCTGCAATGTAGTCATGCGATGCGGTTTGATCGTTCAGGACCTGACTCGCCGTCGCGCCCATGGTGAACGTCACCTTGTTGCCGCCGTTGACGCCGTTGGCCCCGATGGCGATGTTGCCCGTGACCACGTCGTTGCCGTTGAGCGTAGTGACCGAACCGGCGCCCAGCGTGAATACTGCGGTTGATCCAAGCCCTGGATTCGCGGGAGTCGAGGCGCCGTCGGCCGTCCCAGTCAACCCCGCGCCGGTCAGGGCGGGGCCCTCGGTTACCGTGGCTGCCAGCGTATTGCCCACGCCGGAGCCAATGGCAATGGTGGAATTGGCAACCGTCGACGCCAGATTCAGCACGCCGTTGGAAACCGTTGCGCTGAGGTTCAGGTTGCCGGCGGCGCTGATGGCTGCCGCTACCGCCTGCAGCGTGGCGCCGCCGGAGGTGAAGTGGTTGGCGTCCGCGGAGCCGGCCGTGCTGCCGACGGTGAACGTATCTCCGACGCCGTTGTTGGTGAGGACAATGCTCTGTCCGAGGGTGAGAACGCTGGCGTTGGTGAGGTTGGCCACGCTGGTGCCCACGGTTGCCGACCCGTTGGTGGCATTGGTTGCGGCCGTTCCGCCTGTGCCGGCTGCCGTGCCGGCATAGATGTCTGTCAGAGAGCTGGACGCGGTGACGGAGCCGGTGGTGCCATTGGCGGCCGATATGTCGAGACCCAGCGTCGGCCCTGTGTTCAGCAATGCGGTAAGGCCGAGATTGGAGTTGGTGATTGCGGTTGCCAGGTTTCCCAGCGTGTTGCCGGTCACGGTAATGTTCTGCGTCCCGAGACCGACCGGGGTCGTATTCGAGCCGGTTAATCCGCCCATGGTGAAGGTGGTCTGCGAGCCGAGGGCGGAGTTGTAGAGAACGACGCTGCCGGAGAGCGGATCGCTGAGCTGGTTGGTTCCGGTGTTGGCGACAATGACATTGGCGGGGCCAGCGACGTGACCGGCTGTAATGGCAGTGATGTCTGCCGCGGCAGCGTTGAAGGTGAGCGGGGTTCCCCCGTTGGTCATGGTCAGGCTTATATCGGCGCCTATGCCGCCAACTGTGTCAAGACCCTGCAGGAAGAGAGCGCCTGTCGCTCCATCCAGCGAAGCGTTGATATCGAGAGTGGCGGCGGCATGACCTGTCTCGGTGCCTGCGTCGTTGATTGCAGCCATCAGCCCGGTGAGCGTGCTGTTGGCAGCGCTGAGATCCCATGTATTGCCCGTGTCACCCAATCCGCCGGCTTGGTTCAAGGTGCCGAGCGAGTTCATGACAAAGGTATCCAGGGTTGCCGGTGCGCCGTCGACCTTATTCGACAGGATGATCGTGCCGGATAACTTGCCGCCGGCCCCGACGGTGGTCATGTTGCCGCCATTGGTCAGATTTATGACGGACGATTCGTGCTGAACGCCTGCCAGTCCCTCGGTTGGATTGGTGATCTGCGTTGCGTAGTTGTCGGTCAATATGTTGGCGCCGACGCTGGGGGTAGCGGTGATTGAAGAGCCGTAGGTGCTCGACGTCAACACCAGGTTCGTATTGCCCACGCCGCCGATCGCGGCGGTGAGGCCCAGCGTACTGTTGTTGATAGCCGTTTCCAGGTTCTGTAGAGTCAAGCCGGCCGTGCTGATGGTGGTGTGTCCGCCGGCTGTTACCGTGCTGCCCCCCCCGGCGGCCATCTGGAAGGTGATCGTGCTGCTGCCGTTTCCTACCACCACACTGCCGGTGGAAAGCGTATCGCCGAGGGCGATTGAGCCGCTGCCTCCAAAGGTGATGGTGCTGGGCGTGCTGACCGTTCCGCCGGCGTACCCTTGCGTGCTGAAGCCTTGCACCTGGCCTTGTGTGCCATTGGTGCCCGCCTCGGAGATGTTTGCCGTCAAGGTTGAGCCGGTCGTGACCAGCCCGGTGTCAAGCAAGCCGCCGGACACAAACTTGAGCCCGCCGGACGTGGCATCCACGGTTGCGACGAGGTTGATGTTGGAGCCGGCATTCGTGTTACCCGCACCGCCCGCGTCGGCGATTGCAGCCCTCAGAGCGGCTACGCTATTGCCCGAGACGTCCCACGTGTTGCCTGTCGTGTCGCCGGTCAACGCGCCGCCGTTGCCCATGACGAATGTATCGGAGATGAGCCCGTTTCCGCCCACGTTGCTGGCAAGAACGAACGTTCCAGCAAGCGTAGCTCCCGCTGTGGTCATGTTGACGCCGGAGTTGTTCGTCATCGCCACTGTGCCGGTGTCGTAGGTGGTGGTTCCGTTGCCGGCCCCGACACCCACGAGACTGGTTACATAGTTGTCCGTCAGGTTGGCGGCTCCGGATACGGTGATGGAGCTGCCGTAGTTCCCGGCGACATTGGCCATCGTCAAGGTAACCCCGGTGGCCCCATCCGTTGCGTTAATGCCGAGACCGAGAGCCGTGCTGGCGGCGGCGATACCCTGCCTCAGGTCGTCCATTGTGTTGCCGTTTACGGTCCAGGTAGTGGCATTGGCGCCTGCGCCTTCCTGGGCGCGCGCTCCGGCATACACAGCGCCGGAGTATGCGTTGGCGCCCATGACGAAGGTTTGCGCCGCTCCACCCTCACCGTTGTTGATTACGACGTTGCCGGCAAAGGTATTGCCCGTGGCGCTGGTTAAACCGGCAATGGCGATGGTGGCAGGACCGCCGACCGTCGCGCCATTCGCGCTGGTAGAGGTGTTCTGGGTCACGGTCAGGTTCTGCACGTCTGCCAGAGTGCTGGCGCCGCCGACTGTGATGGTGGTGCCGACATTGGCCGAGGTTAAGACGAGTTGGCCGGAGGTGTTTTTGGCAACGGAGTTGATACCGGTGTCCGCCAGGCCTGGGCCGGTGGTGATGGCAGTAATGAGCGTGTTGAGATCGGAATTCACTCCCGCCGAGCCAACCGCTATGGTACGGCCGCTAGACGACGCCGCGCCGATGACAAATGTGGTAGCGGTGCCGGGACTGTCCGCATTGCCGTTGGTGAGCACCAGGCTGGTTCCGACGGCGAGCGCGTCGTTATTGGTAAACAACCCGGTCCCGGCATTGTAGCCGTAGCCGTTGCCGTTGACCATGGAGAGAGTGGTTGTTCCGTCCGAGCCGATGGTGGCGTTGTGTCCATTCACAACGTTGCCGTTGTTGACCGCAACCGAGGTGGTCAGGGAGTTGGTTCCCATCGCCAGGGTGGTGCCGTCGGTGTTCGAGGTGATGGTAAATCCGGAGGAAGTGACCGTGGCGGTAGCTCCCAGGGCCGTGCCGACCGCTGCGGCCAGGCTGCCGAGCGTGGCGCCGCCGTTTCCGCCCATGGTGAAGGTCTGGTTGCCGCCGCTGTTGGAGAGCACGATAGTGCCGCTCAGCGCCGTGGCGCTGGTGGCGGAATAGCCGGAGGCAAAGGACAGTGTGCCGACCGCGGCAGAGCCGGCGGCGCCAGGCTGGATGCCTGTGGCCGCGGTGCCCGGCGTCTGAGAGAAGAAAGACAGGCCCGTGGCCGTGGCCGGGCTTGCGGATGTGGGGTTGGAAATGGATTGCGGACCCTGTCCGCCAGTGACCGTGACGGAAAGCGCTCCGCCGCCGGTGGCATCGGAGAGCGCGATGCTCTGCGACCCGTTTCCATTGGTGATGATGCTGGCCGTGACCGACTGGGCGCCCGCGCCCGCGCCCGTGCCCGAAGTGATGGCATTGGCCAGGGTGGCGAGTGTATTGGTCGAGGAGCTGATCACGAACGAAGCTGCGGTTGTGCCGCCCGCCGTGACGGTGATGGTCTGGCCGAGAGCGAAGTTCTGGGTGGTGATTCCGTTGGGATTCAGAATGCCGCTGGTGCTTGCCGCGTTGGGGTTGACACCAACCGAAACCAGGCCGCCGGTGATCTGAATGCCGGTCTGGGTTCCGCCGCCGCTCACCCCGGCCTGCGCTTCGGTTGTGAAGTTCGCGGTCAGGCCCAGCCCGGAGTTGTTGATCGCATTCACCAAACCGCTCGCGGTGTTATCGTAGCCGGAGACTCCGCCGACAGAAATGCTTGTGGCTGCGCTGGTCTCACTGCCGCCCGCGCCCTTCACCAGGTAATTGACATTGATCGTCGTACTGCCGAGGGCGTTCAGCGTGTCGGTGCTCTGGGCATTCTGCGAGCCATTCGACAGGTTGACAAACACACTGTTCTGCCCGTTGCTGTAGGCCATGATGCCGCCGGTGTCGCCCAGGTTTGACGAAGACAGCGACGAGATCTTCAGAGCGTCGATCGAGGAGCCGGTCGCGGAAGAGTCACCCGTGTAAATATCCTTGTTGGAGTTGAAGACAGCCTGATTGTTGTAAGTGGTGGTCGCGCCGATGTTATTCACTTCGGAGAGAATCGACTGGTATTCCTGGTTGGCTGCCGTATCCTGGCTGGAGTTGAGGGTGCCGTTCGAGGCTTCGGTAGCCAGCGTAATGGCCCGGTTGAGCAGGTTCGTCACTTGCGACAGCGCGCCATCGGCAACGGTCAGAAGACCTACGCCTTCACTGGCGTTTGTCTTCGATTGGGCCAGGGCCACGGAGTTAGCCTGAAGTCCATCGACCAGCGAAAGGCCGGCTGCGTCGTCCGCGCCGGAATTGATCTTGGACCCGGAAGACAACTGGTTCAGAACAGTCGACAGACTGTTGCTGGTGTTGTTAAGGTTATTCTCCGCGTAGATAGCGTTCAGGTTATTCAAGACACCCAGGGACATGGGGTTCTCCTTGTAGATGCGTGGATTTGCGGACCTGCCCCTGGAGGTCTCCTATTCGGAGTGCGCCCATAACATGTGGAACCGTCCGGGCTGCTGCTTCTGAGTTGGGTACCGCCGCATCTGGCCCTTTCTTCGGCACAGTACTTATGGACTTTACCCCCCTCCCAATCTGTCCCACGCGTGGACACTTACAGCAGGCCGGTTCTAATTCTTTAACGTTTCGCGTGTTCCGCCGATAACATCAGCCAAGGAGTTACACGGCGATGATCGATCTTACACGGCTCAATGGAATGCCGATGGTGCTCAACAGCGACTTGATCAAGACCGCCGAAGCCTCACCGGACACCATGCTCACGCTCATCAATGGAGAAAAGCTGATTGTGCGCGAGACTTGCGCCGAAGTGACGGAGCGCGTGCTCGCCTACCGTGCTCGCCTGTTGGCCGGCGTGGCCCGGCGCATGGCCTCTTTGGGCGACATGCAGCGCGTTGTCTCCATCGCCAGCCTCGACGTCTCAGGCCACTCCGGCGCAGCGCCGGCCCCGCCGCAGCGCTCGATCGCCACCGATCGCTAGGTAACCCCGGGATCTCCATCGACAGGTCATGGCCGATGGGGTCATAAGCCGCGCACCGCTTATCGAGAAACCTTATGAAGAGGACGAGTGATGGATAAGGGGAGCATCGGCGGAGTCCTTCTGGCGCTCATCGGCATTGTTGCAGGACTGCTGATGGAAGGCGGAAACCTGGGCCAGATCCTGCAGCCTACGGCGGCGCTGATCGTCTTCGGCGGCACTCTCGGCGCCGTCCTGCTGCAGTTTCCGATGCACACTGTGCTCGACGCGTTCAAAAGCCTGGCACACGTCTTTGCCGCGCCGCGCAAGCAGAACGACGACGTCCTGGGAATGCTGCTTTCCTTCGCCAACAAGGCTCGCCGCCAGGGCGTCGTCTCGCTCGACGCCGACCTCGGCACAATTCAGGACCCCTTCCTCAAGCGCTCTCTCATGCTGGCCGTCGACGGCACCGAGCCGGCCGAGTTGCGCAAGATCATGAGGGTCAGCCTCGACTCCGCGATGGAACGCGAGGAACAGCTCCCCATGGTCTTCGAGTCCGCCGGGGGCTTCTCGCCCACGATCGGCATTCTCGGCGCGGTGCTCGGCCTGATTCAGGTCATGCAGCATCTCGACAACATGCAGGAAGTGGGCCGCGGGATTGCTGTAGCCTTTGTCGCCACCATCTACGGCGTGGGCATCGCCAACCTCTTCTTCCTGCCCTTTGCCGGCAAAATGCGCACCCGCATCCGCGACACCCAGCTGCGGCGCGAGATGATGCTTGAAGGCGTGATCTCCATCCTGGAGGGCATGAATCCGCGCATGCTCGAACTCAAGCTGGCCGGGTTTATCCATGACTCCAACCCCGAAAAGAAGGAGCGCGCGGCATGAGCCGGCATCCCGATCGAAGGCGTCCGGGGCATGAACGCTGGCTGGTCTCCTATGCCGATTTCATGACCTTGCTGTTCGCCTTTTTCGTGGTCCTCTACTCCGCGTCAAAGGCCGACCAGAAGAAGCAGATGCAAGTGTCGGAATCCATCAACGCAGCCTTTCGCTCACTGGGCATTTTCGGTGGAGCAGAGCCCCTGAAGGGCAGCGCCAACGGCGCCAGCGGTGTCGAAAAGCCGGCGTTGCCCGTGAACATCATCATGGGCGAGGATGTGCTCGCGCCGGCAAGGGTCAAAGATGACCTGGGCAAGATCCGCAGCGAAATGGAGCAGTTGCTCTCCAATCAGGTCGCCCAGCACACCGTCTCCATCCAGATGGGCCGGGACGGCCTGGTCATCAGCCTGCGCGAGGCCGGCTTCTTCGACTCCGGCTCCGCAATCCCCAAGCCTGCGACCATTGCCACGCTGCGCCAGATTGCCTCTGCGCTGAGCGGCACACCGTACAGCCTCCGCATTGAGGGCCACACGGATAACATTCCAATCCACACCGCCGAGTTCGATTCCAACTGGGAGCTTTCCGCGGCCCGCGCCACCCACATCGCGCACCTATTCCTCGACCTCAAAGGCATGCCTCCGGAGCGCATATCCGCTGCCGGATTTGCCGAGTTCCATCCCGTAGCCGACAATGACACACTCGAAGGCCGCGCTAAGAACCGCCGCGTCGATCTGGTCGTCCTGCCGCGCACAAAAATCGACCTATCGGCGCTCGCCACAGCCGCGCCATCCGGGCCGTGGCGCAGGATAACGGACGAACGGTAGGCGGAGCCGGCTTGCGACCGTTGTCCGTGTCCAGTAAAGAGAGTTCCCAAGCCCCAAGGCCCGTCGAATAAGGACCAGTTCCCGATTCGTGCGCAGGGTCTTATCTCTTCGCAGGCGTGCAAGCTGTTCTCTTTTACATACCAACTCCTCTTATCGCCCAATCCAGTCCGAGAATTTCATTTCAGCCCATATTGGGTCTGCGCTTCTTGACCACCCGGCTTTTCCTTCGCACGTCGGTTGAGGCAAGTCGATCATGGGACTGTGGCGCGAAGCAGTTTGCCTTGCCGCTCCAGGTTGAGGAGCCAACCGTCCCATGCGGGCCTAACCTACCACGTCAATGATGGAGTGACTGCCGCCGAAACTAGTCATTCCCCACCATTGCAAAACCTGACGAGCGCTTGAGCAAGGATTTGGCGCTATCCCGATTTCAGACCAGAACGGCCTTCGCGATGATTGACTGCCTGTCTCCTCGTTATCAGCAACGCCGGCCAACCGATTCGCAGGCCCGCGCCGCTTATAAACCCATGATGGCGGCAACTCTTCGCAGCTGCTCCTTACAAGCCCACCGCGCGCATCGAATCTGCGCCCGCTCTCGCACATAACCTCTCCAAGCGCGGATTCCGGTTAGGGAAGGACCGCGGATGCCGGCTTTGGAAGAGGAGTAACGAAAGGAAAATGGCAATGGCACTCGTCAAGAAAGCAACCGTCCAGGCAATCGCCAATGGGGCGGAGGGAAGGGCTCCGGCTGTCGCCACCCGTGAGGCGGAAGCACAGCGTAAAAAGGCGAGAACGCTCGCCAAACAACAGCAGGCCGCCGAACGCATCGCGGCCGCCACCGGACAACTGGCCTCCGGCATCGGCGAGGCCTCATCGGCCGCCGAGGAACTCAAGCGCGCCAGCGACCAGATCGCCGCCGGAGCCGAAGAGGCATCGAGCGCCGCGCAGGAGTCTCTCGAAGCATTTCAGCAGGTGGGCGGAGCGCTCACACGTTCGATGCAGACCTCCGAGCTGGGCCGCGTCAAGGGAGAGGCCATCCAGGTGCTGATCGCTCAAAGCGGCGCCGATGTGGCCAGCCTGATCACCAATGTCGCGGTGGCTGGACAGCGTCAGGTCGCCTCCGTGCATATGGTGGTCGAATTGGAAAAGCAGGCGGCCAATATCGGCGAAATTGTGAAAGCGGTAGCGCGCATCGCCGACCAGACCAACCTGTTGGCTCTAAATGCGGCCATTGAAGCGGCCCGCGCCGGCAAGCACGGCAAGGGTTTTGCGGTGGTTGCCGATGAAGTGCGGACGCTGGCCGAGACCTCGGAGAAGAGCGCCAAGCAGATCCAGGAGCTGGTGGGGCAGATTCAGGTGGATGTGAAAACCATCGCCGACGGCATCAACGCCTCGGCCAAGACCATCGAAGAAGAAGTTGAAAAGGGCAAGACCGTCACCATCCAGATGGAAGAGATTCGCACGGCGGTGATTGAGATCGTGAGGGGGATCACGGAAATTGGCACCCGTAGCGTGCAGGCCAACAATGCCGCCCAGCAGGCGCTGAAGGGATCGCAGAGCATTGCGACGGCGGCCGAAGAGCAATCGTCCGCGGCGCAGGAATCCGCCAAGACCGTGGCCGAGCAGACCCAGGCCCTGTCCGAGTGCGAGCAGGCGGCGCAGTCCCTGTCGGAACTGGCCGAGGATCTGAAGAACTCGACCGATGTAGCCAAGAGCGCGGAACAGGTTGCCTCATCTGCCGAAGAGCTTTCTTCGGGCGTGCAGGAGATCAGTCGTTCGAGCGCGCAGATTATGGCTGCCATCGACTTGATCAAGAAGAGCGCCGAGGTGCAGTCGTCGGCCGCCGAGGAGTCCTCCGCGGCCACCAACCAGATCGAAAAAGAGGCGGAAGCTGGCCAGAAACTCTCCAGCGCCAGTGCCGAAAAGGTATTGGCCATCAAGAAACTGCTGGACGAGAACAAGGCGGGCATCAATGGACTGGTGACCGGCCTTTCCACTTCGGCCGAAGCCTCCCGCGCCAGCATCAGGCAGATGAACGCCCTGGAACTGGTATCGAGACGCATCGACAAGATCGTCGAGGCCATCAGCACGGTTTCCATCCAAACCAACATGCTGGCCGTGAATGGCGCCATTGAAGCCGCCAGAGCCGGGGAGTTCGGCAAGGGCTTCGTGGTAGTGGCCACCGACATCCGCAACCTGGCCCACGATTCGAGCGAGAATGCAGACCGGATCAAGGACCTGGTGAAGGCGGTTCAGGACCAGATCGGGACCGTGGGCCGCGACCTGGCAGAGATTGTGGTGGCGGCGCTCTCCGAGGTGGAGAAGGCCAAGAAAACGAACATCGACCTGGTGACGATCGAGACCGACATCCTGGTGGTGGAAAAGGGCACGGCGGAGATTCTTACCGCAATGGACGAAATTGTCGCTGCTCTGGGCCAGGTAAAGAAGGGGATCGAGCAGATCTCGGCCGCCGCGACGGAAGCCGACCGGGCAGCCAGCGAGGCGTTCGGCGCCGCTCAGCAGCAGTCCAAGGGGGCCGAAAACCTGTCAGCCGCGATTGAAGAGATCGCATCTCTGGCGGATGAACTTCAGGCCGCAGGGTAGGGGGCGCCGCGATGACGAAGCAAATCTCGAAAAAGCAAAAAGATGCGGAGAGCATCGATGAGAGCAATCTAGACGAACGCGCCTCCACCACCCAGGCGAAGGAGGCGAGCCCCGATCCGGGCGATGGCGAGGAGCGCGCCTCCATCGCACAACAAGGCACACAGCAGTTTGTCGTTTTCATCGCCGGCAACGAGGTCTTCGCGGCCGACATGGTGCCGGTGAAGGAAATCATTCGCGTTCCGGAGGTGGTGCGCGTGCCTCTGGCGCCGGCCGCATTGGAGGGCCTGGCGAACCTGCGCGGCAAGGTGCTGCCGATCATCTCGCTGCGCCGGCTGTTCGGTTTTCCCGAGCTGGCGCACGACGACTCGACGCGCGCCCTGGTGGTGGACGTGGGGCAGCCGCTGGGCTTTGTCGTGGACCGGGTAGCGAGCGTGGTGGGCGTCGATGCCGGCCACATCGAAGACGTGGGATCGATCCGCACCACGGTGAATACCGAGGTGCTTTCCGGCCTGCTCAAGGACGTGGGCGGCCACGCCATGATCATGGTGCTGGACTTTCTCAAACTGATCGAAAAGGAGTTTTCGCAAATTGCCGCCATCACGAAAAGCACCGCGGGCGCCGGGGTTGCGCAAGCTTCCGTCGAGGTCGAGGAAGACGACTTGAGCGACGAGCTGCAACTGGTGAGCTTCGATGTGGATGGCCAGGAATACGCCATCGCCATTGAAGACGTGCAGGAGATTGTGCAGGTTCCGGAGGCGGTGGTTCATGTGCCGCACTCGGAGTCTCACGTGCTGGGTGTGATGACCCTGCGCAGCCGCCTGCTGCCGCTGGTCAACCTGCGCAGCATGTTCTCCCTGCCGCACCGCGATCTGGACGAAAAGAGCCGCATCGTGGTGTTGACGCTGGGCGGCGTTTCGGTGGGGGTGGTGGTGGACGCGGTGAGCGAAGTGCTTCGCGTCGCCAAGTCCGGCGTGGATGCAATTCCGGCGCTGCTGGCCCGGGAAGGAAATCTCGCCGAAGTAACCTCAATCTGCCGGCTGGAGAATGGCAAGCGCCTGGTGTCGATCGTCACGGCGCGCAATCTCTTCGGCAATTCCACCATCAAGGAGGCATTGAGCACCGTGAGCAACGATGAGCTGGAAAGCGGCCAGGCGGCCGGGGAAGCGGACGACAACCTGGACGACGATGAACAGGTGGTTATCTTCCGCCTGGGCAAGGAGGAATTCGGGGCGCCGATCGCCAGCGTGCAGGAGATTGTCCGTGTCCCGGAGGAGCTGATCCGGGTTCCCCAGGCGCCTCCTTTCGTCGAGGGCGTCATCAACCTGCGCGGATCCGTGCTGCCGGTGATCGATCTTCGCCTGCGTCTGGGTCTGAAGCAGGTGGACCGAACCGACCGGCAGCGGATCATGGTGTTTCTAATCTCCGATGTGCGCACCGGGTTCATTGTCGATCAGGTGGCGGAGGTGCTGAAGATTCCCAAGGCAGCCATCGAAGCGTCGCCGCAACTGTCCGCCCAGCAGAGCCAACTGTTGAGCCGCATGGCCAACCTGGAGAAGCAGAAGCGGATGGTGCAGCTGATCGACCCGCCGCACTTGATGGAGAAAAAGGAACTGGTGGCGCTGGCGGCAGTGGCCGCATAGAACAATGATCAAACTGCTGATTGTCGATGACTCGGCCCTGATGCGGCGTCAGTTGATGACGCTGTTTCAGGCCGAGGGGGACTTCGATATACGCCAGGCGAGGAACGGCGCCGAAGCGGTGAGGGAAAACCTGGAATTCCAGCCGCAGGTTGTGACCTTGGACATCAACATGCCGGAGATGGATGGTTTGACAGCGCTTTCCCTCATCATGGCGGAGAGGCCGGTAGCCGTAGTGATGGTGTCTTCGCTGACCGAACAGGGGGCGCTGGCGACTTTTGAAGCGCTGAATCTGGGCGCCGTGGATTACATCGCCAAGCCGGGCGGAACCATTTCCCTTTCGATCAGCAAGATCACCGAGGATCTTGTCGAGAAGGTGCGCGGAGCAGCCAGGGCGCGGGTCAAGAGCAAGGGATCGACCCCTTCGACGGCGGTCCGGCGCATCCAGGAGGAGCGCAAGAAGGCCACCGCCGCATATTCGCTGGCGGCGCAGTCCAGGGTAGCCGCCGAAGGGTTGCTGGTGATGGGCGCATCGACCGGCGGACCGCGGGCCCTCGAGATCGTCCTTTCGGGATTGCCGGCGGACTTTCCCTGGCCGGTGCTGGTGGCGCAGCATATGCCGGCGGCGTTCACGAAGGCCTTTGCCGAGCGGCTGGATCCGCTCTGCGCCCTGCATGTGAAGGAGGTGGCCCGTCCGCTGCCGGTGGAGGCAGGCACGATCTACATCGGAAGAGGCGGCGCGGACATGCTGCTGACCAACCGGGGTGGCAAGCTTTTAATCTTGCCGGCGCCGGAAGACCCCCGGTTCCACTGGCATCCGTCGGTCGAACTGCTGGGCCGATCGGTGCTGCAACACTACGATCCGAAGCGGGTGACGGCGGTGCTGCTGACCGGCATGGGCTACGACGGATCGGACGCGTTCACGGAAATCAAGAAGCGCGGCGGACGCACCATTGCCGAATCGGAAGACTCGGCGGTGGTGTATGGCATGCCGGCGGAACTGGTGAGCAAGGGCGGCGCAAGCCTGGTCCTGGCGGCGGAACAGGTTGCCGCGCAGGTGGCAAGCTGGGCAGGCCGGTAAGGAAAGAACTATGGCGCTGGTAAAACGGAAAGCGATTCAACCCGCCGCGGCCGCCCAGCCGGAGCAGGAGCAAAGCTGCATGGAGCTTGCCGCTTGCCTGGAGGATGCGGATCCTCGAACTCGCCGCCACGCGGCGCGGGATATGCTCCACTGCCCCCATGCGGCCGGCGCGCTGGCCAGCCGCTTGAGGCGCGAGCCGGACACCGCCGTGCGCGAAGTGATTCTGACCACGCTGGTTCGCCTCAACGATCCATCGGCGGCCGGCGAAATGGCCGAGTGCCTGCGCAGCGAAGATGCGGCCTTGCGCAACGAAGTCATTGAAGCCATCGGGCTGATGCCTTGCGATGTGTCGCACGTGCTGCGATCGCTGCTGGCCGATGCCGATCCGGACCTGCGCATGTTTGCCGTCAATATCCTCGATTCGCGGCGTCAGCCGGACGTGGAGAGCTGGCTGATCGACGTCATCGAACACGACGCGCACCTGAATGTCTGCGCCACGGCGGTGGATGTACTTTGCCAAGCGGGCTCGGAGTCGTCTGTCGAACCGCTGCTTCGGCTCAAGGACCGCTTTCGCTTCGACACCTTTATCCAGTTTGCCGCCGACCGGGCGTTGAAACGCATTCGTGGAGTCTGACCGATCATGAGTGCATTCCCACCGCGACCCGAATCCGTGCCCGGCATTACCGGCGAAGACTTCCTGAAGTTCAAGGAGTTCTTCTATCGCAAGACCGGCATCAACTTCGAGCCGGCCAAGCGCTACTTTGTGGACAAGCGCCTGGTGGAACGCATCGAGGCTACCCGCACCGGCGACTTTCGCGGCTACTTCTCGCTTCTTCGCTTCCAGGATTCAGGCGAGGAGTTGCAGCAGCTTACCAACCTGATGACGGTGAACGAAACCTATTTTCTGCGCGAGGAGTATCAGTTCCGCTGCCTGGTCGATTCCATTCTGCCGGAGATTGTCCGGGGCAGAACCGGCTCGTACCCAATTCGCATCTGGTGCATTCCCTCGTCCTCGGGAGAAGAACCCTATTCGGTGGCCATGTACATGCTGGAAAAGTGGCCCGGAATCAGCGATTGGGATGTGGAGATCATCTCTTCGGATATCGATACCAGCATTCTGCGCCGCGCGCGCGCCGGCCGCTATTCCATCCGTTCCGTGCAGCATGTGCCGGCGCTGTGGCTGGAGAAGTATTTCAAGGGCGTGGGCAACGAATACCAGCTTTGCGACGATCTGCGCCAAGCCGTCGAGTTCACCCGCGTCAATCTCTCCGAGGCCGCCGACACGTTCAAGTACCGCAACTTCGATGTGATCTTCTGCCGCAACCTGCTCATCTATTT
>Ga0224559_1000501_pt1 | contig 25782 bp, 22 predicted proteins | sample 714S33034metaG_FD_180676 | JGI IMG/M metagenome (GOLD analysis project Ga0224559, IMG submission 180676) | Peat soil microbial communities from Stordalen Mire, Sweden - 717 S3 30-34 | ecosystem: Environmental > Terrestrial > Soil > Wetlands > Peat | place: Sweden: Norrbotten County, Stordalen... | reverse complement strand
CGCCCACTTGCAACTTCCCGAGAATAGCAACTCCCGCGTCCGAATGCAAGCCCGCCCCCTGTGGAAAGCCTCTGTTTCCCTAGAAAACCAATTAAACGCAACATAGATTCAATAGTTTACAGTTTTTTACGATTCTTCTTTGCGGCGCAGGAAGTCGTACACATAAGCTGCCTCCGGCACGGCAATGCGCGCTCCCCCGCCAGTGGGATCGTCGGCAACAAAAGCGCTGCGAACAAAATCGATTGTCAGAGGGTCCGCGACGCGGTCCGTGTTCCAGCCCAGCAGCAATCTGCCGCCTGGCTTCAGAATGGCCGCCATGGCGCGCAGCGCAGCCAGTTGGGCCTCGCGCGTATCCACGCCGAACCCAAAGACTCCATTGCAGAGCACGATGTCGAAGGATCCCGGGGCGAGCAGCTGATCGATGTGCAGCAAATCCCAGGTAAGATGGCGGCCTGCCGCGCCCCATCGGGCGTGCGTAATTTCGATGTCCGTCGTCCAGCATTGGCCGCCGTGGCGCTCCAGCAGGGCCGCGTATTCCATCGTATAAAGGCGGCAGCCAACCCACAAAATTCGCCCGCCCAAAGCCGCGTATGCCGGCAGTATCTCATTCACCAGCAGAATGCGACCGGGGTTTCTCCTAACCCGGCGAGCGTTCAGAATCTCTTTGACCCACCCACGAAGCGCAGGACTCAGAAGGTTTCTGGCAACCGGAACAGCGGCTGATCGCAACCCGTTCATAAGCCTTTCGGCCAACCGCCCGCTCTTCCCCATGTGACCCATCCTTCAGCGCCGCGCAATCATCCCCAAGTCCATCATTCCATTGACAAAATACTGCATCGCCAAAGCCACCAGCAAGAGGCCCATCACGCGCACCAGAACGCGAATTCCCGTCTCGCCCAGCACTCGCCGCACCCGGTCCGCCGCCGCCAGCACCCAGTAACTCGCCAGGCAGGTCAGTGTAATCGCCCCCAGAATCGCCCCCATCTCCCAGTGCCACAAGCTCGGCGCCTGCCCCACCAGCACCATCACCGTAGAAATCGACCCCGGCCCGGCCAGCATCGGCATTCCCAGCGGCACAATTCCCGCGTCTTCCTTCGCCGCGCCCTCCTCGGTGTCGCCCGAAGCCTCCTGCGTCGCCGAGCGCCGCGCCTGCAGCATATCCAGCCCAATCAGCAGCAGAATCAACCCTCCGGCAATCTCAAAGGCCGGCAGCGTAATCCCGAAGAGCCGGAAGATCAACTGCCCGGCTACCGCAAAGGCCGTCAGCACAAAGAAGCAGGTCAGCGCCCCCTTGCGCGCCATGCGTTTGCGCCGCGCCGGGTCGGCCCCCTCGGTAATCGCCAGAAACGACGGGATCGCCGCCAGCGGATCCACCAGAAAGAAGATCGAACTCAGCGCCAGCACCGAAAAGCGCACCAGCGGCGCGGTACTCAGACCGTTCAGCACGTCGAGAGGGTTCGTGACCAGCATCCCAACAGCCTAGACGATTTGCCCTAGAGGTTGCCAGCCATTCCCTTGCCGGTAGAGCTGCAAAAACTAAAATCGAATTTATCGGGCTAACTGGAACGACAATCAAGGTGTCTAAGCGAGGATATCAGTCCGTCTGGGCCAGGAACATGGAGTGGGGAGGGTTCATGCAATTGCGCTATTTCAGTCTTTTTTCGTCAACAGCGTTCTTCTGCTGCGCGTTGCCTTTTTACGCGCAAACCGCTCCCGGCGCAAAGGAACCGGTTCCCGTCTTCAAGGCAAATGCACGCGCTGTGGAGGTGGACGTGGTGGTGACGAAAAGCGGTGGCGAGGCCGTTACCGCGCTGCACAAGCAGGACTTTCAGGTCATCGAGGACGGCAAGCCGCAGAGGATCGACTTCTTTGAGGAGCACACAACCAAGGCATTGCCGCCCGGCGCTCTTCTTCCGTTCCCCAAGATGCCGCCGAACGTTTACACCAACGTCCCGCCGGCGCCGGCGAGTGATTCGGTGAACGTGTTGCTGCTGGACAGCCTGAACACGGAAAAACAGGACCAGAGCTACGTTCACCAGCAGATACTGAACTTCCTCAAGAAGATGCAGCCCGGCACGCGCTGCGCCATCTTCATCCTCGGCTCCAAGCTGCGCTTTGTGCAGGGGTTTACGACGGATAGCTCGCTATTGCTGGCCGCTCTGAACGATAAGAAGAAAAAGATCTTGCCGGAGAAAGACTGGTCTTCGCGCTCCCTCTCCGACGATGCCGACGACAGAGAGGAAATCGCCATCAAGATGAGAATGATGAACGGCAACATGACAGGTGGTATTGCTGCCGTTGCAGCGTCGCAGAGCGACTTTGCCCAATTCCAGTATGGCGAAAGAGCGTCCATGACTATGGCGGCCCTGCAATACCTGGCCCGTTATCTGGGAGGCATTCCAGGCCGGAAGAACCTGATCTGGTTTGCCAGTTCGTTTCCGGTTACAGTCTTTCCCAACACCGCGCAAAGAGAGACCATGAACAATTCGCGGGTCTATGCGAACGACGTGAAAGAGACCGCCGACCTGCTGACCGGATCAAAGGTCGCCGTCTACCCCATCGGTGCCGAGGGCGTGATGGTCGACCACTGGATGGATGGCAACGGCCGCGCCAGCGGCGGCGGCGCGGCTCTCAATAGCATAGCGGGTTTTGGCGGGGAAGCTGATCGCCGCGCGATAAAGATCATGGCCATGGAGCAACTGGCCAACGATACCGGCGGAAAAGCCTACTTCAACACCAACGACCTGAATGCGGCCACGCAACGCGCCATCAACGATGGGTCGCACTATTACACGCTGGTCTATACGCCCACCAACAAGAAGATGGACGGCCAGTACCGGCGCATCGAAATCAAGCTCTCCCAAGGTAATTACAAGCTGGCCTATCGTCGCGGCTATAACGCCGACAACTCGCTCATGCATGCGCGGGAAGTCAAGCCGGAAGCCGATCCATTGCGCCCGCTGATGATGCTTGACCTGCCCAGCGCCACCCAGATTCTCTATGGCGTGCACGTCGCTCCCACCAGTCCGCAACCGGAGCCGAATGCGCCCCCTGCCGGACAGAATTCCAGCCTCGCCCATCCATTCACACGCTACAGCGTGGATTTTATGATCCGCTGGACCGATGTTGCCCTGCTGGCAGCATCTCAAAACACACACACTGGCAAGATTCAAGTCAATCTGCTGGCCTATGACCGTGACGGCAAAACCGTGAATTGGCAGGGCGGAACTCTGTTAATGACTCTGAAGCCGAAAACCTACAACGCAATTCGAAACTCAGGGATTCCGGAGCACGCGGAGATCGATCTTCCCAACACCGATCTCTACCTTGAAACCGGGATCTACGACTGGAACACCGGGAAAGCCGGGACACTGGAGATTCCCATTCATCCCGTCACTCCAGTCGCTACAGCCGTTCAACCTCCAGCGCCAAAACCCAACTGAAGCGGAAGCATCGCGGCGCGATACTCAGCTTATTCAGCGCCTCAACAGGATTCGTACCCAGCATCCCAACAGGCTAGCCCATTCCCCCCATCCGCCGCCAGAGGCATCCAACCCTAGGAGGCCTGTGGGACGCGCCCGCAGCAAGATTCTTGCCCTGCCGCGTCCCTGTCTGGCCAAGCTGGCCGGAACCGCGAAGAAAGATACAGGTTCCGTCCAGTGCCCCGAATCTGTTAGCCTTGACCCAATTGATACGCTGCACTCTCTCCGCTGTTCTTGTGAAGCGCGGAAGCCCAGCCAAAGCCGGTCAGATCCTTTCAACCACCCTGACCGGAACCGGTGACGCTCTTTTGCGCATGGATTTTCGTTGGAGAAACGCTGGAAGTGGAAACATTTCAGGAATCATCCGCTTCGCAACCGCGCCCGCTATGGCGCCGTCGGCTGCCCACTTGGGCCGCCGCCGCCGAGGCTGCCGTTTTTCTCGCTTTTACCGTGTTTTTCCTCTTTTATGGGCAGACCCCGTGGACCGGTGGCGCCGGCCTGGGTCTGGTCGGCGCGGATGAACCCCGCTATGCGCAGATCGCCCACGAGATGCTGGACCGCTTCGATGCCGGCCACAACGTGAAGCAGGAGCTGGCCGCCTGCGTCACTCCCTACCTCTACGGCCAGCCTTGGCTGGAAAAGCCCGCCCTCTACTACTGGCGAGCGATGTTCGTCTTCCAGGACTTCGGCGTGCATGACTGGGTGGCGCGGCTGCCCTCGGCCAGCTTCGCCTTCATCATGCTGTCGCTCATCTACCTGCACATGCGGCGCTTCCGCCCCGGCGGCCACCTGGACGCCGCGCTGATCACCGTGGCCTGCGCCGGCATCATGGGCTTTGCCCGCGGCGCTTCCACCGATATGCAGATGGCCGCGCCCTTGGCCATTGGCCTGCTAGGCTGGTACGCCTGGTACGAGACCGACTCCAAGTTCTGGCTCTTCGACATCTATTTTTTTACTGGCGTGGCCACGCTGGCCAAAGGGCCGGTGGCGCCCGTTTTGGCTATCGCGATTGTCGCGGCTTTCGCTGGCCTGCGCCGCGAGTGGTCCATCCTGCGCCGCTCCTTCTGGTGGCCGGGGGCGCTGCTCTACTTCGCCATCGTGCTGCCTTGGTTCCTCGCCGTGCAGTACAAGAATCCCACCTTCTTCCGCGAGTTCTTCCTGGAGCATAACCTGGAGCGCTTCGCCACCAACCGCTATGAGCATCAGCAGCCCTTCTGGTATTACCTGGTAGTCGTGCTGCTGGCCGTCATGCCTTGGACGGTGATCGCCGTGCGGGCCTTCGCCGACGGCATTCAGACCTCGGTATGCGAATGGCGAACGCGCCACTTCGCCAACTGCAAGCCCTGCGCTAGCCTCCCCGGCGACGCCTTTCCAGAGTTCCTGGTCATCTGGGCGGTGATTCCCATCCTCTTCTTCTCGCTCTCCCAATCCAAGCTCCCCGGCTACATCCTGCCCTCGATTCCGCCCATCACCATCCTCACCGGCGACTATCTCTTCCGCCGCCGCCAGACCGGGCTGAATCGATGGGTGCTGCTTGGCCACGCGGCTCTGTGCGGCGTCATGACCATGGCCGCGCTGCTGCTGCCCTGGTTTGTAGCCCACGGCGCGCAGATGCCGCCCTGGCGCGCGCTGCTGGTTGCCGCTGCCGCCTCTCTCGGCGCGGCGCTGCTGATTCTGGTGGTCGTCAAAGGATACGGCGTGGCCAAGTTGCGTCTGGTCACCTCCGGCGTGCTGGTGGTTCTGCTTTTCTTCCTCTTTGGCGTCGGACCGGTCTTCGGCATTCCCGCCATCAGCCAGACCAAGCGGGTGATTCACCTGCTCGACCGCACGTACTCCGCCCGTCCGCTGGCCGAGCAGATCGCCTCCGTGGCGCCCGGCGAGAAGACTGTCGCGGTCTTCCGCGTCCGCCGCGACGTCGAGTACGGCCTCTCCTTCTATCGCAATCAGCAGGTGGTCGACTACAAGGAGAATGGCATTCCAGACGGACAGCATGTGCTGGTGATCCGCGTCTCAGGCCGCGGCGCGGACCCGCACACCCAGGCCGATCTCGATGTGCTGCTCAAGGATCGCCACTACGAGCAGCTCTTCACCTGGCCCGAACAGGGGCTGGTTGTCTATATGGTTGGAAGCCGGTGAGTGGACGGTGGTCAGTGGTCAGTGATCAGTGATCAGTGGTCAGTGATCAGTGATCAGTGATCAGTGGTCAGTGGACAGTGGTCAGTGATCAGTGGTCAGTGCTTGGTAGTTTTGAGCGATTCCAACATTGCGTAGAGCATTTTTCCGACTTCGTGCGATAGAGATTCCGCCTCTTCCAGCAATTTCGCGTCTCCCATCTTCAGTGCGCGGGCGATTTCGATTTGAGTTTGCAATTCAAAGTTGGAACCGCGCGCAATCCCAATATAATTCTTGAATTCGCCGGTGCTTTGCCTTCCCTGTCCTTCTGCGATATTGCTAGGAATAGAGACCGCCGCGCGCCGAATCTGGCAGGTAAGGCCGTATACTTCTTCGCGGGGAAAGTCCTTGGTCAGGCGGTAAACTGCAACAGCCAATTGCATCGCGCGCTGCCAAACAACCAAATCCCGAAACGATTGCGCCATAAGGCTCCTTTTAACCCTCATACTTGCTTTCCGCTCACTGTACACTGTTCACTGACCACTGTACACTGTTCACTATTCACTGACCACTGACCACTGACCACTGATCACTGACCACTGACCACTGACCACTGTCTACTGTCCGGGAGAAGCAATGGCTTCCAGCGCTTCCATCGAGATCCTCGACCTGCGGCACTTCTCCGCGCCGGTGCTGCTTCCTGTGCTGGAGGCCGAGGGCGCGCTGTGGATCGAGCGCCTGCACTGGAACTACGGCGCATCGATCAAGCTGCTGACGCAGTACCTGGACGGCCACACGCTGACCGGTTATGTGGCTCTGGAGGCCGGCCAGGTCATCGGCTATGTCTTCTGCGTCTACGAGGAGACCAAGGCCGTCATCGGCGACGCCTTCGCGCTGCCCGGCCTCCGCGCCGACGGCAGCTCCGCGCATGAGATTGAGGAAACACTGCTCAAGCATCTGCTGGAGCTAGTGGTAAACTCGCCGCAAGTCGAGCGCATCGAATCCCAACTGCTGCTGCACCCCTCCGGCTCCCTCGCCGGCGTCTTCCAGGACGCGGGCTTTCAGGTCCACCGCCGGCTCTTCATGGTCCGCAAACTGGACAACTACTTCCTCCCGCCGCGCACCCATCTGCCCGTCCGCCTTGATCTCCGCCCCTGGCGCGACGAGGATCTGAACGCCGCCGCCCAGCTCATCTTCAAAGCCTACAGCGGCCATCCCGACAGTGTGGTCAACGACCAGTACAACACGCTCTTCGGGTCAACGCGCTTTCTTAACAACATTGTCCGCTTCTCCGGCTGCGGCGTCTTCTCCCCGCCGGTCTCGCATGTGGTCATCGACCGCTTCACGCGGGAGATGGTGGCGCTGGTCCTCGGCTCGCGCGTCAGCCCGCAGAGCGGCCACATTACCCAGCTTTGCGTTCATCCCGCCTATCGCCGCCGCGGCCTGGCCCGCAATCTGCTCAACCTGGCCGCCTCCTGCTTCCTGCGCCAGGGAGCCGGCGAAATCTCCCTCACCGTCACCGAAGCCAACACCGACGCCATCGGCCTCTACCGCGCCGAAGGCTACGATTGCCACCACCGCTTCGACGCCACCGTCTGGCTGCGCAACCGGCTAGCTTGATAGAAACCTCTTCACCATCGCCAGATACTCATCAAAGCACAAAAACATCGTTGCATGGCCGCCATTGTGGAAGGTATGAACCTCGGCCTGGGGATACGTCTCGCGCAGTGCCTTCCGCCGCCGCGGGCTAATCACATCCGTATCCGAATCGGCAATCAGCACCTTTCCTGTCCATCCCTCCAGATCGCGCGGCGTGAAATGAAAACTCCGATGATACTCAAGCTGAATGCGAAAGTTGGCCAGCATATCGGCCTTGGTGATTCGAGTGGAAAGCATCTCATCCAGATATGCCTCCCAGAAGCCGCGATCCTCGGCCTTCACGCTAAGCGTCTTCAGCAGCGGTCGCCGCAATATTCCTGTGATTGCGCTCCATGGCAGAAGCCAAGCCAACCCGTTGAAGAGATGCATCGACGGCACAAGATACCGCAGCGGCACGCCGCAATTCGAGAGCATCAGATGGCTGATCCGCTCTGGATGCCGGCGCACAAAGACCTGAGCCAGCGCGCCCCCAAAGGACGCGCCCAGAATCGCCGCCCGGTCAATCTTCTCCGCGTCCAGAACAGCCCGCAATCCCTCCGCCAGCTCTTCCATCGAAGCCACGCGCGGATAAGCCGGATAAACCACCCGGCAGCAGCCGCTGATCGCCAGCGCAAACTCGAAGCCCAGATCATTCACCAACTCGCCGCCGGGAAGGGTCAATAGCGTCAGCGGCCCCGCTCCAATCACGCGATACCGCCACTCCGCCGCGCCCTCCCTGACCAGCTTCTCCGGAAAGTTGCGTCGGAAATCCTTGAGCGCGGCAGCCTTTTCGTTCATCTTCGACTGCATCTTGCCCTCCGCGCGCCATGCTCTGTTCATGCGATTATTCTAGCCTCGCAAACGCCGGAAATTTGCATTCCATATTGACGATTGCGGCACCTTCTGGCCTTCCGCGATTGACTCGCCCAGCCGCGCGCCCCAGACTGAGGTAGAGGCTGCTTCACGCAGCTCATCCCGCGAGGTGCAGAATGAGTTCTTATCCCCCTCCTGGCCCTCCTCCCGGTCCTCCCTTCGGCGGCCTGGGCGCGCGCATTGAAGAGGCCGTCGAGCTGATCGAAATGGAGTTGCGCCACACCATCGCCTACGTCAACGACGCGGTGGTCCCGCAAGTCCGCAAGGAATCCATCACCGCCCTGCGCACCGTCTCCGACAAACTGCGCGATCTGGCCGACCGCTTCGAGCAGAGCCGGGGGCCGCGCCCCTGATGGTTGTCTTATTGAACCCAGCTAACTTGCTAACTCGCGAACACCGCGAAGCGGTGGCTAACTTGCTAAATCCATTTCCCAGCCTTGCGCAGCCTCGAACGTGCTGCAAATGGATTCTTCTCCCTCTAATTGCTCTCCTGCTCGGGCTAGCCTCCGGCTGCGGCCATCATGTGCAGGTCGAGCCGCTTCCAGCTTCGCAGGCCGCCCCGCCGCCGGTTCAGACCCAGCGCCCGGCGCAGACCAGCCCTTCCGCGCCCAAAAGCAAGCCCTCGCCCACGCACATTGCGCCCACCCCCGCGCCCCCCGGAGGCGTCAGCGCCGACGATCTTGACTTCATTCAGACCCACAAGCCGATCCTGACCGAGGAGGGTCTGGCCACCTGGTACACCGCCGCCAAAGGCCGCCAATCCGCCAACGGCCAGCTCTTCAGCGACCACTCCCTGACCGCCGCGCACCGCACCCTGCCGATGGGTTCGCTGATCGTCGTGACCAACCTGACCACCAACCAGTCCAGCCCCATGCGCGTCACCGACCGCGGCCCCTTTGTCGAGGGCCGCATCCTGGACCTGACCATCGCCTCCGCCAAGGCCACCGGCATCTATCGCATGGGCACGGCCGAGGTGCGGCTGGAGGTCTATCGCACGCCCAAGCCCATCGATACCGGGGGCCGCTGGTGCGTGCAGATCGGCTTCTTCACCAGCGCGCGCAAGGCCAACAAGCTCAAGGCGCAGCTCTTGCGCAAGTATCCCGGCGCCAATGTGATCGAATTCCCCGGCGAAGACAGCTACTGGGTGCGCATCCGCCCCCAGGGCGACGACCGCGAGCAAGCCGAGCGCATCGCCCGCAAGCTCCATCCCGCCCAGGGCAAGGCCTTCCTAACCCGGCTGGACTGAGAGATCGAAATACTTGCAAGGATACTTTTCCAAAAAGCAGCTAGACGGACACTGGCTGAATCTCTCTTCCGCGAATGACGGCCCGGAAAGCACGCTCGTCGGCATCGAAGACGGGCGGAGGGTTTCCATTGGCGGAGAGCGTGTCGATTGAGCGCTGAATTCCCCGTCCGTAACGATTGATATATCCCAGCGTCTTCATCGCCTCGGCAATGACTGGATTGCGGTAGCTCGTCCTTCCCGTCAGGCTCTTGAGCGTGACTTCGCCGAAGAGTCCTCCGGGGTTTTGCATCTCAATCCTGTCCGAGTACCAATAAAACCGGACGGGGGTGTTGGAGAGGTAATCCCGATGCAGAACCGCATTGAGAATCAACTCCCGCACAGCAGCCTCTGGATAGTCGGAGACAGTTTTTTCGCGCAGCAGGGAAACGGGTTCAAGCGTGGTGTGTATATTGACCCTGGTCCGCAAATCCAACTCCCGCAGCAGGCTGGGCAAATCTCCAAATATCTCCGCCTGATCTTCTGGCAATTCAACCAAAGAACTTCCTTTGAGCTTGAGATACTGAACGTATGCGCCGGGAAGATAATACCTCGGATTCTTGCCAAACATCAGAATCCCCGCAACTGTAGGGCAATTCCGGTCCAGGTCGAAGAAGCGCAGCGAGGCAAGCTGCTCCTCGATAGTGCGATTGTTGCTCTCGATCACCTCCAGAGGGATCGCTGTCTGGCGGTAGGCAGCAAAGAGCGCCAACGAGAGATCGGAGAGCTTTGCATCCGGCAAGGGCATCGCATCCGCGGAGAGAATACGCCCGGCGCGGCGCTCGCTGAGGATGCGCTCTTCCTGTTCACTGGCTCTGGCCTTGCGCGGTCCCACACGAACCCAAACTCGCCCTTTGTAGCGAACCGGCGGCAGGTCAGAGGGCTGCACTTCCACGACTGCCACATCGCCGCCTGGCAGGGCGAATTTCTCAACCGCAATTGCCGGAAGAGGCTGGATGTTTCCTTCCGACCGCAATCCGGCCAGATTTTGAAGCAGGCGGTCGCTTACCTCGATTCCGGCCACCTGCCCTTTATCGGTCACTCCAATAAGTAGATACCCCCGCTGGCGGTGGTTCGGAAGATCATTGGCGAAGGCGCAGACGGCCTGCGAAAACTTGTCCGTGTTGTCCGTGGAGACAGTGCGCTCCACGCGATCCGATTCCAGATCGTTCATTAGCCGTTCGAGTTCTTCCGTCGTGAGCATGAATCATTCACCGTCCACTCAGTGGTTCCATCCTAAACCTTCGCAGGGACCATTGCCTATTGATGGGGCTGGACTGAATCTCAGCCCGCCGCCAGACGGGAAACGAACGCCTCCAACCCCTCAAAGCGCACTTTGAGCGCGCCGAAATTTCTCTGAAATGCGGCCTTCACATCCGCCGCCAGCACAACATTCTCTCCCTGCGGATGCTGCCGCCGGAAGGCTTCCAGGTTCCTGGCGTCGAAGCTGTCGGCCGTCCATTTGCATTCGATGGCCATGGGATTGCCGCCGCGCGCCGCCCAGACAAAATCAATCTCATGGCCGCGCTTGTCCCGCCAATAGAAAATGGCGCGCGTCTGCATTCGCGCCATAATTTCATTCAGCACGAAATGTTCCCAGAGGTTTCCCATATCCTCTCGCCGCAACTCGCGCCAGCCGCGGTAAGCGCAGATAAAGCCGGTGTCGAATCCATAAACCTTGGGTGCCGAGACAATCTCGCTCGACTTGCGCGCGCTGTAGGGCCGAATGACGTGAGCCACATACGTCGCCTCAAGAACGCGCAGATAGTTGCCGATGGTGGGGCGGCTGACCTCGCAGGGACCGGCAAAATGCGTGGCTTCAAAGATGCCCCCGCTCTGCGCCAGAATCAGTTCGGTCAGCTTTTGAAAGGAATCCCGCCGCTCCAGGCGAAACATCTCCTGAATGTCCTTGGCCCAAAAAGCGTCCATCCACTCCTGAAAATCCCGCTCCTCCACCTCCGGCTCCAGGAAAAACGGTGGCAAGCCGCCACGCAGCAGGCGATGCTCCAGTTCCGGTGCCTTGGCTTCGGCCATATCCGCCAGCGTCATCGGTGTCAGCCAGATGTCGCGCTTGCGGCCGGTCAGGGTGTCGCGAAACTTGCGCGACGCGCCCAAGGTCGACGAGCCAGTCGCAATCACCCGAATGCCGGGATAGTGGTCAGCGGCTATCTTGAGAAATTCAGAGGGGTTGCTCAGGCGATGGATCTCGTCCAAAACGATGCGCTTGCCGCGCATTCCGTCCAGAAAGGCCTCTGGATCCCGCAGCATCCGCCGCGTGCTGGGCAGCTCGCAGTCAAAGTATTCAATCCGCGGCAGGCTCTGGCACAGGAACGTCTTTCCGGCGCGGCGCACTCCGGTTAGCCAGAGAATCGACCGCTTCTCCCAGGCTTTTTCCAGCAGACTGTGCCAACCGAGACGATTTACCATACGCAAGTATATTTGCACATAGCGCGACTAAATGCAAGTACATTTACATATAGCGCGACTAAACGAAACCATTTTTTTATAGAGTGCGACTAAGCGTAAGTTCGTTTACGTTTAGTGCGACCAGACGAAAGTGTATTTCCGGATTCGAGAGCCTATCCGCCACTTTTCCTCCGATGCTCCCGCGAAAGAACAAAATTGACATTCCAACCCCGCTATCGATCCGCAAACTCAGACCTGCCGAGCTTCTCACCTGAACCCGCGGGTTCAGGTGATACGTTATTTCTATCGGCCTTTCATGAACAGACGCACTCGCAGAACCATCTGGATCATCGCCGCAGTCCTGATCATCCTGGGCACGGCGATCTTCCTGCGCTACGTTGCCCCGCCGGAGGCCGCGCGCCTCTTGCCGGAGTCGGACGGCATCCTCTACTTCAACGTGAAGACGGTGCGCAGCTTTGCGCGCTTCAAGGATCTGAAGCCGCCGCAGCACGCCGAGGATTATCAGCAGTTTATTGATGCCATCGGCATTGACCCGGAGCGGGACGTGGATGAGGTGGCCGTCGCGTTGCACCGCATGGCGGACCCCAGCGGCCCCAACGGTCCCGTCGCCTACTCGATGGTGCTGGTGGGCAAGATCACCGGCGCGCGCCTGAATGGCTGGCTGGAGGCGCACGCGACCGGCCGCGAGTCCTACGCCGGGCATACCATCTACTCGATTCCCTCCGAGGGCCGGACCGTCCGCGTGGCGCAGATCGGCTACGACATGGTGGCCGTCTCCAACTTTCCCACCACCGAGATGATTCACTCCATGCTCGACCGGCACGCCACCGCCGCGCTGCCCTTTGCCGGCTCGACCCTGCTTGCCCGCCATTGGGATTACCTCTTCTGGACGCCGCCCCGGCCCACGGTGCCGCTTCTTTCCCGCAGGCTGGCCTGGGGCGTGGGCCAGATCGGCCTGCCTTTCTCCGACGGCTGCGACGCAACCGCGAGCGAAGAGCGCCCCGCCCCGCATGGAGGCATTCTGGGCCTGCCGGTACCCAGCAATTGCACCATCAGCGTCTTTGGTCTCTCGCTGCCGCTGAAGGCCGATTCGACGATCGTGGCCAGCGCGGCCCCAACCCTGGAGGGTTCACTGCGCCTGCGGATCGAGGAGGAAACCCCCAGCGAGGAAATTGCCGCCCGTCAGGCCGCCGCGCTCACCGTGCTGGTCACGCTGGCCCGCGGCTTCACGGCTCCGCTCGCCGGGAACTCCGAAAACAACAGCTTGAAAGAACTGCTGAAGACCGCCGTGGTGAGCCAGAAGCGCGATCGGGTCGTGGTGACAGCCACGCTGGGCCGCTCGCTCTTCAGCGCCGCCGCCAGTGAAAATGCTCCGCCCAAAACCTACTGATTTACTGTTTTTTCAGTCCCAGCGCCTCCACCACTCCCTTATCCGCTACCGCCGGCTGCCCGTCTTTCTTGCTGACAACGCCAAAGCTGCTGCGGTAATCCCACATCGCCCAGCCGATTCCGTCCGCTTCCAGCGCCGTCCTCGCATCGCGAATCCAGTTCGCGCGAGACTGAGCATCGGAGTACTCGCCATACGCGCCGAACTCATTGCAGATCAGCGGAACGTGATTCTCCTGCCCCCAGGCCGAAGCTGCGTCGATCATCAGCCGGATGCGGTGACCGTCCCAATGGTCCAGCCAGTATTGCTCCAGATCGTAGCGGTTGCCGGCGTCCGGAACCTCCTTCAATAGCTCCGCCATCGAGGCCTCGGTCGCCGGATACGGAATCCCATGGGTATAGCTCCACCAGGGCACGCCCCAGCCGGCTCCCTGGTGAGTAAACTCATACGGCGTGTAAAAGTGGAAGGTGTAAATGACATTGCCGTCCGGGAGAGGATGTTGGGTCAGCAGATCCCGAAGGTCAGAGTAATTCGGCCCGGTGGCGATGATGGTGTTTTTAGGCGCAACCTCGCGGATGGCCGCTGCAACTTGCGCCTGAATGCCGGCCCAGCGAAACGCATCGCCGACCTCCGGCTCGTTCAAAATCTCGAAGAAAATCCGCTCCGGGTCGCGCGTCGCATAGTGCGCGGCCAATTGCCTCCAAAGCGCGGTCAACTGGTCCACTCCGTCGTTGCCGGTGCGCAACTGCTGCTTGAAACTGTCCTCCGGGTGCAGATCGATTTGCACGGCGAGGCCCTGGGCCAGCATCGCGTCCACGGCGCGGTCCAGCCTGCTCACAAACTCAGCATTCAACCCATCCTGTCCGCGCGGATACTGCAACAGCGGCGTCGCGTCAATGCTGAGCCGGACGTTGTCGAAGCCCAGATTCGCCATCAGCGCGATGTCCTGGGCGTCGGTATAACGATCGGTACGGGCGGCGGAATAGTTGGCCGGCGATTGCGCAAACCACTCCGAAGCGTTGATGCCCCGCTTCAGGTGTTGCGCGCGGTGGAATGCGGTTTGCAACTCAGCCGCGCGATCTTGCGCGGCGGATGGAAGCGCCAAGGCAAACAACAGGGCAAGGCAAGGAAGCCGGAGACACATAGTGGATTCTCCTTTTACCCGGTTTACAAATTACGAGGCAACGATACCACAAAAGACCCAGGTCTTGCTTATGCTTCCCTCAACAGATCTCCGCGCTGAAAATAGCAACGGCTCCCAAACTGCCGGGAGCCGCGCGAGATAAGCCGGGAAATGCCCTAATTTGCTTGTGAGTCGGCCCCGCCAGGTTCGTTGAAGGCAAGTTGCGCGTATGTGATGCGCATATATTTGTGCGGATTCACCGGCACATTATGGACGCGTACTTCATAGTGCAGATTCGGACCGGTCACGCGCCCCGACAGGCCCACATAGCCAATCACCTGGCCGCGGGTGACGTGCTGGCCAGCCACCACCGTCATCGCGGAGAGATGCGCATAGACCGTGACTACATCGTGACCATGATTGATCCTCACCTGCCGGCCGTACCCATTGGCCATGGCCGCTTCGGTCACGTTTCCGTCGGCGGCGGCGCGCACCGGCGAGCCAACCGGCGCATCAATGTCGATTCCCGAGTGGAAGGCGCCTTCGCCGTTGATCGGATCCTGCCGCTCGCCGAAGCTGGAGCCGATACGGCCCTCCAGCGGCCACAGCGAGGGCGCGTCGGCCAGCTCTGTCCAGTCACCGGCAAAGTTAGACGACAATCCGCTCTCCAATGCGCGCGAGATGCGCCCCGAAAGAGCTTGGCTCCGCAGCTGATAAAACTGGTCCACGGAGAGCTTGACTTGCTGCTGGTCCGGATCGTCGGTCAGGGCTATACTGGCGGGCGTCGGCTCGGACGAGGCAGCGGCGGCAGGCGCGGACTTGGCCAGCTTGCTCTGGCGCAATCCATACAGCGCCGTCACTTCATTGGCCAGCGCGCCCAGCGAGGCCACCTGCACATTGCGGTCATGCGCTATCTGCGCCATCTGCTTGTAATTCTTGCTCAGATTCTCTTTGTCCTGCCGAAGCTGGTTGAAGCTCTCGGTCTTCAGCAGCATCCGCGTATAGGAACCAGCCAAGCCAACGATCGTGAACGCCCCAATCAAGGCAGCGCCAACAAAACAATAGACATAGCGAAGCGGCAGGGAGATCTTGCGAATCTCCCCGTCTTCATCTCGCGCAACAAATAGAATGTAATAGCGCTTGCGCAGCATCTTAGCCTTTCATCCCGCGGACAGCGGGGCCGCAATTCGCCGAATACTCAGAGACCCACGGCGACAGAGCGCATTCGCTCCTGAATACAGCATGGTTGCCCGCAGGACGTATACTTCCAGAACGTCCCTAAAGCCTAACAAAGCCGACCGGGGCGAGTCAATGAATTTCTTCGCCGTCTGACTGCTTCTTTGTTGCAATATCGGTTCAAAATTGACCCAAGATGAGACGAATTCTACCAAAATTTGTGCAGCTTTGTCCTATTCTCGTACTGTGAGCTTAAAGCGTTTCAATTCGGGAAGCCACGCCCCCGGAGTCCTGACCGGTCAAGGCGAACTCGCCCTCCTCCAGGAGATTCGCGCGCGCGGCAATCGTGCCTCCCGCGCCGGACTCCGTCTGGGCATCGGCGACGACTGCGCGCTGCTGGCTCCACGCTCCGGCGAAGAGATCGCTGTAACGACGGATCTGTCCATTGCCGGACGCCACTTCCGCCTGGACTGGCATCAGCCGGAGGCCGTCGGCCATCGCGCCCTGGCCCGCGGCCTCAGCGATCTGGCCGCCATGGGCGCGCGTCCCGTGGCGGCCTTCCTTTCGCTGGGTTTGCCGCGCGAACTGACCATGGCTGCCGGACGGGCCGGAACGCGGGTCAAGGCGCGCTCCTGGGTGCAGCGCTTTCTCGATGGCCTGCTCGCTCTCGCCCAAGTCCACAAAACTCCGCTGGCCGGCGGTGATCTGGCCGAGTCGCCCCTCGCCGTGGCGGACATTGTTCTGGTGGGCGCGGTTCCGCGAGGCCGCGCTCTGCTTCGTTCCGGCGCGCGAGTCGGCGACCTGCTCTACGTCACCGGCGCTCTCGGCGGAGCCGCGGCTGGACTTGCCCGCATCGCCGAACTGGCCTCAACAGCCAGCCTCAAGCCGCCGCGCATCCCTAAAAAGCTCGCCCCGCAGATCGCCCCGCACCTCTTTCCTCAGCCGCGCATCGCGCAAGGCCTCTGGCTTCAGCGCCGCGGCCTCGCCTCCGCCGCGCTCGACCTCAGCGACGGCCTCTCCACCGATCTCGCTCATCTCTGCAAGGAGTCCGGCGTCGCCGCCGAAGTCGATGCGGCTCTCCTGCCGGTTCATTCGGCTGCAACTCTCGATCAGGCCCTCCATGGCGGCGAAGACTACGAACTGCTCTTCACCGCTCCGCCCGCCGCCCGCCTTCCCCGCGCCATTGCCGGCGTCCCGCTCACCCGCATCGGCCGCATCGTCAAACGCCGCAACGGCCAGCCCTCCATCCTCCTCCACACACCGCAAGGACCACAGCCGCTCGAACCGCGCGGCTGGGAGCATTTTTCCTGATATACCGCCCGTTAGGGCGCGACTACAATTTGACTTGAAGTACGATGCAACTCTTGGAGGCAGCAATGCCAGCAAAGCCACAACTTGATACATCAGAGATGAGTGAATCGGAGATCGGGATTGTTTGAGGAGGCGATATGAAGGTTCTTTTTATCGGCGGCACCGGAAACATCAGCACGGCCGTGACCGAATTGGCGGCCCAGCGGGGCATTGAATTGACGCTGCTGCGGCGCGGCCAGCGAGAGTCCAATCTGCCCGCGAACGTCCGCACCATCACGGCTGACATTCACGACGAAGCCGCCGCGGATCAGGCTCTTGGCAGCCAAAAATACGACGCCGTCGTGGATTGGATCGCCTTCACGCCCGACCACATCGAGCGCGACATTCGCCTCTTCCGCGACCGCGCGCGGCAGTTTATCTTCATCAGCTCGGCCAGCGCCTACCAGAAGCCCGCCACACATTACCTGATCACCGAATCGACGCCGCTGGCCAATCCATATTGGCAGTACTCGCGTGACAAGATCGCCTGCGAAGAGCGGCTGATGCGCGCCTATCGTGAAGAGGGCTTTCCGATCACTATCGTGCGCCCGTCGCACACCTACGGTGACACTGCAATCCCCCTCGCCGTCAATCCATGGCAGCGCTCCTGGACTACGGTTGACCGGATGCGGCAGGGCAAAAAAGTCATCGTCCCCGGCGACGGAAGCTCGCTCTGGGTTCTCACCCACAACAGCGATTTCGCCCAGGCCTTCGTCGGCCTGCTCGGCCATCCCCAGGCCATCGGCCACGCCTTTCACATCACCAGCGACGAGGCGTTGAGCTGGGATCAGATCTATCGCATCACCGCGCGTGCCGCGGGCGTCGAGGCGCGCATCGTTCACATTCCAGCGGATTTCATCAGCGCCTGCCTTCCGGAAAACGTGGGCGAACTGACCGGCGATAAATCCGTCAGCGTGGTCTTCGACAACAGCAAGATCAAGCGCTTCGTCCCCGGCTACTGCGCCAAAACGCCCTTCGCGCGCGGCATTGAAAGAACCATCGCCTGGTTCGACGCCGATCCCCGCCGCAAGCAAATCGACGAAGCCGCAAACGCCGCCTGGGACAAGATCATCGCCGCCTACGAGCGCGGACTCGACGACGCTCTGCGCAGCTTCCGGTCCTAAAGTAAAATGTCCTTTTCGATTTCCAAAAACTTGGGTGCCCCAGGTCCCGATTTTGGGACCTGGGAGACCACGAACCTTGCCCGACAAAACGCTCGTTTTAAACGACAGAACGCTCCCCGCGTTATCATCAATCTATGCAACCCCAGCAAGCAACTTACCACATAGGCGACATTCTAGCCAACGCCATCACCCACGGCATCGGCGCTCTGCTGGCCGTCGCCGGTGCGGTTTACCTGATTGCCGCTTCCACGCGCGGCTCGGCGTGGGTGGTGGTCAGTTGCTCCGTCTTTTCCGCGACTCTGGTGCTGGTTTACCTCTGCTCCACGCTTTACCACTCGCTGGTGCGCACTGGCGCCCGCCACGTCTTTCACATCCTCGACCACTCGTCGATCTACCTGCTCATTGCCGGAACCTATACGCCCTTTTGCCTGGTGACGCTGCGCGGCCCAATCGGCTGGACGCTCTTCAGCGTCGAGTGGTCGCTGGCTGTGGCCGGAGTCATCTTCAAGAGCTTCGCCGTCGATCGCTTTGAATTGGCTTCGGCCCTCGTCTACCTGGCCCAAGGCTGGTTCATCGTTGTCGCCGTTGTGCCGCTGATCCACACTCTCGGCTGGCACGGGTTGATGTGGCTAGGCGCGGGCGGCGTGGCCTACACGCTGGGCATCATCTTCTTCGCCCTCGACCGCCTGCGCTACTTCCACGCCCTGTGGCACCTTTTCGTGCTGGCCGGAAGCATCGCCCACTTCTTCGGAATCCTCTACTACGTCGTTCCGGCGCGGCTCTGAGCTTTTTCGATGAGAGTAAATGCACCGGGTGCCCCACCCTCGCGACGTTCTTGTTTTTGTCGCTAGGGTGGGATGCCACGCCTTCGAAGCTGCTATTCATTCCGCAACGCCACAACCGGTTCAACCCGCATCGCCGCCCGTGCCGGAATCAGCGTGGCCGCCAGAGCCACCACGCCCAGCAGCAGCGCAACCATCGCATACGAAACCGGGTCGCGTGTACTCACGTTGTAGAGCAGGCTCTTCAAAAGCTGCTCAACAGCCAGCGCCGCCGCCAGACCCACCACACCACCCAGCGCAATCAACCGCACACCCTCGCCGGCAATCAGCCGCAGAATATCCAGCCGCGTCGCACCCAGCGCCATGCGCACGCCAATCTCCTGTGTCCGCTGGGCAGCCATATAAGTTATCACGCCATACAGCCCGATCACCGCCATCAGCAGCCCGCAAACCGCGAAAAATCCCAGCAGCGCCGTCTCAAAGCGTGGCCGCTCCGCCAGCTTGCTCACCGTCTCATTCAGGGTTTCAATCTTCACCGGAACCGTCGGATCGAGCGCCGCAATCTGTTGCCGCACCCACGGCGCCACGGTCGTCGTAGGCAGCTCCGCGGTAATGATCGCCACGGGCGCGGCGGCGCTGATTCCTTCGCCAACCTGTGCCCGTACGCCCCAATCCTGAATCAGGTTGCGCCGCAACTCGTAGACTTCCGGCTCGTCCTGCCCCGTCAGCCCGCCATTTTTAGCGTCTTCCGCCACGCCCACCACAGTGCGCCACGGCCCGTCGTGTCCCGTCTGCATCCGCTGTCCAATTGGGTTCTCGCCGGGAAAGAGCCGGGCGGCCAGTAGCCTGCTGAGCACAACCAGCTCCGCGCTGCCGTTTCGCTCCTCCTCGGTAAAGTTTCGGCCACGCACGATAGGAATATTCAGCGCCTGAAAGTACTCAGGCGTCACCCCGCGACAGATCACCGAACCGCCTATCCCCTGCTCCGTGTGAGGCTTTCCGGCCACGGCCAGTTCTGAGTAGCGACGGTCGTCGTGCCACCCACCCGGCGGCAATGAGTCGCTGAAGGCCACTGCGCGAATCCCGGGAAGACGCCGCAAAGCCGCTTCCGTTTCAAGATAAAAAGCTAACGCTTTTTCGCCTGTGTTGTAGCGGAATCCCGGCAGCGCAATCCGCGCCGTCAACACGCCCTGCGGCTCAATGCCCAGCTTCTGCCGCTCCATGTTCTCAAAGCTCTTCAACAGCAGCGCCGCGCCGGTCAGAAGCACCATGCTGACGGCAATCTGCCCCGCGACCAGACTTCTCCGCAACAGCGCGCCTTTGCGGAAGTGAGTGGCGCGTGCCGCCAAGGCAACCGAACGCGGCTTCTGCAAGGCAGTCAGCAGTCCGAAGACCGCGCCGCACAGCAACGCCAGCAGCACCGTGAAGCCCGCAATGCGAAGGTCCAGACCAGCTCGATTCAGAAACGGAATGCCCGTCGGCGCAAGGGCCAGAAAAATCCGCAGCAACCCCTCCGCCAGCAGCAATCCCATAACGGCCCCAGCGAGCGAAAGCAGCAGCGCTTCGGTCAGGGTTTGCCGGATCAGTCGCCCCCGGCTCGCGCCCAGCGCCGCGCGCACCGCCAGTTCCCGATCCCGCGCCTCGCCCCGCGCCATCATCAATCCGGCCACATTGGCGCAGGCAATCAGCAGCACCGCCAGCACAGCGCCCAGCAGAATCCATGCCGTCCAGCGTACATCGCCGGTCTCGCGCTCCCGCAACGTGCGAATACTCAGGTGGAAGTCCTTGCGGATCGGAGGTGGAATGAGAGTATCCCGCGTCTGCGCAAAGAGCGGCTCCATCTCCGCCTTGGCTTGCGCAAGGCTCACTCCTGGCCGCAACCGCGCAAAAGTGCGCATCGGCGTTCCAGGATTTCCTTTGCGCTCCAGTCCTTCATTAAGCGCTAACGGCAGCATCACATCGGGCGCTTGCAGTGTGGGCAGTTCAAAGCCCTTGGGCAGCACGCCAATCACGCGGACCGGGTTGCCGTCCAAATCGATCTGACGGTTCAGAATGCCCGCGTCACGGTTGTAGTGATCCTGCCACAAGCCGTAAGAGATCAGCGCCACGCGCGGCCCGTTGGGCCTGTCCTCTTCCGGCAGAAAGTTGCGCCCCAGCACCGGCGAAATCCCCAGCAGCGGCAGAAAGCCGGCCTGCGCATGGATGCAATTGATCTGCGCCGGATTAGCTTCCACCAGATCGCAGCCATGGAGCATGGTTCCCTGCGCGGAGACCTCCTCGAAGGGCCTCTGATTGTCTCGCCACTCATAGTAGAAGCCGCCCAGCATGAACTCCTGCTTCTCCAGCGATTGCACCAGCCCCAGCGAGACAATTCGGTCATCGTGCGCAAAAGGCAAACTGCGGAAGAGAATCCGGTCCACCACGCTGAAAACCGCCGTGGTCGCGCCGATGCCCACCGCCAGCGTGGCGATCACCGTGAGGGTGAAGGCCGGATTGCGCCGAAAGCCGCGTAGCGCATAGCGCGCATCCTGCGCCACCGTTCCCAGCCACCACCCCGGTCGCTGTTCATGGCACTGCTCCCGCGTCCGCTCCACGCCGCCAAATTCGATCAGCGCCTGCCTGCGCGCCTCCTCCGCCGTCATGCCCGCGGCTATCTTCGCCTCGGTGGATTGCTCCACGTGAAACCGGAGTTCCTCGTCCAACTCCCCCTGCTGTCCGCGGGTGATAAAAAACCGCATTCGAGTCAATAATTCCTTCACCATGCAGCAACCTCCAGTTCAGATTCTCTTTGCCTATCAGTTTTTCGCGCGAGCGTCATCCTTAGTCCCTAGTCCCTGTTCTACTCGTGCCGCAGCGCTTCCATTGGTTGCACGCTCGCCGCTCTTCGCGCCGGAATCCAGCTTGCCGCCAGCGCCACTGCCAGCATCAGCAACACCCCCGCCGTCATCGTAGCCGGATCGTACGGCTGAATTCCGTAGAGCATCGACTTCACCAGCCGCGTCAGCATCAGTGCCACACCCGCTCCCACAACAATCCCAGCAGCCGCCAGCCCCGTGCTCTCCAGCAGAATCATTTTGCGCACCTGGCCGGCTTGTGCGCCCAGCGCCAACCGAATCCCAATCTCGTTGGTGCGACCCGCCACCGAATACGCCATGATCCCGTAGATGCCTACACAAGCCAATGCGAGCGCGAGTACGCCAAAGCCTGAGGTCAATGCGGCGAATGCAAGTTCCATTTGCATATTTGCGTCAATCTGCTCCTGTTGTGTACGCATGTCGATGATGGGCAAATCGCGGTCGGCCTGTTGAACCACTCCTCGCAGCGCAGGCACAAGTTCGGCTGGAGAAAGCCCCGTGCGAATCGCGTATGTCATTCTGCCCACATACGGCTGCTGTACATAGGGCATGAAGAACTGCGGCGGAGGCGTGTCGCGAAGATTTGCATAGTACGTGTCCGCGCAGACTCCAACAATCTGCACCCATACGGGTTTGTCGTCGCCGGTCTTGAATCGCTTTCCCAACGGATTCATGTTGGGGAATCTTTTCTTCGCCAGGGCCTGGTTGATGATGGCCACCCTTTGCGAGTTTGCAGTGTCTTGCGGGCCAAAGCTGCGACCGGCGATCATCGGAATGCCCATCGTCTCAAAGAATGTACTGCCCACTGAATTCATGTCTTCGGCTCCGCGGTGATCGCGTATCTCCGGCTCTCCCTCGGGCAGAAAATCGCCATTGTTCATGTTGTCCGCAATGTATGCCGTCAAGCTCGGCGTCACGCCTTGCACACCCGGCAAGGCCGCAAATCCTTGCTCCAGCCGCTGATGCAGCTGCACGTCCTTGCCTGGCCCATAACGCTGCTTGGGAGGCGCAACCTCGAAGAGCACAAGTTGATCGGTGCGAAATCCCACATGAACCGAGTTGAGGGCGAAAAGTGTCCGCAGAAAAAGCCCCGCGCCTACCACCAGCAGTGTGGACAGCGCAATCTGAAAGGCCACAATCGCCTTGCCGCCCATCCCTTTGCGTCGCCGAGTTGTGGTCTGCGCGTTCTCCTTCAAGCCGCTGCCTGCCTCGCTGCGCGCCGCCAGCCACGCTGGAGCCAGCCCGAACACCAGTCCGGTCAGTAAAGTCACTGCCGTAGCGAACGCGAAGACCTCCCAATCCATCGGGACATTCAACTGACCCCGGTCCCACGCATTCGACAGTAGTCTCGGAATCACGTTGTGGCCAAGGTAGCTCAGGAACAGTCCGCCAACGCCGCCAATCCCAGCCAGCAGAAGACTCTCGGTCAGCAGTTGCCGCAGAACCCGTCCGCGCCCAGCACCCAGCGCCAGCCGCACGGTCATCTCCCTCTGCCGCTGCACTCCGCGCGCCAGCAACAGGTTGGCGATGTTGGCGCACGCCAGCAGCAGTACAAATCCGGTGAGGGTCATCAGCATATAAACGGGCTTCTTGAACATCTGCGCGGCGAATTGAAGGCCGCGGCTGCCATCAGCAACTTCCAGTTGCGGCATCGTATCTCCGGCCTTCACAGCCATGGTTCCGCGAACAGCCGCCGCCAGTGCGACATTCAATTCGGCCTGCGCCTGCTCATCGGAGATTCCCGCCCTGGTTCGCCCTATGATGTTGACCCACCACATATCAGGATCCTCCAGCAGCGACGCATTGTTGCCTTTGGGATCAACCAGCGGCTGCATACTGAGCGGAACAAACACATCCGGAGAAGATTGCACGTTCTTTGCTCCGGTGAACCCGCGGGGGGCAACGCCGATCACGGTTAACAGCGACTGATTCACATTGATCGTCTGGCCCAATGCCAACGTGGATCGATCAAACTCGCGTTCCCAAACCCCGTCGCTGATGACCGCAACGGCGCTCACAGCCCCAACATGATCGTCCGAGGGCTGGATGCTCCGGCCCAATTGCGGCTGCGCGCCCAGAACGGCAAAGTAGTTGCCGGAGATCATCGCCACAACCGCCCGCTGCGCATTGCCGCGAACCGTCGCGTTCATGCTGTCCTCTTTGTAAGCGATGAGATCTTGCATCACCTGACTGTGGTCGCGCAATTGCAGGTAGACCGGATAGGAAAAGACCGAACCTGTAACCCCAGTTCCACCCGACGTATCAAAGTCGCCCCACATGCTTTGCACGACCGTATTGACGTCCCCATGCCAGCGCAGCATACGCAACTGGTCCGCGTGAGCCACATTGAGCCGGTCATACAGCAGGCTATTGGCCAACGAGAAGATCGTCGTATTCGCCCCGATCGCCAGCGCCAGCGATACCGCCGCAATCGCCGTGAATCCCGGATTCCGCCGCATTTGACGCAGCGTGTACCGCACATCCTGCGCCACCGTCCCCAGCCACCACCCTGGCCGCTGCTCGTAGCACTGCTCCCGCGTCCGCTCCACGCCGCCAAATTCGATCAGCGCCTGCCTCCGCGCCTCTCCCGCCGTCATGCCCGCGGCCAACTTCGCCGCAGTGGATTGCTCCACATGAAACAGCAACTCCTCGTCGAGTTCGATCTCTCTCCGGCGTTTGAGCAGAGTCTGTCGAACCAGAAAGCTCCCCCGCGCAAGCCATTCCCTCATCATGCCGTCGCCTCCGCGCTCCGCCCCAGCACCAAAGCGATCGCCGCCGACAGCCGCTCCCAGCTCTCCAGCTCCTCCTCCAATTGCTTCCTGCCGGTTGCCGTCAGCGCGTAGTACTTCGCCCGCCGGTTATTCTCCGAACTCCCCCAGTCGGCCTGAATCCATCCCCTGTACTCCAGCCGATGCAGCGCCGGGTAGAGCGATCCCTGCCCGATCTGCAAAACCTCGTTAGAGACCTGCTGAATGCGCTGCGCCACGCCCCAGCCATGCATCGGCCCGGCGGCCAGCGTCTGCAAAATCAGCAAATCCAGGGTTCCCTGTAAAAGCTCAGTGGATGACTGCATCTTCTTCCCCTCGACATTCGACAATAGATTGCCACGCTTTCCTGTCGAATGTCAAGGGAAACCAGAATCCGCCGCGAATTCGCATCCCATTGACCTGCCCCCCCATCAACCGGTACACTAATCTAGTTTGGCGATTCCTGCCTGTAGCCGAGGAGGTGTTCGCCCCTGCATAGGAGAATTTGTGGGGCTTGAGCGCACTCCCGCGGCTTGGAAGTTTCCGCCCGAGCTATCTTTTTAAGGCGCGCGCCGGCTGAGCCGGACCTGCGCTGGAGGGTTTATGTACGCAGTGATTCGTACCGGTGGCAAGCAGTATCGTGTTGCGCCCGGCGATGTGGTGAAGATTGAGAGCGTTGTTTCCGATGGCCAAACCATCGAGTTCAGCGACGTGCTGGCCGTCAGCGGCGAGCCGGGAACCGTGGCCAAGCCGGCCACCGCCAAGGTGACCGCCGAGATTCTGGGCGAGGGCCGGGGCGACAAGATCCTCGTCTTCCACCTCAAACGCAAAAAGCAATACAAAAAGCTGCAAGGCCATCGGCAGAACTTTACCGAGGTGCGCATCAAGGCCATCGAAGCCGACGGCGTAACCTACGCCGCCGCCTAAGAGCTTATAGCTGGCAACTGTCAGCTCGGCAATTGCGGGAATGAAGAATATTAGCCCTGGTGGGCAGAACTGAAAGCTGATAGCTGATAGCTGACAGCTTGAAAAGGAGATTCGGCAATGGCACACAAGAAGGGTGGAGGCAGCTCCACAAACGGACGCGACTCCAATGCACAGCGGCTGGGCGTGAAGGCCTTTGCCGGCGAACTCATCACCGGCGGCTCCATCATCATGCGCCAGCGCGGCACGCGCATCAAGCCAGGCCTCAACGTCGGCATCGGCTCGGATGACACGCTCTTCGCCAAGGTCACCGGGCGGGTAAAGTTCGCCGACCGTGGCAACCACGGACGCTTTGCCTCCATCGAACCGGTAGCGGTCGAGTAACTTCGGCCTTCCGCATCGGGTAGGAGGCGGGATCAATCCCGCCGTCCTCCCACACCACAGGACGTGCCGTTCGGCATCCGGCGGTTCATGAAGCAGAAGTAATGCGTTGCCGTGTT